>ENA-UOOH01001034-UOOH01001034.1-fermentation-metagenome-genome-assembly--contig:-NODE-1034-length-28679-cov-3.968523_pt1 | contig 28679 bp, 22 predicted proteins | sample MGYA00245778_ERZ724025 | MGnify/ENA primary metagenome ERZ724025 (study PRJEB28704, sample SAMN03018313) | fermentation metagenome | biome: anthropogenic terrestrial biome; feature: soil; material... | reverse complement strand
GAAGGTGATACCACAAAAAGCAAGTGGAACAAGAATGTTCCCATCAAGGCTTGGCCAATGGTGGCCTTCGTTACAGAAGCACCCCCAATGAGCAGGGCTGCAATGGCGAAGGTACCTACCTGCTCATGGCTGTTATACGTGTTGAGGGTCCCAATATTCTGAAGGAATATGATCTGACCCCAGGCAGCAAGCACTGTGGAAAACACGATAGCTAAGATGCGGTTGCGATCCGTCTGAATCCCAGCCACGCCAGCGATATGACGATCCTGACCCACAGCCCGGAAGTCTTGGCCGAGCTTGGTCTTGAAAAATGCCCAAATCGCTATGGCCAGCAAAGCGATGACCAAAAAGGTCACGATGGGAATCTTTGTAAATCCGTACTGTACAGTCCAAATATTGTCCAAGACGCCCCTGAGCCGCGAGAGATTTACGGTGTTTCGCAGTCCCGGACTGGTTGATATCCTTAGTGCGGCATTATCAAAGGGGATCACAGTACCCACCAGAAACAAGAAGATGAACTGGTAGACACCATTGGCGAAAAAGCCCATGACCATACCGGTGATCATCTCTCGTCCTTTGGCTTTGTTTAGCACCATACCGGCCAAAACTCCAAAAAGAACGGCCATGGGAGTCGCTAGAAGAGCCGTCAAGCCCAAACCCCCGATACCAGACCACTCCCAGTGGGTCGAGAGAATTAAAGCAATTTGACCGGCCAGGGCTCCTAGGACGATTCCAAAGTTCAAACCCATCCCGGCCACCACTGGGATGATCAGGGATAGTACCAGAAATGAGTTTCTAGCCATCCTCTTGATAATCTCCATAAACAGGAACTGACCTGGCATTTGGGCGTAATACACACCGAGTAAACAGACGATGGCAAAGAGTATCGGTACCGCATTTTTTGAGATAATCCTTTTAATTTGATTCACGCCTGTTCACCTCCGGTCACTCGAGTTAGGGCATACAAGATCATACCGTTACTCACGATTACACGGGCAATTTCGGAAATGTTGCCCTCAATGAGTTGGTTTGTCACTGGCATGGCCACTGTCAAGAGCGTTTGGAATAGCACTACACCAATGATTGCATGAAGCACTTTCGCTTCCCTTGTAGACGCACCGCCAATCAATACCCCTGCCACGGCAGGAAACGCCGTCATCAAAGGTCCATTGTAGAGCTGGGCAAACCCAAAGCTCTGGGCGTATACCACATAACCAATGGCTGCTAGAACTGTGGACAAGACAATGCCCACGCTTCGATAGGCATTGATATTCAAGCCTGAAGCAACAGCAAAACGGGGATTACGACCCACTACTTCCATGGCCACTCCTGGTTTGCTCCTCAAGAACAACCACAGCAAAAAGGCAAAGAAAGCATAGAACAACAGCAGACCCGTGGGAACGGTGAGACCGAAAATCTCAAACTTCAAGAAGTTGTTGAGGGTCCCTCCAAAGGTGTCCGCTAATGTTAACGTCACACGTAGCCCCTGACCTCCGACGGGCCAGATCAAAGCAGGATTCGTAAAAGGTGCCATTAGCCAAAAGATACACATCCCCGCCACAATGGAAAATCCCACATAGGTTCCCACCATCATCTCTTGCCCGGCCACGCGATTTAAAAGCAGCGAGTACAAGTAGCCTGCAATTATCCCGAGGGGGATGGCAACTAGGAGAGCCACTAGGAAACCACCAAAGCCCAGTAGAGAATTCTCCATGGCAACCAAAACTCCCACCATGCCCGCGATAACTCCAACGGGTAATCCGAAGTTCAAACCGGCTCCTACCTGGATCGAGGGCACCATGGCCAAGACATAGATTCCGTTTTGTCCTATTCTCACCAGGGCGTCACTGAGCAACCCAGCAACACTGAGCTCGGTACCTGCGGCCACGACGATCAACGCAAGCAAGAAGGCAGAGATAATCAGGCGGGGCAGGCCAAAGCCATGATAAATCTTAGTTAGTCGCTCTTTCACCGATTCCCACCTCCTCCAAGGATTTTCCGGCCATCAAGAGACCATACTCTACATCGGGAGCATCAGGTGCTAAGATGCCGGATAACTTTCCTTCGTAGATAATTGCAATGCGGTCACTGATGCTGCGCAGTTCAGCCAATTCGCTGGAGGTGATCACAACGGTCACTCCCATGCGGTTTAGCTCCACAATTAACTCTAACACCCTGCTCTTAGCTCCTACATCGATTCCTCGGGTTGGTTCCGATACAAAAAACAGTTTAGGATTCTGAGTGAAAGCCCTGGCAATACAGACCTTTTGCTGGTTTCCACCGCTTAATCTTCGCACAATCTGCTCAGGCCCTGTGCAGCGAATATCAAACCTTTCAATGGATTCTAAGGCATGGGCCATAATCCGTTTCTGATCCTTCAGTTTCAAAGGACCTGGTTTTAGGAACTCATTTTGGGTCTGCATACTAGTCAACACGATGTTATTGGCAATACTGTCTTCCAAGACAAGTCCAACGCCGCGCCGATCTTCAGAGACAAAGGCTAGACCTAGGTTCAATGCTTCCCTGGGGTTGTTCAAGGGAACATCCATTCCTTCGTAACGCACCTGTCCCTGGCTGGCATAAAGTCCCATAATCCCGTTAGCCAGGGCAATTTTGCCGTGACCTGCTAGTCCTCCGATACCGAGAATCTCTCCTTTGTAGACATCTAAATCAATCCCGCGCAGACGCTCACCTGGCATGTCGACGCGTAAATCCCTAATTTCCAGAACCGCTTCATTTGCTTTTTCAGATTTCACGTTTCCAATCCGACCTGACGTTTCAACCTTCCTACCCACCATGAGTTCTGCCATTTGAGCGATGGTATAACTCTCTGTCGGTCCAGAACTAACGAGTTCGCCGTCTTTCAAGATAGTAATATTGTCTGCCACCGCCATCACTTCATCCAGGCGATGCGTAATAAAGAGAATACTAATGCCAGTTCTCGCCAGTTTCTGTACGACCTCTAAAAACTGCTTCGCCTCACTCTCAGTCAAAACAGCTGTGGGTTCATCGAGCACGAGCAGTTGCAAGTTTTCCTTGTCAATCTCCCGGGCTATCTCTACAAATTGTAGGTAACCCACGGGCAAACCAGCTACGGTAACCCACTCATCAATATTCATACCTAGTTTATCCAAGGCACTCCTAGTGTCCGCGGACATCTTCTTGCGATTGAGGGTTTCCAGCTTCTTCCCAAAAATCTTGCTGAAAGGGTTGGGCTTGGTATCTTCCCGATTTAGCTTGATGTTTTCGGCCACAGTAAAACCAGGTAGCAACATGAATTCCTGGTGAACCATACCGATTCCTGCCCCAATAGCAGCCTTCGGTGAGTTGAAGGCAACTTTGCTGCCGTTAATTAGAATATCCCCTTCATAACCCCCTGTGTCAGTAATCACAGACATGCCAAAAAGGATGTTCATGAGAGTTGATTTACCAGCGCCATTTTCCCCAACTAAGCAGTGAATCTCGCCTTCGTTTACCGTGAGATTAATATTGTCTAAAACTTGCGTGCCGTAAAATGACTTGGAGATCTTCTTCATCTCCAACACAGGAACACTCATCTACACACCTCCCACTTTCTACCACTCAAGAAAAGTGCGGAGTCCTGCCCTCGGAGAGGGCGAGAGCTCCGCATTTCTATGCTTTAGTTGTAGTGAATCCTAGAAGATCACCGAATCGGCAATAACTAGGTAGAAGTTGGCACCATCCTTATAGCGATTGAGGGAGATCTTAATACCAGTTGCTTCGTAGACAGCCTCTTCTACTGCAGCTTGGTCAGAGAGGTCCAAACCATCTTGGATATGGTGGATTGCTAGCTCAACGCCTGCTTCTACAAAGACCATGTTAATTGGAGCAACCCAGGTGGCCATACGGCCAGAATTCCCTTGTTCAGCAACCTTTAGTCCGATCTGCTCAATCACGTAATCTACATCGCCCTTACGATCTTCAGCGATCTCAATTCCTAGGGCACCTGGATAGCCGTGGAACGGACTTGGGCAGCATTGCTCTGGGAAAATAATACCAGCATTCATGGAGGCCCGAATCGCTGGCTCCATCATGGCGCAGTTCGTACCGAAGAAAGCAATGTCTTTACCGTGTAACTCAGCTTGGCGAGGAATATCTTCTAGAATAAACTGCTGGGTTCCTGGAATACCTGCATCACCCATAGGATCTGGGGCAGTAACATCAACCACTTCAATTCCAAGTCTTTGTGCCTCTTCCTTCATGTTGTTGTAACGTACAGCAAGAAGTTCCATAGACATGTGACGTGGGAAGGAATAATGGAGAATCTTCTTAGCACCCATGCGTTGCGCCAATTGTGCGATATTGGCACCACGGCGAATTTGGTCTGTCTCCATGGCAAAGTCCACTACGCCAGCAATCATATCGGGATCTTCATGGGGAAGACCCATAATGAGTACGATATCATCGCGCATTTCACGGATGGTGTTAAAAGCAGCAGTGGTACCGGGAACAGCCTGGCACACAACGATGGCTTTAATCTCTGGATTCATGGCAAATTGTAGAATTTGACCAATCACCGTTTCTTGCTCTTGCATGAAGTTGTCGGGATACGTTACATGTTCGATAGAACCAGGATAACGAGCAACCATTTTCATCGCTGCCTGATACTCCTCTTCTCCCTGTGACACGGTGCCGGTTACTACCCCAATCTTGAAGGGTAATTCAGCTGCCTGAGATACGCCCACAATACCTAGAACTAAAACCAACACTAAAACCAAACTAAGTTTTCTCTTCACTCCGCTCTCTCCTCCTTATTTGTTCTTGCTTGAGCCATTATTCTACGAATTACCCCAGTATTCCTCCTGAAACACGAAAAATAAGCAAGTGCCATAAACTGGTGCGAAAAAAGAAAAACCGCTGTTAACGGTTTTTCTTTTTTTAACATATGCTTTTTAGACTACATCGGCCAATTGTGTAGCGTACAAGCCTGCATAAATCCCCTTTTGATCTAAAAGCTGTTGATGGGTACCCTGTTCGCGAATCCGACCTTCAGCTAGAACAACAATCTGGTCTGCATGACGAATCGTCGATAGGCGGTGGGCGATCACAAGGGTGGTTCGCTCTTTGGCTAGCTCATTCAGTGCCCCTTGAATCTCCTGTTCTGTCGCTGTATCCAAGGCTGATGTTGCCTCATCCAAAATCAAAATCGGTGGGTTCTTCAAGAAAACCCTGGCAATGGAGATCCTTTGTTTTTGCCCACCAGAGAGCTTAATACCCCTCTCCCCCACATGGGTATCATAACCTTCGGGCAAGGAAAGGACGAAATCGTGAATTTGCGCTTTTTTGGCCGCTGCGATCATCTCATCTTCCGATGCGGTGGGATAGCCATAGAGAATGTTCTCCCCTATCGTCCCATTAAACAAGAAGACATCCTGTTGCACCAGGCCAATTTGCAGCCTGAGAGAATCAAGGGTAACATCTCGAATATCATGGCCATCGATTGTGATCTCGCCCTCACTCACTTCATAAAACCGTGGAATCAGATGACATAGTGTAGTCTTACCACCGCCAGATGGTCCCACGAAAGCTGTGGTGCTTCCGGCAGGAATCTGCAGCGAGACGTTCTGCAATACCTCAGTATGCTGCGTGTACTGGAAACTTACATTTCTTAGTTCAATAGCACCCTGCACCGGTGGCAACTCAAGAGCATCCGGTTTATCGGTGACACCTGGAGAGACCTCCATCAACTCCACAAAGCGGTTAAATCCCGTCATGCCCTGCTGATACTGTTGGGTAAAGGAGATCAATCGCCGGATGGGCTGGAGGAAGTAGCCTATAAAAAGCAAGTAGGCAGTGAGATCCGCGAGATCTATGTGCCCCCTGAACATAAACAAAGAACCGGCACATAATACAGCCACATTGAGCAAATCTGTAAAGAAACCTAAGCCAGAACCATAGATGGCCATGGCCTTAAACGCTCTGCGCCTCGAGGCCTTAAAAGACGAGTTGGAATCGTCGAAACGACGCTTTTCATACTCCTCATTCACAAAGCTCTGGGCAACTCGAATGCCTGACAAACTGTTTTCTAAATCGGCATTCACATCAGCAATTCGTTTTCGTTCTTCTGAAAACGCCTTGTTCATGGCGGTACGTCTCGTATAGGCATACCAGCAAATGATGGGAATGAAGATAAAGGTAATCAGAGTGAGGGGTACATTGATGGTAAGCAAGTACAAAAACGACCCTACAAGCATGAAACCTGCGATAAAGAGATCCTCCGGTCCATGGTGGGCCAGTTCTGAAATATCCCGCAGATCGTTGACAATGCGGCTCATCAAATGTCCTACTTTGGTGTCGTCAAAAAACCTAAAATCAAGGGTCTGTAAATGGGAGAACAAGTCCGTACGCATCTGGTATTCCATGTTCACACCCACGATATGCCCGTAGTACTGCATAAAATACTGGCAGCCCATGCGCAGCACATATAACACCACAAGCACCCCGGTCCAAATCAAGACAGCCTGCACATTCTGATCAGGGATGTAGTCTTTCATAAACGCTCGAGTGATAATGGGAAACAATAGGTCGAGAAGTGCAACGACACTAGCTGCAACTAAGTCCATGGCCAGGAGACGGCGCTCTGGTCTATAATAGGATATAAATCGCCTAATATTACTCATATAGTCTCAATTACTCCGTTCTAACCTTTGATATAGGGCTGACCCGATGCTTTGGGTCCCACGGATTTTCCAATGAAACCAGCTAGAGCAACCATGGTCAACACATAGGGAAGCATGTTCATAAACTGCGTTGGAATGCCAACATCCTGCAAACGCATCTGCAGAGCATCGGCATAGCCGAAAAACAAGCAGGCGCCTAAGGCCCCAAAGGGAGTCCATTTTCCAAAAATGACAGCAGCTAAGGCGATAAAACCGCGTCCGGCAGTCATACCTTCACTGAACCGGCTCAGGTGGGCGATGGACAAATACGTGCCGCCGAGACCCGCCAAAGCCCCGCTCAGGGCCACGGCAACATAGCGCATACGAAAGACGTTAACTCCTACTGTATCAGCAGCCTTGGGGTGCTCTCCTACAGCCCGAAGTCTCAACCCCCAACTCGTCTTGTAGATCACAAGATGAGCAAGCACTACGGCAAGTAGCGCCAAGTAGACCAAGGGATTTTGCCGTCCAATCACTCTGCCGATCCACGGAATCCGGTTTATAACTGGAATGGTGACATCACCAATGGTGGCTACACTTGGCGACGTGCCTGCTGCACCAAAGAAATAGCGCAGTAAGAAAACGGTTAATCCTCCAGCAAAGATATTAATGGCCGTTCCTATGACCACCTGGTTAGCCCGATAGTGTATACAAAACAGGGCGTGCAACAAACCGATCAAAACTCCAGCCGCCATAGCACCGATAACACCTAGCCAAGGATTGCCGGTCTGATTCGAGACAAACATCGCGGTGAATGCTCCAATTAACATCATGCCCTCTAAGGCTATGTTCACGACCCCGCTACGTTCGGAGAAAATTCCGCCCAAAGCTGCAAAGATAAGCGGAGTTGCCATTCTTAGAGCGGCAGCGAATACTGCAGTATTAAATAACAAGCCCAGGACTTCCCCCATTATGCTTCCTCCTTCATGCGCAGAATGCGCCGGATTAAGTACTCCGCAGCCACGAAGAAAATGATTAGGGCCTGGATAATGGTGATTAACTCACGGGGCACCGAGGTCAGACGATCCATAGCAGCAGAGCCCGTTTGAAGTGCTCCAAACAAGATCGCCGCAAAGATTACTCCTACAGGATGATTCTTACCCAAAAGTGCCACGGCTACGCCCATGAATCCTAAGTCGGCAGAAAAACGCACAATGAACCGATTATGTAGACCCAGAATCTGTTCTGTACCGGCAAGTCCCGCGAAAGCACCGCTGATGGCCATGGCAATAATTGTGTTCTTAGCCACATTGATTCCGCCGTATTCTGCTGCTTGAGGATTCAAGCCAACGGCACGCAACTCATAGCCTTGCTTGGTCTTCCACAAGATCAGATAAGCCACAAAAGCTGCTGCCAAGGCCAAAAAAACGCCCGTACTCAGACGTGTCGGAGGATACAAACGGGTGAGAGCCGCTGTAGCGCTGACCCGCGCCGTCTCAGGTACCCACGAACCACCATGAAAGGGACCAGTTGCCAACCAGTCTGTCAAGTACAGGGCGATGAAATTCAGCATGATGGTGTTAATGACTTCGTGAATGCCCAGTTTGGCCTTTAAATAACCAGGTATAGAGCCCCAGAAGGCACCGCCGAGCATACCTACTACAATGGCTAAAGGCAGATGAATCAAACGGGGCAATCCGGTAAAGGTAAAACCAACCCAGGCAGCGGCAAAGGCTCCAATGTATAGTTGCCCTTCGGCACCGATATTAAACAGACCTGCCCGGTACCCAAAGGCAACGGCTAGTCCGGTAAACATCAAAGGAGTCGCGCGTTGCAATGTGGTAGCGAGATTTCGTATGCTTCCAAAGGACTCCACGAATAAAATTCTATAGGCCGTAAGGGGGTTTTCGCCTACAAAAAGAATAAAGCCTGACCCTACCAATAGGGCTAAGACCACAGCCGCAAGTGGTGTCGCTATTTCTTGCCAGCGAGTTACCTTAATCCTCTTTTGCATGACTTGTCACCTCGCCTGCTTCGTAATCTTCTAAACGTCCACCAAGCATAAGAAAACCTAGTTTGTGTTCTGTCACCTCATCGACCGACATCACGCTAACAATTTGACCATCATACATCACAGCAATGCGGTCACTGAGGGACAAAATCTCGTCAAGTTCGGCGGAAACCAAGAGGACGGCCGCGCCATGGTCCCTTTGGGTAATCACCTGTTGATGTATAAACTCAATGGCGCCCACGTCAACACCCCTGGTAGGTTGGGCACAAATCAACAGACGTGGATCTCGTGTGAATTCTCTGCCTACCACAATCTTCTGCTGATTACCGCCAGAAAGGCTCCTCGCGTGTTGACTTGCTACTGGAGGACGAATATCGTATTGCTCGATGACATGCTCAGCATTCTCACTAATTGCCCTGTCATCACGCCACAAACTGTGCTTGACAAAGGGATTTTTACCATGGAGGCCCAAGATTAGATTATCGGCCACCGAGTAATCCAGAACCAAACCGCGCCTATGGCGATCTTCGGGAACATAACCAAAGCCCGCTTCCCTTATCTTCAAAGGAGACCAATCGGTAATGTCCTGGTCGCTTAGGAATATCTTCCCTCCTGCCGTTTTCCGCAGGCCTGCAATTGCTTCCACAAGTTCGGACTGGCCATTTCCTTCTACCCCAGCAATGCCTAGCACTTCACCACTGCGAACGCTGAGGTCCACCTCATTGACCTTCACTTGACCGAATTGATCCTTAACAGACAGCTTATCAATCTTCAGCACTTCAGGCCCAGGCCTGGCAGGTTCTTTATTTACATTAAGCAAAACGACTCGTCCTACCATCATCTCAGCTAAATCCTGCTCATTGGTTTCTGATGTGGCCTTGGTGCCTACTTTCTTACCCCGTCTTAGGACGCTTACCCGATCCGACAGGGTTAGAACCTCCTTAATCTTGTGGGTGATAAAGACAATACTGGTGCCCCTGGCCCTTAAGGTACGCAGAACCTTAAATAAGTCCTCCACCTCCTGGGGAGTCAGAACCGCGGTCGGTTCGTCCAGAATCAAAATCTCTGCGCCGCGGTATAGGGCTTTTAGGATCTCCACCCTTTGTTGAAGGCCCACCGATAAGTCAGCGACCTTGGCCTGGGGGTCGATCTTAAGTCCGTATTGGCGTGAAAGCTCCTCTACCTCTTGAATAGCACGTTTAGAATCTAAAAAAGGACCTTTGCGGAGTTCAGAACCTAAAACGATGTTTTCTGCTACCGTTAAAGGTTCCACCAACATGAAGTGCTGGAACACCATGCCAATCTTCAGATCAATGGCCACCCGCGGTTCTGTAACTTGAACCTGCTTGCCGCGTACGAAGATCTCGCCACCATCGCTTTGGTACAAACCATACAAAATGTTCATTAAAGTTGATTTGCCTGAGCCGTTCTCTCCTACTAAGGCATGGATCTCACCATGTTTGAGATCAAAATCCACCTGGTCATTGGCCAAAACCCGAGGAAATTGCTTCGTAATAGCGCGCATTTCCAACACTTTATCCATGGAAGACTTCCTCCCTGCTAAAAAAAGGAGGCACCGCCAACCGTACGGCGGCGGGCTGCCTCCCTCTAGTTAATCTTGGACTATTGGAGAGGATTAGAGACTACGATCTCTCCGGAGATGATCTTGTCCCTTGCATCCTCGATTGCATCAAAGACGGCCTCAGGAATAAGATCCTTGGTATAGGTAAACTCAGACGTTCCTACACCACCATCTTCAATACCAAAGCTCCGTACGCCAGCTTCGAGGGTGCCATCTACAACGGACTTAATAACCTCGAATACAGCTGTATCAACTCGTTTAACCATGGAGGTCAACACAATCCCAGGAGCCATATAGTCTTGGTCAGAGTCTACACCTATGGCATAGAATCCATTGGCTACAGCCGCATCGATTACGCCACTACCAGTTCCTCCAGCGGCGTGGTAGACGATATCGGCGCCGCGTTCATTCTGGCTCACAGCCAACTCACGGCCCCTACCTGGGTCACCAAAACTGCCTGCATAGTTCACTAGGACTTCAACATTAGGATTGGCGTATTTTGCGCCTTCTACAAAGCCAACTTCGAATTTCCGAATCAAGGGTACTTCCATTCCGCCTACGAAGCCCACCTTGTTTGTCTCACTCATAAGGCCGGCCAGTACGCCCACTAAGAAAGAACCTTCGTGTTCTTCGAAAACCAAGGAAGTCACGTTGGGATTATCCACTACGTCATCGACGATGGCAAAGTTGATGTGTGGGTAGTCAGCAGATACTTCGACCAAAGCACTTTGATGAATGAAACCAATGACAATAATCAAATCTAAGTCTAGATCCGCATAGGCACGCTGGTGTTCTTCCATTTCAGCGATGTCTGCTGGCTCAACATAGACTACGTCAACGCCAAGTTCGTCTTTCGCCTGCATCAAACCACGATAGGCCGCATCGTTGAAGGATTGATCCCCTAAGCCGCCTTCAGCAAAGATAAGTCCGATTCTAGGCGTTTGGGCATAGGCAGGACTAACGATTAAACCAACTAACAGAACCATTACAAAAATCAAGCCGATTCGTTTACGCAAAGCAAAAACCCCCTGTCTTATATTTGATGCACTCCTTTTCTTTCTCCATTATAACCGTAATTCCTCCCGAAAGAAGAGTAATGTCTTGTCAGAATTGTCTGGGTCACCCTTTAACAACAGCCACCGTCTTTACCTTTAAAATGGGCCTAACTAAGTCTATCTGGAGGGCCATGACATCTTCGATATTCTTGTAGGCCTTGTAGTACTCTTCCGCTGTATCAGCCTTGCGCCTCTTGCCCAAGACAACCCTCTTAGCCTTAAAATCTGCCAGTACTTCCTGTACATCAAACTGCCTGACCGCCTCTTTGCGCCCCATGACGCGTCCTGCACCATGACTGGCCGAATGGAAGGATTCTCTGTTTCCTAGACCTTCCACAATAAAGGAGTAGGATCCCATGGCACCCGGAATAATGCCAAGTTCACCCTGGCGGGCCCGAATGGCTCCTTTGCGGTGTACCCAAACATCCTTTCCAAAGTGGTGTTCCTTGGCGGCGTAATTATGATGGGCATTCACTTCTTTGGAGATCTGAATGTCCTTGATGCCGGCATAACGCTTCAACCCTTCAAAGACGATTGCCTGAACTCTGCCCATAATCTGCTCCCGATTGTGACGAGCAAATTCCAAGGCAAAGTTCATCCACTCTATATAGCCGGCAGCCTCCTTGGTCCCTAGGGGCAAGTAGGCTAAATCATATTCAGGCGGGATCTCAGAGCCCGTCTTCAAATTAAGCTCCTTGGCAAGGCGGTTAAAGTAGTTCGCTACTTTGAAGCCGACGTTCCTAGAGCCTGTGTGGACCATGATTCCTAAATAGCCTTGTTCGTCTTCTTGAAGCTCAATAAAGTGGTTCCCGCCTCCTAGTGTCCCCAGCTGTACATAAGCTTCATCTAAAGTGGGTAGCTTGTCTCTCCCATAATGATAGAGTTTCCGAACGGGAAAGCGATCCAAGAACTCCGATTGTTGACGTTTTTGATGATGCTCAAATCCCTGGGGAACATCCCGCATGATCTGGCCAACCAAACCCTGGGCCAAGCTTCCTTGTGGGGTGGAGATATCACGCAAGAGACTAGCTGGTACATTTGTTTGCACAAAGCTCATCCCGCAGCCAATGTCTACCCCCACCGCATTGGGGATAATCGCTTTGGAACTGGCTAACACCCCGCCGATGGGCATACCATAGCCCGAATGCGTATCAGGCATCAAGGCGATGTGCTTAAAAGCAAAGGGTAAGTTGGAGAGATTCAGCGCCTGACGAAGACACATCTCATCAAGATCGTCCACACTCGGCAGCCAGACCGTGATGGGCACAAGCTGCTCCTTTTCATGAAAGAGAATGAACATTGTTACCTCCCTTCGAGATACTCCATATTTGCCAAACGCAAACCTAGACTCTGCGCCATATCTTGACCCCTCACTATGCCTTGATCCACATAGTCCGGATCATGAGCATCCGAGTTCACAATAACCTTGATCTTATAGTCTCTGGACAATTCCCAAAAGGGAAGCCACGGATAGGCCGTGCGCTCGCCCTGCTTCGTCCTGACTTTTCGCTTCGCCAAACCATAGCCGTTGATTTCCAAGGGTAGATCGAGTTCTTGGGCTGCACTCAAGATCTCTCTCGATGCGGCCTTGGTGTTCTCGTCCCATTCTAAATAGGAAAGGCCGAACAAGTCGGGATGAGCCACAAAGGCAAAGAGCCCCGACTGCATAGACTCCATAAGAAACTCCGTATAGGCCACAAGGCGTCTGGGGTTCACAATATCACCATGACTGCTCAGCCAGCTTCCCTGGAAGGGAAAGAAGTGACAGCCCAAAATGAGGTAGTCAAAGCCATACTCGCCCAAGAGTACCTCATCAAAGAAGTTGTGATACTCTGGTGCCCATTCACACTCCATACCCTTAAGAATCGTAAGGTCGGCATACTTCGTCTGTGATTCTTCGATGGCGCGGGCATAGACTGGAAGTGCAGATATTCCCATTCGCATATACAGCCAACGGTTATCAGGTAAAGGTGTATGATCGGTTATACCTACAAGCGTCAGCCCTTTGTCGAGGGCAGCCTGTGCATAATCGGAAGCATCCCCTTCTGCGTGGTTGCAGCGAAACGTATGTGTATGATAGTTCTTCAATACAATAAACCCCCATAAATAACACTAACCCTAGCACTAAGACTACTCTACTACTATCTCACCGAACAAGCAAGATCGGGTGAAATTTCCGTGTGGTGCAGAAAATAGACAAAAAAGAACACATACCACTCGAACAAGATAATAGTCTATTGCAACATCACCATATTTTTGGGTACAATGAGGCGAAGGGAGGTTATGACCGTGGTGAATCCCGAATTCGTGTTAAGAGTGGTTATCCTTTTTGGTATGGTATTCCTGATCTCACTTATCTACTGGCGTATGGCAACGCGCACCCTGCGTTTTTTCAGGCTAAAGAACCGAAACATCATTCTCGCACCGCTGTCCTTACTCTTGGGTGTATTAACCATGTTTCTTCTCTTCTCTGTCTGGGTTTACCACGGATTTGGCTTCCAGCCTGATATATATCGAGTGGGTGACCGTGTCTCCAATAAAGTGGCCATCACCTTTGACGATGGCCCCAGTGAAGAGTTTACTCTACCCATCTTAGACATACTCAGAGATCTAGACGTTCCAGCCACCTTCTTTATGGTAGGAAAACACGTGGAAAAATACCCGCATGTGGCCCAAAGGGTGGTGGAAGAAGGGCACACCATTGGCAACCATACACAGAACCATAGAAATCTGCCCACCCTCTCCACCATAGAATTGAAGAAGGAAGTAATGGAAGCAACGGCCATCATTACGGAGACTACAGGGGTGTATCCAGTCTTTGTCCGTCCCCCGCGGGGCATGTATGATGATCGGTTTCGGCGTCTGGCAAGCCTATTGGGCCAAGAAATTGTACTCTGGTCTATTTCTACCCGCGACTGGCGTTATGGCGTCACACCCACATATATCGAGAGGTTCGTAGACAGCCGGGTTCGGGGCGGAGACATCATCCTTTTCCACGATAGCGGCGCCTTAGTAGCAAGCGAAGGCGGCGATCGTAGGGCTACCGTGTTGTCTCTAGCTAATGTTATTGAGATTATCAGGGCGAAGGGATTAGAGATTGTGCCCTTAGCCGAACTACTGCATGGTGCACCTCCGGAAGCGTTTCCACAGGTAGACCGTCCAGAATAAGAAGGGTGATGGGGATGTATGTTGATAAGGGTTCTCCCCAGGATGCCCGGGAGATTGCCAGACTGTACTCTACTGCTTTCCCAGAAAGTGTAGAGCTTTTCTTCGGAAAAAAGTCCACCGATAAGCTGTTAAATCTGTTGGAACTTGCGTTTTCACTGGTCTTTCACTGGGGCGGAGAGGCACTGCTCGTGATGGATGAAGCAGGTGTCATCCGCGGGTACTGCATGTATCGTAGAGATAGACACCATTCGTCCAAACGAAATTGGGGAAAGGTTTTGCAACTCCTAGGACAAATGGCGGGCAAAGTCACTCTCCCCGAAATAGCAGTGCTGCTGCATAATCAGTTGATCATGACCTGTACTAAGAGGACAAAAAAAGCACCCACACCAAGGACACAGGCTCGGATCGTGTCCATAGCCGTAAGCCCTGAGTGTCAGGGACAAGGTGTGGGAACTCTACTCTTATACAGTGCGCTTGAAAACCTCGCGCACCAGCGTATCGGTTTGAATGTTCGCGCCGATAATCGCGCCGCACGGCACCTTTATGCGAAAGCGGGATTCCAAGAGTATGGTACTACCAGGGATCTCTCCGGCCGATGGATCGTGCTCGTCAAGGAGCCATATGCAGAGGCAAATAAATGGTGAATGTACTGCCCACATCTGGTTGGCTTTGCACCTCAATTTTGCCATCATGTCCTTTAACCACTTCTGCGGTGACAGCAAGTCCAATGCCGGTGCCTCCAGTTTCCCGGGATCTGGATCGATCCGTTCTGTAAAATCTTTCGAAGATGAAGGGTAGGTCTTCACTCTCGATACCCACACCACTGTCGCCGATGTCAATTTTCACCTGTGAACCTTTTATCCCTGCGCTGATAACAACGAAACCACCAGCTGACGTATACTTTATGGCATTAAAGATCACATTTCTCAACGCTGTTGCTAGCATATCTCGATCCCCTAGAATGTTAAGGGGGACCTCGGGATGATCCCACCGCAAGGTGAGTCCCTTGTCTTCAGCCAGGATCCTAAGGGAACGGACTAATACGCCAATGACTTCAGTTACATCCACAGATTTGTGCTCCATCCTTGGCTTTTCCAGCTTAGCCAATTCTTGAAGTCCTTCTAAGAGCTCGCCCAAGCGTTGGGCCTCCCCTACAATCAGAGCCAGATTTTCTCCGCTCGCTTCTACCACTCCATCGCCCATGGCTTCCAGATAAGCCTGGATGGTAGTTACAGGGGTTCTCAATTCATGGGCCATATCATTGGTTAGTTTCACACGGAGTTTTTCGTGTCTTTCAAGATTTGTGGCCATCTGATTGAATTCCTGTCCCAGATAGGTTAGCTCATCATTGCCTGTCAACTCCACTCTCTCCGTTAAATCACCCTGCCCCACCCTGCGCACCATGTGCGTAAGATCCTGCAGGGGTTTGGTGAGTCGCCAAGAAAAAAGAACACTGATCAAAAGGGCGCCGGCTAGTGATAGTAGAGCAGCCACGACAATGGAACCATTCACAGCCTTCCTAAAGGAGGCTTCACGATCAGCCTGCTCCAAGCTTATATCGGGAATCACTTCTACGGTGGCTGCTGTACCGTCGGCCATGATAAGCTCACTGGTTGTACGCCTCGCCATACCCATGGAACCACGCCCCATCATACCCCTTCCCATCATGGGATGATGGTCTTCGCTAGGATTTACCACGATCTCCACATTGCCTGCGGTTCCTAAAAGCCGAAGTTGTTCCTCGATATTGGCTCTCTCGCCCCTCAGCCGGTAAAGCTCCCTAACAGCGTCCACGACCTGCATATTAGCCTGCTGTTGGGCCTCTTCCACGAAAGAAACGAACTGCCTATCCATAGCCCTGTCAATTAAGAAGCTTGCCAGCGAGATAGTGAGAGCACTCACTAACGTCATGGCCACAATGAATTTGTGACTCAGTCTTGCAAACATTACTCCAACCACCTATATCCCACACCATAAACGGTCTGAATATAGCGCTTTTTGGTGTGGTCTCCCAGTTTTTTTCTCAGGTTCTTAATGTGTACATATATGCTTTCTTCGTACCCAGAATAGTTCCAACCAAAGACATATTCCGCGAGCTTCGTTCGAGAAAACACAATACCGGGATTTCGCAAAAACACCAGCAATAAGCGATACTCTGTAGGTGTGAGATCCACCTGTTGATTGTTAATGGTTACCTCATGTTTGCTCTGATTAACGCAGATGACCAGATCACCGCTTGTGACCTCTTGGTAGTCCCTCCGCCAGCTACGACGCAACACCGCGTTCACCCTAGCCACGAGTTCTTTCGGACTAAAGGGTTTGGTCACATAATCATCAGCACCACCCTTAAGACCCCGAATACGATCTTCTTCACTAGTCTTGGCAGTGAGCATAATGATGGGGATATCCGAGCCTCGCCTGATGATTTCGGCCAATTCTTCCCCTGGGATCTGGGGTAACATCAAATCCAAAATCACCAAATCTGGCTGAACTTCTCCAAATACCTCCAGGGCTTCTGCACCGTCTTGGGCTTCATAGACCATAAATCCATCCCGCTCTAGGTAAAGGCGGACAATCTCCCTGATTTTTCCTTCATCATCTACCACCAGCACCTTTTCGGCCATTCTCTCACCTCACAGACATAGCATAGCACAAAATTGGGCCACATCTACAATCTACAAAGTTTCTTCAAAGTTTCTTTCACGGATCTTCAAGTTCCAGTGTTATACTCACGAAAAAGGAGGTTGATTGTGTATAACAGTGGAAAAGAATTCTGGTTTTAAGTCTGGTCGTATTCGTCACCATCGGAGGCGCATTTACCTTCGCAGAAGAACCAGCCGATGAACGAATTCCGCCCCGGGCTAGAATTTTGGAGATTCTACAAGATCACCCCGAGGTGCTTGCCGAAATTCAGGAACTGTGGGAGGAGTCGCGATCATCTGCAATCCGTGATGATGAACCTGGATTAGCTGGTATGATGCGTGCAAGAATGATGAGGCACGGTCAGATGCTCCGTGAGCGTATGGCAGGCCGGCAGCGTATAGGAGCCTGCGGTCCTCTAGAAGGTTACGGTCCTATGATGGGACTCCGTTGGAACCGTTGACAGTAGGTGTACGAAAGACCGCCGGGGTAACCCGTAGGTCTTTCGTGCACTAATTCGTTATTTATTTCGTCTACGGAGGGCCATGCGTTCCAGCAGAAGAGCCCTCTTCGCCCCAATCCGTTCCTTGACTTGCTGCGTCTTCTCAAGGTCAGGCTCGGCGGCGATGAACTCACCATCTTCCATATACACTAAGAGCCACTGCCCCTCGGCACTGCCAGGTGGTAGGAGAACAACTGGAACATGGAGTCCGGGCCCTTCCCCTTCAAAATGCAACACAGCGGTGGCTCCATCCACAATGCGGTCAATGACAGCAGATACTGACTGCTTGCTATTAATCCTCCATCACTCCTTTGACGTAGGCCAAACCTTCCTGCTTAATCTCTTCAATCCTCTGGGGCCCTAAGCCTGATACCCACTTCAGATCATCCACACTTCGCAGGGGAAGATCCTCTCTTAGTTCCATGATCTCCCTAGCACGTTCAGGACCAATATGCAGGATGCGCTGCAAATCCACAAAGGAAGCAGTATTCAAATCTATGCCTCCATGTTCGCCTAGGGGAAATGGGTGGCTTCCCACTGGAAGGAGTGACCTTCCCGTTTCTGTATACAACCTGTAACTCAGACCATCCGTCTGCATAATGATGGTCCCATTCAGGTCCGTTCCATAAAGAGGTATCTCTAGGATCTTCAGGCGATTCACAACCTCCTCATGGGGATGCCCAAAGGAGTTAGGCACTCCCGCTGAATAAACTGCCACTTCAGGGCTTACAGCCAATAAAAAATCCAAGGACGAAGACGTCCGTGACCCATGGTGCCCAAGCTGCAAAACCTCGCTTTCGAGGTTCAATCCCCTCGCCATTATGTCTTGTTCTGTCCTTCGCTCTGCATCACCTGTAAAGAGAAGGGCAAGATCGCCGTAGACAGCTCGGATTACTATATTGGAATCATGGAGATCCCGCCAACTTTCCATGGGGTTCAAAACATGCAGTAGAAGCTCTCCGAATTCAAACGTTTCTCCGGCTCTAGGCTCCCAGTAATCTGCATCGGAAGCCAAAATGGTATCCAGTAGTTTCTCAAAAAGCACTGTGGTGTGTTCGTATCCAGACATCCACACCTCAACCACCTCGAAGGTCTCCAAAACCTCTACCGCCTGACCCATATGATCTGCATGAGGGTGCGTGACAATGAAGAGGTCGATTGCCTCTACACCTAATCTTTCTAAGTGTTCCAAAACATCGGTCTTGCCCCGATCTCCTGCGTCAATGAGGATTACAAAGTCAGGCCCCTTGAGCAAAGTAGACTCCGCCTGACCCACATCGAGATAATATACATACATTTCGTCTAACGCAAAAATAGTGCCCGTGGCTCCCCCAAACAGGAGCATAACCACTAGACAGATACTAAGCCATTTTCTACCCATAGAACAACCTCGCCTTCGCCTGACCGATCATGTTCTTCTTTAACAGTACTTCCTTCTCCTTCTTGGTGTGCAGAAACTGAACAAACAATTGCGAAAAAAGGGGCCGCTGGCTCGGGCTTCGCCCTAGAACCAACCGCCCTTGCTGTTTTCCCTATTGGAGCAGACGAGTTAGGTATTCGCTCATAAGTGGAGCCGCGGCTTGACCCCCAACTCCGCCTTCCTCCACCAAAATAGAGAATGCCAACCTTTGGCCGCTGGGCAGTTCTGTGTGGCCCGCGAACCAAGCATGCATATCTCCCCCTACCATTTCCGCCGTTCCCGTTTTTCCATAGACATTGATACCAATATTTCGCAGCGCTGTACCCGTCCCCTGCAAGACAACATCCTGCAGCATACTGTTCATTTGGGCCACCGTCTCCGATTTAAGCGCCATAGTGCCCTCTGGCTGGTCTTCACCAACTAAAAGGTGAATGGGAGGTACATACCCATTATTGGCAAACACGCTGAATATTTGGGCGATATGGAGCGGCGTCAAAAGCACCTGGTCCTGTCCAATGGCAGACCAGGCCAGAGCCACCCTGCTCCTCCCCGGCGTACCCACCTGTCCGGTCGCCATGGGGAGCCCTAAGTGATAGCTTTGATGCAGGCCAAGGCTCTTAAAGTACTCTTCTAGGTTGTCCGCACCTAGATCCAAACCAACCTGGGCCACTGTGGTGTTGATGGAATCAACCACCGCCTGGTGCAAGTTGTGTTCACCAAAAACTTGTCGCTGAAAGTTGCGCACAATATTGCCCTGAACCCCAAGCTCTCCCGTATCCACAAAGGTGCTGCCCGCTTCATACAAACCCTCATCGACGGCTGCGGCCACTGTCACCACCTTAAATACGGAACCCGGCGGATACAGCCCCTGCAAGGCACGGTTAAACATGGGTAGGCGCGCATCTGTACTTAACTCCTGCCACCTTGCGGTACTGATTCCCCCTACAAACTCGTTGGCATCATAGCTTGGCGTGGAGGCAAGAACCACAATCGCTCCGGTCTCTGCGTCCAAGACAACGAGGGCCCCCAGTCGATCCCCTAAGACTTCATGGGCCAACTGTTGCATGGAGCTATCAAGTGTGATCACGACGTCTTCCCCATCCGCAACTGGTTTTTCCGCCAGCAAAGTGCGGGATCCATTGACTTCTACATAAAAGCTGTAACCGGGACGCCCCCGTAGTCGATCATCTTGGCTTTGTTCTAGACCTGCCCTCCCCACCAGCTCTCCGCTGAGATACTCTCGTTCGGGATAGGCTTCAATCATGTTGGCCGTAACCTCTCCTAAGTAACCTGTAATATGGCTTACAGTTGCACCCTTAGGATAGGATCTCGCATCCACTCTACGGAAAAAGACGCCTGGAATTGGACGCAGAACCGGCTCCACCAATTGGTATTGCGCCTCTGAAAGACTGACTAATGGCACGAACCAATGCCCCTGCACTCCAGGTGCTTCGTATTGCCTGCGAACATATTCGGGCAACAGCCCTAGCTCAGCTTGTAAAGTCTCCAGGAGTATGTCTGGGTCTGTAATGCGATCGGGCTGAACCCCCACCGTGACAAGACTCCCTTCGCCCGCCAAGATCTGGCCGCTACTGTCGAAAATCTGACCCCGTTTTGGTTCCTGGCGGGCTCTAGCATAATCCGCTTCAAGACCGAAACTCGGTAAGGGCAGATTGTCATCCCACCGAACCTTCCAGTCATCAAAGATCGTCTCCCGTGTCAGATTCAGCGTTGTCTCCACCAGAAGTGGCTCAAAGTATCGACTTTCATAGCTCAAAGCGAAGCTAAACACCGCTGTTTTATTCTCCTTAGACAGGGGCTCCATATTGGTCAGGGTAACCCTAGAAAGACCGAAAGCTTGACCAAATTGACGGAAACCACGTTCTAGCTCGGGAGGCTCTGCGTCAAAATACACCTCAAGACCTGTGAAGTCTTGCACCTCGATCTGCTCCAAAAACCCTTCGGCTACATCAACTGGATCCTTCTGCACATACTGCCAAAGGACAACACCACCCACAATGCCTGCAAAAAGGAGAATACCCACAACAGCCAGCACAGATTTCTTCATGAATGTCTCTCCTCGCATTTCAGTCTTTATTAAGCCTATTACACCCTTCGAAAACGAAGGGCCATTCCTGGGCTAGGGTATTTTTATTCTTTCCAAAAGTTGGGCGTAAAAATCACCAAAAGGGTAAACGGTTCCAAACGCCAAAACTCTCAAACCATTTCAAGCCCGCCCCTACAGAGATCAAGAGCTGAAGAAGGGTTAAGAAAAAGTAGATCGTGTACAGGATCTTGGTGGTAGCAGCGATGCGGGGTGTGAATTTGCCACCTTCCTAAGGACTTCAGTGCAACCCAAGGTAATATTGTACTTTGCCTTGACGAGATACTTAGCTTCGTGCTATACTATAGATACATCGTTTTGGCATGTGATTTACTCCGTGCTAGGACGCCAAGATCTCCGAATATCATCACTTATGACAGCGGGGGAACCAGTTTTTCTGGGGTGAATTTTGCTCTATGAAGTCACAGGGCAAAAAGGGCAACTTGGGTGCCCTAATCCGTCAGCTAACCTCGTAGGAGTACGCCATGCGCCTTGTCACTGAGACTAACGTCCCAGCGGCTAGCGCTTTTTTTGTCCCCGGGATTACCATCCCGCTGCGATAGATGAGACCAAACTAGAAGGGGTTGAAAGTCAATGGCTGTCGAAAAACAAACCACCATAGAAGATATCAAACACCATCTAGAATCAAATCTGGGCAAGAAGGTGTTTATTCGAGCTAGTAAAGGACGTCGTCGCTTTTTAGAGTCCGAAGGAACCTTAATTGAGACCTATCCCAAGCTATTTGTAGTAGACTTAGACCAAACCGCAGTGCGCCGCCGTTCCTATACTTACGCGGACGTTCTAATCGAAAATGTTGAAGTCACAATTGATGATAAGCGAGTTGGTTCACACTAAATCTCTCCGCATCCTGTAACTTCCTCCCTCAGAAAGGACCAGGGGCCTTGACCCTCTGGTCTTTTCTTATGTTCGAACTAATTCTCCCCCAGCCTCCCTGCGGAAGCGCTCAATGAAAGCCCTCACAAACTGGTCCTTTTCATTAAAAACCTCAACGGACTTGGGGTAATTCAAGAGCGTACGTACTTGCGCTACATGCTCCATGTAAGAATCGCGGTAAAACTCTAAAGAATACTCCAGGGTCTCCCTACGATAGGCGCTATGCCAGAAGTTGAGCCAGATCTCCTGACTTCCGAAGTGATCAAGAATATCCGCATCCTGGACGAGCTTAACATAGTGGGGATGTTCCTGTGTCTTGCGGAGCGTATGTCCTCCCACGATTTCCACAATCTGCTCTAGCTTCGCCGCTGGGCAATGGTCCTGCAGAATCTCCCTGCAGATTAAAGCTCCATACTCCCAGTGCGGTTCAATACCCTTTCCCACATCATGAAACCAGCTGCCCACGATAATTACGTCATCATCATTGTTCTGATCTGGAAGAACCAACTCCCGGATCTTTAGGGCGATCTTGGCTACCCTTTGTCCATGGTAATAGGCATAACCTGGTTCCCGGTCAGGATGCGAATACCGTTTACCCATACTTTGCCACGCCTCTTCCTTAATCAAACCTAAATTCATCATCTTGCCCCTCCACATCAGTATGATCCGTATATTCTCCCTTGGTACCCAGTTCCCTTCAGAGGGCCAACTCACAAATAGACGACTCTTTCATAACCTAGTAGAGTGACTGCTGTGAAAGGAAGTGGTTTTCATGACTTTGGCCGATCTTCTCCCTGGGGAGTCGGGGATCATCCAAGAAGTCGACACCGAACCTCTCTTGCAACAAAGGCTCTTAGATCTAGGTTTACTGCCGGGAACGCATATTCAGGCACGTTTCAGAGGTCGCAGAGGAGATCCTGTTGCCTATATGGTGCGTGGCACAGTGTTAGCCCTCCGCCTGTCCACAGCCAAGGACGTAATCGTTCACCCCCTAGGGAGGTCGTTATAATGCTCCAAAGGTATTTAATTGCACTGGCAGGGAATCCCAACACCGGTAAGAGCACCGTCTTTAATAAACTTACTGGGCTAAAGCAACACACCGGAAACTGGCCGGGAAAGACTGTTGTTTTGGCTCAAGGAAGCTATACTTATCAAGGACATACCTACGAAATCTATGATTTGCCTGGTACCTACTCCCTTTCCGCTTCATCTCCTGAGGAGGAGGTGGCCCGGGACTTTATCTGCTCAGGACAGCCCCAGGTCACAGTGGTTGTTGTAGACGCCACTTGCTTAGAGCGCAATTTGCACCTTGTGCTCCAGATTACCCAGCTTACGACCAGTGTTATTGTTTGCCTCAACCTCATGGATGAAGCAAAGCGTCAGAATATGGTTCTAGATGTACATCAGCTGGAAGAGGAGCTCGGTGTGCCAGTTATACCTACAACCGCAACCACCAGTGAAGGGCTCCAGGCTCTCCAGGATGCCATTGCCCGGGTGACACATGGTGCCCTTAGACCACAACCAAGATCCTTGCAGCTTGACCAAGAACACCTCGCATCGTCGTTCTACACACACGCGGAGAGGATTGCGGACCAAGTGGTAGCCAATTCCCAACAGGGCTGCGATTTTTCAGCCCGCTTGGATAAAGTGGTTACGTCACGCCATTTGAGCATTCCACTGATGTTGGGATTACTGGCCTCCATATTGTGGATCACCATTGTGGGTGCCAATTATCCCTCGGATCTTCTGGCCCATTTGTTTTTTCAATTGGAAGACCTCTTGACCACACTTTTTATTAAACTAGGAAGCCCTGCTTGGCTCCACGGTGCTCTTATCTTCGGCATGTTCCGTGGTCTTGCCTGGGTGGTCTCTGTGATGCTACCTCCCATGGCCATCTTTTTTCCCCTCTTTACCCTCTTGGAGGATTTCGGTTACCTACCCCGTTTGGCCTTTAATCTTGATGGCTTGTGTCAAAAGGCAGGGGCCCATGGGAAGCAATCCCTTACTATGGCCATGGGCTTTGGCTGTAATGCGGCTGGTATTATTGCAGCACGGATCATTGATTCTCCCCGGGAGCGTCTGCTTGCCATCCTAACCAACAATTTTGTACCTTGCAACGGACGTTTTCCCATGCTCATTGTCATGGGCACCATTATGGCCAGCTCCGTCGTTGGTGCACAAATGGGGGGATGTGTGGCCGCCCTAGTGGTTTTGGTCGCACTTGTATTTAGTGTCCTTGCCACACTTATGATTTCCAAACTCCTCACATCTACCGTTTTACGAGGCGAACTGTCCTACTTCATCTTGGAGCTTCCCCCTTACCGCCGACCCCAAATCGGCACCGTCTTAGTACGTTCTTTTCTAGATCGAGCCCTGTCTGTGCTATGGAGAGCGGTGATCGTAGCTGCCCCTTGTGGCCTCCTAACCTGGATCTTGGCCAATATCACCTTCCATGACATCACCTTACTAGGCCATTTGTCCAACTGGCTCCAGCCCCTCGGCCAGGCCATGGGTCTCGATGGGGTCGTTCTCTTGGGCTTCATTTTAGGCCTGCCCGCGAATGAAATCGTTATTCCAATCATCTTCATGGGCTACCTCTCCCAGGGATCCCTCATGGAAGTACAGGGACTGGCTGCCATTCAAGACGTCCTTGTGGCAAACGGGTGGACCTGGCTCACCGCATTAAATTTCATGATTTTTACCATTTTTCACTGGCCCTGCGGCACGACCCTCTTGACCATTAAGAAGGAAACAGGGAGCTTAAAATGGACACTCCTCTCGATACTCCTTCCCACTGCGTTTGGCATCACGATTTGTGTCGTTCTTACGAAAATCGTAGACATTCTTTACGTTGGATGCTCCTAGAAACACTTCACCTTTTCCCCCTGTTAATTATTTGACGTTCTACGGCAGAAAGGTGTATAATTGGGAAGGAATCCAACGGCTAATCGAGAAGGGATTACCGAGGAAAAAATGCCTGTCCTTGTGATCTCCCTCACTTCGTGAGGGCGCCCCTTACAAAGTAAGGGCGCCCCTTACAAAGTAAGGGGCAGACCACAGGAGGGTGCATTTTTGTGCCACAGGCTTTATTTCAATATTTTCTAAGGGGGAATAGTGAACTTATGCGCAAGATGACTGTTAATGGAAACTTCGCAGCCGCCCATGTGGCCTACGCGTTTAGTGACGTGGCCGCGATTTATCCCATTACTCCATCGTCCGACATGGGTGAGTACTGTGATGAATGGGCTGCCCACGGACAAAAGAACATTTTTGGACGTCCTGTACGTGTAGCAGAACTGCAATCTGAAGCAGGAGCCGCTGGAGCAGTGCATGGCTCCCTGGTAAGCGGAGCTTTCACCTCTACGTTTACTGCTTCGCAAGGGCTACTTCTTATGATTCCAAACATGTACAAGATTTCCGGCGAACTCTTACCTGCTGTTTTCCATGTGTCGGCCCGTTCTGTGGCCGCCCATGCCCTATCTATCTTTGGTGACCATTCTGACGTAATGGCCGCCCGACAAACAGGATTTGCCTTGCTTGCCTCGGCCTCCGTCCAAGAAGCCATGGACTTAGCACTCGTTGCACACCTTGCAACCCTCAAGAGCAGTGTGCCTTTTGTCCATTTCTTTGATGGTTTCAGAACATCCCATGAGTATCAGAAAATTGATGTCATCGACTATGACGAAATGGCTCAGCTCGTGGATAAAGACGCCATTGCTAGATTCAGGGCCCGTGCCATGAATCCCGAACATCCACACCAACGGGGAACCGCCCAGAACCCGGACATTTATTTCCAGGGTCGTGAAGCAGCCAACCCCTACTACCTAGCCGTACCTGAGATCGTTATTGAAGCGATGAAACAGGTAGGTGAGTTAACGGGTCGCTCTTACAAACCCTTTGACTATGTGGGAGCCAAGGATGCTGAACACATCATCGTTTCTATGGGTTCGAGCAATGATACAATTGAAGAGACAGTAAACCACCTCAACGCCCAAGGTGCCAAACTGGGCCTGGTTAAAGTTCGTCTCTATCGTCCTTTCTCTGCTAAACACTTTGTAGAGATGATTCCTGCCACAGCCAAGCGCATCGCTGTCCTAGACCGCTGCAAAGAACCGGGTTCTTTAGGAGAACCTTTGTACCTTGATGTACAGGCAGCACTTGTTGAGACTGGCCGTAGCAATATTGAAGTTGTGGGCGGACGCTATGGTCTCAGCTCCAAGCAATTTACCCCTGCCATGGTTAAGGCCGTCTTTGACAACCTAGCAAGTAGCGATCCTAAGAATCATTTCACTGTAGGTATTGATGATGATGTGACAAACACGTCTTTAGAATTGAAAGACGACTTGGACATTGCACCTAAGGGACTCTTTAGTGCTAAGTTCTATGGTCTCGGTTCTGACGGTACAGTTGGTGCCAACCAAAACAGTATCAAGATTATTGGTGACGAAACAGACATGTATGCTCAAGGGTACTTTGAGTATGACTCCAAGAAGTCCGGCGGCATCACCATTTCTCACCTGCGCTTTGGTCACACTCCGATTAAAGCACCTTACCTTGTGAGTCAGGCCAATCTTGTAGCATGTCACAACCCCTCTTATGTGACGCGTTATGATATGTTAGAGGGCATTAAAGAAGGCGGCGTTTTCTTGCTCAACTCTCCTTGGAGTTTAGAGGAGATGGAAACAGAATTGCCAGCCTCCCTCAAGAAGACGATTGCCGAGAAGAAGCTCCGCTTCTACAACATTGATGCTGTAAAGATCGCAGCAGAAATTGGATTAGGTGGCCGTATTAACACCATTTTGCAGGCCTCCTTCTTCCAAATCGCCAATGTTATTCCTGCTGCTGACGCCTTACGATACATCAAAGAAGCTATCTTTAGGAGCTACGGCGATAAAGGTGAGAAGATCGTTAACATGAACTATGCAGCTGTAGACAGCGCTACTTCTCACTTAGTCAAGGTCGAGTACCCAGCGAGCTGGGCCAATGCCACAGAGGCCGCGGCAGCAGTGGAAGCCACAACTCCTTATGTGGATAACGTGGTCCGCCCAGTGCAAGCTCTGAAGGGCAACGAGCTTCCTGTGAGCACCTTTAGTGCTGATGGGACCGTCCCAACCGGAACCACCGCCTACGAAAAACGCGGGATTGCCATTACTGTTCCCAAGTGGATTGCGGAAAACTGTATCCAGTGTAACCAATGTTCCTTTGTCTGTCCCCACGCTGTAATTCGTCCTTTCTTAGCAACAGAAGACGACTTGACAGATGCGCCGGCAGAGTTTAAGACACTAAAGGGTGTAGGACGCGACTTAGCTGATCTACGCTATCGGATCCAAATTTCGCCTCTGGATTGTACCGGTTGCGGCAACTGTGCTCAGGTTTGTCCTGCCAAGGAAAAAGCTCTTGTAATGGAACCTTTGGCTGACCATGCCGAGGTCCAGGATGCAAACTGGAATTTTGCCATGACCCTACCTAACCGCGGCGCTCATATTGCCCCGAACAATGTGAAGGGTAGCCAATTCAAGCAACCACTCTTTGAATTCTCTGGTGCCTGTGCCGGTTGCGGTGAGACAGCCTATATTAAGCTAGCTACACAGCTCTTTGGCGATCGCATGATGATTGCTAATGCCACTGGTTGTTCCTCCATCTACGGCGGAAGTGCCCCTACCTGTCCTTATACAATGAATGAGTTTGGACATGGACCAGCCTGGGCCAATTCCCTCTTTGAGGATAACGCAGAATTCGGTTTTGGTATGAATCTTGCCCAAGAAGCTCGCAGAAGCCAACTAGCTGACATGATGGCAGGTCTACTAGACCAAAATATCCCTGCAGAGCTTAAGGAAGCCCTCCAGCTCTGGATGGACAATCTCAATGACGCTGAGGTAACCAAGACAGCTGCCGCTACCATTAAAGAGCTTCTCCCTGCAGCCATTGAGCAAACGTCAGGAGACTTGCAGGAAGTCCTCAAAGCCATCTTGGCTAATGCGGATATTCTAGTGAAAAAATCCATCTGGATTATTGGTGGAGACGGTTGGGCCTATGACATCGGCTACGGTGGTTTAGACCACGTTCTCGCCTCTGGTGCTGATGTGAACGTACTGGTTTTGGATACCGAAGTTTACTCCAACACCGGTGGCCAGGCCTCCAAGGCCACTCCTACGGGAGCAGTTGCCAAATTTGCCAGCTCTGGCAAGCGCACACGCAAGAAGGATCTAGGCATGATGGCCATGTCCTATGGCTATGTCTATGTAGCTACTGTAGCCATGGGTGCTAACCGCAACCAACTCATGAAAGCAATGATCGAAGCCGAGAGCTATGATGGCCCATCCTTGATTATTGCCTACGCACCATGTATTAACCATGGTATCAACATGAGCCTGAGCGTTGAAGAGAGCAAACAAGCTGTAGAATGCGGTTATTGGAATCTCTATCGCTTCGATCCCCGCAGAGAGGCTGAAGGTGCAAATCCCTTCGTCTTAGACTCCAAGGAGCCTGACTATGAAAAGTTCCAAGCATACCTGAAGAGTCAAGTTCGTTACTCTCGCCTAGCCCGTCAGTTCCCAGATCAAGCTGAGGAACTCTATGCACAGGCAGAAGCCGATGTGAAACGCCGTTACAACGGTTACAAGAAACTTGCAGAAGTATAAAAGCAGTCTTAGCGAAGCAGCAGCCCCCTTGGGGGCTGCTTT
>ENA-UOOH01001025-UOOH01001025.1-fermentation-metagenome-genome-assembly--contig:-NODE-1025-length-28741-cov-6.754236_pt1 | contig 28741 bp, 34 predicted proteins | sample MGYA00245778_ERZ724025 | MGnify/ENA primary metagenome ERZ724025 (study PRJEB28704, sample SAMN03018313) | fermentation metagenome | biome: anthropogenic terrestrial biome; feature: soil; material... | reverse complement strand
ATATTATACGCTTGCTTGCTTTATATTACAAGGAGTTGTTGCCCCTCGCGCCGGCATTGGCGCCGGCTGGCCTACTGCGGATTCTGGCGCTCTCTTTTTATGAGCCAGTCACCAGATATGTCGCTAAACTCAATACTGCCCATTATTTCGAGCTTTTTGCATTCTTCTGTTAGCCATTCATCGTGCCCATTATCCGCCAAGAAACTTTCCAGGCTTCCGGCATGCACTAATTCGCCATCATTGTAGACCAGTATAACCTCAGCGATGTATTCCTCCGCATCTTCCTTGTTGCAAAATATTGCCCAGGGTTCCTGTTCTTTGTTCTCTACAACAACAGCCCACGCACCGTCAAATGTTCTTGCTGTTTTTAACATTTTCATTCGCTTCCTTTCTGCCGGGATTAGCCGCCCGGCCTGCCTGGGCCGCAGCCCGTTGTCTCCCTCTATCTGATACTAGTATACCATGGTAGTTAACTACCGTCAAGCATTTTTTGTGCAAATTACGCAGGGAAACATGCAACATATCCCCAAAAACCGGCGATACATACCGGCATTAATCGCCAAATATACCTAAAGCCACGATGCCCGACATACGGGCAATACAAGCACCTACTTGCTATCGCCTTGCAGCCGCTCTATCATGGTCACCCGATCAAAAATAGCTTGCCGCGCTAACTCGGTGGTCGTGGTACCTATGGCTTTTGCCGCCCGGTCCACTCGCTCTTTATCCTCTTGCGGCATCCGTACTAAAATTGCTTTAGTACCCTCTTTGTACTTGTTGGGCATGTTATTTATCACTCCTTTTAAAACCTATACTTAGGATAGCAAAAAAGATAACTACCCGCAAGACGCCCGCTCAGATCAGCCCAAAATCCAAAAATGATACGGTTTTGATACGATTTTGCACCCTTAGTGCCCTATTTATATGTATTTAGATGTGTTATCTTTATGGTAGCAAAATTATACAGTCGCAAAAAACTTAAAACTTAGTTTGATAATCAGCTCGGAGGAATCCGGGCTTTTTATATGCCCGTGTCTAGGTTTGGCCGACCGAAAGCACGGATTACACACCGCCAGTTGTGCGGACACGGGCAAACCTTTATTTATTGGCGGTGTTTTGGGAAGGCGGTGGAAAATTGAAAAAGAATAATATCATTGAATCTAAAAGAGTTGTTAACCCGGATACAGGAGAGATATTGTATCGCGATACAATAGAGCGTAGACCCGAAGAGTTCGTGGGCACATGGACGCCTAGAGGGAAAGAAAGCCGGACTAAACATATTAAAATAAATAGTCGGCTCGAAATTAAGAGAAAGCTTAAAACCCTCACGGGGCCAGAAAAGATATTCTTATTATCGGTGTTGCCCTATATGGACTGGGAATCTAATTTACTTGTGGGCGACGGCGTTACGCTCGGCATTAAAAAACAGCCGTTATCTTGGGCGGATATAGAAAAAATAACCGGACTGGAGCCAAGAGCCAGAAGAAAAGCGGTTGCCGGACTGATGGAAAAGAAGATTTTAGCCTACCTAGCCAACGATAAAAAAAGAGGCCTTGTGATTAACCCTCAATTCGCGCTTAATGGGAAAACCCCTGGCGCAAGCCTTATAAACACCTTTAATACGGCAACAACGCTAGAAGAACCAGAAGAGGAATACACGGTTTAAAAAAAGTGCAAATTTGTACTTTTCTGACCCTAAAAAAGTGCATTTTTGTACTGTAAAAAAATAGCCCCAATCCTCGGATGCCGTAAGGCGCAAATCGATTTTACCTCGTTAAATGCTTCTTAAGATATATAAGATTAAGGGTCCCCTCAAGGCAAAAAGTAATAACTCCTGTCGCTAATAAAACTCGTTTGGCATAACCAAACGATCAGCGTGTAAGAGTCGTTTTTTAATTAGCGTGTAAGATTAAGCAAATAGTATAGCACAATTAACAATGTTAAGGTTCAATGTGCGTCATATATATTTCATTGTGTGTCATATTAGAAATGTAAGTAATCAAATAAGGAAGTACAATGAATAAATATACAGGAGAATGAATAATTATGCAGTACGAAAAAGCCAGTCAACCTCCCGGCTATACTGAACGAATGAGGATGTGATACTATGAGTGACTTAACGCATAAAATTGACATTGTAGCCGCCAAGAACGACCTGACCGATGCGGCAATCCGTCTCCTAGAAGTGGTTACCCGGCCGGAATGCCGGACTATGAATATAACAAAGCAATGCGAGATTGCCAATATATCAAGGACTACATACTATGCCTTATTTAAGGATGAGAGCTTTAAAAAGGCTTATACAGAGCTATGCCAGACCATGCTACTATCCGGCGCGGCTCCTGCATCACAGGCTCTTAACGCGCAAGCGGCCATGGGTGATACAGCAGCTATTAAGATGCTACTTGAGCTTGCCGGCATATACCAACCTACGGCCACGGTCAACGTCCACCAGACCATAGATGCAGGTCCGAGTTTAAGAGAGCTATTAGACAGCCGCAAGGGCGAGAGTTAGGGCTTATTATAGGTTGCCCAATTGCCTCAGTATTAGTACCGAGATTGCTATAGTTTAGGTACTATTGTTTACTATGCCCAATATACAGGCTTTTAAAACTTGCGAGATTTATACCGTTTTAGCATTTTGCCTGGAGTTGGTTGGCTCTTGTCCCTTCAGGCTAGGCCATAGCAGGTTATACAGGGTAGGGGGGGCCGCTTCTGTCTATGCCGGGCGTGTCAGCGGGGCAGCAAAAGGCACATTCATAATTCGTAGCAGGTTTTTGAAGTTGTCAGACAATTCAATTTAGGAGGGATTTTATGTTCGAATCCATAGGCAGTTTACTAGATGATACTTTCTATGCTTTTTGTTGTTGGTATCGCAGTCATTGGTGGTATAAAAGATTATATTCCCCTGTTTTCTTGTTCTTTTGGTATCACGCGAAGGGATTAAGTAAAGAGCAGATAGAGATATTGCATAGAATGGGTTATTTAACCGATAAGCGATATGCCAAGCTAATAAATTCAATGGAGGTTTAACATGCTCATTAAAGAATATCTAAGAGAGAACTACCACGATGAGATCCGTGACATTTTAAAGGCAGATGAGGTGTTGCTGCCCGATAGGATTATTGATGCCGAACTTAATATCGGCGCAGCTAATCTAATCCTTGAAGGCATGCTAGAGAGTTGTGTGCAGATTAATACGGTTAAGCGCAAGGCTCAGGTGAGTAGAGCGGCTAAATTATTTCTTTGCGGCGTATTGTGTTTGCCTTTAAGCAGTAGAACCAAAGTCGGGCCGTTTTTAAAGTATCGTAAAGATTGGGAATATCATCGGCAGAAGAACATGGGGAAAGCAAACAAGATAATGCTGAAGCTGTTTAAGTAAATCTATGGATGGGGTGGGGGCACCCTTTTAAATCCGAATCCAGAAAATATTTTTATAAAATTTTTGGACCTTTCAGAAGGTTCTTTTTTATTTTGGAGGTTTTTATGAAGCATATAGTTTCCTTTTCAGGCGGTAAAGACTCTACTCTAATGCTTCTCTTGATGCTCGAAAAAGGTATGCCGATAGATGATATTATCTTCGCTGATACGGGCATGGAGTTTCAGGAGCTATATGATTATGTCGAGCGCATTGAGGGCGTTATAGGGCGCAAGGTGACGCGACTAAAGAGTGATAAAACATGGGATGATGTGTTTTTTCACAAACGAGGTAGTGGTAAAAATATTGGCCAAATTGTTGCATTCCCTCCGGTTGGGAAATGCGAAGTTGCTAGGGACACTAAAATGCGGGCAATTCGTAAATATTATCGCTCTATCGGGGGGGGCACACCGTCTATATTGGCATTGCTCACAACGAACCTGACCGATACGCAAGACTCAAAGAAAACGAACGCGCACCATTATACGATTGGGGCATAGATGAATTATTTGTTATCCAAGAATTAAAGCGCAGAGGGCTTCATAATCCCTTGTACGACACTTTTGACCGTTTGGGTTGTTATACCTGCCCCAACATGAACCTTAAGGAACTGCGGTTAATGCGAAAACGATACCCTAAGGAATATACCAAGTTACTTTGGTATGGTGAGCAAGCGGAATTAAACGCTACCGAAAGAAGATTTGCAGAATATAAACCGGGTTGGACGGTAGCAGAATTAGAAAGACGGTTCCAATTCGAGGATATGCAACAAACTTTAGATTTTTAACAAATTATCTCACCCTGTTAGGAGTGTTTTTTATTGCAAAGGTAACGGCAAAGGTAACGGCTTCAACCTTATACTATTGGGCTTTCTAGCACTTCAAGTAACGGGCAAGGTAACGGCAATATGAATGATTCACGGAACGGTTCACTGAACGGCTTCAACCCATGTTATTACTGGCTTTCAGCGTTATTGGTTGAACGGCATATGGAACGGCTTGGCGAACGGAAAATAAGCGAATAAGAGGGTGATTTTATGGGGGGACAAAATTATTTCTCTCTCGGAAAAGCGAGAAGAGAAAGACCATGAACAGTTGCTTTTAGATTTAAGAGAGTTTATAGAAGCTAAAGTAATGGCAGGAGAGCCGATTGTCGTGATAATCGAGAAGAACGTTTCCTTTTGGGAGAGAGTTAAACGGAAGTTAGGTTTTTAAGTTAATACAGGGCTTATATCTAGGGTGCGCGACCCGAAAAGCAGATGCCTACTGCCTGATATGAGCCCTTTGTTATTTGTAGGCGGAGCATTGAAAGGCAGGTGCTGGTGATGGAGAGATTGAGAATTGGCAGTTTCTTTAGTGGTATCGGTGCTTTTGAAAAGGCATTGGAACGATTGGAGATACCACACGAAACGGTTTTCTACTGCGAGATAGATAAATACGCAAGCAAGGCATACTCTCTGATACATAACGTACCGGAGAGTTTTAATTTATGGGATATAACAAAGGTTGATGAAACCGAACTGCCAGAATTCGACTTAATGACCTGGGGATTTCCTTGTCAGGATATTTCGGTAGCCGGTAAGCAAGCAGGCATTGTTGAAGGTGAAACTCGTTCAGGGCTTTATTACGATGGCCTGCGAATCTTAAAACATAAGATGCCCAAGTATTCAATTATTGAGAATGTTAAAAACCTTACCTCAGAGAAATTCAGGCCGATATTCCACCAGATACTATGTGATTTAGAGGATGCAGGGTATCACAGTTATTATGAAGTTTTAAATGCCAAGGATTACGGCATACCTCAGAACCGAGAACGAATTTTTATAGTCAGTATTCGTAAGGATGTTGACCAAGGATTTGTATTCCCGCTACCGTTTGACAATGGCTTGAGATTGAAGGATTTATTAGAGGATGAGGTTGACGAGAAGTATTATATCAGCCAAGAAAAAACGGAAAAACTGTTGGAGTCTATGAGAAATGGTAAGCAATATCATTCACAGGATTATTGTTACGCTATTGATGCTAATTATTATAAAGGTGTATCACAAAGCGACCTAACAAATGGTAAAAGACAAACAGTTACAGTAAGCGTTTCAAGAAAAGGAGAGAAGTTTGAGAAAGAGATTGACATAGCACATACCTTAATGGCAAGAGATTATAAGGGTTTTGATAATACGCCATCAAACGCAGTATGTGTACCCGTTCTAACTCCCGACCGTCAAGAAAAACAGCAAAACGGCAGACGGTTTAAAGATGATGGCGAGCCGATGTTTTCACTCACGACTCAGGACATGCATGGGGTTTTACAATATATCGGTGGTATAGGCGATAACAAATGGCTAGATGATGGCAATGAACTCAGTCGAAATTATCCACAAGGGCAAAGGGTTTACGGCATTGATGGTTTAGCAGTTTGTCAAAATGCTAACGGTGGCGGCTTAGGTGCTAAAACGGGCTTGTATTTAATTGATACCCAGGGGAGAAAAAATAAAAAACCTAAACCGTTAGATGATTGTCCGACATTGCGAAGTGAAACTCATGGTAATTTGCCGATGATTGTAGGGAATTACCGTATCCGCAAACTAACGCCCTTAGAATGTTTTCGCTTAATGGGTTTTGATGATGATGATTTTTATAAACTCAAATATTGTACAAGAGCCGAAAGCGAAGAGTTGTTAAGGAGATACCCCAAACATAAAGGTAAACGGATATTTAGCCACAAGGAAAGAGTTGAGCGAATATCTGATTCGCAGCTTTATAAAATGGCTGGAAACTCAATTGTCGTCCAGGTGTTAGAAGGAATATTAGGAAATCTTTTAAAATCCGGTGCAGAAGTGCCGGATTGTTTTTATGGAGAGCAAATGAATTTATTCGGTTAAGGAGGGTCTAAATGAAACCAAAAATCATATATGTCAGCGGCCCATACAGTGCACTAACACGCGAAGCACGCTGGAATAATGTGTTAAAAGCCGTAAAAGTCGGCATAGAAATTAGAGCCAAAGGTCATTATCCATTGATTCCGCACTTATACGATGATTTTGACGAAGTTGCTAAAATGATGGGTCATAACTTCGATTGGCAAAGCTACATGGACATGGATTTAGCGATACTTGAAAGATGCGACTGCTTGTATTTTATCGGTGAATCAAGGGGTGCTTGCATTGAATTGGAACGGGCTAAAGAGTTGGGTTTGCAGATATTTTATTCGATGGAGGAAGTGCCGAATTGCGGGGTGATTAAATGAACTGTTACATATGCGAAACCGAAATGGAAGAAAAAATATTACCTAAATACGAAACCTGTTGGGGAGAAAAGAAGGCTGTCGTGTTAAACGTGAAGGCCGAAGTATGTCCCAAGTGTGGTGAAGTGGTATTCGATATGGACGAAGCATTAAGAGTCCAAAATGAGACTATAGGGCAGGTGACTTCCGAATGATTTATCTCCTTCTCGGCCCCAGCGGTTCAGGCAAAACCACGTTAGCGCAATACCTTAAAGAACTAGGCATACCGGAGTTGATTAGCCATACCACGCGCTTAATGCGTCCAGGCGAAGCGCAAGGGAAGACTTACTATTTTGTTAAGCATGAAGATTTTGTTCAGATAGAAATGGTGGAGCAGACGAAGTACGATTTAAATTTGTACGGGACCAGCAAGCGCGAGGTTGAACGAGTTTTATCTTCTAGCACTTGCGCCTTTACTATAGTTGATAAACACGGTGCAGAGCAATTCAAGAACCTTTACGGTGATTTGGTTAAAATTATCTATGTTTATGTACCTGTCAAGCTGGCGGCAGAGCGAATGAGAGCCAGGGGCGACGATGAAGATGCAATAGCCGACAGGATAAGACATGCCTTTCGTTCTGGAGAATTTGATAACTTAGAAATTGCTGATTACTGCATCATAAACAAGGACTTAGGTGCCAGTTTGAGGCAGTTAATAGCGATAGTGAGGGAGGATTAACTGTGAAAGCAATAAACCGCAGAGAATATTTCATCTATAAAGCCAAAGGCTGGCAAGTCAAGCGGACTAGAAACAGGTTTTGGCTAATGGGAGTTGACGAACGTGGAAGGCGATGCTGGCTAGGATATTAAGGTGGTGATGCCTAATGGCAGAATGGTGTATAGCTCATCCGTGGATGACGTTTTTCGTTGCCTTGGCTCTAGCAGAAGCTATAGGCAGTATAAGGATAGGCAGGTGATGCCTGATGGACGAGCATCCTTCAATACGGGATTTTAAAAACAAAAAATATATGTGATTAAGCCCCGTCAGTGCGGGGTTTTTATATTTTATCTCCACTTTTGGGAACTCCTTGGGGAGTAGTGGTAAAGTGCCGGGTGGTGTGGCGAATGTGGAGAATTTAAGGAGAGATAATATGGGGAAAAAACCGAAACTTACCCCGGAGATATATGCAAGACATTATAAACAGATAGGTTCTAAAGCTGGGGTGGCAAGAGTTCTAGGGATGGATGAACGAAACCTAAGGCGATTTGTCCAGCGGAACCAAAAAGAGATAGATTCGTTATTAAAGGCCGGGAAAGATGATAATCCGGCTTTTTCTATGCCTGCAAAAGATTCCGGTCCCGATGTTCACCAGCAGGTTTTAAAAGCTCTAAACAAAGAGATTGCCTTGTCTGCTCTTAGCGACAGTTTTAAAGTATCTCAAAGGGTGATGCAGGCTTATATAGATGATTTAATAGAGCAGGGTTATTCAATAGAGAACCGGGATGGAATTTTGCATTTATGCCGCACAGTTGTGCTACAAGAAAATATTCATGATGAACCATGGAGCGGTAATAAGATTATTCGCTTTGGAGTAGTGTCGGACAAGCATTTTTGCTCTAAATATCAACAGCTGACGCTATTAAATAAATTGTATGACACATTTGAGGCAGAGGGAATAAGAACAGTTTACGACCCTGGTGACATATCCGATGGTTTTAAGATGCGCGCTGGGCATGAGCATGAAATATTTGTTCATGGAGCAGACGACCAAGCAAATTACATAATCAAGAATCATCCTTATCGCAAAGGGATAGTAACGAAATTTATCTTGGGTAACCATGATATTTCTCATATTAAAAACGGAGGTCATGATATAGGCGTCCCTATCGCGGCGGCGCGTGAGGATATGCAGTATTTAGGGATATATAATGCAAAAATCAATCTTACTCCTAATTGTACCATCGAAGTTAACCATCCTCTCGATGGGGCTTGTTTTGATGATAAAACCGAAATATTAACTAAAGATGGATGGAAATTATTTAGCGAATTAAATCAATCCGACTTTGTGGCAACTATGACAAAATCTGAACATGAGTTTCAATGGCAGCAACCGACCGAAATTACTATCCAGGATTATTCTGGGGATATGATTCATTTTAAAAGTCGTACGGTTGATTTAATGGTTACACCTAATCATGGCTTATGGGTAAGAAGAAATCCTGCGCAAAGTAATTTTAAAGAACATCTTATAATGCCCTCAAAATCACATTCTAAGGTTGATTACAATTGGAAAAGGGTTACTGCTCAAGAAATATATGATAATTATTGTAGGCAGCGATGGCAATTTACAAATTCATGCGATAAATGGAAAGGAAAAATTGAAAACACTGAAATAAAAATTCCTTTTATTGAAAGTAAAAATAAGGGTATGGCTGATAAAATGCACCATTATGGTGCCTTTTTTATTGATGATTTTATAGAATTTATTGCGTGGTTTGTGACTGAAGGATATGTTGGGAAAAAACGTCTTTCCATTTGCCAGAGTCAGCGAGTAAACCCAGAAAATCATGCAATGATCGTTAACCTTTTAGATAGGATGGGTATTAATTATAGAATCAGAGGTAGAGATAATAAGGATTTTATTATTGATTCTGTTGAACTAGCTCAACATATACATAATATTTGTGGAAAAGGTTCGCGTGAAAAACATCTACCTAGTTTCATTAAGGAATTACCAACTTCATATCTTAAAAAAATTCTTGATATTATGATTCGTGGCGATGGTTGGATAAATAATAAAGGATTTGGGTTTAAAAGTATCTCAAAACAACTCAGAACCGATTTTATGGAAATGGCAGTTAAATGCGGGTATGCGGTAAGCGAACATAAAGACACGGTAAATATTTGCAGTATTCAAACTAAACCAACTGTCAACGAACTACCATCCACGATTTTATATAATGGCAAGGTTTATTGTTGTAAGGTTCCTAATGAATTAATTCTAGTTAGAAGAAATGGAAAGTCTACATGGTCCCATAATTCCTACGCTTTATCATACACCATTCAGAAATTAATTGACTCTATGAGCGGTGGCGAGAAACCCAATATTTTGCTAAATGGACATCATCATAAATCTATGTATCTTTTTTATCGCAATATTCATGCTTTCGAGTGTGGTACTGCTTGTGCTCAAACCCCATGGATGAAGGGCAAACGAATAGCTGCTCATGTGGGCGGCTGGATAATTGAAGTGCATGTAGATAAGGAAGGTACGATAACGCGGTGCAAAAACGAATTTATACCGTTTTATCGGACCATAAAAGATGATTATAAAAACTGGATATAGACGGCTATCCTCAATGATACTGATTTATTCAGCAACGACACCCGTTAGGTGAGAGAATACCCGTTTAATATTTACCTGAATTAGTGAGCAGTGGCGAAAGATAGACGCTAAAAGAGGTTATGGGGGGATATGCACGAGGATGTGTCCCGCCTATGACTGCACAAGCCATAACCGTTCCGGGGTGCAAGTCCCCGGACTGCTCACCTGAAATGCGTAGGCTTTAGCCGTTGAGCCTAAGCAACGGCAATGTAGGAGTGTAGCCGATTTGGTAAGGCAAACGACTGTTAATCGTTGATATGCAGGTTCGAGTCCTGTCACTCCTGCCATATGCCGACTTAGCTCAATTGGTAGAGCGGATGTCTTGTAAACATCAAGTTAGGGGTTCAAGACCTCTAGTCGGCTCCATAATAATTCGATTAGTGACCATCGGCTTTATGTCGGTGGTTTTTTTGTTGTATTGGGTGGTGGTTGCATGGATTATGAGCAGTATTTAGCTGATTTAATATTTGAATACTTGCCGAAGCATTTTACCGAAGAACAAATACAGGAAATGGCAGACAGACCAATAAGGGATAAAGCAGGTAACATAATTAGCCATGGACTGCCTTTGACTGGCCCGTATGGATTGAGAAAGCAGTTAGGGGACATAGACTACGAATTTTTCGGTAGAGCATATTTCCCCGAATACTGTTCTTTACCGCCATGTGAATTTCACCATGAGCAATATGCGGAAATGCGGAGGATAGAGAAAAGTGGTGGCGGCGAAACAGTTATCATAGCTGCCCCTCGTGAATCTGCGAAGTCTACTTCTTGGAATACGATTTATACGGCTAATAATGCTGTATACGGCAAAAAGCATTATATAGTATTGATTTCAGATAGTAGTGAGCAAGCAATAGATGACTTAAAGCAAGTGAAAACCGCATTAGAGGAAAACGAATACATACTAGAAGATTTCGGTAAGCTCAAAGGACAAACTACATGGAAAACTGATGCTATTTTGCTTAAAAACGATGTTTTGATAGTTGCTAAGGGTTCAGGAAAAAAGGTTCGTGGTATCAAACACAAACAATACCGGCCTGATTTAATAATCCTTGATGATATTGAGAATGACGAAAACGTTAGAAGTCCAGACCAGCGCAAGTATTTGATGAACTGGTTTAACAAGGTTGTGATGAACGCAGGTTCAAAGAAAACCGATGTGGTGGTCATTGGGACAATTTTGCATTACGATAGCCTTTTAAATAATCTTTTACAGAAACCGGGTTATCGAACTAAAAAATACAAGGCAGTAATAAAGGATAATGATAGCCCATTATGGATTGATTGGAAAGATATTTATACCGATAAGTCTAATCCAAACAATGTGGAAGATGCTTATAAATTCTTTTTAGAACACAAAGAAGAAATGGAAGCTGGTTCAGAAGTTATATGGCCTCAAGCTAAGGATATTTACTATTATAAGAGAAAACTAATCGACTTGGGACCTGCTGCTTATAACTCTGAATATCAGAATGAGCCGATTGACCCCGATACAGCTTGGATTACACCCGATGACTTTCAGTACTATGAATACCTGCCTGACTTATCGGAATGTATCATAAAGGGTGCATTAGACCCCTCTTTAGGGAAGAACGAAAAGAGTGACCTGTCTTCTATCTGCACTATGGCAAGGGATAAGAACGGTTATCTTTATGTGGTAGAAACTGATGCCCGCAGGCGTTCACCCGACCAACAGATATTAGATATATTCGATAAGCAGATAAGATTTAACTATCAAGAATTTTACATTGAAGGTGTAGCCTATCAAGAATATTTTGCAGGTAATGTCCAAAAAGCATCAGCAAAAAATGGTACTTACTTGAATATCGTAACAGAGCCGAAACCTAGAGGGGATAAACATTCTAGGATAAAAGCGCAGTTACAACCGATGATAATAAACGGCTACATCAAATTTCATAAGTCACAACAGTCCCTCATTGAGGGGCTTATTTATTTGGGTTCATTGAAATATGATGATGAGCCGGAAGCATTGCAAATGGTAGCGGCATTATTCCATCAAGTGCAGACAGACTTTGAGCATACTTTGATGCCCGATATTTGCGGTGTTTCAGTGAATTGGTAAAGGCAGGTGATATTATTGAAAAATCCCTTTGCGATATTTGCGAAGTCAAAAGAGCAAGCTAGAAGTCCCGATAATCCCCCATCTTCGGGTACAGCTAAAACAGAACAATATCCTATGGCAAGGTATTTAAACTTTGCCTTTATGCCTAGAAAATTCGAGCAGACAAGGCAGTTAGACATAACTCAATTCAAAAACCATAGCACAAATGACCTGCTGGACTTGTTGCGACACAACCATCCAGAAACCAGCTTTAGTATCTGGCAATTCCTGCGAGTAGCCAATTCCACACTTACCTTTAAAGCTAAAACGGTGACGGGTGAAGATAGTAAACGCGGTCAAAAGGTGCTAGACGGCTTGATATGGAAGCTCAACCATGCCAATAACGGCAATCACTTCCAAGAAGCTAGGGGAATTGACTTAATAAGCGGCCAACTGCTCTTAAACGTGATGATGCGCGGCGGTGCTGGTAGCGAATTAGTTTTAAACTCTATCGGTAGGATGGATAGGCTACAGGTTTTTGACAGCGCAACACTTTACTTTAAGACTGAAAACGGGCGATTAGTGCCATATCAGAAGCAGACAATACCTGGCAGTATGGGTTATACAAAGATTGACTATCCGACAATCATATATCAGCCGTTAGACCCTGCGCCCGATGACCCTTATGGGGCAAGCCCGCTAATATCGCTAATTCAGATAGTGGCTTGGCAAATAGGCTTTTTGAATGACCTGCAGGCAGCGGTGCATCAAACCGGTTATCCTCGTATGAGGATTAAGTTACTTGAGGAAATAGCCAAAAAGAACGCGCCTATCCACATTCAGAATGACCCTGTTAAGTATAAAGAATGGATGGATAAGATAAGGCTTGACGTTCAGACTTCTATGCGAAACTTGGAGCCTGATGCCATACCTGTTCTGTGGGATAGTGCAGATTTAGATTTAGTCGGCAAGGGCGGCGCAGGTAGCACCATTAGGGTTGATGCAGTAATAAACACGATCAACAAATCACTTGCTGCTGCGCTTAAAACCTTATCCTCTATTATCGGCATAAGCGCAGACACTTCTAAAGAATCCTATGCTGCTGAATTAAAACTCTATTCTCGTGGAATAGAATCAGTGCAACAGGTAGTCGAAAACCTGCTAGAACGCGCTTTAACGATGGCATTAAACCTAGAAGGTGTTAGAGGTTGGGTAGACGTAGAATTTGCGCCAGTAGACCTAAGAAGCGAATTGCAGGTAGTGGCTGAATTGCAGACAAGGCAGGACATTATAATTACTGCTCGTATGCGCGGTGCTATCACCGACTTCGAGGAAATACAAAGGCATAGACAGTTATTGGGCGAAATTGGGATGCCTGAAGATTGGGAAGCACTCGTAGAAGAACGCAAGGCTCGTGAAGAACGCGGTGGACAAGCAGAAGATTATCCACGTCATGGCAGTCCCCCAGCGAACCAATAGAAAGGAAGGTGAAACATGAGTTTTAAAGATTACAGCCAACAGGCTTATGAGTGGTTTAATGATGAGATAATTCCTTCTGTTAGACTCGTATCGGTGCGTAGCGTAGCAACGGGTGGGACGACTACCACAATAATTGATACAACTAAAAGCTTTGAAGCTGACTTATACAAGGGCAAAATTGCCAAAGTAACTATTGATGGCGTTGACTATTACTGCACTATAACGGCTAGTTTGGGAAACACGTTGACCTTTGCGACAATAGCTAAGGCAGTAACAGCGGGTTGCCCATATGAAGTATTAGGGTAGGTGATTAAATGGGTTTAGCAACACAAAGCGAGATTGACAAAGCAGTCATAGAAGCAAAGAAAAAACTTCGTGATGATGAAATTATGGACGTTTTGAAGAAGTGCAGTTATGGCGGCAAGCCTGTAACAATGGACTTAAAGGTAGGTGAGAAACTTGAACCTTCAGCAAATAAACGAATACCTTGATGATGCCATAGCAAAATGGCGGGATCGCAGAGACAATTCTTTTGTATTAAACGGCTTGGATGTTCAGGCGGTTTATGCTTCTGGTGAATTTGATAGCTTGCCGCCGGATTGTTTAATGGCGGTTTGTTATGTGGATGCCTTTAATAGCGTCAAAGTGTCTATTAACAAGGAGGTGACTTAGATTTATGGCAAGACCTACCCCTGAACAGTTGTCCAAGATAAATAAATTCGCAAAAACTCCGCTAAGTGCCGATGATGTGTATGTTCATCCGTTCCGACTTTTAGGAACTGGCTATATTCCTTCAAGGTATCTACAGTTTGACCCTTCACTGTTAGAAATATACCTTAATAACGTCAATAATGGTGATGTAGCGCAGATAGCCGACCATAGTTTCGGTAATGGATTTATCGAGAAAATAACTCTCCCTTTTGGGCGGTTCTTTGAAGGTGAACTTGTAAGTGATGGCGACAAGGTACAGTTAGATGGCAATATGTTCATGCCAAAAGGAGCAAAGACCTACATTCAGGATTTTACAACCGACGATATTAGCCAACAGATAGATGCTGGTATACTGCATGATAGCTCTGTATCAGTATCATGGGGATATTCCGAATGTTCTATTTGCCATAACGACATAAGGGACTATGAGAACTGTAGGCATTATCCCGGTAGAGTTTATAAGGATGATGGCGAAGAAGTGTTATGCACTGTAATAGCAAAACCTGCGCCTCCGCCACGTCCAGATAACAGTTGCATGATAGAAAACTCAATCGTCTGCGCTGGGGCTTATCCCGATGCAGGGGTATTGGGACTTTCAGCAAGTGGTGAAAAACCGCCGAACACTGAAAAGATGGTAAAGCTCAACAACATAGCAGACCTAAAGCTGGTGAACAAAGACGCACCGGTTTTTTGTTGTTTATCCTCAACCTCAGCGACATTCCAGATTGAAAGCGAGAATCTACGTGATGCAAGCGAGCTGCATCAATTGTACCACCAAATGTATTCAGAAGAGGAATTACCCGAAGGTTGGACAATGGCGAAGTTGACCGCAAAACATAAAGAGTGCGTGAAAGAACTATTAGACGCAGGACACGAGCACTTAATGGCAGATGCGCTTGACGGAACCTTAAACGAGGCCCTAAAGGCCAAATCAAAGAAAGGAAGTGAAAACCAAGTGGACGAAAAAGAAAAACTGGCTCTGGAAGGGCAGATTGACGCCCTGACCAAGGAAAACGAACAGTTCAAGCTTGACGTGGAATCCAAGAATACCGAGGTTGCCGAACTGACTGCGAAGGTAGCTGAACTGACTCCCCTTGCCGACTTGGGCAACAAATATCGTGAGGATGTAATCACGGCCGCTCTTGCATCCGGTGTCCGCGACCAGAAGAACGACTTCAAAGAGGAAACCTATAAGAAGATGTTCGCTAACCTGTCCATTGACGAAATCAAGGAGATGGGCGAGGCATGGGAAAATTCAGCTCTGGCTAAACTCGGTATCCCGCCTTCAAGAACAAAGGGCGAGGACTTGCACCTGCCGGAAGGTGGACTCCAACAGGCGGTTGACCCCGAACTCTACAAAGTAGGAAGGTAAGGGGGTGCAAGATTGAAAACTGGTATTAAAATCAATGGACTTAAAATTAAGGGTAAAGAAGTAGCCGCAAGTGCCGACGAACTTAACCGTGGTGCGCTTAAAAAGGTTACTGGTGCGCTGGCTGCCGTAGACACTGGCGGCGGTATATTCTCCTGGGCAAACCCGGAAGATGGAGATATTATCGTTGAGCACGTTGCCCTTGTGGTAACCACCAAAACTACCGGCGCATGTTCTGCTGATGTAGGCACAACCGCAACCAATGCGACTACTTCCAGTGACAACCTGATTGACGGCAAGGATATTAATGCCGCCTCTGGAACCTTCACCAACCTTGAGTCGGCTGGTACTAACGGCAAAGCTGCCCAGAGACTTGCTAAAGGTAAATGGGTAACTGCTTCCGTGGTTGCTGGTGGCGCGAGTGCTGGACTAAAAGGTAGTTATGAAATTTACTACCGTGTACTTTAATTTGAAAGGAAGTGTATATTAGATGGCTATGACTTATGCGGAAGCTAAAGAAAGACTTTTAAACATCGGTTTTCACGCGATTACCCTTGTCCCTGAAACTGGTATCGCTGCTACCGATATTGGCAAACTTGGCACTATCTCCGGTATTGGAGAATGGGGACTGGGCGCAGATGCCGGTGTTCCTTTTGGGGTATTAAAGGTATTTGAAACCGATGCCGTAGGTGTTCAGGACAAAGGTTATGCCGAAATTGACATTGAGCACAATGCAACCGCATCCAATGAAGTAACCAACGGCTCTTGGGTAGAGTTGGACGGTGCCGGTAAAGGAGCATTGGCCGCTGCCGCTACTGGTGTTCGTGCCGTTGCTGTTGATGCAACCAACCACAAGGCTATTGTGAAACTCGGTTAATTTAGCCGACAACTAAAAACTGTAAACCCGTCATATTCGACGGGTTTTTGTGTTTTCTGAACAATTGAAAGGAAGTGACTTGATAATGGAAACTAAACCTAATGGATTCCGCGGACTAGCTGACCAACTGGCAGGAACCGGAACTAATGTTTATAAAGAAGCCTACAAAGAAGGCAGAACCCTGTCTCAGCACTTGGAGATTCTTGACCCTTCTAATCAGTATGTAGGCAATGATGCTTGGTTGGGGCAACTTGATGCCTTTGAACGGCAAATGCTGGCTAATGGTATTCAGACCAAGAGTGACCCGGCAAAGGGCATGTATGCTGATACCGTGGATAAATTCTTCCTCGGCACTTCAAGCTCCGACGTTTTATTCCCCGAATTTATTAACCGGACTGCCCGGCAGGCTATGACCGCCCCCGACATTCTGAATGAACTGGTGGCAATTAAAACCCCGATTCAGGGCAACGCTTATAAAACCTTTTATGTAGACCTGTCCACTGCCGCAAAACAGAAGAAACGCGTTGCACAGGGCGCAGAGATTCCGACCACTACCATTACTGGGCATGAGCATTCAGTAACCCTTAACAAAGAGGGCCGCGCGATTGATATGTCTTATGAATATGTACGTCGCATTCGCATTGATATGCTGGCTCGGTTGATTGAGGGTATTCTCCAGCAGACCGGACTTGACCTTGCAGAAAGAGCTGTTAACGTCCTGATTAGCGGTGACGGTAACGCCAATACCGCTGCGACTAACTACAACCTGACTGCACTCGGTGGCGTTGTGGCCGACGGCATAGATTGGGAAAGCTGGCTGAAATTCCGGCTGAAATTCTATCCGTATAAGGGCACCACTGCCATTGTGGATGAAACTCAGCTCATTAAAGTATTGGGCATTCAGCCCCCGGTTATAGATCCGCTTACCCTGGTGGCATCCATGAACGGCGGAACTCCTGTCGGTGGTGGTGCAAATCTGGCTCAGAATGTATTCTCCGGTCCGATGCGTTACGTATATCTGCCTTCGTCCACTATTGAGAATAAAGTTCTGGTTATTGACCCGAAATATGCGCTTGAGCAGGTAACTGAAATCGGTGCTGACATTGTGGAAACTGACCGCATGATTAAGAGCCAGTTTGAGACTATCGTGCTGTCTCAAGTAACCGGCTTTGCTACCCTGTTCCCCGATGTGGTAAAGACCCTGACAACTAACGCCTAGTTTTGAAAGGGGTAGTGCTAATTGCGCTGCCCCTTCCCCAATTTAAAGGGGGTGAAAATATCGCTAATAAAATCCTAGCAACAGGATATGAAGCTCAAGTCCGTGTCGATATGGGGGTAACAACTAGCATACTTCCCGATGCGGATATTCAATCCAAGGCGACACTAGCAGAAGCATTGATAATTAAATCAGTCCCCGGGTATGCGAGTTTAACGGGTGATGATTTGACCTTCTTGCAATCTGCTGCTATCGCTCAAGTCTGTGCTCTGCTTTGCCCTGGTATGGCTCAAAGAGTGAAGGTTATGCAACAGGATGAAACTCTTTATTCTTTCAAAATTCAAGCGACTAACTGGGACAGGAAAAAGCGAGAATTTGAGGGATTGGTAAGAGAATACATCTGTATAGCAACCGGACAAGAGGACGTAATAATCAGTCCTGTGGGGGTGGTATTTAATGATAGACTCGAAGTCTAGTCACATTCAAGAAGAAGGTTTGTCAATTACCATATCCCGCACTCCAACGGACTATACGGGCAAAGCAATAATTGGCAAGATAGGTAAAACCTTATCTGATTATTCGGTGCAGAACAAGCGAATGATTAACTGCCTGCTGGAATCTAATCTAACTACTGGTGAGTTAGTAACCTGCGGGGATGAGCGGTTTATAATTGTCGTATCCCGCAAAGAGGTTATCCAAGGGCAGGAAGCCGCAATAATTGCTTATGGATTGATTTGCAATGCTACCCTAACTGTGAGCAGGACAACAACCACTTATGACGATGACGGCAATCCAACAGGTGAAACTCCTTTAACTATCATAGATGCTCTGGCCTGTCGTGCCGACCAGATTAACGGCAAAATGCGCGAGCTAGATACTGGTTTATTGAATACTACCGTAATGAAACTCACTTGTCCTAATGATGATGGCTTGTTGTTAAATGATAAAGCAACCGTAGCAGGGCGTGATTATCGGGTAGATGATATAGACAGATTTGGCATACCAGGCGCAATGGTCGTTCAGCTAAGTATCTGGACTGCCGGTTAGGAGGGATGTCCTTTGCTCAAAATTGACGGACAGGCAATGGCTAAAGGGTTGCAAACTATGCTTTTAGCCGAATGCGAAGCCCTAACTGACTGGTTATGGGCGCAGGTTCAAGACAAGGCCCCTCCAGAGGTCAATAGAGACATGATTCATAGGGAAGTAATGGTAGTAGCCGGGCAAGTGGTCGGAATCGTCTCAGCGGGCGGCATAGGGGCCCTAACAACTGAATGGGGTTCTGGCTCCAAGGCAGATACCAGTAATCCAGCGTGGGATGAATATACTCAGTCTAAGTATTGGAACCCTGCCCGCGACCCTGGCAAACACACCATAAGGGGCCGTCCCGAAGGTGAATATGTTGACCTTGACGGCGAGACTCATTATTCAACCGGCAAATGGGAGGGGCGTAATCTTGAGTGGGAATACCCCCCGGAAGAACCCCAGCACTGGATGCGTGAGGTTGTCGCCTTATCGCTGCCCTATGTTTTCGAGCGGTTAAGGCTGGCGGTTAAGACATTCCCGTTTCATAAATACATTTATTCGGATGGTAGGTGATGCCCTTGAGTGATTTCGCAATAGTTAATTCGGTTTTCGGGAAGTTGAAAGCCGATTCTGTTTTTCTGGGGTATTTTGGCCTAACTCCAACTTCTAATATGGCTGATATAGTAGCCAAAATTCAAAAAGAGATGGAGCCAACAGGCTTAAGTGCGGCCAATATCCCGCTATGTTGCATTTACCCTATTCCCGGCGTTAGGTCAAGGGCGAATGCGATAGTCTATGACTCAATGTTTGAAGTGGCTGTTTATAGCAATAGTAGTTCTGGTATTCCACCAGGAAAGACCGCAGGAACGATGCTGATTGGACAAAGGGCAAGAGAATTGCTACATCAAGTCCAACTTTCCGGGGCGACATTCCTAACGGAGTTTCAAACCAGTTATCAGGGCCCTTCAAATGTGGCTGAAATAAAAAAATATGTGATGAGGTTTAAGGTTGGCGAGGTCATTGAGTAGATTCGGTGGCCTTTATTTTTTGAAAGGAAGTGGATAAATGGCCTTTTTACTGCCAGAAGATTTTATAATTCAAGGTTCTGGACAAGCCTTGGTAAAACAAGGTGGCGTTGTTATTGCTCGTCTTAACGGACTTGGTGACATGCAGGTAAGCATGAAATATCCCGCCAAAGATGTTTACGGTTCTGGGTATTATCCTATTACCAGCGTATCAGGTGACAGGGCAATTAATTTGTCTTTCACTAACAATAAATTCAATTTAAATTATCTCAAGGTAATGGGTTCTACCGTCGCAACCGCTCAGTCAGTGGCTATGCCGGTGTTTGGAGAAACAGCGACTATCCCATCTGCTACAACTTATACGGTAACCCTAAGCAAAGCCGCCAGCGCAGTAGCTTTATCGGAAACTGTAAGGCTTGCAGACGGAAGTGGCACCTTATTTGAAAGAGTTGCCTCCGGCTCTGAAGCTACTGGGAAGTATTCTATCGCCTCTGGCGTGTTGACCTTTGCCGAAGCCGATAAGGGCAAGGCAATTATTGTTGACTATGACGCTACCAGCACAACCGCTACTGTTGCAACCATTAAGAATGATGACACTATTCCAATTGTGGAGATCGTTCATGATGGCAAATTCGCTGACCCCTTGGCAGGCAAGATGCGTGTTGTCACGCGTTTTTACTATTGCAAGGCTTCCGGGGATATGAATTTAGATTGGAAACGTGCTGATGCCGCGACTCCAAAACTTGACTTTTCCGTACTTGATGCGCGTGTTGATGGAGTTTTGGGCTATATAGCAACCGATTTAGTGGCTTAACCCCCTGCTGGTTCCTCCTTACCGGCAGATGAAATAGTCCCGGCTCGGTTTCTCTCCTGCCTTGCCGGGACTCCCCTTTATGGGGATTTTAGGGGGAGAAAATAAATTTGAAGGGAGATTTAATGATGAGTGAGGTTAACGAAGCATTAGGATTAGGAGATAAGTTTACCATTGACGGTAAAGGGTATCGGGCGCACATAGCGACCTTTGAGGAATTGCTGGACATTGGGGAAAAAACTGAAGGGCTTTATTTGTCTGAAAAGGGGTTTTATATCAACTTCATAAAACTGCAAGATGAAAAAGACTACAAACCGCGTGATGCAAGGGTAAAGAAGCTGCTGGCATTATTGCAGATGATATTTCCTGATGCACCGGTTGAAGCTATAAAGAAGATGAACAGGAAAGAGATGGTGGACGCCATCGAATACTTTCTGGTCGGTTAGTAATCCAAAAGATGATGAAACAGAGGACAGAGAGCCACCTAAACCCGGTGAAGTTCAAAAGGCACTTGCTAAATTGGCTTTAAAATTAGGCGGCTTTGAGAAGGTTAGGAAACTGACTATGTTGCAAGTTCGGTTGTTAGCTGGTGTGATGGCAGATGATCAGTTGTTTCAGGCTAAAATTCATGGCTACGAAGTTAAAGGCGAAAAACCTAAAGCTCATTATGCCACAACAGATGATATAAGGGCGTTAGCTAGCTTTATGGGGGCGCAATTAGTACCATTTTCGGGCACAGGAGATTAATTCCCCCCAAAATACATGCCCAGCCTAAACGTCCAATACAGGACGAATAAGGCGATCGTCAGTTTGACGCAGGATTGGTAGAAGGTTCTCATGATTAGCCTCTCTGCCGAAACGTTGCCCAAATGGCATAAATAGTATATAATAGCATAAAATATATTGGCAGGGCCGAAGCCCCGCCGTGGTTACTTGGCTCTTTGGGTGGGCGAGACCCAGAGGGCCATTGCTTTTTCTGTGGCTTGGCATCCCTTTTGAATGGCGCAATATCTACACCAAGCATCACGGGAGTCCTTACCACAGGAACCATTTGGAATGATTCTTATAGCAACAACCATGAATATTCACCTCCTTCCAGGCGAATGAAGCAAATGCAACACTCTCCTTTACGTATGCTAAGTGTGTTTCTGCTTCATTGTTCCAATTGCGGCACTCTCACCGCTAGAAGGAGCTCCCACGCATATAACCAAGAACCAAGTATAATTTTAGCATAATTTGGCTGAAATGTAATATAAAAAATACTGGATGGATTATCTGACATTTTTTATGCTTATTCTTCTAAAATGGATTGTAGGGCTTTTCTCAGGATAGGGCCTTAGTTTCTTTGCGATAGCCGATTAAGGCTTTATTGATTTGCGAGGCTAACGCCCCCATGTTTACGCCAGTGAAAACCATATCATAATTCACTTCCTCTTCTTCACAGTGAATTACTAAATATTGTTTTGTGTGGACAGTTTGTTTTTTAGCGGCAAGGGCAAAGACTCCTAGAGTAAGCACACGACCTAAGGTAATATCATTTGTTATTTGCTCATGTGTTTTAACTTCTAGGGATTTGACGTTATTCCATCGGGTTAAAATTGTGCTTGAATTTTGCGGCAAATAAACCAGGGCTTCTTCTCTGGGTTTAATATACCCATTAGATATTGCATCAATGTGGGGACTGCCTCCTAGATATTGAACGAGATAATGACCTGAATCAGTCATAATAGCGGTTGCCTTATTTTCTTTGTGGTTTGCCCTTGTTCCGATTATTAATAAACTAAAAAAGCCGAAGATAATTAGAGCCACAATAAAATTACCCATACTATCCCTCCTTTAAGTACAGTATATGCAAAATTGTAAAATATTACAACCAATTGCCCAACGACGGGAGTTTTTTATTTTCTGAAAGGTGGTGAATTAATGGATGACCTAAATATGGAAAATGCGATATTAGCGCAACTTCGATTTGGAATTGATGATATTGCAAAGCAGATGGAAGCTGTAGAGGCAATGGCAAAAGAAACGGCTCTCAAGGCGCAAGAGGCTTTTAAGAATACCAGCTTAGTATCTCCTGCTGCCATGCAAGCTGTTACTCAAGGCGAAGCTCAAAAAGTGGCGGCGATAACCAAGGGCGAGTCTCAAATATCTGCTATCCATGCTAAAGAAGCATTGGCTAGGCAACAGATAGCCCAAAAGGAGGCCGCTACGCAATTGGCGATAGTAAGGCAACAGGTAGAACAAGAAAAAATCTTGTATATGCAATCTAGGCGAGCCGCCTTTGAGAGCAAGCCTACGGGATTAGAGGGATTGATGGAACGCAGAGTATCATGGCTAGGCACTGGCGCGTTAGTAATGGGCGGCATGTCTGGAATATATGAAGTTCTTTCCACGATTAAAGATGTGGAAATGGGCATGACTACAATAGCCCGTATTACCGAAGATGTTAATTTCAGCTTCAAGGGTATGCGTGATGAGCTTCAGCAATTAGGCGTGACCTATGGCGATACTTGGGGCGATATAAGCGACATAGCTATTCGGTGGGCGCAGGCTGGGTATAATCAGGCTGACACAATAGAACTTACCAAGGATTCATTACTGGCTCTTAATACCGCAGAATTAAATGCGGAACAGGCTTGGGCAGCATAATGCTACCTACAGGCGTTCTATAGGGATAACTTATAGAATAACGACCCCGTGAATTGCTGGAAACCCCTTAGAGTTTTATGCACCACAACGCAAGGATGAAATATGCCTAATCGTGAAGGTTTGAAAAGCATAAGAATTGGGCAATCAGCAGCCAAGCCTCGAACAGAGGAAGGTTCAACGACTATCCCATAGGGGAGTAGGGCTTTGGGCTCGAAGTGCGGGGCACCTTAACGGATAATGCCGATGGTGAAGATATAGTCTATCCCTCATTGAAAAATGAGGTTGCGGAGACAAGCGGATTAATAGCGGTGATGGCCCAATGGGGCTTAACGGCAGATGAGCTATTGCCGGTTATAGATAAAGTCAATAAAGTTGCGGATGATTATGCCATAACTTCCAGTGATCTTGTGGCTGGTTTACAGCGTTCATCTGGTGCGGCTAAAGTCTTGGGATTAACCCTTGAGGAAACCATAGCCATACTCACCGCCATGAGAGAAGCGACAGGCAGAACGGGCAAAGAGGTTGGAAACGCATTAAACTCTATCCTTTCCTTTATGCAGCGCGATAAGGCGATTGATACTTTTGAATCAATGGGCATTGCGGTATTTGCTGATGAGGCAAGGACTCAGTTCAGAAATGTTATAGAGATATTTGACGAAATGGCTGCTAAGTGGCCTCAAATGGGCGAAGCGGCAAAACAAGCCTTTACCACCGAAGCAGAAGCTGCGGGATTGTTTAGCGAGGAAATGTCCGAAGCGGTAGGAATGCAGGAGCAATGGAACGATATGCAGCAGCGGGATTTATCTCAAGCCGCCGCTGGTGTTTACCGTAGAAACTACTTGCTGGCTTTACTGCAGAACTGGTCAAAAGTTGATGAAGTTTTAATATCTCAGGAGAACGCTCTTGGCTACTCTATGAAAGAAAACGAGCGCACCATGCAGACCCTTGAGAAGCAGATAGAAGTGTTAAGGGCATCGGCAGAGCAGTTGGCTGTGGCATTAGGTGATGCTGGTTTGCTTAGAGAAATAACTGGATTAGTTGAGGGTGTAACCGATGTAGTGCAGTGGTTCAATGGCTTGGATGATTCAATGCAGACTTTGATATTAACGGCGGCAGAGGTAATGGTTGTAGCCAAATTATTGAGTGCTGCTCTAAAAGGTCTGGGAGTAAGCGGAGCTATAGCAGGAGTTGGCGGGCTAATGGCTGGATGGGCCGTGCCGATTGGTGCAGCAACTGTAGCGACAAGAACCTTAATGTCTGCTTTAACGGGAATAACCGTCTTGCTGTCCAATATTGGCAAAGGAATGATAGCCGCTTTTGGTGGTCCTGTAGTGGCAAGTATTATAGCGGTTGCAACGGCTTATATAACATTGGCGCGAAATGCTCAGCGAGCCAATGACGAGTTAATCGCTCATGGTGAAATGGCTGAAGGGTTGTCCGGCGAATATGACAGGCTGACTGAAAAACTTGATTCTATGGCGCAAGGTACGGATGAATATAATCAGACTGCCAAGGAATTAGGCACATTGAAAGGTCAAATCGCCGACTCCATTCCTGAACTTATTGATGGATGGGATGAAGAAACCGATTCAATAAAAATCAATCGTGCGGAAATGGACAAATTAATAAGCACAAGCAATGATTTAAAGAAATCCCAGGAGCAATTGGAAGATTCGCTCGAAAATAGCATGAAAACGTTGCAGGCAGAGGTTGCGGAGCACGCCAAAAACGCTCAGGAATGGGAATCTGAAAAGAATGTTTTAGAGGATTTAGCAGAGCGGCGAGAGGATTTAACTAAAGTCCTTGCCCGGCAAAAAGAAGGTTCAGAAGAAGCTAAAAAGACTCAGGATGCGCTAGGCGAAACCGAAAGGCTTATGGCTGACATTGCTCAAGAGGCAGGCCTAAAGCGTAATGCTACCGTAGATGAGATAATTGCAAAACTTAACGAGTTAAAAATTGGAGAAAATCAAGCTGTAATAAACACCCAAAATTCAGAGTTAAAAAAGGTTAAAGCCGTTAAAAACGGAGCTCTTGCAAGGGTAAAAATCATTGAACAAGAAATAGCCGCTTATGGCAATCCCATGGAATGGGGATTTTTCGAGGCAACGGGCAATTTTGTAAAAACGATGTTTGGGCAAAAGTCAAACCTAGCTGAACTTGAGAAAGAAAAAAACGAAAAGATTAAAATTGCTCAGGATACCAAAAAACAAATTGATGCAATTGAAAAAGCCATAAAGCAATCACAAAGAAACATAGCCGGAATAAATGCAGATATTACACCTGGCGGCGGCCCCCCTGCTCCTGGCTCAGGCTCCGCTGGTTCCTCTGTCGATGCAATCTCCGAATCCTTGAAGCAGTTAGCTGATTCTTCCAAGATGTTTGAAGTCGTTAATTATGGGATTGGGTCAACTCTCCAAGGGCTTGACAGGCAGCTTGGCACTGTCGGAGCTGAATATGACTACCTTAATAGCAGAGTTGAGGCAGGTACGGCTACAAGCGCGGATTATGCCCGGATGCAAGAACTGATAGGAACTAAGATGGGTTTGGTTGAAGATGAGCAGATCAAGCTGGCGCAAGCCAATATACAATATCAACAGCAGATAAATATGCTTAATCCCTTGCTGGCGAAAGCAACGGCTGAATATGAAAAGTTTAAAGCCGCTGGCGACTTCGAGCATATGAAGGATGCGCAAAGCGCGGTAAAAGACCTGCAAAGCGAAATAGACAGTCTTTCCGGAACAATAGCCAGCAACACTCAAAAGATATGGGAAAACAAGGGCGCATTAGAAGAACTGGCGACTACGGCTTATAGCGGCTACTATCAGTCTATGATGAGCTGGATGCAACACATGGAATCCATCGGCAGGTTAAGCACTCAGCAGCAGCTTGATTATCTTAAAGGCATTGACGAGACAAGGCTCCAGCAAAACGAAGTATGGAAGCTCGAAGAAGAGAGGTTTAGAGAGCGGCGGGCCTTGCTTGATGAAGAAATGAATAAAATCAAAGATGCCTACGATGAGCAGATGCAGCAGTACGAAGATGAGATAGAGTCTAATGATAAACTGATTGAGCGCAAAGAAAAACAAGCGGAGGCGGCGGTCAGTGCTATTGATGATGAAATTGCGGCTATTCAGCGGTTAATGGATTTGTTGGATGATGATGCTGAATCCGAAGATAGAGAAGAGGCGGAGCGGCAGCACAACAAAAAATTGGCTGAACTGGCAGAGGAACGCCTATATCATGAACTTAGAACCGGCCTGGAACATCAGGACAGGATAAAGGAAATAGATGATGAAATAGCCGAAGAAAACCGCGCATGGCAACTCCAACAGAATGATTGGGCGAGAGAAGACCAGAAGGATGCCTACCAAGATCAGATAGATGCCCTCAAGGATAAACAAAAAGCCATTGAGAAATCGTCCAGAGAGGAAATCAACCAGCTTAAAACCCAGAATGACCGCAAGAAGCAGGAAATGCAGAAGTATTATAGTGAAATCGAAAACCTGCTTAATGACCATACGCTGGACATGCTGGCTGCTCTCGGTTCTGCAAACGAGGACATGTATCAAAAGGGTTTAGATTGGATGAAAAACCTAGCCAAGGGAATTGAGGATGGTCAAACTGAACTTCCAAGCGGGTTTAAAGATTTCATGTCCGATGTGGAAAGCGATTATGACGATCTTCCTTCCGGCTCTGATGCTGGTCAGCCCTCTTACAAGCCCGGTCCTCAGCAAAAGCTGGTGGCAACTGTTTCGCCGAATCAGGTAAAGAACATCAGCGGCACTTATACCCTGCCTGCAAGGACTTTAGCTGGGTTGTTGGACGAAAGCGCAGAATGGAATCAGCAGCGGCAACAGGTCAAAATAGGCACTAAGTGGTTTAGTCCCCTGCTTAATGATAACGGCACAACCTATCTGGGTATCCGTCAAGTAGCGGAGGCACTAGGCTATATTGTGAAGTATATCGGTTCTGATGATTCGATTCAGATATGGGACAAGGCGCATGATGGAGCCAGGGTGCTGCAAACCGGTGCGGCTATCCTAAAGCATGATGAGCGGGTATTGTCACCGCAGCTAACCGCTAGTTTTGACCGGCTGGCTTCAATCCTGGTCAAGACTCCCGATGTGGCAAGCAGAATAACGGGCGGTAGCGCCGCTGATTTAGACCGCGTAGCCAATCGGATAATAGAGGCAATGGGACGGCTTAACATACTGGTAGATAAGGCCGTAAATATTGAGCAAGTCTCATTTGAGGATAGGTCAGACATGCAGGCTCTTGGCGTGGAGGTTCGCTCTATGTTCAGGGCGACAGGTTAAAAGGGGGTGGTTGGCTTGGCTTTGAATGTAGATGAAAAAGAATACTTAAAATCCGGCTCGGTCACATTGGCAAAGGTTATTCGCGGGGTTGAGTTCATTAAGAACACACGCGAATACAGCGATAAGGTGCCGGGCAGAGACGGCGAATATTACTTCGGTTCGGAATTTGAGGCAGGGTTAATCTCCCTGCCTTGTTTTGTCGAGACGACACCTGCAACATGGGACGCTAAGGAAGCGGAGATTATGGGGTATCTCAATCCAAAGCTCGGCGAACAGGCGTTAACCTTTGCCAACCGTCCCGGTAAGGTTTACAACGTGGTTTATGTAGGGCAGTTGAAGTTCGCGGAAGAAGGGCCTGGGTATCGTAAGTTCACGCTCCCATTCAAGTATTATACCGGCAAGGCTCTGGCATCGGCTCAAAGCACCCTGGAAGGCTCAGGGACGGCAGTAAACAGCGGGAACGAAGCTTGCCCTTGCGTGGTTGAAATCGTTGGCCCTGTGACGAATCCTACGGTTACAATCGGCGGGGTTGAAATGACTTATACCGGTACGATAACTGCCAGCGATACTCTACGGATTGATACCGAAAAGTATTCCTGTACTTTTAACGGGGTTAACGCCTTAGCGAACTATAATCTCAAGTTTCCGCAATTAGGAGTGGGCGCGAATTATGTTATAGCGGCTAGTGGCGGGACTACCCGTGTCAAATGGTTCAACCGCTGGATTTAGAAAGGAGTTGATTTAATGTCGAGATTGAATGCTGCGAATAACGCGCAATCCCTGCTGGACGGCGGGATAAGCGATACTGATGTAAGCATGACGGTTCTGGACGGCTCTGTATTTCCGGAACCGCCTTTTCTTGTTACGATTGAGGATGAAATTATAGAGGTTGGCGCAAAGTCGGGCAATGTCTTTTCTTCCTTGCTGCGCGGGCGGGAAGGGACCGTGGCGGTAGCACATGCCAGTGGGATTGAGGTACAAAACCGTATGACCAGCGGCATGTATGATTCCTTGGCGTTGGGCGAAGATATAACGGCTATAACGCAGGAACTTGATGCGCATAAGGCGGAAAAAGCGTCACAAAGTACCCTCGGCCACATCAAGATAGGGCCTGCTGGTAGCATTGATATTAATGGTGTTTATACCCCGGGAGGCTTTAAAAGAGTAAATGCAACTC
>ENA-UOOH01001024-UOOH01001024.1-fermentation-metagenome-genome-assembly--contig:-NODE-1024-length-28752-cov-19.582814_pt1 | contig 28752 bp, 22 predicted proteins | sample MGYA00245778_ERZ724025 | MGnify/ENA primary metagenome ERZ724025 (study PRJEB28704, sample SAMN03018313) | fermentation metagenome | biome: anthropogenic terrestrial biome; feature: soil... | reverse complement strand
TCATTCTTGCTTCGGTGGGGGTAGAGTCCCCCACCGAAGTCCAATGCGTATTTTATTTCGTAAAAACACGTGATGTTCAGCTTTAGCTGAACGAATTCACTATCATGTCAATGTTATCCGAATACCTTAGCTTTGTCAACGCCATCTATTTATGTCTACTCATTGGTTCACAAAAATGAGCTTTAGCATGCGACCAGCCTCGTTGAAATGGCTGGTCGCAAACTTCGTTTGCTGCTCGCCCATGCAACCGGGGCTGGTCGCAAACTCCGTTTGCTGCTCGCCCATGCAACCGGGGTGTGTTGAAATTATAGCTTGCTACGCAAGCACATAAATTAAAGTACGTTATTTTGCTTTGAAAAAAACGGATCAAGCAATTTCTTCCGTTATTTTAACACCATTTCCATAAGAAATTAATTGACATTGATTTTAGACCAATGTATAATTATGCAGTATAATGTATATTTAATCATAAAATCGGAGGACATATTAAATGGGTAAAAATAGCCAATATATACCAAGAGGTTTTAAGGCTGCCGGCGTAGCATGCGGTATTAAAAAAAACGGGAACAAAGATCTTGCATTAATTGTTTCTTCTTCTCCCGCAGAAGCAGCAGGAGTTTTCACAAAAAATATTGTTAAGGGTCATTCATTGAAATGGTCAATGGAAAAAATAAGAAACAACAAGATCTCTGCTATTGCAATAAACAGCGGTAATGCGAATGCATGCGTTGGTGCTGATGGTGATACAGATGCCTTATGCATGGCTGAAATCACTGCCGAATTTATAGGATGTGAAAAGGAAAAGGTACTCTTAGCATCCACGGGCGTAATCGGTTACCGTCTTCCAATGGAAAAAATAAAATCCGGAATAACGGCAGCATACTCCAAGCTTTCTGAAAATTCTTTCCCTGATGCTGTTTCAGCAATTATGACAACTGATACCTTTGAAAAGGAAGCTTCTGTTAAAATTGTCCTTTCAGGAAAACCGGTAACCATTTATGGAATGGCCAAAGGCTCAGGAATGATACACCCGAATATGGCTACTATGATAGGTATTATCTTAACTGATGCTAATATATCACGGGAACTTATGCAAAAAGCATTGAATACGATTGTTAATAAATCATTTAATAGGGTTTCTGTAGACGGAGACACCAGTGTTTGTGATAAGGTGCTTTTTTTAGCAAATGCAATGGCAGAGAATAATGAAATAAATATGGAAAATGAAGATTATTTTTCTTTTACTACCGCTTTAGAATCTGTTGCTACCGCTTTATCAAAAATGCTTGCAAAGGACGGAGAGGGTGCAACGAAGCTTGTTGAGATCAGGGTTAAAAATTCGGATAATACTGAAACAGCTCATATGATTGCTAATGCAATCTCAAAGTCCCCGCTGGTAAAAACAGCATTATTCGGAGAAGACGCCAATTGGGGGAGGATACTCACTGCTGCAGGATATTCAGGTGCTGTTTTCAACCCTGAAACCGTGGATGTTTATATCGGCGACATTCTAATGTGTCAAAACGGAACAGGTATGAAGTTTGACGAGCAGGAGGCACTCTCCGTGCTAAAAAAGAATGAGATAATCATTACTGTTGATTTAAAAATGGGCGATGCTGAGGACACGATGTGGACCTGCGACTTTTCATATGATTATGTGAAAATAAACGGTTCATACAGAACATAATGTTACAGAGCAGTCGCTTGTAAAAGTAGTGAGCCTGATTGGAGCAAAAATGCAACAGTGTAATAATTCAAAATGCATTTTTGCGAGCTTCGGCTTGCCTAGGAGCCTGCTCGGAAAGCCATTATTTCTAATAAGTATACAAAAAAGGCTCAATTCCTCAACGAACTTATGCGGGTTTCAGGGCTGTACTTTTTATAAATATTCATCGAAATCGAGTTTTCGAGCAGTCTCCTAGGTGCTTTTGCTTTGCAAAATACACTAAATTAACGTTGCGTATTTTTAACGCTTTGCGTTAAAAAACGCTTACCGAATTATACTGCTCATGTAAATGAAGCGTAGTTTCCGTAATTGTACAGCTATATCTCAAAATATAGAGGGTGTGAACAGTAATGAATCTGTAGACTCTTGACGTTCTATGGAATTTCAAGGTTGCCAATAATGCAGCTTATTGATAAAATAGAGTAAAGCAGTGGCATTATTTGATGGAAAGTAGAGATTATGGTGATATAGGGGGTAATTTTATGGCAATGCGTCAGTTTGTTAAATTTTCAGTTGGTGATGAAGAGTTCGGTGTCGATATAAATCAAGCTCGTGAAATAATAAAACTTCAGGATATGCTCAAGGTGCCTAATACTCCACCTTATATTGAAGGCTTAACCAAGCTTAGAGACAAGGTTCTTACTGTTTTTAACCTTAGAAAAAGATTGGGGTTTAAGGATTGTGACTTTGATGAGAACTGCAAAATAATAATTGTAAACTATAACGACATGGATATCGGCTTTACAGTTGATTTTGTATCGGAAATACTTAGAATACCTGAAGACAGTGTTGAAAATACTCCCCCTTCAATTACAGGAGTTGACAGAAGATTTCTATCAGGCGTTGCCAAGGTTAATGACAAGCTTCTTCTTTTACTGGATTTAAAAAATGTACTAACTCCTGATGAAGAAGAAAATATAAAGAAATTTGTTAAGAAAAATGAAAATCAGCAGTGAACTCGTTCAGCTAAAGCTGAACATCACGCGTTTTTACGAAGTAAAATACGCATTGGACTTCGGTGGGGGACTCTACCCCCACCGAAGCAAGAATGAAGGTGCGTACCCACTGGAACGCACCACAAGCCTCGACCCGTTAATAAGGAACTCCCACTTATAGAAGTGGGGGTCTTGGAATTTTGATAAAATAAAGTATGCACTCCATACATATTGATGAAGTGTATTTTAACCGTTGACTAAAAAACACGGTATTTATTGTTTTATGCAAATGATTGCAGTGCCTGGCACTGCAATCTTATTTTTTTATTCTTTTTAACTCATCCTTCGCATATATTTATTAAGATAAATTAATTGGAATTGGCATTTAGGTGAATTATACTTATGTGTACTTCCTGCATTTTTTTCCACTCAATTACTGAAAAGGTGCATAAACGCTGAATGTTTAGGCATTTTGAGTTAAAAGCTTTGAGTAGGAAATAGAACTCAAAAATTTAACCTGTTTTTAACTCAAACCCAGTATTTATGCGAAATGTTGTTCTTGAGTAGGAAATTTTCGAGAAGTTCACCACCTAGCTGCAGATGCGTATAGAAGTTAGAGGTGGCGGGGATCCATCTGAGCTTCGATAATCGAGATATATGAAAGGGCTCATATTATTATGAGTATTGAGTGTTTCTTATGTATGTTCTGCTAATTACGCGCAAAAAGCCGTTAAATACAGCGATCATAGCCGTGCTGTCTCTTGTTTTAATATCAAGCATTTATATGCTTGTTAGCTTTTTAACACCAGAAGCTGAAATAACGCTTGAGCAGCGCATTTCAGTTCTTTTGCCTGCATCAACCAAAATGCATTCGATATACATGAAAACACCAAATTTACCAGCCGTTGAAGCAGGTTCTCTTGCAGGTGTAAAATGGAAAACAGAAATAATCAACCAGCTTGATATGTCCGACATTACATTCCAATATCCTGAAACTCTGCGTTTGGAGGATATTAGAAATCTTGGTCATGAAATAATCATGCATATGAATTTTCATCATAATGATGAGAAGCTCCATGGATTTTTCCAAGTTTGGAATATGAACCAGTCTCTTAAGGACTTCCTAAGCACATCAAAAAAATACTCTTCCATGACTTTTCTTGAGTTTAAGCAGTCAGAAATAAAGGTTCAGGAATTAGAGGGTTACACATGGGAGTATGTTTTTATGAACAAAGATGAAGATATTATCGGAATGGAAGCATTTCTGGAAAACGGATCTGAAATGTATAGGTTCTCATTTTTTATCCCTAAAAAAGATTACAAACCGGTATATAAAAAAATTTTTCAACGTATGTATCGCTCTCTAAAGGTAAAGGGAACAGCATCAGCTTCAAACTTAAGTTATGTGGTTTTACAGTTACTGTTCACAGGTAACTAGGAGCCTGCTCAGAAAGCCATTATTTCTAATAATTATACAAAAATGACTCAACTTCTCAACGAACTTATGCGGGTTTCAGGGCTGTACTTTTTATAAATATTCATCAAAATCGAGTTTACGAGCAAGCTCCTAGGGAGACATAGGTGTGAAATATTATGAAACATAAGCGGAATGCAGCTTAAAGATGTATTGTCAGCTAAATGATTACTTTATTGCTACACAAATCGCCTGCATAATAACCCAAGCTTTCCTCCATATTACGGTCGTAATAACTCAATTAAGAGCTATGAGATTTAGTTTTAGATTGTTAAGAACCGGCGATTTCAACACGATTTTTCCCTTTACCCTTTGCCTCATATAGAGCAGCATCTACACTTCTTAAAAGCGAATCTTCCGAATCAGCAAAATCAGGAAAAGTCGATACGCCCATGCTAACAGTCACTGAAGCTGACGTTACCTTATCTTGTACAACTATGGATTCGATACTTTTTCTAAGCTCTTCAGCTTTTTCGTAAGCAGCTCCTGCACTTGTATGGGGAAGAAGTATAATGAACTCTTCCCCCCCAAAACGAGCAATAATGTCATTTTTACGGATTGAGCTCTTTACGAGCCGGGAAATGGATTTCAGTACTATATCACCGAATAAATGCCCATATGTATCGTTAAACTTCTTAAAATTATCAATATCATACATTATTACAGAAACCTCAAAGCCATTTTCTTTGGCTTTTTTTAACTCTTCACTTAAGTAATTCTGAAAAAACAGCCGATTATAAACTTGGGTTAACCCATCAGTATTGGCATAATCCTGCAATTGTTCATAGAGACGGGCATTTTCTATCGCTATACTCACCTGTTGCGCTACAATGTTCAAAAGACGAATATTGCTGTCGCCAAATGCTTCAGGTATGCTGTGTTCAATAAGTAAAAGACCGTGTATTTTATCTTTGACCTGCAACGGAACACATATCAATGATTTTACATTCCTGCCTTTTGTAAATTCATAATTATCTGGATCTACATTGTTATTAATTATTATTTCACCATTCTCAAACACTTTTCGCAAAAAAGAATTGTTAATGTTATCAGTAAGAATCGCTCTTTCCCTTATGTTCTGTATATTCGTTATTTGAACTATTAGCCTGTTTCTTTTGTATAAAACAATATTTGATGTGCTTGCTCCCATGACGCCAATTATTATATCATTTACAAACCCCAGTAGTTCGTTCATGTCAAACAAAGAGCTTATTGCCTGAGATACCTGCTGTAATGTAAAAAACTCCGCAAGACTTGAATTAAGACTTACATTTGTTTCCTCAAGCCGGGCATTAACCTTTACCAGCTCATCATATTGTTCTTGCTTTTCCAGCCTTGCTTCCTCGAGTTGAGCGTATTTCCTGCCAAGCTGGGAAACTAAGTTATTATTATCATTTTCATTCTGTTCGAATTGTAAATTGTAGTTCCGCAATATGCTTAAGAAAATGAAAAACACAATAAATAGAATAACAGTGTGAGTATAAAAAAACCACTTATTCGTGTATATGTGAGGTTGAATTGCCTCCATATAACCAGAAAATAAATGCCACCCATAAACATGGGTAACTAAAGCAAATCCAAGATATGGAACTGAAACATATAGACCTCTTGTTATGCATATGCTGATAATTGGAATGATTATAAGAAAGCTGAGTGTAAACCCATTATACATTGTGTGTAAAAGAATAGTAATAACCAAAATGTCAAGAATCTTCATAACAGAATACAATATTCCTGGTTTAATCTGCTGTTTTCTTATATAAAACATTCTAATAATGCTAATGCATATCTCAACAAAAAAAGCAATGCTTTGGATCAAGAAAACTTGACGGTACAGTCCAACTTGTCCAAGAATACTTCTGGTAATCACATCAGCAGTAATCAGAACAAGCATAATAACCCACATATACTTAGATAGTATGTCTTCATACTTGTTTAGTTCAGCTGGAATTTCACTCTGCCTTTGTTTTTTTAATCTATTCACTGCTATGCTCCTGAGCATTATGTGGTTTTTACTAGTGCACTACTATTCTAAACTTCCTTTTCCAAAAAAGCAATATTTCCTTAAGGTGCACAACTCGCAATCCGGCTTTCTTGCCTTACATATAGCGCGTCCATGCAACACAAGCTGATGTGAAAAACGGCTCCATATATTCTTAGGAATTATTTTCATTAGATCAAATTCTATTTTTACAGGATCATGCTCTTTCGTTAACCCCAACCTATTTGATAAGCGTTTTGCATGAGTGTCTACAACAATTCCCGGTATGCCATAAATATCTCCTAAAACCAGATTGGCTGTTTTTCTACCCACACCCGGGAGTGTCAACAGCTTATCCATGCTGTCCGGTACTACTCCCTTAAAATCAGAAATAATTTTTCTGCAACATGCAATTATGTTTCTCGCCTTATTTTTGTAAAAGCCTGTTGAGCGTATATCTTCCTCGAGCTCCTCTATGACGGCTTCAGCAAAATCCTGTACGGTTTTGTATTTCACAAAAAGATCTTTTGTAACAATATTTACTCTGGCATCAGTGCATTGTGCGGATAATTGAGTAGCTATCAAGAGCTGCAGTGGATCTTGATAAGTAAGACTACATTCCGCAATCGGATATAGCCCGTCTAGTTCATTTATAATATGTTGCACTCTATCTTTTTTTTTCATTATTTTATTCCTTCAATGCTTCTCCATAAAGAGCTAAATATTCTATAGCAGAACGCTTCCAGGAAAAATCACTTTTAATCCCTCTTTTCACTAACTCGACCCATGTTCCCGGTTCATCCCTATAGGTATCAACTGCTCTTTTTATTGTTTTCAAAAAGTCCGCTGATGTTATTTCAGTAAAGCTAAATCCATTACCCTTTTCAAAATCTTTATCTATATCGATTATAGTATCTTTTAAGCCTCCAGTCTCTCTAACAACCGGAATGGTTCCATATCTCAAGCAAATCATCTGCCCCAATCCGCATGGCTCATAGGTTGATGGCATAAGGAAAATATCACTGCCCGCATAAATTTTATGGGCAAGTTCCTCATTAAACTCAATTTTCACCGATACCTGCTGCGGAAATTCTTTCATAAATTTCAAAAATGCATCTTCGTAATACGGATCACCTAACCCTAGGAGAACAAATTGTACATCAAGTGCCATCATTTTTTTGAATTCATCACAAACCATAAAGAGCCCCTTTTGTTCTACGAGTCGATGAACAACACTTATCATGGGAACATTTCTTTGAGGTAACCCCAATTCCTTTTGGAGCTCTTTTTTGTTCTCTGCTTTCATGGTCAAGTTGTTTTCATTGTAGGGAAACTTGATATGCGGATCTGTCATCGGGTTAAAAATATCATAGCTAATTCCATTTATTATGCCGTATAAATCCTTTTCCCTGTTTTTCAAAACCCCTTCTAAGTCCTCTCCATACTCTGGAGTAAGGATCTCTTTTGCATAGGACTTACTAACAGTATTAATCTTATCGGCATAAACAATTCCTGATTTCATAAAGCTAAATTTCCCATAAAACTCCACTCCCTCAGGTACGAAAAGTGCTTCGGGGAGCTCCAGGATACCCAACATACTCTTATCAAATTCTCCTTGATACTTTAAGTTGTGTATCGTAAATATACTTTTTATATCCTTATAAAATTTATTTTTCTGATATTGCTGCTTAAGCAGCAAGGCGACAGGTCCTGCATGCCAATCATTTATATGAATGACATCCGGTTTAAAATTAATCGCTTTAAGAAGCTCTAAGGACGCTTTACACAAAAAGGCAAAGCGTTCTCCGTCATCACAGTAACAATATATACCATCACGAAAATAAAAATGATAATTGTTAAGAGTATATGTTGTGCAAGCAGCACCTTTGATTTCTCTTACTATGCAGGTACGCCTCTGCCCCGACAATACAACCGGAAAATCAGTTACATAAGTCATTTCTGCTTCAATATCTTTATATCCGGGCATTACAACAAGCACTTCATGACCCATTTCAACAAGAGTTTGTGGTAATGAACCGGCAACATCCGCAAGCCCGCCGGTTTTCGCATATGGAGCTACTTCCGCTGAAATAAATAAAATCTTCAAGCTTTCTTTCATTTAGACCTCCATTTGTCATGAAATTAATTAAAAACACGCCCATGCATCCGGTCTGCTCACCTATGCACTCTAGGCGGGAAGTGGTGGGCAAAAGCAGCCTTTGTTAAAAGGCTGCCAAATTCAATGAGCGCTTGCGCGAATTGTGCGCCAAACCGCGTTTTTGCTTGCAAAATACGCTTTACGCCGTGTGCATTTTATCAAATGCTCCTTCAGTGGGAGATTGAAACTCACCACTGAAGTGGGAATCGGTTTATCCCCCGCCTATTCATGGCCTATAGACCACATGAGGCAGGGGGTCTTAGAAGCATTTTGATAAAACTTATTGGCTTATGCAATCCTTCAACGAAAGATTTATTCTACCCTGTTTGTCAACTTCTATAACCTTTACAGGAATTTCATCACCAATATTAACCACATCTTCAACCTTGTTGACACGAGTATGGGCAAGCTTTGAAATATGCACCATACCTTCTTTTCCAGGCAGGAATTCAACAAAGGCTCCAAAGTTCATAATTCTAACTACTTTCCCTGTAAACTGCTGTCCGATCTGAACATCACCGGCAATTCCTTCAATAATGGAAATAGCTTTTTTCCCGGCGACCTCGTCAGAAGTGGCAACATAAACAGTTCCGTTATCTTCTATATCAATTTTAACACCGGTTTCTGCAATAATTTTATTAATAGTTTTTCCTCCCGGTCCGATTACATCACGGATTTTTTCGATATCTATAGATGTTGTATAGACCTTTGGAGCATATTTGGACAGCTCGGTTCTGGGTTCGCTTATTGCTTTGAGCATTACATCATTTAAAATTGTCATTCTTCCTTGCTTTGTAATATCAAACGCCTGCTTGATTATCTCGTAAGAGAGCCCATCAACCTTAATATCCACCTGAATGGCTGTAATTCCGTTCTTTGTGCCTGCTACCTTAAAGTCCATATCACCAAAGAAGTCTTCTATACCCTGAATATCCATAAATGTAATGTAATTGTCGCTATTCTCCTCATCCGTAACAAGCCCTGCAGATATGCCCGCAACAGGTTCCTTAATTGGAACGCCGGCATCCATTAAAGCAAGGGTACTGGCGCAAACACTGCCTTGGGAGGTTGAACCGTTTGACATAAGAACCTCAGATACCAACCGAATAGCATATGGGAATTGTTCTTCAGATGGAATAACAGGCTCTAGCGCACGCTCTGCCAAGGCACCATGACCAATTTCCCGCCTGCCCGGTCCTCTATTAGGCCTTGATTCACCAACGCTGAATGATGGGAAATTATAGTGGTGCATATAGCGCTTAGACTCCTCCTCATCAACACCATCAAGTGTTTGAACGTCTCCCATTGATCCTAATGTAACATTTGTAAGAACCTGAGTTTGACCTCTCTGGAACAGACCGGAGCCATGGGTTCTTGGAAGTATTCCTACGGAAGCCGACAGAGGCCGTATATCCATTAAACCTCTTCCATCAACACGTTTTTGTTCATATAATATTTTTTCTCGGACAATCTTTTTCTGCAGCTTATAAAAGGCTTCAGAAATCATTGAAATACTATCCGGGAATTCTTCATCAAGCGTCTCATGAACTTTCTTAGAAACCACATCAACATTTTCATCACGGATTGTTTTATCATCATTCATCATTGCTTCTGCAAGCTCATCCTTGCAAAACTCAGAAACCCTATTGAAGATCTCATCCGGAACAGCCATAGATGTATAAGAAAATTTCTCTTTACCAACTTCCTTAACAATATCCTCAACAAAAGATATAAGTCTCCTAATTTCTTCATGTCCCTTTTTCATGGCGTCAAGCATAGTGTCTTCAGGTACTTCATTTGCACCAGCTTCTATCATTATAATTTTTTCCTTATCTGCCGACAAGGTAACGTACATTTGGCTTTTTTTGCGCTGCTCCACGTCCGGGTTAATTACAACCTCACCATCAATTAGTCCTATGATAACACCGGCGATTGGGCCGTTAAATGGTATGTCTGAAATACAAAGTGCAACAACAGTACCCATAATTGACGCAAATTCAGGGGAGTTATCCTGCTCCACCGACAAAACCATATTTACGATAGCTACATCATTTCTAATGTCCTTTGGAAACCTTGGGCGCATCTGCCGGTCAATAACCCTTGATGTAAGAATTGCTCTTTCTGATGGTTTTCCTTCTCTTTTAATAAAACCACCCGGTATTTTACCAACAGAATATAATTTTTCTTCATAATCCACGCTAAGGGGAAAGAAATCAATTCCTTCTCTTGGTTCTTTGGCCGCTGTAGCAGTAGATAACACAACTGTCTCTCCATATCTGACAAGCGCTGAACCATTGGCAAGCTGAGCAAGCTCCCCTGTTTCAACGGTCAATGTCCTCCCCGCTACTTCAATTGAAAATGTTTTTTTCATAACTGTATTAACATCCTTTCGTTTTCCAGCGAACAGGGTGAAAAGGTCAGGGAGGAAAACTATCTCATATAGTTCTCTTCTCTGATCTTCTGCACGCCTTGTTCACTTTTAAATTTATATACATAGCAATGCCATTGCTATACATTATCTCACCAAAATGAAAATTTATTAAAATACCCAAAAAAAAAGCGGATATACTCCGCTTTTTACTTTCTAATATTAAGTCTTGCAATAATATCACGGTATCGGTTGATATCTTTTTTCATTAGGTAATTTAGAAGCCCTCTTCTTTGACCAACCATTTTCAACAAACCTCTTCTGGAATGGTGATCTTTTTTATTAACCTTCAAATGCTCTGTCAGATGAACTATGCGATCGGTTAACAATGCTATCTGCACTTCCGGAGAACCTGTATCACCATCGTGCAGCTTGTATGCCTCAATAATTTCCAATTTGCTCAATCTTTCCATAATTACAACTCCTTTCACAACATATTGCCATTAGCCCAGCTGACGGTCGGAGTTTTCCGCAAACCGAGCCTATGGTTAATTGAAATACCAAATTAGTATATCATTAAATCAAAATTCTGTAAAGTTTATTTTTTTTATATTGTGTTTAACTTGTGATAATGTCACCCTATTAACTATCGTGAGAAAATGTCATCTATCTGCCTCACTTTGTTAATAATTCAAAATATGAAAAGGATGATAATATTGTCACAGAAAAAACTTAACCCGTACATTTCTTTGTATTATCTTGTGCTTAGTTTTTCATTCTCTGTTTAGAAAGGATATTGAAGCTAATTGCTTCACTGTGGTATAATTTGTTTACAAATAGGTTTTGTGAAAGGGTTAATATGGTTATAACATCTGCTGTAAAGCAAAAAAACAATCCTGAAATGATACGCATTTATATAAATGATGTATATGCTTTTTCAATGCCTGCTGAGGAATATTATAGAATGAATCTTTATGAACGCACAGAGCTCAATCAGGAAGACATCAATTTTATTAATGATGAGATTAATGCCAAGCTTGCCAAGCAGGTGAGTATAAGAATGCTGGCTCTAAAGGATCGCTCCGAAAATGAAATAAAGAAAAAGCTTACACAGCAGGGTTTTGACAATGAGATTATTGATAAAACTATTTTGCAGTTGAAGTCCATGGGTTATATAAATGACATGCTTTACACACGAAAATACATTTCAGACAGGTTAAAACTAAAGCCTAAATCAAAAAGAGCTTTGTTTTTTGAGCTAAAAAGAAAAGGAATTAGTGATGGAATTATAGAAGAAGCTTTAGATGAAACACAGCTAGATGAACCCCTACTGGCATACCGGCTGGCGAAAAAGAAATATGGTAAATATGATGTTTTCGAACCGGCTATTCAAAGAAAAATCATTTCATTTTTGGGTCATAGAGGTTTTTCCTATGAAGTTATACGTGAAGCTATTAAACAGATGATGGAATAGCGGTTGCTGTAAGTGACAAATATTCAATTATTAATCATATTCATATGACTCCCACTTCTATAGGGGGAGTTCCTTGTTAATGTGCACTTCAGCGCTTTCCCCGTTTTTCGCAGCTGTGCTGCAGCTTCCTGCAGGTTCATCTGCAGAAAAAACCGATTCACGACTTTTTCTGGGATATAATCTTAAGTTGCTGTCCAGAGGGTATGTTTAATTATGACTACCCTCTGGATAGTAACAATCATAGTTTTATGGCCAAAAGCCAATTCAAACAACAGAAAAGCCAACGTAAATTTTAAAAAACTTTGTGAAAAGGTTTAGAAAATATATGGGCTCATGATTTTGCCGTGTACATTCAATATTTATATTGCTTATTAAAATTAAATAATATATAATTGTAAATGGAAATAATACTGGGTCTCTCAAATAGCAGAGTAGGTGTTTGTGCGTTAAGTGCCGGGTGGACGGGGAGTTGTCATCCGGACGAAAAGCTTTAAGGCTTGCGGTACGAATGTCGCATCCCGCTGGTACATGAGGGAGGGTTCCTCTTCATGTAGCATAGTATTATTAACGGTTAACCTTTGCTTATTGATTAATGTAGCTTCTTGATTATTGCAGAAAGTTAGCCGGAACCTATGGAACACATTTAACATGAGGAGGTTTTTTTATGCACAAAAAAGGTTTTTTCTCTTTTTCAAACACAAAAACAATGGTATATATGTCTATGTTTATTGCACTATATGGTTGTTTATCAGCTTTTGTAATTTACATCACTCCGACTCTACGCTTTAATTTTACTTTTATACCGGTCGCTATTGCTTCAATAATGTTTGGGCCTTTAGCAGGAGGTATAGCCGGAGCATTTGGTGATGTTCTGGGATGGATTATAGTCCACCCGGGAGCATATATCCCCGGTTTAACCATAAGCGCATTTGTGTCCGGTGTTATATATGGCTTATTCCTATATAAAAAAGAATTAACCATAACAAGAATAATATTTTCAGCCATTACAATGGTTATAGTTGTTGAGCTTTTTCTCAATGCTTTATTTCTTTCTTTGGCATTTGGAGACGCATTTTACGTTTTATTATCGAAGAGGTTAATAAAAATCATTATTCTTGTTCCCTTGCAGACTTTAGTCTTATATCCCATGAGATTTATCATTAAGCGAATAAAATTAACTCCCCAACACTAAAAGTAATTGAAAACAAACGAAAGCAAGGTTCCCGCTATTTAAGCGTTAAAAGTTTTGGTAAGAGTCTGCTCGGAAAAGCATATTTGCTTAAACCACGAATTTTTTAGGCTTGAAACCAGCATAACTTCGTTGGCATAAACACTTTTATACGTGGTTTTTTCACAAAAACCGACTATCCGAGCGGACTCCTAGCAGAGTTTTGGAACCTTATTCTTCTAGGTATTGAACCCTGTTATTACACAAAAACGCTGAGTAGCTTAGGCTGCCCAGCGTTTTATGATTTTAGTATAAAAACTATCCTTGGCAGATTGCCAGCGCTTCGTCTGCAGCAGAAGCCGCATCAGCAGCATAAACATCCGCTCCGATACTCTCTCTGAAATTATCTGTAACAGGAGCACCTCCAACCATTATTTTAACCTTGCCCGCCAAGGGTGAAGCATTTACTTTGTCAACAACATTCTTCATTTCAGTCATAGTTGTAGTAAGCAATGCAGAGCATGCTATAATGTCTGCTTCATTTGAAATAGCTGCCTCTATAAATTTATCAACGGGAACATCCACACCTAAATCAATAACTTCAAGTCCCTTGCCTTCCATCATCATACGCACAAGGTTTTTACCAATATCGTGAAGATCGCCTTTTACGGTTCCTAACACAACTTTACCCTTTGCTTTTGCTCCAGACGTTATAAGAAGCGGCTTTAGCAGCTCTGTTCCGGTGTTCATTGCCCGAGCAGCAATTAAAACATCAGGTACATAGACCTCGTTTTTCTTAAATTTATCGCCAATGATGCCCATACCATGTAATAAACCTTGTTCAAGAATTATTTTAACATCAGTACCTTCATCAATAGCTTTCTGCACCAATTCTTTTACTACTTTTGCCCTACCTTTTTGAAGGTTTTCAGAAATCTCCATTAGTAAACTCATTTAATCACCTCATTTATTTATTATCAAGCTTTAACGCATGACAGTCAAGAGTTATTCTTTCTGGTTACATAATTAACAGCTACTGTTCGGAGGGTATATAAAGTTAATGATATTGTCTGGTAGACTTATCTTAGTGTGTTCTCGCAGGTTCTAAAAAAGCATGTTGTTTGTGTATTCCTCCACAAAATCAACATTTGAGGAAAGCTCAACATAGCGCACTTTTCTAGAGATTTGACATGCTTCTGAGTATTCCCTTTCAGACAGAAGAGAAAAAACCGCTCCTGCTCCCGCAGCATTTCCGATAGCCTGAACTCTGCCTATCAGTTCTTTTGGTAAAAGACCTATTGCTATTGCGCTTTCAGTTCGCATATAATTTCCAAAACCACCGGCTAAATAAACCTTTTGTATTTCCTGTATACTATACCCAGCTTCTTTAATAAGTACTCGAATGCCTGCTTGTATAGCTGCTTTTGCATTTTGGACCTCACGGATGTCCTTTTGTGTAATAACTATCTGTCCTCCGTAAACTCCGGCATCGGCAAATGCAAGAATGAATGCATTTTGACCTTTGATCTCAACAAGCCTGTCTTGATAAAAAAGTACATCTTCAGGTAATTCATCTTTATCCAGAATTCTTCCTGTTTCATCAATTAACCCGATCCAAAGCATGCAAGCAACAGCATCAACTATCCCGGAGCCACATATTCCTATGGGTTTATATCCCCCTATTGTTTTTATTCCAAGCTCTTTGTTATCCTGTATGAACACCTCACTTATTGCTCCGTCAACTCCACCTGTTCCACAGAAAATATTAGCACCTTCAAAGGCCGGACCCGCAGCAGTAGAGCAGGCATACATTTCACCTCTATTACAAAATACAATCTCACCGTTTGTTCCAATATCAACGAGAAGAGCAATTTCCTTTGATAAATGAAGCCTTGCAGACAATACTGCAGCAACAGTATCAGCACCAATATATGCCGAAACAGATGGCATTACAAGAACACGACCTGCTTCGTTTATTTCCATGCCAAATTCTTCGGGATAAAGTATACACTCAGACAGGGTAACGGGAATAAAGGGTGCGATGGCAATATTTCGGCATGGTAGCCCTAAAAGAATATGAAGCATTGTGGTGTTACCTGCGATTGTAACAAGGTATATATCAGAAAGACTATGCTCTGTTGAATATATAAGCTTGTTAATAAGATCAGTGAGAGCATTTCTGATTAAATTAGTTATTCTAATACCATTGTCTTCACTTTCTGATGAGTAATCTATTCTGGATATTACATCCGCTCCATATTTTTTCTGCGGATTAAGCATTGATTCCACAGCTACCAGCTTCTTTTCGGTGAGCTCATATAAATAGGCTGCAATTGTTGTTGTGCCGATATCTATAGCAACACCATATAGTTTATTTGTTGTGTCACCGGATTCAACTCCTGTGATTTCATGTAATATTTCAATAACAGTAACTTGATATGGGTTTTTTCTTATTATATCAGGTAATCTTTTTAGGAGAGATAAATTTATTTCATTAAGCTGTAATTTCTTTGAGTTTTGAAGAAAGTCTGCTTCGTTTCTTTCAGATGCTATTTTAAGCATTTTAACCTGTTCAATAACACGCACATCATCAGGGCGCTGATCCATGATAGAAGGTTCGGGCAAAATGAGAGCATGTTTATTTGCTGTTCCGTTACCGGTAATATGTGCCTTACTAATGTCAGTTAAAATGGACGCACCTTTCCTTTTGTCGAAAAGTGTTATTTCTATATCATCGGTTACATTAATTCTACATGATAAATGGATTCCTTTATGCATTTCATCTTCGGAAAGAATATCAATTTCTTCTCTGGTATATGCTATATTGCTGCTATTAACAAGCACACAGCATTTACCGCAAGTACCGTTACCATTACATGAAGATTCAATATCATATCCATGTTTATTTAATGCTTCTAAAAGAGAAATATTTTTATCTATATTTATTATATCAGTCTTATTATTGTGATGAATTTTAATTTCCGGCATAATCTATCCTCCGATTCAATGAGCGCTTGCGCGAATTGCGCGCCAAAACGCAGGCGCTGAAAGCGCCTTCCTTGCACGTTTTGTGTGCAACGCACCGCGAGCATTTTATCAAATGCCCTTCAGTGGGGGATTGTACCCGCCACTAAAGCAGAAATCGGTTTATCCCCCGCCTATTCGTGTTCTTTAGCCCTTGTGGCTAAAGATACACTTCCTTTATTCGTGGTCTATAGACCACATGAGGCAGGGGTCTTAGGGCATTTGATAAATACCAGGTAAATTAATTAACTGGTTTTTGATTAGCTCTTTTATTATATACTATTGAAGTGGATATTGAAATAATATAAAAATTTCATTATTTTTTGTGTATTCTTGTCATTATGGTTGCAATTACACATTTTCTTTGGTAAAAAGAGATCGGGGGGTGTTTTTGTGCGATGTAAACTAATCTGCTGCGAGGTTTTCAGCCGGGAAATTTATAAGGAGCTATTGGAAAATGATAACACTGTATTTCCTGTGTTTACAGAAATAATGTCTCATAATTATCCTGACTTTCTGAGAGAGCAAATACAACAGGAAATAGACAAAACAGAGCCTGTGAATTTTGATTATGTCTTGTTGGGATATGGTCTTTGTGGAAATGCTATAAACGGTATATATGCAAGAGCCGTTCCTATTGTAATACCAAGAGCTCATGATTGCTGTACTATTCTTTTAGGCTCTAAAGAAGTCTACCAAACACATTTTGCTCACCGCCCAAGCTGCCGTTGGACTTCCGGTGGCAATATAAAAAGTGGAGATATAAGCTTAAGAGAAAATGAATTACATTCTTTTCATGAACTGAATATAAGCTATGGGGAGCTGGTTGAAAAATATGGCGAGGATAATGCCACTTATATTATTGAGTCATTAACACCTAAGGACAGTAGCGAAAATAAGATGGTATTTATACAAACACCTCCTTATGATAAATTAAACTATAAAGATAAAGTGGAAAAAGCAGCAGAGAATAAAGGCTGCCAATTCGAATTAATTGAAGGAAACACAAGGCTTCTTCGTATGCTTCTTAATGGAGTATGGCCGGAAGAAGAATTCCTGGTTATTCCCCCCGGTTTCCATGTTGAAGCAGTGTATGATCCGGTTCAGGTTATTAAAGCAGAACCGTGACATCTTCCCGGTTTGTATCGGCGAATCCTAAGACCCGCCGATTCTCCGTACAAGCTGCAGCAAGCGTTGGGTCGCTCCCCGATTTATGCTGCAACATAAGCATTAACAATAGAATAGAGGATTATTCCATTTAAACTAAATAATGTTCATTTCCATGAACCGTTTATTCAATTTACGTTAAAGGGTATTCACTCCCGCCCTATTTAAACTGCTATATGTGTTTTAACAATTGAATAACTGATTATTCCAGTAAATTAAAGAACAATCACTCCTTTATTCAGTATCGTCATCCACAACATGTGCTTCAACGCTTTGAATGAACGCTTTATCATATTGGGAGCGAATTTTGCCTTCAATTTCATTGCATATTTCCGGGTTTTCCCTAAAGAGCTTTTTAACATTCTCACGACCCTGGCCAAGTCGTTGATCATTATATGAAAACCAAGCTCCGCTTTTTTTCACAACATCAAGCATAACACCTATATCTAGAATGTTACCCTCTTTGGATATTCCTTCTCCATATATCATATCGAATTCCGCTTCTTTAAATGGCGGAGCAACTTTATTCTTTACGACCTTTACCTTTGTTCTGTTTCCAATAGCAGCCCCGTTCTCTTTCAAGGTTTCCACGCGGCGCACATCCAGTCTTACAGATGAGTAAAACTTAAGCGCACGACCTCCCGGAGTAACTTCAGGATTACCAAACATAACCCCAACTTTCTCTCTGAGCTGATTAATAAAAATAGTTACGGTTTTTGATTTACTTATTACGCCTGACAGCTTTCTTAAGGCCTGTGACATCAACCTGGCTTGCAGACCAATATGTGAGTCACCCATTTCACCGTCAATTTCCGCCTTTGGAACAAGTGCGGCAACAGAGTCGATAACAATAACGTCAATAGCTCCACTTCTTACGAGAGCCTCTGTAATCTCAAGCGCTTGCTCACCCGTATCAGGCTGAGAAACTATAAGACTTTCAATGTTAACACCAAGTGCTTTTGCATATACAGGATCAAGAGCATGTTCAGCATCTATAAATGCAGCCTCTCCTCCAAGCTTCTGTGCCTCCGCAATAGCATGAAGAGCCAACGTTGTTTTACCTGAGGATTCAGGTCCATAAATCTCAATTATGCGTCCTCTGGGCAGTCCTCCAACCCCAAGGGCAATATCAAGACCCAAAGCTCCTGTGGAAATGGTGTCGACAGTCATGTGAGCTGCTTCTCCAAGCTTCATAACCGCACCTTTTCCAAATTGCTTCTCTATTTGGTTAAATACCAATTCCAAAGCTTTCTTCTTTTCATCATTATTAATCATAATACTTACCGTTACGCAAAACTCATAAAACCTTATAAAAGATTTCCGTTTGCTTCCTCATTCATCGTGTCCGATCTCGGCGTACCTACTATCGTTTGATGTGACACTCCAAAGGCTTAAATTCCCGTGTAACTCACGGTACATTCTAACGCCAATCGTCTTAGTGTTTAGCGTTAGCCACGGTTCTCTCCTTTCTAAATTATTCATCAAAATTAATGTTTCTGTGTCACTTTCGATTCTATAGTCAACCGCCATTGGAATGACCCTATTTCCAGTATCATTACTTCTACCACTGCTTTCGCATGGTTTGGTCTTTATAGTTGATAGACTATAGCCTTATAAATCGTTATAAGGATTTGCATGCTTTTATAAATATTTTTAGCTGTTCAATGTCTCCCAACCCAAAATAAAATAAGATTCACAAGCGCTTATTGTTTCGAACATCTGTTCTAAATTATATAGGATGTTTTTTGTAATGTCAAGAGGTTATCATAATTTTCCATGAACTTTTTTTCTAATCCTTTACATTTTCCTGTTGGAGTGGGTTTAATCTTGCAAAGTGGATTTTACTTTTTCATTCAACCCTTTTTTTTAAACAATGAAACCACCACTCACCTTGCTTTTGTCCACTTTTTTAATCGGTTTAATATCGAACCGGTTAAATTTCTAACCTCATCAATTTTAAGAAGCAATGACACAAAAATAAATACAATAAATGATATAAAAATCTGAATACCAGATACCAGTATTTCTATTATCTTCTTGCCGGTTGTAAAATCTTCTCCCCAAGGAAAAGGAATGAGCTTAATAAGGAGCCACAATACTAATCCCGAAGCTATGGTTGCAACAGTGGTTTTAAGTATAAAAACAAAATTATCCGGTATAAGCTCAAATCCTGTTTTTCTGGTGAACAACACTATAAGTAAACATGCATTAATCAAAACAGCAATAACATAAGCCATAGCAGTACCAACCGCTCCCAGATTAGTATAATTTATAAAATAAACATTTGCAAGAAGATTTACTATTATTGTGCTTGCTCCGCAAATCAAAGGTATTTTTGTATTTTGTATGGAATAAAAAGCACGGTTTAACATAACAACCATAGACTGAAACAACAATGCAGGTGCATATGCTAAAAGCGCCACACCATAAAATATGGAGTTCTCATAGGAAACCGTAGTCCAACCGAACAATACTTGCATTATCTGCTTACTCAACAGCATAAGAACCATACTACTGGGAATGCATAATATCATAACTGTTTTTAGTCCCTTATAGAGTATTCTCTTGTAATCCTCATCTCTTTTCTCTGCAAACCTTGCTGATAATGTAGGCAATATTGCAACACCCATGCTTTGAGCAAATATACCCAAAGGAAGCTGCCATGTTCTGCTGGCGTTATTCATAACAGTTACACTGTTTTGTACAAATTCAGTTGAGAAGCTTTTGCAAATAATTGCATTGATTTGGCCTACAGCTGAGGTAATTAATGAGGGTACGGCCAAACGAGCCAGCTTTTTAAACGTTTTATTTTTTATGTACAGTTGTAATTTATAAAATTTAAAATGCTTCCATGTAGATAGAAGCTGTAATAAAAAATATATTATGGAGCTGACCATAACACCCCACGATGTCAATTCAACGCTTTTTTCCCCAAAAATAATTATACTTATTACGACACACAGATTATAAATAACAGGTCCGAATGAGGCTGCTGCAAACTTATTGTATGCATTTAATATGCCATTGCATTGACCGGCTAAAATCATAAAAACAGCAGAGGGTAAAAGAATTCTTGTCAGCTTAACCGTCAGCTGGAATTGTTCGGTGCCTTGTTCGTACCCTTTAGCAATCAAACTCACAAAAAAAGGCGTACGTATAAAAAATAATATTTCAACAAATATTACAGCGATTATCGTGATATTTATAAATGTCCCAATAGCTTTCCAGCCTTCTTTTTCCTCACCCTCTGAAAGGCTTGAGGCAAGTATGGGGATAATAGCTGCAGCAATAGCACCGCCAATAAGAAGCTCAAAAGCTAAATCCGGAAGTGAAAAAGCTACCCAGAACTCATCTGAGTAACCCTGCGGGGACATAATACTATTTATAAGAACATTCCTTAAAAAACCGGTAATTCGGCTTAACAAAGTTGCAAACATTACCATTGCAGCCGTGCCGGAAAGTTGTCTTTCTTTTCCCAAACCCAAGGCTTTATCCTCCAGTGCATCCTAAATCGCTATATATCTAATCCAAGTATAAGTCTGCGTATCATATCTAAAGCACGCATGCAAGCGTCATGTCTGATTCTTTCTCTATCTCCCATAAGCTCAAAGGATTTACACGCAACTTTGTCTAAAACTGATAGACCAATATATACAAGCCCAACCGGTTTTTCCGGTGTACCTCCATCCGGACCTGCAATTCCTGTAATTGAAACGCATACTGATGCTTTCGTTTTTTTCTTTAGCCCGTTTACCATCTCTAATGCTGTCTCGTTGCTAACTGCACCAAACTTATTAATCGTTTCCTCCAAAACACCTAAATCATCGATCTTTGCTTTATTAGCGTAGGTTATGTAGCCTTGTTCAAAAATCTCTGAAGCACCGGGGAGGCTTGTAATTTTACCGGCTAAAAGCCCGCCTGTACAAGATTCTGCTGTTGCCATAACTAACTGCTTTTCTTTAAGCAGGTTAAAAACAACCTGCTCCAAGGATTCACCCTCTTCGGCATAAACAAGTGAACCAAGCCTATCTTTTATTTCATTTACAACAGGATTCAGGAGTTGTAACGCTTCTTCTTTGTTGGCGCACCTAGCAGTCACTCTTACCGTGATCTCTCCTTGGGATACGTATGGAGCTATGGTCGGGTTATCCTGCTTATCAATTAGATCAATTAATCTGGATTCCATTTCAGATTCGCCTATCCCAAATATTTTTAGCATTTTTGAAACGAGCACCAGTTCTTTTTTTTGCTTTAAATAAGGAAAAACAGTGTCGCAGAACATAGGCTGCATCTCTTTTGGAGGACCCGGCAGCATGATAATCACCTTTTTTCCCTCTTCAATAATGCAGCCGGGAGCTGTCCCATTCAGATTTGGGATCATTAAACAATTATCAGGTAAATAAGCCTGTTTTTCATTGTTCTTCACCATAATTCTGTGCTTTCGCATAAAAAAGTCTCTGACTTTTTCAAGAACCTCTTCATGAAATACCAATTCCCTGTTCATCGTTTTGGCTATAACTTCTTTTGTAAGATCGTCTTTTGTAGGTCCAAGGCCACCTGTTGTAATCACTATGTCCGATCTGTCGAGAGCCCTTTTCAAAGTCTCCTCAAGCCTTGCGGGATTATCACCTACAACCGAATGAAAATAAACACAAATTCCAAGCTCTGCAAGCCTTTGTGAAATATATTGGGCATTAGTATTCGCTATCTGTCCCATTAAAAGCTCTGTTCCAACTGCTAGAATTTCCGCTATCATAAAACACCAACCTACTTTCAAATTATTCTCTCATCTTTCCCACAGTATTTTAGGGCTATCCTTCTTGGGGGAGCGTTCCGGTTGGTACGCTCCTTAGGTACGCTCCTTAGGTACGCACCTGTGTTGGGCGCTTGCCTGCACAGCAGGCTACCGTCGGCGATGTGATATCACACCCCAGCATGTCGGTACCAGAGCCTTAAAACACTACTCGCAAGCTGAGGTGGGAAAGTTGAGTTATTCTGCTTGCGACCAACTTCGTTGAAATGGTGTGTTGAAACGTTATTTTGCTTCGCAAAAAACGGATCTAAGCAATTTCTTCCGTTATTTTAATGAAAAAACATCCGGGAAAGATTCTTTAATCTTATCCCATAAATCTAAAAATCCGGTCTTTTTTGTAACCGAAACAGGAATTACCGGAATTTCAGGAATAACTTCCAAGGCAGCTCTTATATCCCCTATATGCTTATGATAATGTGTACGAGTAATCTTGTCTGCCTTTGTAGCAACAATAATATGAGGTTTTCCCATGCTGCATATCCATTCATACATTATTTTATCGTCAGCGGTTGGCTTGTGGCGTATGTCAACCAGCATAAGGAGCATTGATAATTGCTTCCGGCTGTTAAGATATGTTTCCACAATTTTACCCCATCTTGCTTTTTCACCTTTTGAAACACGAGCATACCCATAGCCCGGTAAATCTACAAGAACCAAATTCCCCTCAAGATTAAAAAAATTGATCTGCTGCGTTTTACCCGGTGTATTTCCAACCCTTGCAAGATTTTTTCTGTTGGTCAAAAAATTTATAACCGATGATTTACCCACATTTGATCTTCCAACCATTGCAATCTCAGGCATATTGCTTTCCGGATATCCTGCCGGTTCCACTGCTGTTGTAATATGCTCGGACCATTTAATGTTCAATTTTACATCTCCCAACTTTAAATGCTGTAACGTTTATCAAAACAGATATTATAAACCACAACATACTCGTAAATGTTCAAACTATCCTGTAAAAATATATCATGCATTATCAAAGAACCAAGACCCCCACTTCTATAAGTGGTGGGTTCCGATTCTACACTTCAGGTGGAGTAGAGTCTCCATCTGAAGCCCATAGGCGTATTTTACAAGTAAAAACGCTTGATGTTCAGCTTTGCTGAACGAGTTCACTTGCTGCTGCGAAGCTCTCTTCCCTTTTCAAGCATTTCTTTTGCAAGCTTTGTGGTGTTTTCACTATTATCACCGCTTAAAAGCCTGGATATCTCTATTTCCCGTTCTGTACCGCTCAGTTTTTTAACATGAGCTGCGGTCCTTGTTGAATCATACGTTTTGCTAATGTAATAATGCGCGTTAGAAAGGCTTGCTATCTGAGCATGATGAGTTACGCAAATAACCTGATGCCTTTTAGATATTTCCAGTAGCTTCTCTCCAACTTTCAAAGCAGCTCTTCCGCTTACACCGGTATCTATTTCATCAAAAATCAGTACATCCATTTCATCAATGTCAGCGAGTATTGTTTTTATCGCCAGCATAATTCTTGACATCTCACCACCGGATGCAATCTTGCTAAGAGGCTTAAGCCCTTCACCCGGGTTTGGAGAAATCAGAAATTCAATGCTGTCAAGCCCGATCCCTGTATACTTTCGATTCTCATCAAATTCAATCGCAACCTTAAATTCTGCTTTTGGCATATCAAGCTCCAAAAGCTCTGATGTAACCTTTTTATTCAAATCTGCAGCTGCTGACACTCTCATGTTATGTAGGTTTTTCGCTTTAGAATACAGACTTTTGTCAAGAGCTTCCGCCTGCGTATTTAGTTTTTTCAAAACCTTTTCCGTATCGGTAACCTCTTCAAGCTTTTGTTTTGCGTTTTCTCCATATTCTAAAATTTCTTCTACTGTATTTCCGTATTTGCGTTTAAGTGATTCAATAAGAGCAAGCCTTTCTTCAACTATTTCCTGCAGCTTAGGATCGTAATTAACCTGCTCTTTCATAATACGAATGCTCCGCGCTGCTTCTTCAATTCTATCTGTTACTTCTATAAGAATATTTGATATTTCTTTAAACTCATGGGATAACCCGCCAATAGTTTCCATAGAGGATTGGGCATTCTGTACACACTCAAGGGCACCTTCCGTAAAATCGTCTTCTCCGAAAAGTGCCGTATAGGACTTATTTAAAGCTTCCATTATGCCTTCACTATTAGATAACAGGTTACTTTGGTGCATTAGCTCCTCATCCTCATTTTTCTTGAGTGCAGCCGCAGTTATTTCATTAACTTGATACCTGTAAAGATCTTCAAGGTGTGCTCTTTCTTTTTCCATCGCCTTTAAACTTTTTATGCTTTCCTTAACCTCACGGAACTGCAATAAAATTTTATTGTATTCTTCTTTTTCTGATAATAAAGCGGATCCGGAAAACTTGTCCAGATAATCAATCTGGGCTTGATTTCTAAGCAAGGACTGGTTGTCGTTCTGTCCATGAACATCTATAAGGTACTCTCCAACCTCTTTTAACTGCGATACTGTAACTAAGCTTCCATTAATACGACAAACATTCTTTCCGGATGACGAAAATTGTCTGGATAAAATAATGGTGTTATCCTCCAGATTTTCGATACCCATGTCACTTAAAACATTAACAAGCTTTGGAGGTATGTGGAAAACCGCCTCAACCTTTGCCTTTTCTTCACCAATCCGGATTACATCCCTTGAAACTCTTCCACCTAAAAGAGCATTTATAGCATCTATCAAAATGGATTTTCCTGCTCCTGTTTCGCCCGTAAGAGTGTTCAGCCCATCCTCAAGCTCTATTGTCAGTTTTTCAATTATAGCCACATTCCCCACCGACAATTGGATGATCATAACCTATTCCCCCCTGAGAAGCTGAGATATCTTCTCCTGCAATTCTTCTGCAATCCGCTCAGCTCTTGTGATTATCATTATTGTGTCATCTCCTGCAATTGTTCCGATTATCGCCATCCAGCCAAGGGAGTCGATTGACGATGCAACTGCTGATGCCATTCCCGGCAGAGTTTTTATAACCAGAATATTGTTTGCGTAATCACTTGATACATATCCGCCCCTTAATACGGAAAGCAGTTTTTCACTTAAAACGCCGGAATCATTATTTATTACAGTATATTTTGTTTTGCCTTCCGAATCCATCACCTTAACCAGACGTAATTCTTTAATATCACGGGAGATGGTTGCCTGTGTAACATCTAACCCTTGCTCCCTAAGCTTTTCCGCTAATTCATCCTGAGTAGAAACATCATAGTTTTCAATAATATCCAGAATTTTTGCATGCCGGTTATATTTCATAGACTGTCATGCCACCTTTCACTAATCTTCACTCCTAGTGCGTATTTTAGCCCGCAGAACGTCATAAAAATTTATGTCGCTAATCGAAATAAAACGGATGTCCTTATCCGCTTGTTTTATTGTAATCCTGTCACCGGCAATAATATTAAAGCCTTCCTGACCATCCATTGTCATTGTTGCACTGTCCGGGTAATCATCGCTAACAGATAAGTTCAACTCTCTATCAGGGCTTGTAATAAAAGATCTTGAATATAGAATATGAGGGCAAATTGGTGTTGTGATCATTAAACGCATATCAGGTTGTACAATAGGCCCACCTGCAGATAATGTATAAGCGGTTGAACCTGTGGGCGTTGAAACGATTACACCGTCACCGGGAAAAGAATCTATATATTGTCCGTCTACGGAAACTCTTAAGCGAATAATGCGAGACAAACCGACCCTTGAGACTGCCACATCGTTTAAGGCTATACTTTCAAAAACTATCTCTTTGTTTCTCTCTACAGCTGCTGATAAAACCATTCTGTTTTTCAACTCAAAACTACCCTTTGACAAACGTTCAATGGCCTTTTCGATCTCATTGATTTCAACCTCAGCCAAAAATCCAACAGTACCAAGGTTAATACCCAAAACAGGAATATCATAATCGTAAATGGCACGGGCTGTACTTAAAAAAGTTCCATCGCCACCCAACGAAACAACATAATCAGAATGTTCCATAACATATGTGTCGGCATATGACATCGGCATTTCCGAAGTGCTTGACCCGATATCTGCAAAAAGAGGATCCATACCATATTTTTTTATAAATTCAATGACTCGTTTGGTAATAATAAGATCCTTATCTTTTTTCTTGTTCACAAAAATGCCTATCTGCGTTTTTGCCATAAAAAATACTTTCCCTCCAATTACTCATTATATAGTTATCTTCCAGAAAATAAGACTTCTGATAAAATTTAAGACATCTTAAATATCTTCAGCCTTCGTAAGAAGGCCGGATAACCATATTGTTATTACCCAATTGCGGCTTGCTGCAGCTTCTTACAGGTTTACCTGCAGGAAAAATCGTTTCTCGACTATCCGGAAAGCAATCAATATATATTATACATTTAAAATGTATAAAAATACAACAGAAATGTGATACCCGTATATATAGTCAAACCCGTCCGTATATTTGACTTTATACGGACGGGTTTTGATTTTTAGATGAAGCTAAAGTTATTTATAAATTGAGTCGTAATTGTTTTTTTCTTTTTGTATAAATGTAAGATTTATACCGTTAATGAATTCTTCGTTTGTTTTTGTTTGTACCAAACGATTTACGATCATTTCAGCAACCTCGGTTGTGCCCATATTACTCATAGCTTTACGAATTGCCCATATCGATTCAAGCTCGCGCTGGCTTAAAAGCATTTCCTCGCGTCTTGTTCCGGAACGATTAATATCAATAGCAGGGAATATACGCTTTTCTGAAAGCTTTCTGTCAAGATGCAGTTCCATATTGCCTGTGCCCTTAAACTCCTCATAAATTACATCGTCCATTCGGCTCCCGGTGTCTATTAACGCTGTGGCAATGATGGTAAGGCTTCCGCCAAATTCGATATTCCGTGCTGAACCGAAAAAGCGTTTGGGTTTGTGTAATGCTCCGGGATCAAGACCTCCGGTTAAGGTTCTTCCTGTTGGAGGAATAGTCATATTATATGCTCTGGCCATACGTGTAATACTGTCTAGCAGTATAACAACATCCTTTTTTTGTTCTACAAGCCTTTGAGCTCTTTCCAGAACCATCTCCGCAACCTTTATGTGATGCTCAGGAAGCTCATCAAATGTACTGTAAATAACATCCCCTTTAATAGAACGTTGCATGTCGGTTACTTCTTCAGGTCTTTCATCTATAAGAAGGACTATTAATTCAATATCATCATGTTTTTGAGTAATTGCGTTAGCGATTTTTTTCAAAAGAATAGTTTTACCGGCTTTTGGTGGAGAAACAATTAAACCTCTTTGGCCTTTACCTATAGGTGCAATTAAATCTATCAAACGTGTTGAAAGCTCCTTAGGTTCGGTTTCAAGTGTAATTCTCTTTTCAGGATATATTGGGGTTAATTGCTCAAACGGTCTGCGTCGCTGTGCCATTTCCGGAGATTCACCGTTTACCGACAGCACATATAAAAGTGCTTGGAATTTCTCTCCCTCTTTTTGTATCCTGCCTTTTCCGACAACTTTGTCACCTGTTTTTAGATTAAATCGTCTGATTTGCGATGGTGAAACATATATATCTCGAGAGCCGGACAAATAATTTTGACCTCTTAAGAAACCATATCCATCAGGCAAAACCTCAAGTATTCCGCTAACAGGTTCATCACTTTCTATCCGCGATAAATCTCTGTTATAGCCATACCTTGAGTTGTTTTCCCGGTAGTCTCTGGAGTTTTCAGATTTTTCCTGATAATCCTCCTTCGCTTCGGCAGCATCTTCATTTTTCAGTGGAGGTGTGCTTTCTTGAGTATCATCTTCCACGTCCTCAGCTACAGTAGGCTCTTCGTCTGGTTTGGCGCTATTCTGCGATTCTTTGTCTGCTTCAACAGGATATGTTTGTTCTTCCTGGTTTGCTTCAGGCTCTTTTTTGTCCTCTGTGAAAGCTTGAGGCTCTTCTTCCAGTTTTACCGCAGGTGGGCGTCCCAGCCTAACAGGCTTTCTTATTTCAGGTTCACTTAGTCTTCGGATTCTTTTCTTCTCTGAATAAGACTTAACCTCATCTGTCTCCTCATTAACATTTTGCTGAGGTTCAACCTCTTTTTCTTCCGAAGGGGTTTCTTTGTTTTCAGCTTCTTCCCTAATCTTTTTAGGCCTCCCCGGCCTTTTTGGGGTTGGGGCAACTTCCTGATCCAATTTAGCTGTTTCTATCTTACCCTCACCGATAGCTAAAATCTTTTCTACCAGTTCTTGCTTTCTGTAGCGGGTTATACTTTTAACTCCCATTACTTTTGCAATATACCGCAAATCTTCTAGGCTCTTGCCTTGCAGTTTTTCTCTGTCTTCCATGTTACACCGCCTTATTTGTATGAAAAATGAATTTATTATTGTTTGATATACCAATTATTAATTGAAACACTTGTTCTATATAAATTAAATAATACTATGATTGCTCCCCAGAAAGTCGTGAAACGACTTTTTCCTGCAGGTTTAACTGCA
>ENA-UOOH01001021-UOOH01001021.1-fermentation-metagenome-genome-assembly--contig:-NODE-1021-length-28817-cov-10.509214_pt1 | contig 28817 bp, 23 predicted proteins | sample MGYA00245778_ERZ724025 | MGnify/ENA primary metagenome ERZ724025 (study PRJEB28704, sample SAMN03018313) | fermentation metagenome | biome: anthropogenic terrestrial biome; feature: soil... | reverse complement strand
GATCTTTTGATTTTTTATCATAATAAAGTTTCATGAGATACCTCCAGTTTTTCTATATTGTACCACAAAATACAACAAAATACAACAAATATTTTAGCAAATTTGACAAATAAAAAAACCGGGAAGCCTTTATTTGCAGCTTTTCCTGGCTTTGTTAATCTGATTTTTTTATTACAAAGTGTTTAAAACCCGAGTTATTCAAATAACCCCTCAAACATATAAAAAATTTTATACAACTGCTTGATACAATACCTATAGAAAACACTTGTTCGATTTTTCCATATATGTTATAATGATTTAAGAGTTATTTAAGGGAGTCGAAGTTATGAGAAATAATCCATTAGTGGCGCCTGTTCTGAAATGGGTTGGAGGCAAAAGGCAATTATTAAAAGAAATATTACCATTAATTCCAAAAAACATAACAACATATTATGAACCTTTTGTTGGAGGAGGGGCAGTTTTATTTTCGCTTCAGCCAAAAAAGGCAATCATAAATGATTATAATGATGAATTAATTAATGTTTACAAGGTTATCATGGATAATCCCGATGAATTGGTTAGAATTCTCAAAATACATAAGGAAAATAACAGTTCCGAGTATTATTACAAAACAAGAGAATTAGACAGAACATCCGATTATGAAAATTTAAATAATATCGAACGTGCAGCAAGAATTATTTATTTGAATAAAACCTGTTATAACGGTTTATATCGCGTTAATCAGGCTGGTCAATTTAACAGTCCTTACGGCAAATATAAAAATCCTAATATTGTTAATTTACCTACTGTTAAAGCAATGCATGATTATTTCAATAACAACAACATTACTATTACTTCCGGTGACTACATGGAGACACTAAAAAAAATAAGATCCAATACAAAATCCTTTGTCTATCTTGACCCCCCGTATTATCCTCTGTCATCGTCAAGCTCATTTACAGGCTATACGGACAATGGTTTTGGTGAAGAACAGCAAGTAGAATTAAAAAAGGAATGCGACAAATTAAATAAAAAAGGAATCAGGTTTCTTTTGTCAAATTCTTCTTGTGATTTTATTGAAAATTTATATACACATGATTACAACATAAGAGTAATTAAAGCTAAAAGAGTTTTAAATTCAGACGGAAACAAACGTGGAGAAATAGACGAAGTTCTCATATTCAACTATGATATATAAAGGCGGAGGATGTTTATATGACCAATAATGAAGCATGGGAAAAGCTATTTAAAAAATATGATATTTATAATCAAATAAACAAAAATGGCGTTTTTGAGATATCAGCTAATCAAATCAGAGAATTCAGGGAACCGAGATTAATGACTAAGTTTGATACATATGAGTCCCGACCAAGCATATTTGGCAATAGGCTGACTATTCTTCCAAATAGCAGAGGAACATATCTTATTGGACATTTTGATGCCTACGAAAAATTTCCGAATATGACAAGTGATATTCATCATGTGGAATTTCCAGATTATTTGGAAACCATAAATAAAAATCAAATAACCAGCGAAGCAATTGCAATAAATATAATGAGCATTACAGATATATTAAATGATTTTTTAAAAGAAGAAAACATGCTGCAAACCATAAGCGGAAGAATGAGTTCCGGAGCCTTTGATTTTAATATCTATGATACAAAAAATAAAAATAATATTAAAATTGCTGTTAATAATTCTCAAATAGAAATAGATGCAGGATTTGAAAACCAAAATGTTATAGCACTAATTGAAGGCAAGAATATATTCAATGAAAACTTCCTGGTAAGGCAACTTTATTATCCTTACAGATGTTGGCAAAATAAAGCTGCGAAAACTGTCAAGTGTATTTTTATGATATACAGCAATAATATCTTTCGATTAATGGAATTTGAATTTCAAGACTTAAATAATTACTCATCCATATCATTTTTGCGTCAGAAAAACTACAGTTTTGAAGAAACTAAAATCTCCATGCAGGATCTGATAGAAATATATCGCAGTACATGTGTAAAGCCTGAACCTGGTAACGTTCCTTTTATTCAAGCAAACAACTTTAATACAGCCATTAGCATTATGGAGATGGTTAAAGATAATCCCCTGACCACAGAAAAAATCGCAGAGAACATAGGATTTAAACAAAGGCAATCAGATTACTATTATAATGCATGCAAATATTTAGGCTTAGCAGAAAAAATAAAAAACGAAAACGGTAATAGAGTAGTTTCACTCACTAAAAAAGGAAAGAATTTATTGGATATGCCTTATAAGAAACGACAATTACAATATGTTTCTTTATTGCTTGAACATGAGATATTAATGTATTCATTTGAATTAGCAATTAATAGTGGTAATATACCGGATAACAAATTACTTGAACATAAAATACGTGAGCTGAAATTATGCGAAGATTCTGCAGACAGAAGAGCATCTACAGTAGCTGCTTGGACTAAATGGATTTTTAATTTAATTAATGATTATTAATTACCCTTCACTTACATAGCACCGGTAAAACCGCTTTTAATTTTCTCTTCAAACTTTTTATAGTATGGAAGCCTGACCTTAGAATATGATTCCAATTGTTTATAAAGCTTACCAGATATCAATTCAGGATTTCGCGCGGCTGCCTCCATAATCATTATAAGTGTGCAAGAGCTTATGACCTGTTTCATAAAATACATGGTCTCTGTATCAGGTTCATTTACGGTATTTAACTTAAATATATATGAAATAAGCCTTTTAATTTCATTATCAACAATTTCATTTTCATTTCTTGTGCTGAATAAAGTTTGATGTCTGTCTTTTTTGTCCTCTTCAGCATCCTGGAGATCATCAATCAGCTGAAGAAATGTACCATATGTAAAAGCAAAATACATTTCATCAATATTAAGATTTCCTTTGACTAAAAAAGCATCCGCAAGAACAGAAGCCCCGCCTTTGAAAAAGCTTATAGGAAGGATTTTATCTTTAGTTAATATTTCATCTCTATCCTGCTTCATGCTTTTTGTCTGAGCTTCTTGAATAAGCTTCAAACTTTCAAAAACTTGGTAGTGTGTATCTCTGCCGTATTGAGATTCGATTTGACCGATTAATGAAAATACCTTTTCTTCAACAAAGTTTGCAGAAGTTAATTTTTCACCATCTAAAACTTTGTAAAGCCTTTCATTAAAATTTATTTTTTCTTCCTTGCTTAACTCTGGATTGTCTAAAAAATTATCCGTGTAGGGATACAGCATACTGTAAGCATATACGGAAGGAGTCATTTTTAGAGGCAGCCCCCAGAAAATTTGAAGGCTGTTCATTATCCATACATTTCGCATAGCTTGAAATATTTCTTCATCTTTTAATAGCGGGGTTTCCTTTTTTGCAGCTCTAATAAATTCTTCAGCTACATCAAGATATCCATTTTCTATAAAAAACTTTAAAAAAGGTCTGTCAAACAGGAGTTTTCTTTTATCTGCTTCAAACATAAAATCTGTGACTATGGATTTAATTTCTTCCTTCATAGGTGAACTTAAAAAAACATCTGCACTTTGCTCTTTTTGAAATTCGGCCTTGTAAGGCTCCAAATCATTAATTAGCCCTTCGGTTAATTTGTTAATTTTTCTTTCATTCCAGAGCTTGTTTATAAATGATACTTTTCTGAGATTATTTAATTGAAATTTATTACTTGACTTATATTCATTTATTGCACGGTTAAGCAGAATTTCTATTGGTATTGAATCTCCATTCTTCAAATTATTTTTCATATTACCTGCCTTGTTTTAATTCCGGACTAAAAAATATGCTAAAAATATTAATATTTAATGAAAAATCATCAAACAATCAGACTTTAAATCCTAAATACATATTTATCCAAACGTTTAAAAGCCTCGATAACCTTTGATTTCGGCAGCGCCAAATTTAAACGAATTGCATATGGACGATTGAAGGGTCTGCCATCCTGCCACATAACTCCTACATCAGTGCCTGCCTTGTAAAGCTCGGCAAGTCTAATATTATGCTCCTTGCACCACTGTTCGCAGTCAAGAAAAACCATGTATGTGCCTTGAGGTTTAAAGAATTTTACTCCTTTATAGTTCCTTAATATGTGCTCACAGGCATAGTCAATATTTTCCGAAAGAACCTGACGCAATTCATCAACCCACTCATAGCCTTCCGGTTTATAAGCTCCAATCAATGCATGAACGGAAAGAACATTCACCACATTGTAATGAGGCTTGCTGCCTTGCGCTCTCACACGATCACTTAAATATTTATTATAAATAATATGATATGCTCCGACTAAGCCTGCAAGATTAAATGTCTTGCTTGGAGCATAAACCGCAACGGTTCGATTACGAGCATCTTCACTTATACTTTGAGTAGGTATGTGTTTGTTGTTATATAAAATAATATCACTCCAAATTTCGTCAGAAATTACCACACAATCATTTCTTTTATAAACTTCCATAGCTTTTTCGACTTCTTCACGTTCCCATACTCGTCCGCAGGGGTTATGCGGAGAACAAAATATTGCAACATGAATATTATATTTTTTCAATTTTGCATCCATGTCTTCATAATCCATGCGCCATACTCCGTCTTCATCCTGCACCAGCTCAGAGTGAATAATCTTCCGTCCGTTGTTCCCCAAGGACTCTGTAAAGCCTATATATGTAGGAGAATGAAGCAATACACAATCGCCCGGAGCAGAAAATGCATTAATAGCCGATATAACACATCCAAGTACACCATTTTCATAACCTATATGTTCTGCTTTCAAGCCTGTTACTCCATTGCGATTTTCATGCCACTTAATTATGGAGCCATAGTATTCTTTGCTCGGCTGAAAATATCCAAACATGGGATGCTTTGCACGCTCTATTATTTCTTCCTGAATTGTAGGTACCGTTGGAAAATTCATATCTGCTACCCACATCGGTATAATATCAAATCCTTCCTTTGGTGCTTCCGGCCCAGAGCCCGGCATTAAATCAACAGCAATGGAATCCCTTCCGCGGCGATCGATACTACTTGTAAAATCATATTTCATGATTATTCACTCCTCCAAGTCATATATTATTATGTTTCCCGTGCTTGTTAACTGTTATAAAAGCAAAATATTAAAATTATTATAGCACAATATGACAAATTAATCCAGATAATAGTATCATCTTATTATTATTGAAATTTGATTCTATGATGTTTTAGCTGCAGCAAATCATGAAAATTCACCATGTTAATCAGTGTTAAAAATATGCTGTAATCATGCCTGCAATTATGATGGGGTTACAAAAAACCGGTATTGCATATAATAATATTATATTTGATATATGTTAACCGATAATTTTAAAGAAAGGAATTATATATGATGAAAAATAGATATCAACAACAAATGTGTTATATGAATCCTCATTATACGAAACAAATCAAAAATATGTATCCCGTTCAAAACATATATAGAAATCAGAATATTAATATGTTTGAAATTTCAGATAATTACGGATTTATAAGAATCAGTGTAATCGATCAAATAACCGGAGAACTTATACCCAATCCCGGTATTACCATGTATGTAAACGATGGAGAGCAAAGAGATATCCCTATCTTGCATTTAGTAACTACCGTAAATCCAATAAGAATAGAGTTGCCCATAGCATGTCCCTTTGGAACTCAAATACAAGGACCTGAATATAACTACTCAACTTATAATTTAAGAGTGGATGTTTTCAGGTATTTTGCTAATGTTATATATAACATACGTTTATTTCCTAATACAACAACCGATTTTCAAATAGAAATGATTCCTATTTCTCAAGTCAGGCTTATACCCATGATAGAGGAAAGATTAGATATTCCTCCTCATCCCAGGGAATAAATGATATTGGTTTTGTTCATAAAATACAACAAATAAAAACAGTTTAATTTTTTCAAATAAATAAAATCCTATGAATTTCACCCATAGGATTTTTATCTATTTAGTGTATAACCCTCAATAATTCATTTATCATTTTTCCTTCAAAGTATCTGCTTGCATTCTGCACCTTAAGTATTGCTGTATTATCGATATTTAAAACAAATTCAGCTTGAATACGCAAAAAGCTTAAGGGATATAATTCCCTTAAGCTTTTTGTAAGTAAATTTTAGTAGAATATAAAGGCACCTAATAAGTATCCAAGTTTTTCGTTTCGTCTCCCATTTCTTTTACTCCGATTAATATTCTTACATTAATTTTAACATAAAAGGACAAAATGTACATCCTTTTTCTTTATTTAAGAATATTATACAGTACCTGTGCCATCTGGGCTCTGTTTGTAGTTTCCTTCGGGTTGATTTGTTGTCCGCTGCCTCGGATTATCAAGCTGTCTGCAAATAATGTCATTGCATCTAATGCCCAGGAATCTATTTGATCTGCATCAATAAAACTTGCCAAGGTATTCTTTTCTATAGCCTCAGGCAGATCATCAAAAGCTTTCAACAATCTATACAGCAAAGTAAACATTTCCTGTCTTGTAATGTAATTGTCAGGAGCAAACAGATTGTTTCCAATTCCGCTTGATAATCCCAATCTTTTTGCAGCTGCCAAATATCCGGTATAGTAGGTATCATTTGCATCGGCAAAATTATCTTCGTAATCATCATCCGGTTTAATTTCATATGCCCTCATAATCACGACAATGAACTGACCTCTGGTTAATTTTGCATCAGGATTAAAATATCCGTCGCCTGTACCTACGGTAATCCCTTTAGCTGCTATAAAGCTAACCGCATCATAGTACCAGGCATCTTCAGCCACATCTTTAAAGGTTATTTTATTATTGCCATTGACAGATACTTCAGGTTTTATAGAATCTTCAAAAACATCTTCTTTGGGTTTACTGCTGCCCTGTTTTGTTACGTTCAAAACGAAACTCTTTGTTTTTATTGCTTCTTCTGCCAATGTTTCAAAATTGTCAACTTTAGTGAAATTATTCTGGGACAGAATAATATTATTTATCTTTGGCATAACATAAGCCGTTATTACCGCCCTGCCGGTGGATTCGCCCGTCAATCTGCCTGAAGTGCTGATATCTGCGACAGCATCATTGCTGGATTCAAATACAATTCTTGTTTTGTCTGATGAAACATCCGAGAAGGTGAGGTGTGGCTCAATATTTATTTCTGTTCCTCTTCTCAATGATATTTGTTCCCCAATTTCAATACCCCCTGATTTTAGTGTAAAGCTTTCAATATTGTTTATTGTTTCAACATCTTGAGCATCCGCATATCTTTCAAGGTTAAGTTTTATTCCCTTTCCCGTTTTTGAATGTACAGAAAGTTCCAAAACTGACTCTACAGAGCCGTCATCATTTTCATTACTTTCAAACATTTCTGAATCTATTTCCGCCAAAAACATAAATTCCTTTGCTTCACCAATACTTAGCTCCCCAATATTTACACTTCCCGCTTCAATTCCCGAAAACTCAGCTAATATCACCGCTTCATCAGTCTCAATGTTTCCATTGTTCACTGCAACCCCTGATACTATGATTTTGTTTCTTCCGACAAAATCAGCATATGCTCCAACAACATCCACAATACTTTGAGTGATTATTTTATGTTCATCGCTGCACAGTATATCATCCCCGTCCTTGACTAACACTTTGAGAGCAGTATCATTTAGTTTGTCCGGTGCATGCCACATAACAGATAAGTCTTTCCTTTCTCCGCCTCTTAGCTGCAGTTCCCCCGAAGCTGCGATTTCCGATACTTTGCCAGACACCTGCCATACTTCATATGTTATATTATTTAATTCACTTAGGCTAATATTATGTACTTTTATATCAAGCGGAACAATATAACCCGGTTTCTGTACATAGACAGGCTTAATCTCAATACTTGTGTTTCTTTCATTCACATCATAATCTGCCGTCATAAGCGTACGGTTATTGATATCTTCAACGCTTATTTGCTGTCCCCCCACAGTTTTCGGTTTGGAGAACCCTTTTACAAATACAATCCTAATCATATCATCAGGAAGTATTTCAAAGTCAACGTCATTATAGTTTGCTCCCTTTCCTTCTGTTATTTTCACCATGTCCGACCATACTGCTGTTTCTTCATTGATAGTCCTTTTAGCAGCATATATGTGATTTTCTCGGTATTGGTTTCCCGGAAGTGACGCTTCCTCGGAATTTGGGTCGATGCCTTCCTTATATGTAATATCCCCTTGAACCCATACTGCATAAGTATTGTTATCGTCTGATTTGACCATGAATTCATCAATTGGCATCTCATTTACGACTATTTCATTTCCTGCTCCATCCATCACCGTATCAGAACTGTGATGTACTGCTATTTCAGGATTTCTGTATACATCTTTTAATTTGTTCAGTACATACACTTTGTCAAAGGTGCCTTCAATTTCTCCTTCTAATTCATATTCCAACAATCCTTCCTCTAAAAGATATCCTATATCTATAGACTGAATATCTCCATCGGATAAATAATACAGATATACATTTTCTCCTTCGCTTACAAATTCAAGACAATATTGCCCTGTCATGTCATCTGTCAAACGGATTGGAGGGTAGAATTGTTTGTCTTCAAAGCTATACAGCTGTAAAAATATCTCTCTGTCCACAGTGGTACCCAAATTATTGTCAAGGTCTGCCACATAGGCAAGAACTGCATGATTGTCATATCCTATTGCATTCGAATCCACTACGCAAGGGTCATTATCCGGCATATTTTCAAGTGTAATTGCACCGCCTGTCGGCACTTTTCCCCATAACCCTGTCCATATACCGCCATCTTTTATAACTATATCGCTATCGTCTACATAGACATACTTACTTAAATCTATGAAGCCCTGACCGTAAAACATGCCCGGCATCTCGCCGCCTAAAGCTCTATCATCCCAAACATTTCTTTCAAAATCATAAAAGCGATATGCTAATGTAGAATATGGATTAATAATGTCTCCAACCACTGCACTCTCATCACTGTCCCCTGCCGTCGGCTTGTACTCGGATTTTTTATATACAATCATAAGATTTTCTTTGCCTGCATCATTCTTCCAATATGCTGCGTAAGGCTCCGTATCTGCATATGTGTCATCTTTGGTGTGATAAGTTACCTCCTGCACATCTTCGAATGTTTTGTCGTCTTTGTTGAAAAATCTTGCCTTTATATTGCGGTTGTTAAGTACACTCATTACAGTGTCATCAGAATCGATTTCGAAAACTGAGCTTGACCAAGCTACCAGTACTTTATCTCCTATATCATAAATCCATGGCAATCCGTCAGGTGTGTTATCATCATCAACCTTTTCCGGAGTACTCCAAGAGGTTCCGTTATATATAGAATAAAACAACTGTGTCCTATTTCTATTATCATGGCTGATATCATCATCTAAAAAGATCAACAGCTGTTGGTTTTCCCCAATTGTTGCAAGAAGAGTGTATGGATATGGATAAATACCTGTTTGCAATACTTGTTCATTTTGCGGAGTTGTATCTAATTCATTTTCACTAACAGAAAAAACTCTATTCTCACCCTGCCATTGTCCTCTGTTATTTATGTAATCTCTATCTATAACCTGATAATCTTCCGCACTTTCATACAGACCGCCCGTATCTCCTAAAAGACTGTCCATACTGAATTTTCGCATTCTGCCATAACTGAACAAGTCCCATTCCTTGCCTGCTATTTCCCATTTATATTCGAAAAGCAATACTTTTAATGTCAATTCACTACTCAGTCTGACTTTTCCGTTCCCAGAACCCGTTGTAGTGAAATTCAGGTCAAAATCAGCTCTTCCCGAAAGTGTAACCGTAGCGCCGGTTATTTCCGCTCCAACTCCTAATTGTATGTATGGTTTTACCATTAGCTTGCCATAAATTGTAAAATCCCTATCTAAATTGTCTGTACCTGAGTTGGAAAAATCTATTTCACCATTTTCGTTAAAATAGAATTTCCTATCATATTTTTCGATTACCGTCATTCCGGTCAACTGACCACCAATATTCATCTCCACAAAAAGTGTAATACCAATTGGAGTCATTCTTTCAGCCTTTCTGTTGTAATCAAAAGTAAGAGTGGCTGACATAATCATTTCATTAAAATATGCCTCTCCGTACCCTTTAGAGGCAGGATCCTCATCCACTGTCATGCGAAGGTACAGCGATGTTGAAATGCCAAACTTTAAATCAGAAGTTATGCTTGCAGACTTTTTCTCATCATTTGTTTTATCAACTGACTTATTAACCGTATCTTTCATATTTTCGCTTTTGGCAGCTTCTTTCAGCTCTTCTGCCGCGGCATTCTTGGAGCTTTCGGCATCTTCTTCATCTTTAACGTCACTTCCATCCGAAAGGCTTTTCTCCCAATCCTTGTTAAAACCAAAAGTTATAGTCCACTCAGTTCCGTTTTTACCGGTTTTGTCAAGGTATTCATCAGCCTTGCCTGCAAGTCCCAAGTCAAAAGCAGCATCGATGCTGCCGACAAAATCTACAGCCGGTTTTAACGGAGTTTTAAAAGAGGACAAAAGTGAAAAAGTGTTTAAATATTTTTTAAATACAAAACCTGCATTATGCTCCATATAAACAAGTCCATTCTGATCTACAAACTGTACTGTCATATTGTCTCCGGGCACTATGCCAAGGGATGATGGATTAAATTCAAAGGTAAAGGCACCATTTTTTGGTGTTACCTCAATCCTGGAGTCTATTCTTTCAACCCCATCTTTTGAATAGAATCTAATTATCGCTTTTGCTGCTGTTATACCTTGTTTCAGTGTCACCACTTCAAATCTGAATTTATAGTTTGCATCTCTGTTGTCAATGATACGGAAATCTATAACCTTATCATTGCTGCTTAGGTTATATGCTTTAAAATTAAAGGGGTTAAATGCATCGTACTCATTAATTACAATATTGGTAAAAGCATTGACATTCACATGCCCTATATAATTTATACCTTTGTAGGTAATAACTATATTATGATATTCATTGGATCTGAAATCTGAATGCTTTATTTCAAATCTACCTTCTTCATCTGTGTAAACGGTGTGTCCGTCAATATTTAATGAAACACCTGTAAGAGGCTTATCAGTAGGCATATTTTGTCCACCGGATAAATTTAATATATTCCTTCCCCTCAGCAAAATTCTTCCTGAGACCACTCCCATTGATGTACTTGAACCTTTTGGTTCAAAGCTGTAATAGATAAGAGGATGGTCATAAAAAGGAACATATGTAAAGAAGTTTCCGGCAACTGCCTTTCTGTCAAAATTAGCCTCATATTTTCCCAAATTATCAACTTCTTCCTGATCAAGCTTCCCATCACGGTTTATATCACCTGACCAGTCTTTCCAAACCATTCTGTATCCATCATCAGGCACACCCGAGATAGTGTACATCTTATTGTGCTCTATAGGAGAAATAATCATAGAAATTTCACTGTTTCCTGCTTGTGATGTACCTTTATCAGGAATATATGCTACCCTTCCTTTGTCCCGTATATCAAATGTCGGGTCAGCCATCACCGTTAAACAAGATGTTCCGTAGCGTACAGTTAATTTGGAAAATGTCTTTGCGGGGGAAAATTTTAGTTCTCCGGGCAGGGATGGATTAATGTTTATGCCATTAATCGGATGATAAAACTTTGTCATCATATTACCAAAAAACATTTTAGCACCTTCAATATCTTGTGAATACCGAAACCGCTCAACACCAAAATCCGGAATTGAATCGAAATTTCTATATGAGCCATATGCATGAACGTGATTATATCCCGACACTGAATTGCTGCCGATGGCATATGCCTTAAATTCAATGGTGTCCATTGCTCCGACTTTTACTATCTGTCCGTTTGAAAAGCTTTCTTTATCCATGCCTCCCTTGGCAGGGTCGAAATTGATCTGCACAAAGCAGCCTTTTGCTTTAAATACAGGCAGTATTGCAATGGTATTGCCGTCCATCAGCACCTCTTTAATGGGAATTTGTTTACCATTAACATCATCATATAACCGGTTGTTATATAGTTCGCCAAGATCCAATTTATCCTTATTTATATAATAATATCTGTCACCTTGAAGTCCGCCTTTTCTTTCTATTTTGTATCCCAAAAGAAAGACTTTTGACGTATTCTTAAAATTTTCGGAATATTTTGGAACAAGTTCAACAATATCTGATGTGGTATATGTCTTTATGGTAGAATCATAATCTTCGGCAAATGCTAAGGTCCCTACATATTGGGCAGGACCCGTCTCACTGATTGTGGCGGATTTCCAGGTTTTAGGCTTAATGTATGCATCTTCGTTCCCTTCAATTATTGAATCTTCATTTTCTTCAATATTTTTTAGGTAGACTTTAAGATTCACTGCTGAAACAGTTTTAAGACTTGGTGCTGACAGTATCTGCAAAGCTGTTATATCCCCGCTGATATTCTCTACTTCCATCAAATATGAGGATTTTGGAATTATGGTTACAATAGTCTTGATATTTGTGTTTTCAGAAATATTGGGGCTTTCAGGATCTAATTTTACTATAAAATTAAGCTCTTCCAAATTTATTCCCTTCAGCAGCGGAATTTTTACGGTTTGGGTTTCCTGTCCGGGTACAAAGCGCAGCTCTGTTGACAATGGCTCATAGTCAACACCGGGTTCAGCCGTAAGTGCCGCTGTGCCGACACGAATCAGACCATACCTGTAAAGACCCGCTGTACGTCTTACTTTGACTTCTGCATAGCCTGAAAGTCTGTCAACCATAATTTGCTCATCAACCATTTCAAACTGAACTTTTTCTTTTTCTTCATTATCTTCTATATTCATATATGCATTTATATTTTCACCAAGCGAACCGCCCTCAGGATATAAAAGAGAGAACACTATCTGTTCTTCATCCTCGGAAATGGTATCGTCTATGGTATTAAACCTTATTTTCTTAATATATTCACCATCTTCAAAATTAAATGTATATGTGACTCCGGGCAACCCGTCAAACATTTCACTTTGTGCCTTAAGGGTTCTATCCTTCGTTTCTCTGTCAGCCTCTCGCCATGTAGTACGACCGGAAGTTGTTTTTGTAAAAGCATCTCTGACACTGCGAAGACCACCAACTTCGTTGGGAGATTGCAGCCAAGGTAATTCCTCATATTGTATACTTGAACCTGTTGTAACCTGGGATTTTACGGACTGAATGCCGGAGGATGTTGTTACAGCTGTATTTTCAATATCTTCAAAGCTATCTATCAAAGGCTTTGAATCGGGGTTATCCGGTAGAGTTATTGGAAAAGTTGACGTTGGTACACTTATTGTATAATCTTCACCGTATTTTGCAGTTACATCAATGGCTTTAAAAGTAATACTTGCTTTCCCTGCAGTACCGCCTTTTCTAACTATTGCGAATTCCACAGAAGACAGATCTTCAGAAGTATTCATACTTTCCGCTAAAAACTCAAATAATCCGTTTGGATATTGGGTTTCATCAGCCGACTTTCTCAATTCTTCCTTGAGCAGCAACTCATTCTGTGATTCAAAATAAGACATGTCTGCGAACGCTTGCATTGGCATCATGGTAAATATAATCTGAAATATCAATATCAGCGATACAACTTTCTTTTTAACAGTTTTCTTCATTTAATCCTCCTTATTCTACATAAAATACCATCATTTTTAATTATACTTGCTATTTTTATCCTTCGGTTGTATACTATAAACAATCTCAAAGACTATAGTTACTGACTACAGTCTGCGACTATAGTCATAATAGCATCAACGGCGTACTTTGTCAATATATGACAAAATATTTTCTGTGAAATAATAGGAGAAATAATGATGAATAAAAAGATAAGCAAACGCAAGCTGCAAGCTGCCAAAACTAAAAACAACATTCTTGAAACCGCCAAAAGGCTGTTCCTCGAACATGGAATTGATAACGTTAGTGTGGATTCTATTGTAGAAGGAGCAGGTGTTTCAAAAGGAGCTTTCTATGTTCATTTTGAGTCCAAGGATGCCTTGGCTTCCCTTATAATCAAAGATTATGTAAACGAAATTGATATGGATTACAAAGAATACTTAGAAGGGCTTGGAAGTGAAATTTCAACCTATGATGTAATTATTTTAATGGCGGGAAAAATAGCTGAAGTTCTTGAAACTAAAATAGGATATGAAAATATGAAAGTATTATATAAAGCACATTTATCAAAGGCTACAGATACAACTTCTACGGTAAGTTATGACCGGGAAATCTATAAAATGTTTGAATATATTTTGAATAGAGGCTTAAGCAGCAAGGAGATTAAACTTAACATGCCCGTTGATACTACTTCTCATCATCTAATTTTAGCTATGAGGGGGATAACCTTTGAATGGTGCATAAGATACCCGGATTTTGATTTGAAAAAACAATTTTTAGAGCATTTTGAGATTTTATTGAATGGGATAATTAATGAGAATTAGCCTCACATCCCTCTGTCTCCACATAAAAACAGATTGAATTCAAACTTTCCTGATGCAGGGAACTAAATTCTAATACTCATTAACGACTGCATACTCTCGCAATTGTTTCAGTAAAATCATAAAATCTACATCGTCGACAGGCACCGGTAAAATGTGAAATTCTGTCCCATAGTGTTCAGAAGAAAAACCATTTTCAATAAATATGGAAAAGAAAGGTGTCATCTTATTATATATCTTTGTGTCTGATGGTTTTGTTGTATGGTTAAGCATATTAATGAATTTCTCATCAATAACGCCTTCAATGATTGTTCCCAACTCCCAATCAGTCAATTTCTCTTTTCCAAATTCCAAGGCAGCTTTAATTTCTTCCGTTTCGTCTCTCCAACAGTGGATCTCAAATTTCAAGCCAGCCACGGCGAATTTGGAAGTTAACTTTTTCCAATAATGATTGTCTTTCAAGGAATTGTCTACCATTTGTATTTCTATTTGCGAATAACTCATATGTTATCACCCCGTAAAATAATCAATTCTTTACAAATTCTTCTTTCTATTCCGTCTAAAGTTATATATGCACAGTGTTCACAGTCCAATAAATTGGAATTTGTTGCATTAAAAGATAATTACTATATTATTCTTCCCATTATGATTTCATCACGATATGTTCCATCTTTAAGCTTAATTTCATTTTCTATAAGTTTCATTAAAATCCTCCTTCAAATTCCTATTTATCTGCTTTTTATAATAATTCCGGCATCTCCTCAGCCTTATGCGCATAGCCTAACGCCCTTTCCTGACAGGTAATTGTATCCTTGTCCCGCGAAAGCTTTATTGACAAGAATTCAAAAACTTAATAAATGGGAGATGCAATTACTATATTGTCACCTTCTTGAATATATTTATATATCTCTTGCATTTCATCTTGGATTGAACAACCATCATTTTCCCAACAAAACCTCCCCAAATTCCTATTTATTGACACATTACACTATCATTATACTATGGAGGAAGTTGGATTGATATATTTTTTTTATTAATACGAATTTACGCGTTTTTTAATTACACTTCAAGGCTTTTTTAAAAGTCATTTTTGTGCTTTTTTCTTTGTTTAAACATTTGAAAAGCCATTGACATCTCAGTCTAAACGCATTAGACTATATTCAGTCTAACACGTTTAGTTTGGAGGGATTACTATGGCAAAAAATATAACTCTCACCACCGGAACAGGCGGCTGAATTGAAACGTTTGATAGAAAAGCACGAAAGGATCTGTAATAATGGATAAACTGTTCCTCACAATTCTAAACATGAGCCTGACCGGGGCGTTTGTTATCGCGGCGATATGTCTTGCGCGTTTGCCACTTAAAAAAGCACCGAAAATAATTTCATATTGCCTGTGGGCGGTGGCATTAACAGCTGTGTTGAGTATTGGGTTTACGGTGAATCGGGCGCAAGCCGATAAGGGTATTTCGACCGAAACATCTATTGATTTGCCCGCGGATGAAGGCGCGCAGCCTGAGCCATACGAACCGCGCGAGTGGTTGAATTATTTCTATAATGATGAATTGCCATGGAGCAACAGCTTTGATTTGGAACTGCTTGAATATCCTGACACAATCTTTCGATGGACGCCCGAAAAAGTCGTTGCAATCACACCTGACGGTGAAAGTGAACTTTTTTACGGGATGCCTGTCTGGAATGTCTATCTGACCGACCTGACCGGCGATGGTCTGCCTGAGTTTTGTGCGACGATTAGCATCGGTTCAGGGATTATTGACAACCGTGTGGTTGCTTACGATTATTCTGTCCAAAAAGCCTATGAGCTGTCAGACCGGATGAAGTATGACTATTCGCTGTCATTAGTGGATGGACGGCTCATCGTTACTAAGACGGAATATAACAGCGATGCGGATATGGCTGCCGGAGAGTTGGCTATTGTAAAAGGCGAATTGGTTATTGCCGACACCATAAAAACCGAAGCGCCGACTTAACGATTGACGAACAGATGACTAAGTTTATTCAAGACTACACAAGTCAATATGGTGAATTAGAGGATTGATAGATATATTGCAGCGGCGGGGACTTTCACACCCGCCGCTCTTCTGTATAAAAGTCAAACCGGCGGACAATCTTGAAATCGTCCGCCGGTCTGTCATATCCTATTCGGATGTTTTTGAAAATTTATTTCAGCTATTCTTCAAGTGCTTATTTCACATACATTTCATGAAAACGCTGAAGAATTGCAGCTGCCTGGGCACGCTGTGCATTGCCTTTAGGCATGAGCTTGCTGCTGTCGCCGTTAATCAGTCCTGCTGCATTTGCCCAGGTCATAGCCTCAAGAGCCCATCCGGATACTGTATCGGCATCACTGTATTTCGCAAGGGTGATTACAGCTGACACATCATAGCCCTTCAGTTTAGCGTAATTCATCAGGATTACTGCCAACTGCTCACGGGTGATGGCATCATTTGGACCGAACTTTCCGCTACCGTAGCCGTCTACGATTTTTTTAGCATATGCCCAGCGTACTGCATCGGCATAATAAGCATCATCAGACACATCGTCAAATGAATTTCCGAAGGTGGCAGGCTCTCCCTCAAGCCGATAGAGTATTGTCACTACCATTCCTCTTGTGGTATTTTCATAAGGTTCAAACTGCATCGGCTCTGTTCCTGTGCCTGACATCAGACCCTCTTCATAAGCCCAAATAACGCTGTCTGCAAACCAGACCCCTGCTGTGACATCTGTAAACGGAATACTTGATTTTGGTTCTTGTTTTTGTGTATCTGCAACAGTTATCTTAAGCATAGGGTCACTTCCTCCGCTCATATCAAAGATGAAGGTATGCTCTCCCTTATCCAATTCAGCTAAAAACTCCTTTTTAATGATAACAGTGCTTCCGCTTATGGTATAATCGGTACCCTTCGCAAGTGCCTTGCCATTCAGCTTTATGTCGGAAAGGGTATAGCTGCCGGAGCTCAGGGTCACCTTAATATCCTTGTTGTCACCACTTTCTGCATTTTTATCGAAATCTGCCGCTTTCATTGTAATAGAAGCATCGGTTTTCACACTGCTGCCTCCGCTGCTGCTGCCGGAACTTTTCTTTGTATAGGTTGCTTCAACATTGACTGCTTCTGCCGGCATGGTGAAGGTGGTGGTGCTTCCGCTGTCTGTTAGAGTTACAGTGCCTGACTTAACAACCCATTTATCAAAGTCATATCCGCTCTTGTCGTTTGCCTTTATGGTTACAACAGTATCCTTGGCATATTCTCCTCCGCCTGTGCCGTTATTTACGGTGACAGTGTAGGTGGTTGCCACAGTTTTCTCAAATACCGCCTTGACGGTAACATTTTCAGATGGCATGGTGAACTTGTTGGAAATAATGCTCACGCTACCCCCAATAACCTGCCACTTCCTAAACTGATAGCCGCTGTTCGGGCTGGCTGTCAAGGTGATTTCTGTGCCGGCTTCAGCAGAGGTCGGTCTGGCGCTTGCTGTACCGTTTCCATCATTTTGGACAGTGATTGTATAGATAATAGGCTCAGGAATGCCTATGCTACCGATTTGGACGGTGTTTTCGCCATCGGTGTAGAGAAGGGAACCCCCGACTGTTTCGGTTCCTTGGTCAGCAGTCATCTCGGTGGTTCCAACAGTGATGAATGGAGATCCTGCCGATAAGCTGCCGACAATTTCAATCTTGCCATTTGCATCACTTTGCGCCCCTTTGCCGGTAGACGCAACGTTACCGTCTACCTTAATCGTGCTGCCCGATGCATGAATGCCAAGACAGTTGGTTCCACCAACGGTTACATCGCCGGTAACAGAAACGGTCGTTGCACCATACGCCCGAATTCCTACTATGTTGTATAGATTATCCGGTCTATCGTCAATAACAGTGATATCACCGTTTACGGTAACCTCGGTACCGGGGTTTGAGGCTATTTCCACACCGATTTTACCCGCTGTTATTTTACCGTTGACGATTACCTTGCCATTCTTTGCATTGACGATAACGCCGTTACCTTTTTCAGTCTTTATGTCGCCATTCACCGTGACGATACCGTTGCTCTCCAGATAATCGCCGGAGCCATACATATACACGCCGTCGTTGTCACCCGTCACCTCAATATTGTGAACGGTGGCCTCCGCGTTCACGCCGTTAATGGCTATGGCAGTATTAAAGCTCTTTACATTAAATTTACCCGTTCCGGTACCGGTAAGCTTTAGCTTGCCGCCATCTAACACCCTGAGTGCGGGAATATATGAGAGGTCGGCACTTGTATCAAGCAGAAGGTCATAGTTCTCCAAATCGAGATTGATTGTCTTTTTTTCCACCCTGATGTGCTTGGTATGGGTGATGCTTTGCAGCAATGTGATTGTGGCAGTCCCGCCAGCAGGCACAGAAGCAATCGCAGCATCCAGAGAGGTAAATTTCTGAGCACCAATTGTGCAGATAGCAGGTGCTTCTTTGACCCAAACAACATTATCGCCATTTCTGTACTCCTTGTATTCGGGCTTGATGCTGGTGGGTTCAAAGTCATCTGCGGTTTTGGGAACAACAGGGTATCCAACCTTGATATACGCTTGGTCACCAGCACCTGTCGGATTGTAATGCAACACACCCCCGATGGTGACATTGCCGCCGTTTTGGGCATTAACACCGCTGCCTTGGGTGGTCACATTCTTGCCTACAACAATCGTGCTTGCATTACTATAAACGGCTGTAACTATTTGCATTTCATCTGTCCGATTTGCCGTCACATTGCCGCCTATTGTGACGGTGGCATAGCCGCCTACGCTGACTGCCTCCACTTCGCTCCAAGCGTTCACGTCTTGACCCGTTACAGTGACGTCACCGTCTACGGTTACCTTGGGGGTGCCGGTGCCCGGGGCGCTGCCAGCCGTTACAGCATATTGCCTTGCAGTAACTTTTCCACTGATATGAAGCTCGCTGCCTCCCGATGCCCTTACTCCGTCGTTAGAACCCACTACATTGAACTTACCGCTGCCGGTGCAGTTCACCTTTCCGTCGCCTTTCACGTGCAGTCCGGTGGAATTGGATATTGCACTGGTATCTATGGTCAAATCAAAGCCACCCAGTGCAAAAGTGATGCTCTTGCCGTTAATCACCACGGGTTCATTATGCGTAATGCTTTGCAGCAATGTGATAGTGGTTGTTTCACCCTCCGGCGCCGCAGCTACAGCATCGGACAGCAAGGTGAACTCTTGGGCACCAATCGTGCAGACAGCAGGCACTTTCTTAACCCGTATGATGCCAGCTTTCTCACCATCAATTCTATCCATGTATTTTAGGTATGCTCCATCGGGAACGCCATCGCTTTTTGCCTGAGTCCCATTAACAAAGAGCACATAGGAGGAATCTGAAGCATCAACTATTCCGTTAATGGTCACTGTGCCATGGTGGGTACTATTGCCGTATATTTCTACTGCGATTCCGTAGCCGTTATTTGCAGAGACATTACCAGCTATCGTGATATTTCCTGCCTCATACAGATAGATAGGTTTTTCATGACCCGTAACATTACCTCCAATCGTTGCGTTGCCATTGACACAATACACACCATGCCCGTTCGGAGCCTCAACATCCCCCGAAATTTCCACTGTACCGCCCACCTCTGCATAGACAGCTTTGCCGTTTGTGGCTGTCACTTTTGCGGAACCGGCAGTAATCTTACAGTCGTCATTCATGGCGTAAGCCCCTGCGGTCGTACCCTGGGCGAGGGTCGTTACCGTGACCTCGCAGGGCGCCCCGCCCGCATACGAACTGCAAGAAGCCTCTACGCCCGCTCCTGCGGTACCGGTCGCCGAATATACGGAAATTTTGCTATTATGCGCCTGAACACCTTTCGTTCCGGTGGCATTCAGCTTACCATCACCCGAAACCGTAAGGATGGCATTCTTTATATCAATGCCAATACCTGTGCTATTCACGACATCCAGTGTATAGCTTCCTAAATCCAGTCGAAAGCTCTTTGCATTGATTACGATGCCCTTATCGTAATCAATGCTCTTGCGCAGGGCAATCATACCTCCATCTGACACACTGCCAAGGGCAGCCTCCAGTTCTTCAGGCGTTGTGACCTCTAAAACCGTGGGAGCGGCAGAAACCTTAGCTGTAGCTATACTTGTTCGTGTTCCCGTTTCCACGCCGGAGCTGATTTCAAGGCTGATTGTCTTGCCCAAATCTGCCGCAGTTACGGTGTAGCTTGCCACATCTGCTCCTACCGGTTTGCCGTCTGCTTTCCATGCATAGTGCAGCGTACCGGTGTTATTGCCGTAAACAAGGGATCCCGTCAGCGTATCCCCAATCTTCGGATTCATATTGCTAATCGTCGCATTGCCGTAAAGGGGGGCAATATAGGAATAGATTTGACTTGCCGGCTTTAGACTGGAGGTGTAGCCCTCCGCCATCGCTTGTACGGTGAAATAATAGTTGCCCGTGCTGCTTTCGATGTTTGCTCGGACATCTATCTCTGTCCCCTTGAATCCGGTGTACTGTATCAGCATGGTAGAATGCTCCTCTTTCCAAATGGTCACATCATACGATGCCGCATTTGCCACAGAATTCCATTTCGCTTTGATGCCGTCCGCAGTATCCCACTTAAGTCCGGTCGGCGGGGCAAGTACGGAAGAGCCGGGATCACCGGAGCCTGCGGCAGGGGTTTTCACATCCAGATGCTTGACTTCACTAAATGTGTCACCCTTCCAAAAAACGGCATAAAATTCATAATCTGTACCGTCTTGCGCGCCGGTTAGGGTAATAGTCGTTTCTGTATCACCAAAGCTTTGTTGAGCCCAGGTGATGACCGTTACACCCGGTATCTTGCCACGGGCAGATTTAATCTGCTCGGCGGTAGGTGCTGAATCATTGTCCGCCAAAAGGACATACCCAAGACCCATCGACGTCTCAACTTCCGGTAAAATGCCCTTGACCAATACCTCAATTTTTTTGCTTCCCTCTGTTTGTGCCGTGCCGAGTTTCGGATAATCCACGGCAAATGCAGGCGGCGTGGTGCTTTCCGCAAAAGGGATGAATACAAAGGATGATATGTCCGTTGATAAACCTGATACCTCCGGCGGTATACCGCTATCCAATACCTCATTTGTTTCTGCTTCCTCGCTTGCACCAGGCGGTAACTCGCCCTGAACGTATGTCACCGCAGGCTGTTCGTCCTCCAGTGCATACACCTGTGTACCCATTGGGGCAGTCAAAAACATGGCTGCCGCCAAAATTATTGAAAGAGCTTTGTAAAGCCCTTTTTTTTGATATTTAAGCATAATAATCCCTCCCATATTTAATTTTAGTCTTCTTCCGGTTCTGCTTGTGAGACTGCGATGCTGAACCCTGCATCTTTCTCATAGGTTAGCGTAACACCAATGCCTTTATCATTTCCCGCCGCATAAATCATGCCGGTGTCGGTATTCATCTTAAATGCTTCCTCAGTAAAGATTTTCTTGATTTCGTCCAGATACGCCGTAAAATCATCCTCTGATATCACTTCGATCATAATAAACAGCGAATCATCGGCTTCCATCACAGAGACAACCTTGCCGCCTTTGAATTCTGGAATGCTTTTTGCTAGGTCGGATGAGGGCCATTCGCCCGCCCCAATGGTCAACTCCTGACCGTCCTCACCCTTGATGACCACCTTGTCGCCATCAAGGTCTGCATCCACTCCAGCGTTCTCAAGAATCTTTTCCGCAAGCGCTTCTCCTGCCTTTTCCTCTGCTTTTTCTTTTGCCCCGCATCCTGCAAATGATAAGACCAGCAAAAGAACCAATAGCACAACTAAAAGTTTCTTCATCTTCCTCTCTCCTTCCAATTATTTTAAAATATTGAATGTTCCGATCATGGGCAGCCCCTTTGCTTTCCCACTAACATCCGGCGGTTTTGCGCCAGATATGCAGACAAGTAGTATGCTCGTCATGAAAACGGCGTATTTTCTCCGTCGACATCGCGGTAGTTAATAATAAGCTCCGCTCTGGATCTAACTCCTAACTTTCTGTAGATACCCGTCATATGCGTATTCGCCGTTGAGTATTTGATCCCGAGCTGCTCTGCGGATTCCCTTAAGGTAAAACCTTCGAGCAGCAGCAGATAAAGTTCATGCTCACGCGGTGTTAGCTGGGCAACCCGCACTTGCCTGCCGCTATGGGTCATGCCTATCTGTTTCCCATCAGCGGGTGAAGCATCCTGATTGCCAACATCCTGTACTTCCTTTTTCCGTCTTTCTTCCGGAATTAACATTTTCCTGAACTTGTCAAACAGAGTCATTCTATCACCTCCAATGCCACCTAACTTTTGATTAAAAACTTGCTGACTGCACCTTTATTCTGCCTTGTAAAAATAAAACCGTCTACTCATTAACTCACATGAGAGCATAAAAACAACACCTCATTAGAACTAATGAGGTGTTGTTTTTAATTGAAATTTAGCTATTTCATACTATAATCTTTGAATAGAAGAAACAGTTCCGTCTTGCTGTTAATCTCCAATTTGCGGTATATCGAAGTGCAGTAGGTATTGACTGTAGAATAGGCAATAGATAAAATGCCGGAGATCTGGCGCATCGTATATCCCTGCAATAGCAGCTTGCACACTTCGATTTCACGTTTGCTTAGATGATATTTTTTGAACATATGTAACTGTTCGTTGTCGATCTCTGTCTTTTCCGAATCCTTTGCCCAATCATCATAATATTGTGACTGTGACACAACAGCGGAAAGCATGATAAACAGCAGCATCACAGCAACCGAAACAACGGACGCAATCATAGATACTTCAAAGGTGTTCCTGCTGTGAATAAAATTACCCAACACAATGCCGGTTACCCCGCCGCATATGCCTATAAAAAAAATCGATAATCTAATATATCGCATACTGTTGTACTTTTTTCCAACCACGCCGATAATGTAATACATATTGATCATTCCAACCGAGCTTCCAATTCCCAGAAGAAAGGCAAATGCTACAGCCAGCTCCGGTATCTGCACAGCAAATGTGTTGCAGAAAAGCCCCATTGCAAAAGAGCCAAATGTAATATTGCCGAGCCAAATAAACGACCTTTTGGAGAAGGCATAGATGGAAAAGTAAGCCATGCATCCAATTAAGCCGCCAAGATAATGCCATATGAGAATCGGATACTCTGAAGCAGATGCTGCAATGTTCAGGAGACCCTTGCCAACACCTTTGCAGAGAACGGCGAGAACGCAGTTAAAAAATAAAGTCAGGTAGATTCTTGCCTGAAAGGTTGGTGTATCGATGCCCAGCGTGTCAGAATCCACCGGCAGACTGTCTTTCTTAAAGAATAGTGTTGCGCAGAGTGCGATAGCCAGCATAATACATGCTAACAGCAGGTCACCGCTATGCTGTAAATAACTTCCGTCATTGCCCTCCTGAAAAAGAGAAATCAGACCAATCAGAACATTACTTCCAACGACTGCATATAGCTTTTCCGTATTGTTGAGGGTAAAAACAAAGGGAATCAAAATGCTCGTGTTGATTATACCAAGGGCTATTCCGATTATTACGGCACAAATCAGCTCGATCTGCGGGTTTGGCGCAATCAGAAACAGACCAATGCCCGTAATAACCAATGCTGCACCGATACGAGCTGTTTTGACAAACCATTCTTTTCGGATTATAAAGATAAATATGCCGGAGGAAACCAAAATGATGGTATGCAGCAGGCTGCGAAGCTCAGTGCTGAAAACATTTTCCGTCAGAGGGGATGCTGTCCACCAGGTCGCAAAGGAAACAACCCATGCATAGTAAATAATCCATATAAAAATATAGGGGAGATTATTTCTTTGAAGCCCTTTAATGCTAACCACACGACCGATTTCAAGCAGAGGTGATTTTTTCTCATTCGGGGGCGTTTTTAACTCCACGATACTGACACCACCTTTCCGTCTGCGTCGAGCATGAAGCGCAATCCATCATAATTTAAGTTTTTGGTTTTCGTGAATTTTCTTTTCTCATATCTGCAGGCTTTTCAGCGCAGAATGGAATTAACCATAGATTTCCCTTTTTGATCGCACCTTCAATACGCCCGGCGGAACAATAATAATTGACCATCCTGGCTGTAAGTCTCCACTTTTCTCCGGCTTCTTTGACCGTAAGATATTCCATATATTCATCACCGCCAAAGTATGTTGATTCTTATATTATATTTCGATTTGACGAAATAATCAAGTTCTATATTTTTGGTGAAATAATCAAAAAGTTTAGAGTGTAAAGCGGTTCATATTCGGAAATATTTTCATGATATATTCTGTTTTTTTCCCATAAATCTTTAATAATTGAAACCATACTGTATGGTATATCTTTTATAATAAGCATGATAGCCTCCAAACAAGCTATAGTTTACTTTTTAATTGTTTTTTTACGCAATCTAAGTATTATCCCCTGCTTAGCAGCAATATCTTGAAAACGGGAAATTATATTTTCCGCCTTCTCTTTTACTGTAAGGTTATTAAACGAAGTATTTTCAACAACGGAATTCATCACATTTTCAATATCCTTCAACGGTAAAAGATTTACAGCAACACAATAAAATGTTTTTCTGCGGCCATCATTATAATCTGACAGCAGCATCTTCAGGATATTTGCCTTTTGAAGTTGTTCTTCGCAATAGTCTTCTATTCCCATTTTCTGTGCCTTTATAGTATCTTTTATCTGCCGCTGATGGGTAATAAACGAATCAAATTCCTCTATACCTTCATATCTCCTACATGGATATTCGGGACAGAGAAAGCAGAATTCAACTTTGTCATGCTGCAAGCTGCATTTTGCTATTGCACAGGATTGGTTACCATTACCTCCGCCACAGCCAGGGCAATATCCATCTAAGTGCATAGAACATAACTCACAGTTAAGACCACAAAGTGAAAATGTTAAATTTGTTCTGTTAAAATCTTTCATTTTAAATACCTTCCAAATACAAATTTATCGTTTCAATAAGATTTCAATAAGATTATATAAATTTCTATATCTAAATATTTGATTCTGTTGTTTATTTTTGCTAATGTATCTTTAATGCTTTGTGGGCATCCGTTGAAGCAATACAGAATAAATTTCATTGTTTTTCGCCATTACAAAGCCCGGATCGCCGCTGCCTCCTTTGGTGCTAAGAAAGCGGTAAATCAAATGGATACTCTTTATTTATGTTTCATCCATGTAAATTTCAAAACTATACAATGAAATATTCCGATTATTTAGATAGTCATACTCTTTCGAAGATCTTACTGTCCCCCAAAAATAAAACCAACAAAAATATGACTTCTTTAATTTTCTTATTCATATCATCGCTCCACAGATTATTAGAATTTGTCGATGAAATTTTATAATAACGATATTATATGGACTATCCCGCCCGATAATAATGCAACAACAGCGCCAATGATAGTTCCTATAACGGCACCTCTTATATGATGCCATGGATCTCTATATTCTTTATCCATATCCTCCGTTCCGTGGATCCTCGTTCTTTTGCTATGGCAAAAAATCCCGACATCCAAAACTATCATGTCGTAAATATTCACCACAAAAATTAATATAAAAACGTGTAAATATGCAGATGTAAAGCTTTTTGCACCAGAGAAATATGCAACAACAGCAAGTACAATTGCAAAAATCAATACTGCAATTAATTTAATTGATAAATGTCTTTTTTCCTGTGCTTGTATCATATCTTTATATTGTGGCAAATTTTCTACCCTTTCTCTAATTTCTTTAGGATATGACATAATATGCTTAATCGGCTCTTTATAGAGAGAAGGTAATATAATTATCGTAAATACTGCACATGCAATAACGCATTCTATAAATAAAATCATTCTTTCATCTCCTTACGAAATGCATTGTCAAATTTGAATTTGTCAGTTCTTTTCCTTTTTGAATAAACCTATCAATGTTACAATAACACCAATTGGAAATATATACACTCCAAAAACCGGTAAGGCTTCAAGCACTTCATCTTTAATCCAAACATCACTCATTAGATAAAGACTGATAAGGCAAATCAAAAAACCAATTACGGTCATTCTCGATGTTTTCATATAAATCGATTCCTCCTATAAATTAAAACGTTCCATTCTAATCCTATTGCGTCCTTTGAAAATGACAAAGCACGGAAACGATCAAATAGATTATTATTTATCATTTCACTACCACCCTAAATCTATATACCGAAATGAATTATATATTTTTCATTTTCTTTTGCTTGCTTAGCCAAATCAATCAAAGAGGAATATTTCTGTTTATTGTAAGATGATAAAATACTAATAAGTACTTCTATCGATTTAGGTGGTATAAGGGTAATACCACAATAGGCAAGACCTTTTTCTGCTCTTTGCAAGGTATGCCAATAGCAATCCACCCCTTGCAAATCCACCGTGATTGGTTCAATTAAATCATCTTCAACTGTAATACAATTGTATTTTCGTGGTTCATAAATATCATACCGTTCGTTGAACGCTGGTTTCTTTTGCATAATACCGAACTCATGCTTTGCCATTATCACTACACCTCCAAATTCAAGTTTATCTATCAATTATTACATTACCATCTGAATCTAATAGTGGTGTTATTCCATTCATGCCATTTCCAACAGTTGTTAAGTAATTAACTCCTGTCATAGTATCTACAACAATATACACTGCACCAAATCCTAATGATTGCTCCTCTTTAACAACAAATCGATTTTCTTTTTTTTCTTTACCGAACATATAAAATACCTCCCTAAATTCCTGTTTATCATCGTTCATTATTCTGTTCAATAGCCTGAACAATAAATCCTGTAGCCGCAGCAATTGCAAATACCAGACCTAAATATCCTTCTAAATTGATTGCTGCACCTAAATATATGCCAATAATTCCTGCCAATATAGTTACAACAACTGATACTTTTGTTTTTGACATATTTGTTTTGTCCCCTTCTCAAATTGGAGTTTATCTAATGGATTTCTCCATTATAAACAAATCAAACTCACCATTACTTCCTTCTCTAAAAACTTCAAATCCACTCTTCTTCCAAAAAGCTAAGGCATTAATATTTTCTTTTATTACACCTAATTGGACTATTGTTTTGCTATTCTTTTTACACACATCAAATAAAGTATTAATAATTAAACTTCCCAACCCTATATTATGCTTATTTGTATCAACTTCTAATAATCCAATCCAAATTGCATTTTTATTATTCTTATCTTGAAAACTATATCCATCGATAATATCCAATACCGCAACTAACTCATTATGAATATTGTATATACTTATATAATGCTTGTGAGTAATATCTGTAAGAGGTGGTATATCCTCAACATCTCTTTTTATATTTTCCATAGTGATGGGATAATTATTAGATAGTTTCGCATACTCTTCATTACCTTTATATAAATCAAATATATCTTCATAATTATTGTCTTTAACTTCTAATTGATTTAATTTCAAATCGTGTTTGATATCCTCCAATAACATTCATCTATTCCCCCTTTAAATTCCTGTTTACAACACTTGTTGCTTCCGGTAATTCACAATAAAATAAGCTGCAGTTAACGCTTTTTCCGTTTCCTCTGGCGATTCGGAATATAATTTACGGGTATAAGAAACCCAAAATAATCTGTGGATTTTATTCAATGTTAATCCAGAACCTTTGTTCAACTATCCCATCTATTATAACTTCATTTTCTAAGATGCCACCATTATTCTGAATACTTTTTGCAGAGCCGATATTTTCTTTATCACATACCATCAAAACTTTATCTATTCCAATTTTCTTGCATTCTTTGAGTGCGAGCTCAATCATTTTGGTTGCGATTCCTTTTCTTCTTTCAGAAGGTCTCACTCCATCTCCAATATGCCCGCCATTTAACAGCAAAGATTCATTTAGATAGTGCCGAATATTAACGGCTCCGACAAATATATCTCTTTCTTCGTCTAAACAGAAAAAAGTAGAATCAGGCACCAGCCCCTCTTTATCATCTTTAATTTCTAAATGATTCATATAATAATCAAACTCACGAAAATCAAGCCTTCGTATAACATAAGGAATAATTTCCTCTCCTGTGGAATACCATTCTTCCATCATATCATTAAGATGCTTTTTATACTTTCTATCTAATTTTACCAAACTTAGTTTCACCTTGTTACTCTCCAATAAATTTATTTTTGTTCCCTCTCAATATTAATCCTGTTCATAATAATACTTTACTTCACTTATAAATTAAACCAATTGACGCTATTCAAAAAATCGCAGGGCATATCCGTCAGGAGTATTTATTGTACTTCTTCTATTATTGCTCTACAAACTCCGCAAGGAGAATAATAATCAGAGTATAACAGACAATCGTATATAAATTAAAAGTTTCTATCTATAATTAGAGTTATTCTTTCC
>ENA-UOOH01001019-UOOH01001019.1-fermentation-metagenome-genome-assembly--contig:-NODE-1019-length-28825-cov-5.297150_pt1 | contig 28825 bp, 28 predicted proteins | sample MGYA00245778_ERZ724025 | MGnify/ENA primary metagenome ERZ724025 (study PRJEB28704, sample SAMN03018313) | fermentation metagenome | biome: anthropogenic terrestrial biome; feature: soil; material... | reverse complement strand
TCACGATGTAATCAAAAGCATCACTGCACGCGACTGGATTATAGAATGTTTTTAATTGCGGATTAGTACGAGAAACACGCCCCAATACAGGAAAACTACGATGATGTCCTTTTGTCGGATATAGAAACCGGTGAGGAAGATGAAACACCAGAGGTTCAGACCGAAGTAGAAATCCAGTTGGTTAGCAAGCTCACACCAAAGGAAATCAGTGATTATGTCAATAGCTTGAAATCGCTGGCTGAGTATTGGTATTATAGTTTTTTCCCTTATGACAGTGGTTTCTCAAACGATGAGAAAGTTTGGATAGATAAACTGAATGACCCAAATGTCATTGCTAAAAAAAATCGTGGTATTCAATACTGCGAAGTGGCATCTCGTTGGAGCAAAGCAAACGACTATAAAGAATGGCAGTATTTGTTTATTCCTTCAAAGCAAGTAATGCCTAATTCTTCGTTTCTACAATTAGCAAAACAATTCCATGCATTATAATATGACAGGTGACTCTGTGGTAAGGGTTATTATTGAAACTGAATATCAATCAATAAGCAAAAATGAACTAAATGTTTTATCCTTGGTGCTTTCCATAGAGACATTACTTTGCATGAAGGAGGTTAATTACACATTATGATTGCTGAGATTTTTCATAAAAGTGTTGACATTAGCTCTGAAGACCAATTGACAGGAAATGTTTTTGGACCATTAAGATATTTGCCGTATTCCGTTGCCCGGCAGATAATAAAAGATAGCTATCTACCAGCTACAGCAAACTCATTTCTTGACCAATCGTTGCCGATAGAAATAAGCGGTGAATGGGGCCGTAATGTTTATTTCTGGAGGCGCTATGTTGGTTCGCAAACAGAACCGGACGTTGTAATGGAGTTAGAGAATGCGGTAATATTGATTGAGGTAAAATATAACAGCAATTTGTCCGGCAATGATCAGTTAATTCGTGAGGCAGAGCTACTACTAAGAAGCTATCCCAATAAGGTGAAATTTCTAATATTACTCGCTCGTGAGGAATCTGCAATTGCTATCTTCAATGAACATAAAACAAATATTCCAACGGAAGTATCTTTTGGTTACATAACTTGGCAGCGATTATTTGACGCAATATGCAAAAATAAGGCCAATAGTGTTATATGCGACGATTTATTATTGCTATTGAATGAAAAAGGATTCGCTGGTTTTAGGGGGTTCGGTTTGATGAATGAAGAAACAATTAAAGCTTTTCGTGTAGTACAGGAAGCTCACAAAAATGTACATGAGTTTATATCACGCTGCATTACGCTTGCGGTGGAAAAAGGCGAATTTGAACTTGCTCCGATGACAGGAAATAACACATTTCTTAGATGGAGCAGTGACCGTGACTCAAATGCTTGGTTATACTACAGCTTCATTGTAGTATTCCAATCGTGTCAAGACACTAAGCTTAAAAATGGCTATCGTAATGGTGCATTATATGTTTTAGAGCTTAATTTTGCCGATTTTGAAATACCAATGGCTAATGTTGCTCGTTACGATTTTGCTAATATAGCTAAGGACTGGTCTTCAAATCCTATCTCCCCAAGTGACCATTGGATTTTCTATGACCCTATGTATACTGGTATTATTGAATTCCCGGAATATGAATCTAATGAGATGTATTGTGGAGCTGTTGATGAACCGCTTACGCGTTATTGGGGATTAAAACGTGTAATGGGGTATGAAATACCCTTATCGGAAATCACTGATAACAATATTTATGAGAAAATCTTCGGTACATACAAAGAATTATCCAAAAGGAAATAGCCAAAAAGAGAGGCACTATCCATTGTGAGATAATGCCTCTTTCTTACTTTTCCCTATCGGTTGAGCCTCCGCTTGATAAGTAGTGCAGGGATAAGATACATAAGTCATAATAGAATTTTGTATGCAATTGAACCAAATCATAGCAGAGACAGTGATTTTATCACAGTTAAAATAATAAACCGAATAAAAGTGGCGACTAAGAGAAAGCGGGAAAGAAATTATTAAGAATATATGGAGCTTCTTTAAGAGTTCAGATGTTGAACATTTCATTGTTGTGTTTCTTTTAAAAGACTTGCATTATAACATTGTTGCTGGTAAAATATGAATATAAATTTTTTCTCAGGCTGTTACGGATTTCGATATGTATCGTATATACCAATGACAGTTAAAAAACAAACTTTCTAAAAAAGTAAAGCTGTGCTATTTGTGTAGCTTTTTTTTGTTTCAGAAAAAAACAATTCTTTTGTGTTCAGGGTAGGTTATTTATTATTTTTTCTATCTTCCCTTTTATGAGATTCTGGGCAATGATATGGCAAGGCTATCGGGAATTTACCTGATTGCCATATCTCATATAAAAGGGGGTGATGATGTATGTGGAAAGACATTTTGGTTAAGATTACATCGAGCTTGATAGCTACTGTAATGTTAACCATTTTAAGAAGACTTAAAAAACAGCTTCACCGAAAAATAGATAGAAAAAAATCGGTTAAACTAACCGATAGATAAATAACCACTAGGCAATCCGGTTTCTACCGGTAGCCTTGCCTTTATTATATCAAAAAATACTAAAAAAATCAACACAACAGTTGATGGAAAGGAATGAAATATCTGCAAATGCGTTAAACTAAATGCAAAGAACAATTGACGGAAAAAATAATTAATGTTTACAAACAGACAAAAGGTGATATAATAATAGTAGGCAATCGGAATCCGCAAGGATGTGGTTGTCCACCTTTTAAAAAAGATTAACTAATCACCCCGGTTTAGTCGGCAGGGGTGATTATTTTTTTTGCAATATTTTACAAACAGCAGTAATAACTGCAGTAAGGATTGACACAACTAAAACCGAAAACGCTATCATAAGCGCCAATGCTTCGTATACTGTCATATCGCAGCCCACCTCCTTTCATCCATTGCTACTACTTAGCAAAATAAGAAGGTGGGTTCCAAATAAATCATCCCTGTTTTTTCCGATTGCCTGACTATATTATATCACTAAATATATATCGTTTCAAACACATGTTTGCTATTATTGCTGCAAAAAATGTGGGGTTGAAATTGGTAAACTATTGTACTATAATATACTTAAACAGTTATGTCTTTCAGACCGTTTCAGAATTATCGTTAAATAACGAAATTACTCATGACGGTATCAAATTAATTTTTTAAAAAAGTAATCCGTATTTCTATTTTTGAATAGATTGGCGGATTTTTTATATTTAGCAAAAATTCACAGCACGGGGCTTTCCCATGCTGTTTTTTTATATACAAAAATAAAAATCGCATAAAAGCGATAGAAAAGGATGGTGTATTTATGCAAAGCAAAGTAAACCTCGTTGGAATTGAAGCTCTTAACGAGCTAGATTCATCAGATGCAAGAATTATAGGGTATCTCGTTTGGTATAGCATATTCGATGCTGATATTCCAAGAGAACACTTAGAAGAATTGCTTCATGAGTGTAACCTTGAGCAATACATGCTCAATTCTATACACCCAAATGATGCATTCCGCAGAGCTGCTAAATCAATCGAGAAAAAAAGTAAAAATGAGGATAACAACTACTCTGGTGTAACACAAAATTATCTTGTTAGTGGCTTTGACACTACAACAGAGATAGTCCGTCACCTTGTTGTTGAAACGATCGATAAAAACAATCAGTCTCTTCACTACGATCCCGAGACAGCGGTTATTAAGTTTGAGAAGGAAACTGAGAATATATCGTATTCAAGCAAAACCGCAAGGGCAGCTTCTATCGCAGAAGAAGTCAAGGATATGTATTTTCACTGTTTAAACTACTACGGAAGCAGGCATATCCGTGAATTAGTATCGAAGGTACTTGCGAGTATGGCACCCATACCGGTCAGACCAACAGGCGGTGTATTTTTTGTTCCCGCAAAGCACGAAGCAAAACTTATAAACCTGCTGTCTCTTATCAAAAAGATAGGGGAGAGTGAAGGCTTTAAAGTTCCCCTAGTTAACAGCCTAGAGAACAAGGACATGGTAAGGCTTAAACTAGACACCCATATTCGTGCGGCAATCCAAGAGTCCGCTAATTTTTTAAGATCGGGCTCGGATAATGGTGCGGTAGGGAAAAAAGCCTTGACTAATATCCAAGAAATCTTAAAAAATTTTAGCGACTATGAGGATGCGTGTTCGTTGTCGCTTGAGGAAATGAATGATATGACAGGAATACTCAAAAAACAGGCAGCTGTTATTATCGATCGTATCACAGAAATAAAAGCTAATAAGTAGAAGAGGATGGTGTATTTATGCAGGAATTAAAAAATTACTTATCAGTAAAGGATTATTTAAACAATTGCTTTATTGAAAGAGAGGAGCTAATTGACGGAATAATGATTACGTTGTTAGCACAAGAAAATGCGCTGTTGATAGGACCTCCTGGCACTGGAAAGAGCGATATAGTTATGTCAATGTCTCGTTGTTTTAATGGGCTAAAATATTTTCAATGGCTTCTCACGGAATTCAGTACACCCGAGGAAATATTCGGGGCATATAACTTGCAGGATTTATCTAAAGGAATATACCGTCGAAATACAGAGTATAAACTTCCTGTGTCTCATATATCGTTCCTAGATGAAGTGTTTAAAGGCAGCAGTGCAATCTTGAACAGTCTACTTACTATTTTGAATGAGCGTTTGTTCTATGATTATGGGTTGCCGCAAAAAACACCTATTATGTCTGTCTTTGGTGCTTCGAATGAGCTTCCAGAACAGGGAGATGGTCTTGATGCTATAAATGACCGTTTCGTACTAAGGTTTGACGTAAGACCAATTAAGGAAACCAATAACTTTAAAAAGTTTTTGCATTCCAAGACCGCAAATAATGGAATCACGATGGCTCCGATAGTATCGGGTAAAGACCTTGTTACTCTACAAAACATGGTTCTTCAAGTTAAAGTAGATGCCGGGTTAGTAGATACAATTCAAAAAATACGTGAAGAACTTATACAGTCAGACATCAAAGAACCTTCAACCCGTAGATTTGGAAAGTGTATTCGAATTCTGCAGGCGGCAGCTTTGCTTGACGAAAGCAATGTCGTAGACTTTACGCATTTAAAAGTATTAAAGAATGTGTTGTGGCAAGACATTGAAGAAAAAGTTACCGTTGCAAGCATAGTAGCAAAATATTGCGTCGATACGTTTACTTCAGCACTACAAACTGTAGCAACAAGGGCTAAAGACGTATATGAAAACGGGCAAAATACAAATACCACTGATAACACAGTAGAGAGCTTAAGAAAACTTAAAGAAATCGAAAAAGAATTAGATTCTTTAAAGAGCCAATACCCTAACAAGGAAACCAAAATAAATGAGGAAATAAAAAAAGTTAAAGAGTTTATTAGTTTAGCAACTGAATCATTCCTCGCAACAAGCATTTAGAAAGGGGATGGCATAATGATAATTCGCAACAGTGAAACATGTCTTAATAATATGGATGCGTTTGATAGAGACAAATACCAAGGAGTTATTGAGTTTTCACCCATTCTCCGAAAGATGCAAGCTAAAGGGAAGGAAGTTTTTCCTTCCTTTGCCTCCTTGCAAAGAGACCTTTGGGCTGGCTTGTATAAATATGATCCAGACCTAAAAAAGTACACGCCACCTGAGTTACGCATGAACCATGAAATTCTTAAATACGTTTATGCCATGCCCGAATTTCAAGGGTTACGTGAAATAACACGATTTGACAATTTGGCCTCAGCAGTTGGGTTGCTAAGTGTTGAGGAAAAAGTTCAAAACGTAATCGGTGACTGCCTTTCTCGAAACAAGGAAAGACAAGAGTCTCTTAATAAGGCAGCAAAAGATGCTGAGAATAGCAAACTGAAAGAAGAAATCCTCAAAAAACGCCTAGATGAGTTAAAGGAACAGCTCAAGCAGAAACAGCAGCAGCAGCGGATTGAAAATTCTCCTTCCCAACAACAGAGTGAGCAGACTTCCTTAAAACAACAACAAAATCTAGGGCAAACACATGACCAAGGACAGCAGAATCAAAATAAGCTGCAAAGGCAAGGGGATACGGAGGAATCTAATCAGCTACAACAGATGATAGAACAACTTGAACAACGCATAAATGCTCAACAGGGCAAAAGACAGCAATCATCGCAGGAAGCCGAATCCATTGCCAATCAGCTAGCTTCAGACATAAAACAATCGATGAAGAATAGTAGCTCAAGCTTATCAGCTGCCATCGGTAATGCTACGGAAGAAACCAAAGATGATACAAAAACCATTCGTTTATTGACTCAGAAAGGTGGAACCGGTCAAGGTAATAGCCATGGGCAGGAGTCTGATAATGATGTGGCTGTTAGTTTGGAGCTTGCAAAGCAACTAAAGAGTAATGAGCAGATAAAGAGAGTAATTGAAATTGCGGGTAGAATGAAAAAGATTGCTTTCAGCAAAAAAAAAGAGAAGGTCATGTCAATGGCAAAACAACGGGTAGAAACCGGTAATGATATTGATAGACTTGTTCCAAATGAATTACTTCTCTTTAACACTCCGGATACTCATCAGTATTTCCTGAAACGATATTCGGAAAGCCAATGTATTCAGTATTCTAAAAAAGCAAAGGACAAAGCTGGCAAAGGTCCCGTTGTTTGTTGCATTGATGTGTCAGGTAGTATGCAGAGCACATTAGACACTATATCGAGAGCAGAATGGGCAAAAGGTGTAGCCTTTGCGCTATATTCTATAGCTATGCGAGACAAAAGACCATTCCATTTAATAGAATTTAATGCTTATGTAACTGATAACTATCAAATAAAGAAAAACGAAACAGATAAATTAGTACGTTTGCTTACACCACGTTTTCTTGGCGGAACTGACTTTTACAAGCCACTGCAGGAAGCTTTCAAAATAATATCTAGTAAGGAGGAATTTAAAAAAGCCGATATTATTTTCATAACAGATGGTGATGCAAATTTATCAGGTACAGACATCAAGTGGATTAACAAACAAAAGAAAGCGAAGAAAACATCAATATTATCCATACAGCTTGATAAATCGGGGTACAGAAATACGCTTGAACATTTTTCCGACATGGTTATAAAATACGATGGCTCCGACAAATTTACTAGAGTATTTGAGATATAGGCTTTATGCCTATATCTCAACCCATTATTATATAAATATAATGTGAATTAAATGATAAATCCATGTTGAATGTAACATAAAACTATGTTAATATAATAATTAAAGAGGAAGGAGTTTATATAATGATTAAATCATCATAACTACAAATCGCTTAAAAATTTAACCATTTACAAAGTTGACCGGCTATTTAAGGTATGCTATACTGAAAGTGCATAAATTTAAATTCTTTTCTACAATCGCTTATGTGCGGATTGAGGAGCCGGTTACGGAATGAGTAACGGCTCTTTCTTTATGTCTCAAAACATTAATATTTTTATTTTTTAAGGAGGGTTCTTTTATGAAAAAGACCAAAAAAACACTACCTATATTGCTTATGATAACTTTGCTATTTGCTATTGGCTTTAGCACAATCTCTTTTGCATCGTCTGCGCCTATACAAGGAGGTATCTCTAATGCAGTTAAATCTGCAGGAAGTGCAGGTAGTACCGGTAATCTTGAAACCCAAGCTGATACAATGGCATCTGAAGTTGTGACAACTGCCCGAACTCTTGGGATTATTGCTCTCGTCATTCTGGTTATAATCTGTGGAGCTAGGCTTATGTTTGGCGGCGAGAAAGGAATTACAACTGTTAAAGTTTTAGCAGTACCTATTCTATTGGCCGCTTTTCTTGTTTTTAAAACTGAATCTGTTGTTGCTGCCATCCTTAATGTAGTAGGTTACACGCCATAATACAGATACATAATAAAAAATACTATTTAAGACAAAGGGAAACATGTTAATACAACTAATAGAAATGAAGAGGGAGGAAAAGGTCGGAGTATCTCCGACCTTTTAAAAATATCATGAGGGCATTTGAGTACCACCCATTAACAAAGGTTACTGTAAAGGAAACTCTAATCCTTAATCTTTCATTTTCACAAGTAGGTTGGATAGGCTTAGGTGTTTTTCTTACAGCCCAATGTTATAAAATAATACCATCTTTGCCACTGGATAAAATGGGGCTTAAACTTGTATTAGGTCTTGAAAAAACAATAGGTGGACTGTACAACTTAATTCCTCTGGTCCTATGTATTGCATTTGCTTATCTTACACATGCATCCGGAATGACATTTTCACAATTTCTGTGCTCATATTTAAGTTTTACCATCAGAAAAAAAACAAAGAAAACTAATCAAATAGAATAATATAAGCGAAAGGTAAAGTAAAAAGATGAAGCGATTATTTTTAATTTTGATGATAATTTTACTATTTACAGTACAGCTATCAGTCTACGCCAGCGACATGCAAGAAGACGATATCATATCTACTACAGAAGAGTCAAGCATAAACAGCAATAATGAAATGGGCTACCTTGAAAGTCTTCAACATAAAAAATCAGGTGGATTGTTTTCTTTTGAGAATATATTCCTTATTATTTTTGCTGGGTTAATAATTTATTTCATATATATTAAGCCATCAAAAACAAAAGCTAAAAAGGCAACCGAAGGTAAAAATACTCAAGAACTTTTGTATTATGATGAAATTGAACCTAGCGGCCTTGTTATCCTGCCAGATAACAGGTATAGAAGAATGTTAGAGATAACCCCAACAAACATATCAATCAAATCTCCTGCAGAACAAGCACTAGCATGGGAAGAGTACCGCAATACTATTGATAATATCTCAGTAGACTGGACGCAGATAGTTCAAACACGAATTCTTCGATTTAAAGATTTTGTAGATGAGCAAACAAAAAGAAACAACGATATGAAACAAAAATATCCCATTTTGTATAACTACTCCGAGCTTGTGTTGGCACAAATGAAAACTGAATATGAGGAACACGAACGGCGTGAGCGTAAGTATTTTATTATATTGAAAGCAGATGCAGAAGATTTAATGAAAGCAGATGCCACATTAAGTTCTGATAGTGGACTAATGTCAATGTTCGCAAAAAATATTGGTTCAACTAAGAAATACGATGATAAAGAACTAAAAAATATCGCTGAATCGGAATTAAATAATGCTGTGGTTATGATTTCAAACGGATTAACAAGAGTTGGTATAGGTGTTAAGGTTTTGTATAAGCATGGTGTTCTTGATTACCTTAATCATACATATAACAGGGACTTAGCTTATGTGCAAGACGTACAGGAAATTATCGAAACTCAAGGAGCATTGTCTACAGTAAAAAGATCAACTACTGTTGACGATTTCATAAACGAACTCAAACTGGACTTAGCGTATGCGAGAAATAGAACCACTACCACACTTACCGAAAAGGAAGAAAATGAGGTGACTGCTGCCAATGAGTAAAAAATCATTATTCAAAAAGAAAAACAATATAGAAAATAATGCTTCCGGTTATTCGTTTGAGGAAGAAGGCTCAAACGACCGGAGAAAAATACCTTTACTATTAAGCAAAGATAAAAAAGATAATACAGACAGCAATCAAATATTTAAGTCAACAACCGAAAAAGACATTATAGCACCAACGGTAGTAAAAGAAATTGGAAAAAAAGACGTTACAATAGATGGTGTTGCAAACGATTATTATGTAGAAGTCGGAGCGACTTCGAATTTTACTCGTTACTTTCGTAGCTTTTTTGCAACAATATTTGCCGAAAACACTCATTTTGGTATGATAAACGATCTTATTATGGGAGGCTTTGGAGATGCTGATTGTGATATTTCTATCCATACAAGCGTAAGCGATAAAGATAAAGTTAGACGTGCTTTGGTGCGAAAAATTGAAGGTCTTCGTTCTGATTATGATATGGCAAATAGAAATACTAAAAAACGCGAAATTGCTCACGAATTAAATGTATTTGAAGCACAAGAGGAACGCTTAAGGCGTGGGCAAGAAAACGTTTATAATGTAGGAATACAAGTTACTGTATCCGGGGAAGAAATACAGCCTGTCAAAAAATATTGCAATGTAATGGTTAAGCGAATGATGAACCATGGTTTTCATCTGAGGGCAGCAGACACAAAGCAGTTACACGCACTTACGGCATTAACACCCTGTGATAATGTTAAAAAGGATTTTGCGTATGCAATAAAGCCTTTAGAAACGAGTAATCTTGCAGACTTGTTCCCTTACGGACATGGTTCTATATCTCATCCTAACGGGATACCTATTGGTGAGGATTCCTTTGGTAAGATAATCCAATTTCATCCAAGGTACCCAAAAATGCAGAACTACAACAGCTTAACGTTTGGACAGTCAGGCTCTGGAAAATCTATGAAAGAAAAGATGTTACGAGCCAGAAATCTTTCTTTTGGAATTTCAACGACAATTATTGAGTACGACAGGGACAAAGAGCACAAAAAATGGATTTCCCAGCTAGGCTTTAAATACATTGAGTTTAATGCCATGAATAGCGAATATACCCTTAATGTTTTCCCGGTTCCCACAATACAAACCATACAAGAAACTGGAAATATGGTTGCGGATATAGATGACGCAGTAAACACCGTAGCAGCTGTAATATACAAAATGATCCGCCAGATTACTGAGCAAAGCATCACCGGCACAAAAAAAATACGGATTAAAGAAGCTATACAGGATTGCTATTTTGATAAGGGCATTGGTTATGAACCAGAGTCAATTTTCGAGTTGAGTAATGTATTGGATGATGGTACATACAGCATGAAGAAAGTTAATAAAAGGATGCCTCAACTGTGTGATTTATATGAACATATGAGAGCCAATAAATTTAATGGAGAACTAAAGGAAGAATCTGAAATTATTAAGGCATTTACTAAGGCCGGTAACATTAAAGGGCAATCTATCTTTGACTGCCAAACAACGGTAGACTTCGAAAATGAACTGTTAGTAGGAATGTGCGTTGCTGACCTTGATGAAATTATGAAACCTCTTGGTCTTTATCTGGCCACAACAAACAGTTGGAGTGCATATGAGAGACTCCCGAAAAATATTGCAAAAGATATCGTTATCGAGGAAGCACAAAACATGATGGTTGAATCAGATGAAGCTGATTGGCTTGAACAGCGATGGAGAACATCCCGCCGCAGAAATATAGGTATGCACGCAATAACCCAAGGCTTTGAAGTGTTTCTGCGAGCACAGCAAGGGTTAGGTATTTTAAAAAATTCTTCTGTAAAGTTTCTAATGAAGCAGGATGCTATGGATATTGAAGCCGTTGAAAAGAAATTTAACTTGCCTGATGGAGTTAAAACTCGTTTATTAGGATTTGATAAAGGTGAGTGTATTTTTATTGTTGAAAACGATATGACACAGATGCGTACAAAACCAATGCCTTATGAATACCAACTTTTCTCTACTAATCCTAATGAATAATAACAGAGCGGAGGCTATTATGAAACAAAAAACAGCAAAGATAACTGCGTTTCTATTGATTATAATTGTCGTGACTTCAGCATTTTATCAATATGCTTTTGCAGATGATGTTTTAAACATAGAAAGCGGAAGATTATACGATGATAGTGATGTTATTATTGATGCGAACCAAAAGCCTGGTCCCGTGGAATCATTTTTGATAGATTTTGTACTGTCTATTCCAAAAGCAATTATGAACTGGTTAGCGCTTGAGGATATTACAGACCTAGTCTTTATGCGTCCTACAGCAAAGAATAATGAGACCGTAATCTTTGAAAATTCGCTTAACGATCTTTCCACCTATTTAGCTATAACGAACCCTTTTACTGCTCCTCTCGGGTCGTTAGCATTTAACCCTACATATAAGCTATCAACTGTTTTAGAAGCTGTCGGGATTGACGACAAGAAGGTTGTTTTCGGAAAGGACTCTAATCAGGTAAATAAGATTATTCAGGAAAAAATAATAGAGTCGAAAACGGGGTATACGACTGATCGTTGTACATTCACAGAATTTCTAAATATGTATGTTGATAATAGATTTAATAAAAATGCTTTTTTCCCTCGTTCCACAAAGGAATTGATTAGTAAAGCGGAAGGATACTATGTAAGGTTTGACACAGAAAAATGGTTTACTTATAAAGATGAAATATATACGCTAAGGGCGGCATATATACCTGCTTCACCCATTTCTGAAAACTTAAAATCTTCAGGTGTTATATTAGTAACTACGTATGGCAAAGTTACAAGCACCGGGATAATATCAAACTCAGGTATTTACGGTAGTTATTTGCACGGTCTTTTTCCGAGCGAATTCTATGGTATTATTGAAGCAATAAGGCAACGATTAGAATATTTAAGTTTATATATTGTCATGGTTCTTATAATTTTATACGGCGGTTTTAAACTGTTAATAAAATCTTCCGATGCAGAGTCATTAAGTTATGCAAAAGAACTGTTTAAGGGAATGTTTATGGCAATATTACTTATTCGATTCTATTATTATATCTTTGAATATCTATCAATGGGCAATTTAACATTAGTTAATTATTTCTATGGTTTAATGACGGGAACCGAACAGAAAATTTCATTCCTAGACATGCTATATAATCCAAGCACCGCAAATATAGCAATGACATTAGTTACTTTTCTTGCTGTGTTTATGACCGCAACAATGAATTTTCAATATATGATACGCATGTTGACAATAGGTGTATTATATGCCTTTACGCCAGTTGCTGCTGTTTTAAGCATTGTTCCAGAACGACGTTCAGCCGTAAGAACTTGGTTTAATGAATTAGTTGGAAACATTTTTACACAAACTATACACGCAGCTGCTTTAACATTTATTATTAAAACAATTAATGCTTTTGCATCTTCTGATGCATTAAAATCAAAAACATTTTGGGTGGCAATGGCTGGTATGATGGGGCTTAATGGTTTAGCAATACTTATAAGAAGCTTAATGGGGCTTGAAGAATTTAAGTATAGCAACGCACTGGGCTTCTCCGCAAACATGCTTGGTCTTGCACCGTTATTAGGAATAGGAAGAATGATGTCACGTTCGTTCAAGAAAAAAGGTAATGAACAAAGTATCCCTTCTTCACATTCTTCACCTTCAACGGCATCTGCTCCTATGGGGACGACAGCAAAAACTGCTATTCCTTCTACTGGAGTTGCATATGGGGCAAGCACTGCATATCGTTCTGGTACAGCATTTAATTCTAATTTAGCACCGGCGACTGGCAATGCAAATGCTCATGCAAATGAAGCTGCAGCCACTTTAGAAACTTCAATTAATCCGGATAAATTTGAAACAAACTATGAAATTACAGAAGACGGCTTGGCATATGAAGGCGAAACATTCCTACAAAAAGCACTACATTCTGCTCCTGCAGGGATACTAAGAACTACCGGAGCTATAGGTTTAGGGCTAACCGGTGGGTTAGTAATGGCTGGTGCTGGTCAAAACCCAATAGGCGGTATAATGATGGGTGCTAATGTGGGCTCAAGTTTAGGCAATAGCATAGGCGGATCAATTGCAGAAAAAGCAGAACTACTACATGCAATTTCATCAAAGGCAGATAAAGATGGTGTTTCCTTTACACATGCAGCAAAAGAACACTTTGGTTATCATGATAAGTCACAAAAATATAATTCTGCATATATGGGTTCAATCGGAAGGCAAATAGGTGGAGCTGCCGGGGCACTTGGCGGCAGTATTTATTCTGGTGGTGCTCGGTTTTCCCGCATTTTTAGCAAAGGTGCTAAACTAAACACTTATGCAAATGACCAAAACATTGAGTACATGGCTGCTTTAAAAGAAAACATTCAAGAATCCAAAGATGTAATGGGCATAGAAAAAATAAAGTACGATAACTATCGTAGTAATCTTACTGTCATGGAAAAAGAGCTCGGTAAAAACATTTATTCCGATGACTATAAGCATATTGAATCCCTTTCTAAGAACCCTGAATTTTCTAGATTAGAGCGAGATAAGTATAAACATGAGCTTGAAACTATGTCGGATTCGAGAAAATACATTCCTGATTATTACGCAGAAAGAACAAAGACTTTCGAGCAGGAATTGCAATACACAAAAGCACAAGCGAGACATAACGCTACAGTTTCAAGGGAAATAGAAGCCAAAAATAAGGAAGAAGCATTACGAAGGCTAGAAGCTTTCAGAGAACAGAGAAAGAGTATACTGGAAGAAAAAAAACAACAAGCTTAATACACTAATTGTATATTAAAATTAATTATCCTGTTTTCATAATAATTTCGTGCCATTTCCGTGTTGTTTCAAATACGAAACGGTGATATAATTATAGTAAGAATTGTATATTTTCTATTTGGACAAAGAAAGGAGGCGCTAGATTGGCAGTACAAAACGGTTCACGCCATACAACGGTAAATACCGAAAAATACATTAATAGTTATAATGATTATGAGAAAAGAATGGAGCGATTTAACGATTTTAAGGGCATAATGATTTTTGTTTATAGTCTATACGTCTTACTTGTTTATTTTGCGGCAATACCTTATATGAACAATTTGAAAGAGATCGAATGGTACCAAACATTTATGGATTTTATATTTGTACCGGCTCCTCATGTTTGTATTAGTGTATATTTGTATGGAATAGCTTTGTATTGCTTAACAGCAGTACTTGTCTATATCCGAAAAAAAATCGCATTCCCGAAGGAAGTTAGATTATTACATGAAATAAAGGCTGCAACCGTAGTTCCTTTTCTCCTGACATACAAGGCATATATCGTTGCGCTTCTTTCTGCTTTCCTTTTAGGTGCGATTGGTAAGATTATATACATGGGTATCATATGGCTTTGTTCAGCGGTAATCTATATTTGCGTAATCATCTTACTGACAACATGCGCAGACAACTTAGAGGATCTAATTCTTTCTCCCCAAGGGTCTGAAATTGGTCTAAACACAATTGAAAACAAAAACCTTGTAACGTCTCCATCGATGTCAGTGTCTAAAATAAGCCCTCAAGAAAATGCTCAACGCATAGAAGAGTTGGAGGAGAACACAAAAAAGCAAGTATTTAACCAAGCCATAAACGAACTCAACAACCTTATTGGAATGGATGATTTAAAGGTAGAAGTTAAAAAGTTTGTGGCAGACATAGAAATGCGAAAGAGAAAAGAAGATTATGGCATAAATCCAGGCAAGAATTCCTCTCTGCATATGATCTTTGAAGGTCCTCCCGGAACAGGTAAAACAACCGTAGCTCGTATAATGGGTAAAATCTTATACGGTGTAGGTTACCTGCCCAAATGCGAACTGGTTGAGGTTGATAGAGCTGACTTGATTGGAGAATATGTCGGCCACACCGCACCAAAAGTAAGGAACGTATTTCGTTCTGCAAGAGGCGGGGTTATATTCATAGATGAAGCATATTCTCTCACACCAAAAGGCACAAATGGTTTTGAAAATGAAGCAATCGACACAATTGTAAAACTAATGGAAGATAATAGAGGCGACACAGTAGTTATTTTTGCGGGTTACTCAGATCAAATGCGAGAATTTGTGAGAGCTAACCCAGGACTGCAATCCAGAATCCCTTATACGTTTACCTTTACACCATACTCAGCTACAGAACTTTATGAAATTTTCCTCACAATGCTTTCACAAACTGGATATAAGATTGCTGCAGGTGATACAGTCTTCGCAAAGGAATGCATCCACTCTCTCGCTCCGTATTTAAAAGACTCAAACGCTAGGGATATACGAACATTCCACGAAAAAATGGGGAAAGAGCAGAACTATAGACTAAGTAAGGAATATGCCGAAAAGCGCAATGACACAAAAACTCATATCCACCTTACTGAAAAAGAAGCCAAAAAATTAGAAGAAGCAGAGAAAGAAAATATGTTGACATTAAAGCGTTACGAAATCGAAAATGCCTTCAACTTTATAAAGGAAAACAAGTTAAGGGGGCTTAAGCAAGCACGAGGCTAAAAACCCCTTGCTTGCCTTTTATATATGGTGAAATGAATATGAACGAACAGAATCAAGACAATTATCAAAACAGCGAATACAGTAAAATAGCTACCCGTGCAGGCAAAAGCACACTCCGGCAAGGTGGAAAACTCCTAAAAAAAGGCTCAAAAGCTCTTACAAAAGGGTTAGGTAAGGCTTTATTTGCTTTAATAAAAACAGTTGGTCCATATATTCTTTTGGCTATTATCATACCCGTCATAGCGTATGCAATCTTTACTTTTGTATCAGAAGCTACTGTCGATAATTTTGTATCAACGTTAGAAATAGATGCGCCAAGCACAGATACAGACAGTTTATTGGCTTACATAGAATCAACAGATGATACAGACAAGGTGCGTTATCTTGCAGAATACAATATCAATCTTGATATTCTAAAACAATATATGACGCTTGAGAATGATACATTAGAGAAAGATAAAGAATCAACGATCCGTTTGGAAACAACTACGAAAAAAACAGATATGAATGGCAAAACTACTATGAACCAAAAGAATACAAAAAACTATTCCAATATAACATTAGAAAAGGCTCAAGCATCGTATCCTTATCGTTTATATTGGCAGTTACTTGCGGGCATAGATATATATATGAAAATTGCTGATATAAGCGAGGAATATACTTGGGACAGAATAATCCCATCAAAAGCTAAGTCGCATCTTATGCCTGAGTTTGCCTGGTCACGGGAAAACCAATACACAAGAGAGGTATTAAGCAAAACTGAAACTATAGTAATAAACAAATACGATGACATCGTAACCTCAGAAGAAACAACGCTAATCGAGGAAAAGTACATATACCCATTACCATATTTAAAGAAAGTAAAAACAGCCTTTGGCACATACAACTTTAATTACACTGACAAAATAACAACAACTGAACACGAATGGGGCGATTATGTAATCTCAGAGGGTACTGTTGAGCATCATACATCAAGCACCTCATCCGGATATTATAAAAAGAAAGATCCTGTAACCGGCAAACTGGTTGATGATCATACAAAACCATATTATGATACATGGACTACACAAACAATAACAAAAACAAGACGCTCTAAAACTTATCAAGTTGATGAAAATTTATTAAAGGGCGAACCGGAATTTATAGTAGATATAACCTCGTTTGACACATTTATTCAGGAAGCGAACTTAGATTATTCAGAGTTGCATGAAATATATAACACAATTACAAAATTACCTAACTCATACGAATGTGTTGAGGCTCTATCGATCGCTCTAAATGAATACGGCCTATTAGATAGCTTAGATGGAATCTCCCTACATACATCAAGACCTATAGACTTAGACATCACGCTTCCTCATGTTGCAGGAGAATATTCTCGCAATGATGTTACTAATGCTGCACAAAGCCTGCTGGGAGTTCCGTATTTCTGGGGAGGTAAACACAATGAAATAGGACTTAACACTGATTGGGGCTCATTAAGGCAAGTAACATTATCCGGAAACTGGTCAACCGGAAAAACATTGCCGTATGGATTAGACTGTTCAGGCTTTATATCTTGGGCATATAACCAAGTTTTGTTGCCAAAAGGTCAAGTTTTTCCGGATGGCACGCTCAACCAATATGCGTCAGCTATGTTAATTCCCATCTCTGAAAGTGAGCTGCAACCTGGTGACATAGGATACACAAAAGGTATCGATCATGTTGGAATGTATATTGGAACCACAGATGATTTAAAAATGTTTATTCATGCCGGTGGACGGTTGTATTCCAGCTCAGGGAAACCGGCCGGTCAGGTTGTAATAAGCTATAACAATTCCTCTACTTATTATGAGGGAAACGCACCAACTAAGTTCATCAACTTTTTTAGACTTAAATACAGATTTAAAGGAGAGTAACCGTGCAAAAAAAAATCCTCGGAACAATATTGCTGACTGCTGCCCTTTCTTTATTAGTATACAATTTGTTTATAAGAAAAGATGCAGGGACAATCAACATCAGCAACAGCAACGGTACAAATATTACACAAAAACAACAAATGCAAACAGAAGAAACAGAACAAGAAGAGCCTGTTTATTATGAAATAAAAAAGAGCGATACTGCAGTGAGAATGGGAGATAGTATAAGCACATTCAACCATGCAAGCAGCATAGTTTATGAATTTATCGAAAATATAAACACCGGCAGCATTTCGAAAGCGTACGAAATGCTTAACAAAGAATACTTAAATGAATTTGGTTTACCATATGAGGCATTTAAACAGAAATATTCCTTTACAAATGAAAAAGCATTTAAAGGAGAATCTCTTTTGTCCTCGGAATTCGGCGTTATAATCAGTGGCTATTTAATTGACAATTGTGGCGGGGAGTCAGAAGACCTTGAAAACAGCTACATGCCATTTAACTTTACAATATACGATGATAATACCATAGCAGATATTGGTATAATTTCTATATATACAATAGAAAAAATGGTGGATATAGTAACAGATGTTGGTATGAAAATAAGCAAAGTTGCAAAAACAACCGATGGTATCATTATATATGCAACCATAGAAAACAACAGTACGGATGTTTTTAAAGTAAATACCGGAAATTATGGATTTTATGCAACATACGATAAACATACATATGCACACATGCTAATGAATTCAATCTTTACGGATTATGAATTGCAACCTGAAGAAGTAAAACACTACAAAATACTTTTTCCTTCAGCTACCGAAGTAAAAGAAATAGGAATAACACTTTACGAAGGGAACAAGATAAATTTGGGAGGTATTACAAAATGAAAAAATCTTTATTATTAATAGCTTTAATATTTCTGTTAAATACATGTTTCATGACAATGCCATGTATTGCATCCTCGGATATTGTCAAAGATGTTCTTAATAAACAACAACAACAACAGGAAGCTGCAGAAGCTGCTACCGAAGAAATGTTAAAAGCAACACCAACTCCGGTACAAGAAGAATCGGCTTTAACATATGAAGAAAAGGCAGAAATACAAATTGACACAATGGAGTATAGGGCAGAGAGATTTAAAAAGCGCTTACAAATTACAACAAAATCTATTCTGTTACGTTATGGACCATTTTACATTGGACTTGCAATCATAGCAATCATCCTTGGGAGTAAAAAAGAGAACTGGCAAAGGCTTAAAAAAATTGGATGGGGCATGATAGGGTTATTTATAGTAGGTGGTTTTTTAATGTTGTTTTCTTCACAAATAGTCGATTGGATGCTTAAACGATTCAATAACGCTGATTTTAGGTTCTAAAATAAAGGAGAAGGGTGAAAAGTGATATTTTATAAAAAGTGTATTATCTCTACTATTATATTACTTTTAATATTCCTTTTTTTCGAATGTATCTTTGAGGGCAGCTGCTATACATCAAATGATAACGATTTAGAAAAAATCAGTACCATTGATCAAAAAATTGAAAGTGTCCCAGTAGATGAATAGCCTTTTTATAATAAATATGTGGTGTTTTCGTGTTGAAACAATAATGATACTGTGATAATATAGTGTTAATTACAATATGGAGTTGATTAAACGTTGGACTTAAAACTTCACCTAGTGGCGCCTGAATCCTACGAAAATTTAAAAAATGCGCTTGAGAAAACAACTGAATATGGTGGACAACCATTAACTGTTTCTATTACTAACTGGGATTATTCTCTAAATAGTCTTAGCTATTGGGCCGCTGATAAGAAAACCGACAAAGAGCCAGACGTTATTCTTGTTTTTGATGCAGCAAGCTTTAAACGTATTGATTCAAAAACGGATGAAACACTGATTTATAAAGACTTTATCGAAAACCTAAAAATTGTACAGTTATCAGTGCAGTCAAAAATTGTTTTGATTTTGTCAAAAGAAAAGGAAGAAAACCTTGAACTACTAAACGAACTTATTAAACTTAATATTCAAAATTTCTTTTTTGCAAAAGATAAATTTTATATTCAAGAGGTTTTTGGTTGGCTATTTACGAACAAGTCTTTAAAAGACAATGAGCAATACCTTATAACCGGCTCGGGAGATAAAAAGACTAAAGTCTTTCGACAAATTGAAAAACAAACTGAAATTAAAGAAATAGAAAAAATTATTGAAAAAAAGGTTATAGAAACACGAACCGAATTTATAGAGACAAAGAAAATTATTGGGTACTCACGGAAAATATTCTGTGTTCCTCAAAATACCGACTTTGCATGTGAATCAGCATATATAACATCAAAAGCCCTCCCTGAACTTAGGGTAGGATTAATTAACCTTTATGCGCAAAGCTATATAGATGTAGCATTAAACCTTGCTTATGAGGGTGAACCCATAACAGGTCTACCACAGATCATGAGCATCATAGAAACTGAAAAAATTCCGAGTGAAGAGGATTGGAAAAATGCAAGACCTAAAAAAAAGATGCCAAAAAACTTATACATAATATCTGACGAATATGGTAAAGAGAAACGATATACCGAAGATAAGCTTGAAAAACTTATATCACACGCGCACAACTTTTTTGATGTCCTATTTGTCCTCACACCGATGATTGATTCATCCATTGAGTTTATAACAACAGTGAAAATGTCTCACGTTGTTTTTGCAGCAATAAACACCAGTATACCTGCGATTAGAGATGCAAACCGTTTACTGAAAAGTGTTCCAAATGAGAAACTGTGGTATGTTTCATGGGCACACAACAAGGCAACTGATTTATCAATAAAACTGTTAAAACAATCAATACTAAATGAACAATATGCTGGAGTTGTATCTTACTTCCCTGAAAGGGAGAAGTCTATAAACACCGGAGATATTAGCTATGTGGAAACAGCGTATAAAAAACATTACAGAGAATATTCAAAAATATTAAAACGATTTCGTTTGCTTTTCCCGAAAGGCAAATCAAATATAAGTTACTTACTTAAAACAAAAAAAAGGAGACAAAAGCATGAATTTGACAAAGAGAGTGGTAATTAAAACTGTTTTAATCTGTCTTGGAGTATTTTTGCTTATAGCAGCTGGAGCTGTTTATTACATATACAATTACATGGCGTTCGATACTGAGCAAAGATATGTTGCATACGTTGCAACAACAAATATAAAAATAGGTGACATAATTAACGAAAGTATGGTTGTAGGTAAAGACATCCGTGAATCATCACTTGTTCCATCAATGGTACATTCGTTAGATGACGTAATAGGAAAGAAAACAAAAGTAGAAATCCAGGCAGGAGATTACATTGCAAATTATAATCTTATCCCTGATAATGAATGGTTTACTGATGATCAGCGTTATACAGTTGTCGAATTAGGTGTAAAAGAACGACTGGCTGGTCTTATAAAAAAAGACTCTCTTATAGATATTAAAGTAAATCTTAGCAATGTATATGACATTCCAAAGATAGTGTTACCAAAAGTTAGAGTATTAGACCTGCTTGATGAAATGGGGAACAGTTTAACTGATAATGTCTCTGGTAAAACAGTCTATGCAAAGCTCATGCTTGATGAAGAACAACGTAATTTGCTTTTTGTTGCTCAGGAAAAAGGAACACTGATAACGGAGCTATACTGTAATTCAATACAAAATACTGCAATACAAAGCTTTAAGATACCCCATGAATACATAATTGAAAAAGCAATAACTGATGAAGACAACAAACCTAATTAATCAACAAACTCGAAATAATGCAAGGAGGCGTAAAGCGTGGGCGAAATATTAACTGTTTGGTCACAGACAAAAAAAAGCGGTAAGACATTATTGTTATACAATTTAGCAAAGTCTATTTCTAAAAAAATACCTGAGAAAAATATACTTGTTCTATGTATTAATATGAGTTATGGTAATCTTCTACCTTTATTTAATATTGGCAAAAACGAGTTTTCCCTCGAGGTAGCAGTAAACTACATGCTATCTGAGCCTGATGAGCCCTTGGAGTTTAAGAACATCATAGCCAACAAAGATAATCTCTATTTTATGGGGAGCCAAAACACTACTGTAAACTATGCAAGTCGTAACATTGATACATACGAAAAACTTTTATCTGAACTAAGGGATTCTTTCGATCTAATATTAGTAGATGCATGTTCAGGAAAAAATAATCAACTTACAAATATGGTGATTTCAAATAGTGAGGCCATATTAAATGTTTTAATACAAGACAATGATTTGTTGGAAACTGAATTTAGCACTGGCAAAGAGATAGCTTATGCTATAAACATGCACAGAGAGATATATCCAAAAGCGTCCGATATTAAAAATAAATACTCAATCAAAGCACCATTATTTGAAATTCCTTTATGCAATACGTTGCAAGAAATGAAAAATAAAAAGATGCTAGATTTCTATGATCAACATGACACAGAATACAGTCAACATGTAGATGAATTGGCAAACATTCTTTTAGATAAGTTTCATTTCGCTATAAAAGTCGAACCCGGAAAAAAAGCAAAAACACATAAAAGGAGTCTGTTTATATGGTAGATTTGTTGCCTTTGATTGCTATAATAGATGAACAAATAAAAAGCGATAACGGCTTCATGACGGAAGATCCTAAAAAGGAAAAATACCTTCGGAGAATAAGAGAACACGAACAGGAAATGAAACTGATTGCTCCGAAAGGCTCAATGGAAGCACGTGAAGTGACAAAAAATAGAATCTCGTTTATTCTATCGGAAATGGGAAAAGACGTTAACTTCGATACAATAAACCAGATTATTAGCCAGTACCATATTGATTATTTTGCAAACATTTACTCTGGTGGTAATCAAAAAGCGCTAAAGACGCCCATTGATGAAGAAATTGCTGATTATTTGCAGATGTTTTCAATTACGAAACACGACAGTTATGAGACAAAGTTTAACAAACTGGTACAGATTATATATCAGGAGTTATATGGTTATAGCATTCTTGATGAACTTATATTTGATACAACCTTAAACGAGGTTTCTTGCAATAGATACGATTACATCACAATACAGTATAAGGGTGTAAAGCGACATATTCCTAATACAAAGTTTAAGTTTAAAAGCAATAACATATACGAAAAAATAATACGTGACCGGATGTTGGCAAATGCTCAAAAAGAGATAAACAGAGGTAATTCAATGAACAACTGTATCTTATTGAATGGGTACAGGGTTACAGCCACTCAGCCACCATTAAGCAGATATTTTACTGTTACGGTCAGATTACACACTTATAAAACTTCAGTGGAAGAAGATCAGTACGATGAACTCATGCCCACAACAATTCATGAGGCAATCGTGCTGCTAGCAACAAAAGGGCGTAGGAATGTTGGAATAATAGGGGAAATGGGAAGCGGAAAAACAACGGCAGCAGACGAAATTATAATAAAAAATATAGATGATAATGTTGCTATTGGTCTAGCCGAAAGCACACACGAACTTAATTTATCCAAAAAATATCCAAATAAAAATGTTATCGAATTCCAATATGAAGGGCTCTTCGAACCATATGAAATAACTGCAATGATGTTACGCTTTAATCGTGACATTATTACATACGGGGAGATTAGAACACATTTTGAATGTTTTGAAGCCGTAAAAGCTATGCTGCGGCAGGCAAGAGGGAGCTTGTTCACGTTCCATTCATCTACGCCGGAGAGAACGATACATGATATGAGACAACTTCTGATGCAAACCGGATACTACACCGACTACCGTGAGGCTCAATTTGATGTTGCTGATGCTGTTGATCTATTAATCCAACTACGTTTGGATCGAGATACTGGAAAGAGATATGTTTACAAAGTAGCAGAAGTTATAGCCTCGGTAAAGGATATGAGTTTTGAAGTAAAAGAACTTTTTAAATATGACAAAGAAAAAAAACGCTATAATGTAAACTCAAACGGAATTTCAAATACAATGATTACTTCTTGCCTTGAATATGAAATGAGTCAAAAAGACATAGAAAGAGTCAATTTGTTGATAAAAGAAACAGGAAAGGAACCTGTATTATGCACGTAAAAGAGGAAATTATAACAACATTAAATAATTTGCCAACTACATATTATATTATATTTTCCCTTATACTTGTAGGGCTTATTGGTTTGTTTTCCGGTATCAGCATGACCAGTTATAAAGGCTTCTTAAATACGAATACGCAGTTAAAAGTGAAGAAAAAGCGAAATACCGAGAAACTATCCCGAATATTTGGCAAGGTTACAAATCTACCAATGATCTCAACCATAAAAAACAGTATAAAAAAAGCTATCTCATATAGTGTTATGGAGGACTATCAACTAAATATTCGTGCTGATATAATGACGATTATTATTATAATTGTATCCGTACTTATGCTAGTTTTTTTGTGGGGAATCGGTCAACTTTGGTATACAAAGGTCTTAATTGTTGCGCTATCCTTATTCTTTCCATATTATGTTCTTACTTTTGTTTTGGATATTATCAAATGGAGTATTCAAAAACAGATTCCTGTCCTCATCGACGAATTCACGAGCGCATTTGTTTCTACACCAAGAGTTAAGGATGCTTTGCTTGAAACGTCAAAAAGAATAGATAAGAAGTTCGGAAATATACTTGCCAATATAGCAGATTCCCCCTATGTAGAAAATGGGCTTATCCTTCTGAAAGACAGGCTAGATGATACTTGGCTCAACATATTTGTGACAATAATAATAAACCATAGAACATCCGGAGGAGATCTCGTAAAACAATTATATAAACTAAAATCAACCGTTGCTAGATACAATAAAATACAAAAAAAGAAAGATAAAAGACTGGTTGGTTACGAGATATTTGCAGTAATTGCTGCAGTTTTTAGTGTACCATTGGTTTTCTACGTAAATACTGCAATGCTTGGTGCTGACGTTATTTTGGTAGACGCCCAATCCAATCTAATGATTAGCAATATCATTTTGTCCTCGATTTTTGCACTTGTTATTATGCGTATGCTAAGGAGGATGTGAGCTAATGAATAATGTTATTTTAGCAATAATTATATCCGGATTTTTTCTAATTATATTTGGACTTACTTTAAAAAAGTATCCAAAGGCGGGCTGGTATTTGAAGTTAAAAAACAAAGATTTTATATCAAATTTGTATGAAAGCAAATTTATTGGAAAGATACTGGACTTCTTTACAAAAAACAAAAACGGATTTATAAACAGAGCATCAAAGTGGGTTATTGACTATACGGAAACAGATATAACGCTAAATAAGCTTTGTTTTTATAAGGTAATTAGTGTAATATTAGTATTCTTATGCTTAATGTCAATTAAGCAAACAAATTTAGCTGTTATGAAAGAAAGTATTATAGCTAAACCGGCTCAGAGATTTGTGCTGGATTTAACTGCTGAAACAAAAGATTTTCAATACAATATGAATTTGTATACTGCAGTAGTAAAAAAAATTGGTACCGATACATTAAAGAAACTTAATAATGCTGAAAAGGCTATTGCTATTAGAGAAATACTTCCGGAACTACTGAATACAAGTAATAAAACAGTTATAAACATGAGGACAGACATTCTTGTTGATACGATAAACCGTGTAAATAGTATACGACTCATTGATTGGAAAGCAATATTAATCTTTATATTATCTTTATGGCTTCCAGAGCTGCTAATGTTTGCTAAGAGAGTATTCTTGACAAGCGCATACCGCAAAGAAATTATTCGCCTTGAAAACGTCTTTGAGCTTCTCGGAGAAATACCCGAAATTAGAACATCACAGATTCTTGAGGAAATGAGGAATAGTTCAAAACTGTATAAAAAACAGCTTAACCGTTGTCTTGAAGAGTATAATCAGGATAAAAAATTAGCACTGGACACGTTAAAAGTTTCGATAAAAAATAAACGTTTCTCTTCCTTAGTTGACTCAATGCGTATATTTTCCTTTATTGATCGCCAGACTGGTGTGAGTATTCTTTCAAAAAACAAGTTGGACAAAGAAGAAGACTCTTTACTTCTATCGGAGGAAGATGTTGAAGCATCGGATATTATTGCATTAATAAGTATAGCACCGATAATTTACAGAATTATGACTCTGCTACTAAAGCCAATGGTTGAATTGTCTACTGAGGCATTTAAAATCTTGGGTTAAGTAAATAAAGCGAAGAAGGTTATTGCAAAGGAGATGATACATGGCGCAAACGAAGTAATATATACCCACTATTCTTACAAAAAAAAACAGAACACAAAACTATAAAATAATTGAAAGGAGAAGATGTACATGAAAAACGTAGTTGCTGCAATAATTGGTATTGCTCTTGTTGTAATTTTGATTGTTACGATAATAGTACCGATTGGCAAAAATGCACGAGAGACTGGGGACACCGCAATTACTAAATATGAAACAATAGAATCTGCCGTTGCTTCTGATCTCAATTAAGTTAAGGACAGCAGAGCAGACATAGTTTAAAAGCCGGAGGTGTGCACATGAAATCGGTAATCGCCACAATCGCCTTAATTGCCATTACGATAGTTTTAATTATAGTGGCAATACTACCTTTAGCAAGAAGCATTAAGGGTACCGGAGAAGCTGCATATTCTATAGTTCAAGACATGAATGACAATTTAGCAGAACCTTCCGAAGAGCCTTAACTCAAGTGCCATAAATCATAATAGAAATACATAAGCACAGGGTTGCCGGCGTAAAATCCGGCAATCCTGTCGAGCATGGCACCAAAAAAAAATAATATGTGAGGGCCTTATGAGTAAGATAATTTCATATTTAGTTATTGTACCGCTTATGTTTATTTTGCTGATAAAAAGCGTAACTGTTTTTGAATTTACGATAAAGCAACGGTACATAAAAGATTGCATAGATAACACTTGTGACAAAGTAAAAATTACTGGAGTTTTTACAAATTCAGACTTATCAGAATTAGCAAACGAGTTAAAGAAATTTTCAAGCTTTGATTCGGGCAGCATTGTCTTACAGAAAAGCAACTATGTAAACGGTCTATTGGGCCAGCCAACACCATACACGATCGGTGAACAGCTAAATCGTGGAGACTCTTTTTGCATTTATGTAAAGTCATCTTCCGTATCAAATTATAGCAGGGTAGAAAATGGAGGAATAAGTTTAGATGATTCTAAGAACCTGTACTATACCGCAAAAACTCAGTGCAGAATTGAATAGCGAGCGAGGTTCTGCTTCCATAATAGTCCTTGGTATTATATCTTTTATGGTGCTTATTACTATATTCTTAGGTATTGTTGACTATTCTCTTTACAGCGAAAAGAGGGACATTATAAGAAAAAGCATAGACAATTCTGTTACGGCAGCAATACAGGAAATAGACACAAACACAAGTAAGGAAGGATTATCAAAAGCTTATGATGCTAATACGGGGGAAATACAATTAAAAAGTATTTATCTCAATGAAACACGAGCCAACAATGCCTTTTACAGTACATTTAAGGCAAACACTAATATAGAACGCTCTACAATCGAAAACAATGCATTAATAGTAATTATTAACCCACAACAAACAAATTTACAATACATAATGCAAAGCAGTGATGGTAGAGTTACAGGAACCGTATTTTCTCCGGAGCAGATTGAAACCGTAGTAAACAATAAACTAAATCTTGATTCCGCTGCAACAGGTAAGAGCGACAAACACATAATATATGTCAATGGAAATGTTAAAACAGTTGAATTTAAAGAACGTCCGTATTATTTAGTCATTGTACGAAATTTACCGGTCAAAGGATTATTCAGACGTAAAAACACCACCTTTATTGCTTTCAAAGGTGCGAATATTGAAAGAAAATCAGAGAATTAGCCATGAAAGTGGGTGTATGTTAATGATAACTTTCCCCGAAAAAATCAAATACCTTCGTGAAAAGAATAATCTGTCAACACGAGAACTATCCATCAATATTGGAATATCTCATTCTCAGATATCAAAATATGAAGCGGGAATACATATACCATCGCTAAGCGCATTGCGTGCTTATGCAAAATTTTTTCAAGTTTCATATGATTTTTTATGTGATGAGAATATCAAAAAAAACGCATAGAAGGGGGCGACAATTTGAGCCAGCAACCAAGGCTGCAGCTTGAACAAATTTTGTATCAAAAAAACATTGAAGGCTATATCGAAATATATAAACACGGAGAGCGTGTCTGTGCCTATAGTACTCTTTTAGCTAAATTACTGAAAACAGATGAAGAAGTAATAACCAAGCTAAAAATTGCTTCAAAGGAACATGATTTTGGGAAAATACTATGTCCACCGGAAATATTAAATAAACCTGGGGAGTTGACGCAAAAGGAACGAAAAACAATACAACGTCATTCACAAAATTCAGTAGTGGTATATGCTGAACACAATTCCGCATCAAAAGATATTGACATTGATATTGTCCGGGGCATAAAACACCACCACGAAAACTTTGATGGCACCGGTTACCCTTGCGGTCTTATGGGCACTGCTATCCCTTTTATATCTCGTATTATAAGACTTACAGATACTTTTGATGCTTTGACACAAAAAAGATGTTACAAAAAAGCTGTATCATGTGACGAAGCTCGCTCCATTATACTTGATACACAAGTTATGTATGATCCAAATATTCTAGTAGCGTTTATAAAACATTTCCACAAGTTTGAGAAGCTTTATTACGATAATTTAGCAAACCAATGTAGTTGAAATAAACAGAAACTTGTAATATAATATATTCATAATAATTTTTTCAGGCTGCTAAGAAACAACGTCACATTACGAGGTTATCAATGGCAGTACCAAGTTCAACTTTTAAAAAAAATCGATCCGCATACTTTTATAGGTGCGGATTTTATATTTATCGAGCAAAAAACAATGTAGCATGAGGATTCCTCATGCTATTTTATTATAAAAAAACATGGTGAAAAAACACAAATCTTACCAACCAACTATGAGC
>ENA-UOOH01001016-UOOH01001016.1-fermentation-metagenome-genome-assembly--contig:-NODE-1016-length-28844-cov-19.471500_pt1 | contig 28844 bp, 30 predicted proteins | sample MGYA00245778_ERZ724025 | MGnify/ENA primary metagenome ERZ724025 (study PRJEB28704, sample SAMN03018313) | fermentation metagenome | biome: anthropogenic terrestrial biome; feature: soil... | reverse complement strand
ACCCCCAAGAACGACGGGAATTTCAACGTCTACGACGATGTGCGCCAAAAGCTCATAGCTTGCGGCGTTCCCGCTGATGAGATTGCTTTCATCCACGACGCCAACACGGAAACCCGCAAAAAGGAGCTGTTTGCTAAGGTACGCGCGGGACAGGTGCGCATCCTGGTTGGAAGTACATTCAAGATGGGCGCGGGCACCAATGTCCAGGACCGCCTGATTGCGCTGCACGACCTGGACTGTCCCTGGCGGCCCCGCGATCTGGAGCAGCGCAGCGGCAGGATTGTCCGCCAGGGCAACAAGAATGACGAGGTGCATATCTTTCGCTATGTGACGGAAAATACCTTTGACGCTTATCTTTATCAGATTTTGGAGAATAAGCAACGCTTTATCTCCCAGATCATGACTTCAAAGTCCCCGGTGCGTTCTGCCGAGGACATTGACGAAACGGCGCTGTCCTACGCGGAAGTCAAGGCGCTGGCGACGGGCAACCCGCTCATCAAGGAGAAGATGGATTTAGACATCCAAGTTTCCAAGTTGAAGCTGCTGAAAGCCAACCACCTCAGCCAGCGTTACGCTTTGGAGGACAGATTGCTCAAACAATTCCCCCGGCAGATCAAATCCACCGAGGAACGCATTGCGGGCTATGAGAAGGATATCGCCCGGTATGAAAGGCACAGCGCAAAGGAACCCGTCGGGGAGAAGGCCGAGGAAAGCAAATTCGCGGGCATGACGGTCAAAGACATTTTCTACCCCGAAAAAGCCAAGGCGGGCGCGGCCATCCTGGAAGCCTGCAATCTGATGACCTCGCCGGAGCCGCAGGAAATGGGCAGCTATCTGGGTTTTCCCATGTTGTTCTCTTTCGACAGCTTTAACAAGAAGTATCAGATCACGCTCCAGGGCGCTCTCAGCCATACGGTGGCCTTGGGCGCGGACGTTCACGGCAACATCACCAGGCTCAACAACGTCCTGGCCGATATACCATTGGAATTGGAATATTGCCGGGAACAGCTAAAAACCCTCCGTCAGCAGATGGAAACGGCCAAGAAAGAAATTGAAGTCCCCTTTGAGAAGGAGCAGGAGCTGCAAAGCAAATCCGCGCGGCTGCATGAACTGAACATCTTGCTGAATATGGACAAGGCGGAAAACGAGATCATGGACGACGGACCGGACGAGGGCCTGGATATCCCCGAAAAAAAGGTCGTGGGCTATGAACGGTAGGAGATGAATATGCTTTAGCAGTTTTGACTTTCTATTTTCCCAGGCTTACAGTTAAACAAAAAACCAGGAAGGAGGCGCGTTATGAACGAACCTTTTATATTCCAGACCCTGCCGGAGCGGATTGCGGCGCTGTTCCCCGAAATTGACAGCGACACCGCCATTGACTTGCTGCACAATAATGATGAGTACAGCCAACTCCACCAAAGAAAAGGGGAACTCACGGAGCGGCACCCTTTCATTTCGGCTGTCCTGGAGGGTGAAGGGCCGATTGCTCTGAGCGCGGAGGAACATAAAATCCTTACGGACTACCTGGATACGTCAACCCGCATGGAGGACATGGAGCGTATGCAGCTTTATTTTCGCGGGCATACGGACGGCTTTTCCTATCTCAAAAAAATCGGCGCACTATAGCCGCAGTGCAAAAATTCCTTGAAAAAGCATCGGAAGACAAAATCCGGTGCTTTTTCATGTTTGGAGGTGATCGCTATGCCTTATGTGGCCCCGGACCAGATTAAGCGCGCCAAACAGATGGATCTGCTGACTTATTTGCAGCATTACGAGCCGCAGGAGCTGGTGCACTTTTCCGGCAATGTCTATACCACCCGCAGCCATGACAGCCTGAAAATCTCCAACGGGAAGTGGTGCTGGTGGTCACGCGGCATCGGCGGGCGCTCCGCCCTGGATTATCTCATCAAGGTTCGAGGTATGACGTTCCCCGAGGCGGTCATGCGGATAGACGGGCAGGCAGTTGTTGTTCCACCTGTCCCGTCAAAGGCACGGGAAACCGCCGGGCCGAGAAAGCTGCTGTTGCCGGAGAAAAATAAGAGTAATGATCGCGTGATTACCTATCTTAGAGGGCGCGGCATACACGGTATCTTAATTGATTACTGTATTCAAACCGGACGGCTGTATGAAAGCCGCCATCGCCGCAACGCGGTCTTTGTCGGCTTCGACCCCCAGGGAGTTCCCCGCTACGGTGCGCTCCGGGGCACATGCGGTAGCCGGTTTATGGGGGACGTAAGCGGCAGCGACAAGCGGTTCTCCTTCTCCGTACCGGCAAGGAAAAAATCCACCAAGTTGCATTTATTTGAAAGCGCCATTGACCTTTTGTCCTACGGTACGTTGGAACTGCTTTCCGGCAGGGATTGGCGGCGGGAAAACTGCCTCTCCCTGGCAGGTATTTACAGGCCGAAAAAGAACATCGGAGAAAGCACCCCGCCTGCTGCTCTGACGCAGTACCTCAAGGATTACCCGCAAATAAGCGAAATTGACCTGCATCTGGACAACGACGCACCGGGAAGGCTGGCGGCGGAGACCATCGAGGCCCTCCTTCCCTCCACTTACGCCATTACCGACGAGCCGCCTCCGCGCGGGAAGGATTACAACTATTATTTGAAAATGATGTTGAGAGCGCGGCACGGGCCGGAGCGATGACGGCAAATGGTTTTATCCATAACTCCCCATCGCTCCCAAATAGTAATATAGAAAAAAATAAAATTCGGCAGTACTTAACCTCTCCGATGTATACAACTACACTCTAGAACGATATAATATAGAGTGTAGTTGTATTAAAGGAGGGGGTGGTGCACAATGAAGCATATTGACAAAATCCAAGAGGCTCTTGAACAGAACAACGGAGTGATTACCGCTTCACAGGTCACCGCGGCCAATATACCCAGGCATTATCTAAAAAAAATGCTGGACATGAAACTCCTGGTTAGAATTGACCGGGGAATTTATAGCAAGCCGGAAATATGGGAAGATGAAATGTATGTCTTGCAGTACAAATACAGCCGGGGCGTTTTTTCCCATGAAACGGCCCTGTACATTCATGGCCTGACGGACAGGACACCCCATAAATATGTCATGACGTTTCCCTATGGGTATCATGTCAAATCCCTCAAACAAGAAAATGTTACTATTAGAAAGTCCGTGCAAGATTTATATGAACTCGGATTGACAACCGGCATTTCTCCCTGCGGGAATCCGATCCGCCTGTACGATGTGGAACGGACGCTTTGCGATATTGTGAAGGGAAACAATACCTGCGACATCCAGATCGTCAATCAGGCGATGAAGCAATATGCCAAAATGCCGGGGAAAAATATTACCAAGCTATTCGACTATGCCGCGAAAGTGCGGGTAAAGCCCAAAATACTGAACTATATGGAGGTTTTGCTATGACAGCCAAGAACCCCATGCAATTGAAGGCCTATATAAAAAAGATGGCCGCCGAAAAAAACATTTCCGCCCAGCTTGTCATGCAGAACTACATGTTGGAACGATTATTGGAACGTATTTCCGTATCCCAATATCAATCCAATCTGATTTTAAAAGGCGGCTTTTTGATTTCAGCCATTGTCGGACTGGATACCAGGGCGACGATGGATCTGGATACCACAATCAGAGGCTTTGACGTTACCCATGATACGGTCAGGAGAATCTTTGAGGAAATAGGCGCTACTCCCATTGAGGATAATGTCCAATTTGAAGTGCTGAATACTTCCGATATACGGGAAGGTGATGATTATCCGGGGATCAGAGTAGCGATGAAGGCCAATTATCCGCCGCTGGCCGTTCCCCTTTCCGTGGATGTTACCACCGGAGACAAAATCACGCCCAGAGCCATAGAATACTCTTTCAAGCTTTTATTTGAGGACAGAACGATCAAAATCATGGCTTACAATCTGGAAACGGGGCTGGCCGAAAAGCTGGAAACCATAGTGACCCGTGGAATTGCCAATACCAGGCCGAGAGATTTTTATGACATTTACATTCTGTATCAGCTCAGAGGCCATGAATGCGACAGGTCCGTATTAAAAAGCGCGTTAGAGGAAACCGCGTCCCGACGCAAAAGCCTTGCCGTCATGTTAAATTATAAGGCTGTTCTGAACACCATTGCGGAAAGCGAACAAATGAAAGGGTTTTGGCGGAAATACCAAACAGACTTTGACTATGCGAAGGATATTGGTTTTACGGATATCTGTCATTTGATTGTTCAAATTATGGATGAAATCGGTTTTTAAGAGATACGATAAAACTCTATGTTTATAATATTTTGAGTTTGTTTGAATAATAAATTTATGCATAGAATTCCATAAAGAGGTACATTCGCTAAAGGCGACTTTCCTCTTAACGTACTGATAAACAGGAATTTGTCGGTTTGAAAGAAAGGGAGAATACTATGGCAAAGAATCTTACACCTGAATTAAAATCCTACAAAGAAGAATTTGATTTTCTTCATAAAAAGATTGGCGAGTTAGAATGGGAGATTGCTACAATACATTATGGACGGAAAGCTGTTCTTAGGTCGGAAATTGAGATGTTAGAAGATCAGATCGAAAGCTATAGAGCCAATATTGGAATATTAGTAGAGAGGATCAGAAATGAAGTGACAAAAGCTAACAAATCCAAATAGCATGTTACAATTTATCGGTGAGTTTTATGAGCATAATGGGAACTTGGCTAAGGCGTTGAGAAATCAGCGCTTTTTTTTCTCGAAATCAGCTAGATAAGCATTAAGGGCAGAAGCGACGACCTCCTGCTCTTTCTTTTTCGGCTGGTTATTTTTGAGAACAACCGTAACCCACCCCCAACGAAAGACGGCCGTCTTTCGTTGCAGCAAGCACTGAATTTGGCTAGCCAAATTCGCTTGTTAGGGGCTCTCGCCCCTAATACCCCTTTCATGCTGCACTCCCCATCAATCAAGAAAAGAGGTGTTATGAATGAACGAGCTTCAACAAAAGTGGCGGGAGGAATTTCGCGGTCTCATCGAGTACAAGGACATTCATCCTCCGCGAAAGGACCCGGAACGATGAGAAAACGGAATATCCAAATCATTGTACGGCTAAACGCCAAAGAACAGCAGAATCTTGCCAAGCAGGTAAAGAAATCGGGGCTTTCACAGGAAGGCTATCTCCGTTCCCTCATCAATGGTTGTGTGCCCAAAGAGCTGCCCCCTCCCGACTATTTTTCCATGACGCGGGAGCTGCACGCCATCGGCAACAACCTGAACCAGATTGCCGCCAAGGCCAATGCCACTGGGCATATTGACAAGACGGCATTTCAATATGAAGCCAACCGGCTCAGAAGGGCGGTACAGGATATTATGGAGGCGGTCACAGCGCCGGAAAGGAGAACCTAATGGATAAGAAAACACTACTAATAAACCGTATCCACCGGAACTTTGCGGACTACAAGGCAAATTTGCTCAAAGTTGACGGCCAGGGCATCTTTGAAAAATCGGAAGAAATCGCCGCCTATACCCAGGTTCACCGAAATATGACAGAAAATCATAGCTATGAACCGGAGGAACTGGATTACCTCCTGCTGTTTCAAAACCCCCTGGAGGTTGTAACCGACCAATATCAGGAGGAATTCCGGTATGCGGAAAATATGCTTGCGCTTATCATAGCGAGAATCTGTGATAAGCAAGAGGGCCTTGCGGATTACCCTTTGATGAAAAAGCATGGAGAGCCGGAGCGATGACCGATGGCAACCACAGCGATTTGGGACGTCACCGACCGCCTTGACCGGGTGATCGACTACGCCGCCAACCCCGAAAAAACCGAAAACCCCGATTTTACCAGTCCCGACTTTCAGGGCTTGCGCAAGGTGCTGGATTATACACAGCAGGATGTCAAAACCGAAAAGCAGTTCTATGTGACCGGCCTCAACTGCGACCCGGCCACCGCCTGCCAGCAGATGGGCCGTACAAAGCGGCAATATCAGAAACAGGACGGCATCCTGGCCTTTCACGGCTACCAATCCTTCGCGCCGGGGGAGGCCACCCCCGAAACCGCCCACGCCATCGGCGTGAAGCTGGCCAAAGAGCTTTGGGGCGATCGCTTTGAGGTGGTGGTTTCCACCCACCTGGACAAACAGCATCTGCATAACCATTTCGTCCTGAATTCCGTGTCCTTTAAGGATGGCAAACGGTATTACGACAACAACGCCAGCTACGCTCTCATGCGCAAGACCTCCGACCGGCTGTGCCGGGAACATGCCCTGTCCGTCATTGAAAACCCACAACGCGGCAAGTCCAGACACTATGCCGAATGGAAGGCCGAGCGGGAAGGTAAACCCACCTGGCGGGGCCTGATCCGGGGGGATGTGGACCAAGCCGTTGCCGCAGCCATGACCTTCACGCAATTTATCGCCGCCCTGCGCAAACAGGGCTATGAAGTGAAAACCGGCGTGAAACACCTGGCGGTGCGCCCTTTAGGGAAGGAGCGGTTTGTCCGCCTGAAAACCCTGGGCGACGATTACACTGAGGAAGCCATCAAGCAACGCATTCTGCAAAACCGCATACCCCTGCGGCCACTCCCCTTGCCGGAGCCGAAGCGAAAACGATGTACCTTCAAAGGTTCCTTCAAGACGGCGAAAAAAATAATTGGCCTGCAAGCATTATACTTCCACTACCTCTATAAAATGGGCATCCTGCCCAAGCCCCGCGCGTCCAGCAAACGGACGCATTTTTTATTGCGTGAGGACCTCCGGCATCTGGAGGAAATCACCGCCCAGACCAGGCTGCTCTGCAAAAACCATATTTCCAGCAGGGAGCAGCTCTTCGCCTACCGGTCAACCGTGGAGCAGGAAATGTGCGCCCTATCCGCCCAACGCAAGTCCCTTTACAACCGCATACGCCGGTGCGGGGACGATGAGCGAGAGACAGCCTATAAGGAGCAACTCGCCGGATTGACCAGGCAAATCAGCCAGCTTCGCAAGGAGGTGAAGCTCTGCACGGGCATCCTGTCCCGTTCCGGGGAAATGCAGGAAAAGCTGTCCCGGATCAAGCAGGAAGAAATCCAGCAGCGAAAGGAGGCAAAAGCCTATGAACAGCGAAGCCGCCGCCGCGGACCAAGTCGTCAACATGAGTCTTAAAGGAATTGAGGTAATAGCCAAAATCTCCGGCGAGGGGGCCAAAAACCTCGCCACCTATTTGTATGCCGTTCTCACAGACCAAAAGAAAACCAGAGGTAAAATCCGGCTGGAGGGGTTGTTGCGCAGCGGTAAGGAACTGAAAGTCTTTGCGGTCAGAAACGAGGACTTGCAGAAATTCACCCAGGAGGCCAAACGCTACGGCATCCTCTATTGCGCCCTCCGTGACAAAAAGGACACGGACGGCATGTGCGACATCATGGTGCGGGCCGAAGACGCCTCCAAGATCAACCGCATCGTGGAACGCTTCAAGCTGGCCACCGTAGACACCGCCAGCATCAAGAGTGAAATCCAAAAATCCAAAGCCGCCAAGCAGGAGGAAAAAACGCCCGCCGAAAAGGAAACACCCGCCGAAAAAAGCGCGGACGATTTTCTGGACGAACTCCTGGCCAAGCCCGACCAGCCGGAGCCGGACCAGGAGCGGACCGACAACCCAAACCCCACGACGGACCCTACGGCGGCGAAGGCGGAGAAATCCCCTCCGTCCGAGCCTACTTACGAGCGCAGCGGGAAAGCCGCCGGGGGTACGAGTGAGCCGGAGCGGAAGTCCGTCCGGCAGGAACTGAAGGAAATCCGGGAAGCCCACCGGGAACAGGCGGAGCCCAAGCGCGAACAATCCAAGGAGCAATCCAAATCCACCGGCCAGCCCGCCAAAGCGGGCCAATCGAAAACAAAATCCAAATCTAAAAAACCGAAAGAGAGGTAAATCCAGATGAGTAATTTTGACGATCTTTTTCCGCAGGAACAAAGCCAAGCAGTGTCCATAAGTAACCAGCCTTTCGACAAGGAGGCCTGGGCGCAGAAAAAGCAGGAGCAGCGGGAAGCAGTGTACGCCATGATCGATGAAGCGGCGACAGCCGTGGCGCGGGACGGAGACACCTTTCAGAAGTATCTGGACGTGCAGAGCCGCTTTGACCGCTACAGCGTTTCCAACGCCCTGCTAATCCTGGCGCAAAAACCGGAGGCCACCCGCATTGCGGACTTTGACACCTGGAAGGAGCAAGGCGCATACATCCGCAAAAAGGAATCCGGCTTTTACATCATCGAGCCGGGCGAAGAATACCCGCGCGCGGATGGTTCCACCGGCATCAGCTACAACCCCAAAAAGATGTTCGACATTTCCCAAACCGGAAACAGCCGCAAACGGGAAACCCCCGTCTATCCCGACGAGCGTACCCGTATCAAGGTGCTGCTGGCCCACGCCCCCGTGTCCGTCCGCATCAGCGACGCGCTGCCGAGCGGCGTGAACGCCCTGTACCAGCCGGACACGCGGGAAATCCAAATCCGGCGCGGTCTGGACGCCAATCATATTTTCCGCGCTCTGGCCCAGGAGCTGGCCCAGGCGGAAATGGACCAGGGCGACGGGAGCTACAACCGTTCCGAGCAGGTCTTCCGCGCCTATTGCGCGTCGTATATGCTCTGCAAGCAGTACGGTGTGGAAACGGACGGTTTTTACCACTTCGAGGGGGTTCCCCAAATGCTGGAGGCTTTGGAGCCGCAGGAAATCCGCGCCGAGTTATCCGTTATACGCGAGGCTGCCAACGAAATCTCCGGTCGCATGAACCGGATGCTCAACCAGCAGCGGCAGCAAAAACGGCAGGAGCCGGAACGTTAGGAGGGATCGCCCATGAAGGAAGAAGAAAGGGTGCTGACCCTGGACGATTACGAATACGGCGTGGTGGTGAACGCCCTCAATGAACTGCGAAATGATCTGATTAAAGAGGAACGGCCCACCGACGCCGTGGACGAACTGCTTTTGAAAACCATCGACGCCCCGACCAAAAAGCAGAAGCGCAGAAACCACGATGAAGCGCGCTGAAACCGCCAAGAGTAATCTCATCCTCTGGGCGGTTTTTTTTATTCCGGTGGTGTGGGCGGCCTTGCTGGTCGCCCCCTCCCTTTCCGGCGGCCTGCCCGAAATCCTGGAAAACCTCACGGCGGCGCTGAACGATCCGTTTCATATCCAATGGGTGGACAATTCGCCCAAGTGCGTTTTGTTCTTTATCGCCGCCTACGGTATGGGCGTCGGGATCTACCTGTCCACCAAACGGAATTACCGGCCCAGGGAGGAACACGGCAGCGCCCGTTGGGGCGGCGCGGCGGCTGTCGATAAGAAATACCGGGACAAGAATCCGCAGAAGAACAAAATCTTGACCCAGAAGGTCCGCATCGGACTGGACGGCAGGAAACACCGACGCAACCTGAATGTCCTGGTGGTGGGCGGCTCCGGCAGCGGCAAGACCAGGTTTTACGCCAAGCCCAACGTCATGCAGGCCAACACCTCCTTTGTGATCCTCGACCCCAAAGGGGAAATCCTGCGGGATACCGGAAACCTGCTCAAAGCCAAGGGCTATGACATCAAGGTGCTGGACCTGATCAATATGCATCTTTCCCACTGCTACAATCCCTTTACTTATTTGCAGGACGACAAGGATGTGCTGAAGCTGGTCACCAACCTGATCCGCAATACCACCCCCAAGGGCAGCAACACCAACGACCCCTTTTGGGAACGCTCCGAAACCGCCCTGCTGGAGGCCCTCATCCTCTACCTGCTCTACGAAGCGCCGGAGGATGAACGAAACTTCCCGATGGTCATGGAGATGATCGCCGCCGCCGAGGTCCGGGAGGAGGACGAAACCTACCAAAGCCCCCTGGACGAGCTGTTTGAGCGGCTGGCCATGCGGGAGCCGGAGCATCTGGCGGTTAAGCAGTACAACATCTTCAAGCTGGCGGCGGGAAAAACGGCCAAAAGCATTTTAATCAGTCTGGGCGTCAGGCTGGAGAAATTCAACCTGTCCACCATTGCCGGAATCACCACGGTGGATGAAATGGCGCTGCCCGCCATCGGGGAGAAAAAGACGGCTCTGTTCGCGGTGATCCCCGACAACGACAGCAGCTTCAATTTCATCGTCGGAATGCTCTACACCCAGCTTTTCCAGCAGCTTTACTACCTAGCCGACCATGTTTACGGCGGCAGGCTGCCCCTGCATGTTCATTTCGTGATGGACGAATTCAGCAACGTCGCCCTGCCGGATGAATTCGACAAGCTCCTTTCCACCATGCGCAGCCGGGAGGTCAGCGTCTCCATCATCCTGCAAAACCTGGCCCAGCTAAAGGCCCTGTTCAAAGATTCTTGGGAGTCCATTGTCGGCAACTGCGATGAATTCCTCTATCTGGGCGGCAATGAGCAAAGCACCCACAAGTATGTGTCCGAGCTTTTAGGCAAAGAAACCATCGACCTGAACACCTACGGGCAGAGCAAGGGCGCTCAGGGCAGCTACTCGACCAATTTTCAGTTGTCGGGCCGGGAGCTTTTGACCCCCGACGAGGTGCGGATGCTGGACAACCGCTACGCCCTGCTGTTCATCCGGGGCGAACACGCCGTCATGGACGACAAGTACGATATTCTCAAACATCCGAATCTGAAGCTGACGGTTGACGGCGGCGGCTACCCCTACCGGCACGGCACCACGGAACACGCCCTGGACTGGAAAGCCGTGGCCTTAAAGGAAGACGGCGATTACGAGCTGCTTTCCGAGGAAGAATTGGAAAGCCTGTCCCCATCATAAAAACAGGAGGAATGATCTTTATGAAAATGTTTGGAAAAATCAAAAGGGTTTTTGCCGTTTGCTGCGCGCTGATGTTGATGCTGACCCTTTTCGCCGTCCCAGCATACGCGGCTGACGACCCCCTGACAGTCGTCAACAACCTGTCCGAATTTATCTTCGGGCTGATCCGCGCCATCGGGATGATCCTGCTGGGCTTCGGCATCGTGCAGATCGGTCTGTCGCTGAAATCCCACGACCCAAGCCAGCGGGCCAACGGCTTTCTGACCCTGGCGGGCGGCGTCATCATCACCTTTGCCAAGGAAATCCTTAATCTCATCACAGGAGGTTGATCGTTATGTTTAACAAATTCCCGATCACTGAAAAAATGCACATTCATTCCCTGGACGGCGAACTGCGGGAAGCCACCATCCTGGGGCAGCTGGGTGACAACGATTATCTTGCCGAATATGGCAGCGTCAAGTGCCATGCCATCTACAACCCGTTTGTCAATCATTTCTATGTGGATGACAAGTATGGCGTCATCAAGGACAAAAAGCCCGGCAAAGACGAACCATGCCGGTAACGATCACGGAAGCAAAGCCCGCGCTTCAAGCGCGGGCTTTGCCCTGGAAACGAGGTGAGTTTATTTGGAAAGCGGCAACTGGGTGGTTGAGAACCTGAACAGCGCCCTGGGAACCTGGAACGAAAAGCTGGTGGAAATCTGGCAGCTTGTCACCCAGTCCCCCACGGAATTCCGAGGCGGCGGCATCTGGAACGTAATTGCCGATATCCACGGCGCGTTGCAGGCTACCGGCCTGGCCCTGCTGGTATTGTTTTTTGTGATTGGCGTAGTCAAGACCTGCGGCAGCTTTGCGGAGGTGAAAAAGCCGGAACACGCCCTAAAGCTGTTCATCCGCTTCGCACTGGCAAAGGGCGTTGTCACCTACGGGCTGGAGCTGATGATGGCGCTCTTTAATATTGCCCAGGGGATCATCTCCACCATCATGAGCAGCGCGGGCTTCGGGACCACGACTGAAGCCGTTTTGCCGCAGGCCATCGTGCAGGCCGTCGAGGAGTGCGGCTTCTTGATGAGCATCCCCTTGTGGGCGGTGACGATTATCGGCAGCCTGTTCATCACGGTGCTGTCCTTCATCATGATCCTGTCGGTGTACGGCAGATTTTTCAAGCTCTATCTTTATACCGCCATCGCCCCCGTGCCTCTGGCCTCCTTTGCGGGAGAGCCGAGCCAGAGCATCGGCAAAGCCTTTCTCAAAGGTTATGCCGCCGTCTGTCTGGAGGGGGCGATCATCGTCCTGGCCTGCGTCATCTTTTCCGTCTTTGCGGCCGCCCCGCCGGTGGTGGACGCCAGCGCCAGCGCCGTGACGATGGTGTGGAGCTATATCGGGGAGCTGGTTTTCAACATGCTGATCCTGGTCGGCGCGGTGAAGATGGCCGACCGGGTGGTGCGGGAAATGATGGGATTATAACAGGATAACGGACACGAAAATCCGGTATCCTCACATGTCCTTGAACGGAACGCCATCCCCGTAAACAACAGGTTTCCCTGTTCTGGGGTCAAGCAAATCCCCCTGCTCGTTGAACTGAACCTTGTCAAGGGGTACGCCCATCTCTCTGGCCCGGCGGATCTGCCACGCGACGTCATCTTCCATGTATCTCTCGTCCCGTTTGCACCGTATCGCCTTTATCAGCGACACAATCCAGCTTAACACGGTCAGGCCGAGCAACGAAAACAGGATGATGTACGCCAAAGTCTCATGTTCCACCGCCCACTTGTTCAGCACAGTGCCGAAAAGCAGGAAGCAAAGGACGGGAATCGTCAGCCGGAGCTTTCCTGCCGCTTTGAAGATGAAAGAAAGAATGAGCAGTCCCACCGTAAGGCAAAGAGAAATAAGGGCCGCGGCTGCCATAATGGTCACTCCTTTCCACATAAACCGTATATTTCCATTATATCACGCGGCGCAAATGTAAAAAGTTATCGCCATGAAAGAGGTTGACATGAAAAAGCTCGATTTAAATGAAAAGCTGAAAATAGAGAAGGAAAAACTCAACAGGCTTGCGGATGAAGCCTTGAAAAAGGATATCCCCCTCACCCAGGATGAGGCATTTATGGCGCAGAACCGCAAGGTTGACGCCTTGGTAGTTAAGATAATCAAGGAGCAAGAACGGCACAGGAAAAAACAGCGGGAACGATAAGGCAAGCAACCCAATGGCGCTACGTTAAGAGGCGCTATTTTTTATGGAGGTGATGATATTTTGGAAGTCAAGATCAACCGGGAAATCCGGGATTACACGGAAAGCATGTTTTTTGGACTGTCCCTGCGGCAGTTCATTTTTTCTGTCCTGGCCGTCATCGTGGCCGTGGGTATCTACTTCAGCCTGCGGAGCTTCTTCGGCACGGAGACCGTGAGCTGGATGTGCATTTTGGGGGCCGCCCCCTTTGCCGCCCTCGGCTTTATCAGTTACCACGGCATGACGGCGGAGCAGTTTCTCTGGGCCTACATCAAGTCGGAATTTCTCCTGCCTAAGCGCTTGACCTTTCACCCCACTAACATCTATTACGAAGCCCTGAAACCCGCCCTAGAAAAACACGAAAAGGAGGAATCGAAGCGCCATGATTAAAACCCTGCAAAAAATCCTGAAGCAGGACAAGGAAAAATTTGTCGTCCCCAAAGGCGTGCAGCAGGCCATTCCCATCCGCGCCATCTGGCCGGAGGGGATTTTTCAGGTAGGCAATAAGTTTTCCCGAACCTTTCGCTTTGAGGACATCAATTACGCGGTGGCCTCCAAGGAGGACAAGGAAGCCATGTTTCTCTCCTATTCGGAGCTTTTGAATTCCTTTGACAGCGGGGCGACCACCAAAATCACCATAAACAACCGCCGCCTGAATAAGACGGACTTTGAAAGCTCCATTCTGATCCCCCTCCGGGAGGACCCTCTGGACGAGTACCGCCGGGAATACAACCGGATGCTGCTGGATAAGGCCACCGGCGCGAACAGCATCGTGCAGGACAAATACGTGACCGTGTCGGTGGCGAAAAAGAATATCGAGGAAGCGCGGAACTACTTTTCCCGCATCGGCACCGATCTCATTACCCACTTTTCCCACCTGGGTTCCAAATGCGCGGAGATGGACACCACCGACCGGCTCAGAATCCTGCATGACTTTTTCCGGGCCGGTGAGGAAACGTTTTTCCGTTTCGACCTGTCCGAAACCATGCGCAAGGGACACGACTTCAAGGACTACATCTGCCCCGACATCTTGGAGTTTGAACGCGATTATTTCCGCATGGGCAACAGGTTCGGGCGCGTCATCTTCCTGCGGGAGTACGCCAGCTTCATCAAGGACAGCATGGTGGCCGAGCTGTGCGACTTAAACCGCAGCATGATGCTATCTCTGGACATCATCCCCATCCCCACCGACGAGGCCGTGCGGGAGGTGGAAACCCGGCTGCTCGGAGTGGAAACCAATATCACCAACTGGCAACGAAGACAGAATCAAAATAATAACTTTTCCGCTGTTGTTCCTTACGACATGGAACAGCAAAGAAAAGAGAGCAAAGAATTTCTGGACGACCTGACCACCCGCGACCAGCGCATGATGTTCGCGGTTTTGACAATGGTGCATATCGCGGACAGCAAGGAGCAGCTTGACAGCGACACGGAAACCCTGCTGACCACGGCCAGAAAGCACCTGTGCCAATTCTCCCCCCTGACCTGGCAGCAGATGGACGGCCTGAACACGGTATTGCCCTATGGCCTGCGCAAAATCCACGCCATCCGGACCCTGACCACCGAAAGCACGGCGGTGTTCATCCCTTTCCGGGCGCAGGAAATTGCCCACAGCGGCGGCATTTACTACGGGCAGAATGTTATCTCCAAGAACATGATCATCGCCAACCGCAAGCTGTTGTTAAACGGCAACAGCTTCATATTAGGTGTTTCCGGCTCCGGCAAATCGTTCACGGCCAAGCGGGAAATCGTCAACCAAATGCTTGCCAGCGACGACGACATCATCCTGATCGACCCGGAGCGTGAGTATTCGTCACTTGTAAAGGCGATGGGCGGCGAGATCATCCATATCTCCGCCACCTCGAAAAACCACATCAACGCAATGGATATGAGCAAGGATTATGGCGACGGGGCAAACCCGGTCATCCTGAAATCGGAATTCGTCCTGTCCCTGTGCGAGCAATTGATGGGCGGGCAGAACCTGGGGGCGAAGCAGAAATCCCTGATCGACCGCTGTACCGCCAGCGTGTACCGGAAGTACCTACAAAGCAACTTCAAAGGGAAAACGCCCACCTTGCAGGACTTCCATGCAGAGTTACTGAAGCAGGCGGAGCCGGAGGCCCAGGAAATCGCCCTGGCCATCGAGCTTTTTACCTCCGGCAGCCTAAATACCTTTGCCAAGCCCACCAACGTGGATGTGACCAGCCGCCTGGTCTGCTACGACATTTTGGATTTAGGCAAGCAGCTTCTTCCTATCGGGATGCTTGTCGTGTTGGACAGCATTTTAAACCGTATCACTCAGAACCGGGCCAAAGGAAAAAACACCTTCATTATCATAGATGAAATCTATTTGCTCTTTCAGCATGAGTACAGCGCCAATTTCCTGTTCACTCTCTGGAAGCGTGTCAGGAAATACGGTGCGTTCTGCACAGGCATTACCCAGAATGTAGATGACCTTTTGCAGAGCCACACGGCCCGGACCATGCTGGCCAACAGCGAGTTCATTGTCATGCTCAACCAGGCTTCCACGGACAGAAGGGAACTGGCCAAGCTCCTGAACATTTCCGATCTGCAATTAAGCTATATCACCAACGTGGACGCGGGCAACGGCCTCATCAAGGTGGGCAGTTCCTTGGTGCCCTTTGCCGACCAATTCCCGCGCAACACCAGGCTCTACAGCCTGATGACCACTAAGCCGGGCGAACAGGCGCAAATCTAATGTAACTATATATGCGCAAGCGGCTGGCCGTAATTCCGGTCAGCCGTTCATTGTGCGCCCGGCATGGGCGCAGTCTAGCGGGTGAAAGTCCCGAGCGCGGGTTGATAGTGCCAAGCGCATAGCCAAGGGCAAGGGTGTCCTCGGCGACGAGGAATCTGAAGGAAGCCGGAGGCAAACTTCTGGTCTGACGAACAGAAATCACATAAGGCATGCGTAAGCTGGGTAAGGTTGCAATACAAACTGAAGCCCAAAACTATCCGGAAGCTTACGATGTAGATGTGGCAGATAGATGGAAGGAAAGACTGCGCTCTTACCCGGGGAGGTCTCACGGACGGGCGGAAACAGAGTAAGAAGCCCGGTTGAAACAAGATTTATCGTGAGAAGTCAGCCGAGGCCATAGTACAGAGGCATTGAGATGCTGAAGGAAGGGCTGAACCAGAGGAGGTGTGGGTCAATGAAAGTTACTGAAAGTGACAATTTAAAACACAGACAACCTCAATATGAGGGCTATCTGCAAAGGGTATCTGCGGAACAGAGAGAGTATGCAGAAGCGTGCGGGTCACCAAAGATGACTGAAACCGACAGCACCAACACAAGCAAGCAGACGGAAGGGTTACTGGAGCAAATTGTAACCAGGGAGAACCTGTATCGCGCCTACAAACAAGTAAAGAGCAATAAAGGCGCAGGCGGAATCGACGGGATGCAGGTAGATGACCTGCTACCCTTCTTAAAAGCGAACAGGACTGAACTTGTGCAATCCATCCTGGACGGTAAATACCGTCCAAAACCCGTTCGCAGGGTAGAAATACCCAAGGAGAACGGGAAGACTAGAAAACTAGGGATACCAACCGTCGTAGACAGACTTATCCAACAAGCAATTTGCCAAGTGTTAAGTCCAATCTTTGAAAAGCAGTTTTCAGACAACAGCTTTGGTTTTCGACCTAAAAGAAGTACGCATGACGCACTTAAAAGGTGCCAGACCAACATTACAGAGGGCTACAAATATGTGGTTGATATGGATTTGGAAAAGTACTTTGATACGGTAAACCAGAACAAGCTCATCCAGCTACTGTCGGAAACGATAAAGGACGGACGGGTTATTTCGCTTATTCACAGATTCCTGCGAGCAGGGGTTATGGCGGGCGGATTGTTTGAGGAGAGTCCCGAAGGAGTGCCGCAAGGCGGCCCATTAAGTCCACTACTTGGAAATGTCATGCTGAATGAATGCGACCATGAATTGGCAAGGCGCGGACACCGTTTTGTACGCTACGCAGATGACCTGATGATCTTCTGCAAAAGCAAGAAAGCAGCTAGCCGCACGTTGGACCATATTCTTCCCTACATTGAAGAGAAACTATTCTTGAAGGTGAATCGGGAGAAAACGCAGGTAGCATATGTGGGCAAGGTTAAGTATTTGGGATATGGCTTTTACATCTATAAAGGAGAAGGCAGGCTCAGAATACATCCCAAGAGTGTCAGAAGATTTAAGGAGAAAATCCGAGAAATTACAGGACGCAGTAACGGGATGGGGATTGAGGCAAGGAAAATCCGGTTGAACCAGACAGTTCGCGGATGGATGAACTACTTCAAACTTTCAGATGCAAAGAAGCTGGTACAGAGCTTGGATAAATGGATTAGAAGCCGCATACGAATGGTGACATGGAAACGATGGAAGAAAGTCCGTACACGTTTCAAGAACCTCAAACGCATGGGAATCAAGGAAGAACAAGCATGGATGTGGTCAAACACAAGAAAAGGCTATTGGCGCACTGCCCATAGCCCAATCTTATTAATAGCCTTATCCAACGAGAGGTTCAAGCGTGCCGGATACCTTAGTTTAATGGAATGTTATTCTGCGAATAATGTGTAAACTTTGGAACCGCCGTATACCGAACGGTACGTACGGTGGTGTGGGAGGTCGGCTACTCAAGTAATGGGTAGCCTCCTACCCGATCATGATGATGAGGAGGAAAACACAATGGAAACCATCCGGTTTGCAGACAAAGAACATAAGGATTTTTTCTGTCAAATGCTTGCCAAAACCCGCAATAACGACGCCTATCACCAGGCGTTTTTTTATGCGATGGGCATCTGCGCGGAAACGAGGCGCAATATCCATACTCTCTTTGACTTCAAAGAAGGCGGCATCAGGCCGGAGGGCCTTGCGGCGGCATGGCAGACAGGCGGAACCCGCCGCCTGTGCCGCCTGGCCTTCAACCTCTGGAACGGCTGGACGGAGGAAGGAAAAGAAAACCGTTCCACGCCCTACGAGCTGTTTGACTGCGGCTTTGCTCCCTACTTCTTCGAGGCCATTCGGCTGCGCTATCCCGAATATTGCCGGAGTTTGGAACGACCCGCGCCCCGGCTTTCCGAAAAGGCGCGGTAACAACCGGCGAAACACCGAAAGGAGGTGGGCGCGTTGAAAGACATCAAGACCAAATCCACCGTCAAGGATATTAAGGTACTGGACAAAAGCCTCGATGTGACCCGCAGAGCGAAAAACGCCTTTATCCGTACCAAAGATCAGGCCGAGCGGACGCAGCGACCGGAACACGACAGCTATGCAGCGTATGCCGAGGATAAGGTGAAGGAAAGCGTAGAAACGGTTGGCAATGAAGCTGTTCACACGATGGGGCGTCAGGGCAAAAAGGCGGTTCAAAAAGTCAAAGAACGCCGCAATACAGGAGCGGATACGTATCGGTCAGACGCTGCTGAGGGATATACGGCGGAGCAGACCTCCCGTGCCGAAACCGGCAGTCCCCAAACGCGCCGGAGCGCCGCTTCCCCTCAAGGAAAGCAAGCTGCCTCGTCCAAGGCTGGAAAAGCACCTGAACAGTACCATGCTCCCGTGCAGACGAGGCAATCGGCCCAGCGAAAAGCCGCCCAATCCAAAGCAAAGGAAACGGTGAAACGAAAATATACCCTTGCCAAGCCCAACGAATTAGCGAAACGGCGGTTTATCCAGAGCCGGGCGAAAGCACGGTTTTCCCTAAACAAAGAAATGCATGCGGCGGAAACCAAAACCGCCCAGGCCGTCCAAAGTCCCATTTATAAGCCGTCGGAAAAAACAATACAGCGCACTACTCCGCCGAACACAAGTGGCACTGGCCGCACCGTCAAGCAATTTGCCCGGTCCGGCAATAAAGCGGTTAAGGAAAATGCCAAGGGCACGATTAAAACGGCGCGGAAATCGGTCAAGACCGCCGGGCAAACCGCCAAGACCGGTGTAAGAACCTCTCAGGCGGCGGCTAAAGCCACATCCAAAACCGCGCAGGCAACCGCTAAAGCGGCGCAACGGGCAACGCAGACAGCAAGGGCCACCGCCAAATTCACTATTCATATGGCGAAATTGACCGTCAAAGCCGCCGCCGCGTTGGTCAATGGACTGATCGCCCTGGTGGGCGCAGGCGGGGCCGTCCTTGCCCTGTTCCTGATTATTATCGCCGTGGCCGCCCTGTTCGCGTCTCCCTTTGGCCTGCTTTTTTCCGACGAGAACAAGGATGCGGAGGTAACACCCGTCTCCGTGGTGATACAGGAAGTGAATGAGGAATACAATCAGCGGATAGAGGAAATCAAGAACGACAACACCTGGGACACGCTGGATGTTCAGTACGTCGGCACCGGAGGCAGCCGGGGCAATATCTGGATAGACATTCTGTCCGTGTTCGCCGTCAAAACCGCCCTGACCGATGAAGGCATGGATGTCGTCACCATCGACCAGACCCGTGTTGACCTTATCCGGGAAGTTTTTTGGGATATGACTGAAATTGACCACTGGATAGAAACCGTGGCGCATACCGACAGCGACGGGGGAACATGGTACGAGCGCGTTCTGCATATCGTCATCACCCAGCGAACCGCAGGGGAGCAGGCGGAAGTCTATCGCTTTAACGACAACCAAAGGGAAGTACTGGAGGACCTTCTGAGCGGCGACTACGACCGGTATTTTATAGCCCTGATCACGGGGTTGGGACACTTGGGGGACGGAACGGAGGTTATCGCGGAGGGCTTTTATATCTGGCCCAGCGCCGCCAGTGACTATGTAACTTCCTTTTTTGGCACCAGGCTGCATCCCATTCTGGGTGTCTACAAAACCCACACCGGTATCGACATCGGGGCGGGATACGGAACGGCGATACTGGCTGCCGCTGACGGCGTGATCACAACCGCAGCTTACGACGCGGGCGGCTACGGAAACTATCTCATTGTCGACCACGGCAGCGGCAATAGGACCCTTTACGCCCACATGAGCCAAATGAGCGCCGCTGTCGGGCAGACGGTGACACAGGGTCAGACCATCGGCTTGGTGGGCAGCACAGGATTGTCCACAGGTCCGCATCTGCACTTTGAGGTTTATGTCGGCGGCACCAGGGTTGACCCCCTGCTGTACTTCTCCAATTATACGGCGGCATGGTAAGGATTGGCTGATTAAAAAAGAAAAGATAACTTGCCATTCATTTCATGCCCAAAGGGATCATTGCCCCACTTGTGAACCGCTTCAACACACCCTTTCATTTGGCGAGTTCGAATCAAAGCCGCCATTTTTCTCTTTAATTTGTTGGACAATGCAAGACCCCGATCAGCAGGCCGATGAATCAGGAAGAAATGCTCTAGGCGGTTATGTCCTCTGATGTAATGGATAATTCTGATACGGGACTAACGACAACGAGAATACCTTGTAACTAAAACACCCGTACCTGCTCATATCAACTGAAAATTGCAAGCTGTTTTAAACGATATGAATTATCCGTAATAAAATAAATGCTTTCAGAAGCATATAATATGATTTCTGAAAGCATTTATAAAAAAGGATTAACCTAGTAAAAAATAATTTTCTATTTTTTCTCCTTTGAATTACACAAGGATTCCAAGTGATGCATCAGAACAGATTCAATCATAACAGGCGTTATTTGATCCGGTCGCATTACACAATGATACCCAAGTCCGTCTATCAACGCACACAACCTTTCAGCTTCAATTTCTTTATCTAAATCGGGTTTCGCGAGATTTAAGGAAATTAGTGAATCCAATACTAATTTCAAAGCGTCGTATAAGATGTCATAAAATCGTCCAGCTAATGCTTGCAATTCGGGATCACTCAGTGATTTTGCCGAAAAAGACAGCCACACAGCCGTTTCTAGCTTCCTTTCTTCATCTAAAGGTAATAACTGCAGTAATACACGCCTAATGTCTTCAATAGTAGGACCCGCAGAGAATAAATGCATGCTGTTTATCCGCTTCTCAGCCTTGCTGTTAATAAGCTCCATGGAAAAGACAAAAAGCTGACTTTGGCTGGAAAAATAATGCCGCATGGAACCCATTGATAAGCCGGATTCTTTAGCTATTTTGCGTACCGTAGCACCTTCCAAGCCTTCTCTTTGGATAACTCTCCAAGTAGCTTCCGCAATTTTTTCTTTTTGTTTTTCATGATCAATTATTTTTGGCATGTCTAATTTTAGCACACTTGATTTATTTAATGCAAGTGTGCTAAAATCTTTTTAAGACAAGTGTGCTAAAAAAATATGTCCGTTCAATAACTGGATTTCATAGGTGAGGAATAATGTGAATACACAAGTCAATTCAAACAGGTAGGTTGCCAATAAACATAGTAATAACCTATGGGAACGTGCCTATCAAAGCAAAAAAGTCCTAGCTATTTAAGAGGAGATATATGATACATTTTGAAGGGCTGGAGAAAAGTTATCATGGCAAAATAGTACTTAAAAATATCAGCGGCAGAATCAATAGGGGTGAAAAAATCGGTCTAATAGGAGGGAATGGGATTGGCAAGACAACCCTTGCCAGACTTTTAATAGGTGAGGATGTTCCTGATTCCGGTACCATAAAATACGCTTCCCCTCTGCCTAATATTATTTACCTTCCACAGTACCCTGTGTTTATGCCGGGGATTTCATTGTATGAAGAACTATATCAAACCATCTTAAAATACTCAAATAGCAAAGAAAATTTGGACACCTTAGTAAAGAAATCTTTGAATCAAGCCGGTCTCGAAAAAACATTATGGGAACACGAAGCGGAAAAATTAAGCGGAGGCGAAAAAACCAAACTTATGCTTTGTAAAGTTCTCATAAGGGATTTTGACCTTTTGCTCCTTGATGAACCCACAAATCATCTGGATATGGAAAGTTCCGCCTGGCTTGAGAAGACAATAAGAAAGCTAAATAAAACAGTTTTAATTATTTCTCATAATAGGCATTTGCTGGACAGCGTGGTAGACAAGATATGGGAACTTACTTCAAGGGGCTTAAAAATTTATAAAGGAAACTACTCTGCTTATAAGGCCCAGAAAAAAATCGAGCTTAAGAACGCTGTCAAAGAGTATGAGAAACAGAAATTAAGGATTAAACATTTAAGACAGACCATTAATAAAAAGAAAAATTGGCTGGTAAGCGCTCACAAGGTAGCAGGGCAAAATGATTTTTACCGGGGCAAGGCCAAAAAACAAGCCGTTGTGGTTAAAGCGAAGGAAAAGGAATTGGAGAGACTGGAGAAAAACCGGGTTGAAAAGCCGTCAAGAGCAGTATTGCCCGCTTTTGAAATCATTAATAAAAACATTATTAATGAAAAACTGCCGCCCATTATCATCAAAGCCAATAACTTAAGTAAAAAATATGGAGATCAGCTAGTTTTCCAGAACGTGTCGTTCAATCTCAACCGGGATGATAAAGTTGCCCTGATTGGGAGTAACGGAGCCGGCAAAACCACTCTTTTAAAAGTGATCTGTGGGATTGACAAGGATTATCAAGGCTCTCTTATATTAAATCCTTCTTTAAAAGTCGGCTATTTCTCACAGGAATTTGAGGGATTGAATACTCAGAATACAGTTCTTGACAATGTTATAACTCAAGATATTGCTTTAAATGAGGTCAGGCTTCTTCTTGCCTCTCTGCTTTTCAAGAAAAACGATGTGTTTAAACCGATTGCCGGGTTAAGCATGGGGGAAAAGTGTAGAGTAGCCTTTGCCAAACTCGTTTTATCCGGTGCCAATCTGCTTGTTTTGGATGAACCTACCAACTATCTGGATATTGTGTCGAAAGAAAAAATTGAAGAGGTATTAGAAGATTTTGGTGGCAGTGTGCTTTTCGTTTCTCATGACAGATATTTAGTAAAAAGGATTGCCAATAAAGTCATGAAATTAGAAAAAGGTCATTTAAAATATTTCAACGGGGATTACGATTACTACCTGGAAAAGAGCCGAAAAGAGCAAAAAGCAGATGAAACAGGCATTGAGCAAACAAAGCTCAGTGATCACATCCTGCGCTTAGAATGTGATTTGGCCTATTTAGGCAGTAGACTCAATGAAAGATTGAATGAGCATGAAAAAGAGTACCTTAATGAAGAATTTTTAGCGAAAGCCAAAGAACTCAACGATTATCGCAAATTATGGAGGTAAATTTTGTGTCCTTGCAGGACTATGGCCGCTAGAACTTATGATTGATAACTGAATATTCGCTTCACGGCATGAGAGGTTTATCCTCCGAATTTCTTGTCAAATTAGGGCGTAGGCTGCAAGGTTTCCTTGCGGCTTACGCCTTTTCATTGTCGTTTTTTGCTAGATACGAAGGAAAAACAATAGCTTTTGTTGTGAAAAGGAAGCCGATATCGGGATAAAACAGCACTAAAAAATTATTTTCCCAAAACCCTGTATTTCGTCCTTCTCATTTCAATGTATAGGGCGAGAGGAGATGAAGCCTATGAAAAGGAGTGCTGAAACCTATAATGCGGTAGGAAAAGCGTTTTGCGCCTACATAAAAATCGTAATAACCCGTTCGTCACGGGGATATTTCCGTGCTCAATACAAGCATTTCAGCCGGAGCATCCCCTTGGAGGAAGTGGAGGAAATCAACTTACGCGCCGAGGCCGACATAGACATCAATATTCCTGTCTTTAATTGGGACAAGCTGGATGAATACATCGAAGATGAAATCCTGTCTGCGGTTATCAGCACCCTCAATTCAAAGGACAAGCAACTGCTCTACCTGAAATATTACGAGAACAAGACCGACTATCAGCTTTCCCTCATTTTCGGCGTGACGCAGCAGAGCATCACCGAGCGGAAAAACCGGATTCTGAAAAAGCTGAAGAATCGGTTTCGGATATGAACCAGCCATCTTTTATCTAATCCGTGCTCCGCCCTTTCCGTGAAAGCAACGCACTTTTACGGAAAGGAGGAAAGGCCATGCGGGAAATACTGGATTTAATCGAAGCAGCCCAGCATGGTAACGAGCGGGCAATTGAAAACCTCATCCGGCAGTTTGAACCGCTCATTATCAAAAAATCCTGCCTGTTCGGGAAGCTGGACGAGGATTGCAGGCAGCATTTAACGCTGGAATTCATATTGGCGGTATACAACTTTGACCTAAAACGGTTTGAGAAATAAGCTATAAGGCTTGCAGAGAAAATTTTCTGCAAGCCTTGTTTTTGTGCGCCGCGCATGGCGCGTAACTAGGTGGTGAAAGTCCACTATGGGGGCTGGCAGTTGCCAACCATTAGCCAAGCGCAAGGGTGTCCACCGCGAGGTGGAATCTGAAGGAAGCGTGATGAGCAAAGTTCCGGCCCGAGGAACACGAACAGTATTAGGCATACGATGTGGGATAAGGCTGCAAAACATGCTAAAGTCCAATAAACTGCACGGACGCAGAGGTGTAAATACTGCGGGCACATGGAATGAAAGTTACGGGTCTTACCGCGGGAGGTCTCATGGACACATGGAACTCATTTGTGAAATGTGGTTGAAACAAGATTTATCATGAGAAGTCAGCAGATACCATATTAGTAACGCCAGTCGACAGCGTTATGAAGGGTTGAACCTTAGGAGGTGGTAGTAAATGGATGTTACCGAGGTCGGGTTAAAAGAAGGCAGAACACATTACTGTGGTAATGGCTGCTGTCAAAGAGATAATGCGGAACATGAAGGGTATGACAGAGCGCCTACTGATAATAAGAGGATAACTGAAAACAACACCACCAATGCCGACAGAAGTAGGTATGGGCTACTTGAGCAAATCTTAAATACCAACAATCTTAATCAAGCATTTAAGCAGGTTAAGAGGAATAAAGGAGCACATGGAGTTGATGGGATGGAAGTGGAATTTCTTCTACAATATCTCAAAGACAGTGGTGAGGAGCTTAAGAAATCCATATTGGGCGGTAAATATCGTCCAAATCCGGTCCGACGGGTAGAAATACCAAAGGACAATGGGAAAATGAGAAAGCTGGGAATACCAACAGTAGTAGACAGAGTAGTGCAACAGGCAATCGCACAAATACTTTCACCAGTGTTTGAACCTCAATTTAGTGAAACCAGCTATGGATTCAGACCCAAAAGAAGCGCTCATGATGCATTAAAGAAGTGTAAGGAATATGCGAATGAAGGCTACACATATGTAGTTGATATGGACTTAGAGAAATTTTTTGACACAGTTAAACAATCGAAAATGATTGAAATTTTGTCAAGAACAATTAAGGACGGCAGAGTCATATCCCTAATACACAAATATTTGATTGCAGGAGCAGTTGACAAGGGGAGGTTTGAGGAGACAAATATAGGACTAGTGCAAGGAGGGTCAATTAGTCCGTTATGCAGTAACATTATGCTAAATGAGCTTGACCATGAACTAGAAAGGCGAGGAATAAAATTTGTGCGTTATGCAGATGATGTACAGCTGTTTGCAAAATGCAAGAGAAGTGCCCAAAGAATGTTGAAAAACATTCTACCATTTATTGAGGGCAAGCTTAAACTTAAAGTAAACAGAGAAAAGACTACAGTTGCCTACATTGGGAAAGTCAAGTTTCTAGGGTATGGATTCTACCCATCAAAAGATGGAATAAAACTTCGCGTCCACCCCAAGAGCATAGCCAAGATGAAAGGAAGAACCAAGGAAATTACTTCAAGAAACAATGGTTTGAGTTACGAGACAGTTAAGCTGAAACTTAAACAATTCATTTATGGATGGATTAACTACTTTAAACTAGCTGATATGAAGAGTTTGCTGAAAGGAACTGACGAATGGCTGCGCAGAAGATTGAGAATGTATATCTGGAAAAGGTGGAAACGAGTTAGAACAAGATATTCTATGCTAAAGAAACTGGGGCTTACCCACAGTAATGCTATAAAGTACGCCAACACAAGAAAAGGCTATTGGCACATAGCAAACAGCCATATTCTTGCCTGCACCATAACCAACAATCGGTTAAGGAAGTCAGGATACACATTTTTCACGGATTACTATGAATCAGTTAAGGTGTAAACTAAGGAAACGCCTAGTACCGAACGGTATGCTAGGTGTTGTGGAAGGTCGGGAATTAAAATAATTAATTCCCTCCTATCCGATTGCCCTGTATTTTGCGGGGCTTTTTTCAATGTATAGGGCGAGAGGGCAAGACAGCTTTCCCCTCACGGTCTTTGACAACTGAATAGGTGTCTTTCCGGTACGTTCCCCGTATGCCCTGAAAGGGAAGCCAGATTGCAGGTACGCCAAGACCACCTGTCCGGCATCAGCCGGATCACAGCCGAAGTATCCATGCCGTTATGGATTGGATGAAGGTAAGGTGCGAGCGATCAATACCGTGCAACGAATAAATGTTGGTTGCATTTAAGGCGGCGACACATACGGAGGGATAATGATACTTCCGTCCAGCCACAGTCCGAGCGTGATAAAACCGTCGCAGGCAATGGGGATGGCCCGTCAGTATGGGGGGAGGTGAAATTCCTATGAGGATGGTCAGCCGCCGTCCGCCGGATAAGCCCATAACGATAGAACCAAAGCAGAAATGCAGGTCAGGGGTGCGTATCTTGGTGCGAGCTGTATGCGTACCCAATCATAGGCGTACCCCTGTTATCTGCATTTCATTTTTGAGAGAAAGGGGCTGATACCTTGCTTAAAAGCAGTGAAGCATATAAGCTGATTTTTCGGGAATACCCGGACGTGGTCAGTGTGGAGCAAATGTGCGAAATGCTGGGCGGTATCAGCACGAAAACCGGATACCGCCTTTTACGGCAAAATCAGATCAAGCATTTTAAGATAGGCAGAACTTATAAAATCCCCAAGCTTCATATTTTCGAATACCTGGCGGTCGCGCAGGAATCCGATGCGTAAAATATCGTTCGCACCTTTGCAAGATATTTTGCAGCCTGCTACACTAAAGCCGTCAATGGTAGGTGAATATGGACTGTTACTGATTTAAAGGAGGCAAAAATTCATGGTAACAGGACACCTGCGAGAAAAAAACGGCTATTTCCAGATGATCCTCACCTATAAGGATATGGACGGAAAACGCCAAACCAAGTCCGTCAGCACAGGACTTCCCGTCAAGGGGAATAAAAAGCGCGCCGAAACGCTGCTTTGGAAAACCAGGCAGGAGTTTAATCCCGACACGGCAATGAGCGACAAAAACATGTTGTTTGCAAACTTCCTGAAAAAATGGCTGCAGGAAGTTATCAACCGGGTAGACGCCGACACCTACGCCCTTTACGCGTACGATGCCAAAACCTTCGTTATCCCTTACTTTAGGGACAACGCCATCACGGTGGCGAAAATAAAGCCGGGGGACATCGAAGGCTACTATCAGTATGAGAGGACAGAAAAAAACGCAATAAAAACCGCCCTGCTCCAATATCACGAGGTCATCAAAGAGGCCTTGGACTACGCCGTGGAGCTTGAGCTGATCCGGGACAATCCGGCCGACCAAGTAAACCCAATCACCGGCGAGGTGCGGATACTGTTTACCGACTTCCTGCTGGAATGGCTGGAGATGACCAAGCACAATGTGGAAATGACCACCTACGCCTCTTACGCTATGTGCATCAAGAGCTGCATTATTCCTTACTTTAAGGAATTCAGGCTGACATTAAAGGAAGTGACGCCAAAACACATCCAGGACTATTATCAGTACGAGCTGAACGAGAAAGGCTTAAGCGCCTGCACGGTGATCCACCGCCACGCCAACATTCGCAAGGCGTTGCAGTACGCTTTCAAGGTGGGGCTGATCGCCTTTAACCCCGCCGACCGGATCGAGCGGCCCAAGACCACAAAATTCGTGGGCAGCATTTACGATGCCAACGAATTGGAAGCCTTGTTCGCCGTCGTGAAAAACAAGCCGATAGAGCTGGCCGTTATCCTGGGCGCGTTTTACGGACTGCGCCGCAGCGAAATCGTTGGGCTGAAATGGGACGCGATCGACTTCAAAAAAAAGACGCTGACCATCAAGCACACCGTAACCGAGGTAAGGGTGGATAGAAAAGCCATCATCGTGGAAAAGGACCGCACCAAAACCAAGTCCAGCCACCGCACCCTGCCGCTGGTAGAGCCCTTTGAAAAGCTTCTCCGGCAGTTGAAGGCGGAGCAGGAGCGCAATCAAAAAGTATGCGGGAAAGACTATTGCCGGGAATATCTTGGCTACATCTACGTGAACGAGCTGGGAGAACGGGTCAAGCCGGGTTATATTACCCAGAATTTCGCACTCACGCTGAAAAACCACGGCTTAAAAAAAATCCGTTTCCACGACTTGAGGCATAGCTGCGCCAGTTTATTGTACGCCAACGGCGTCAGCCTGAAAGAGATCCAGGAGTGGTTGGGACACAGCGATATTTCCACCACCTCAAACATTTACACCCACCTGGATTTCAGCTCCAAGGTCGCTTCGGCCAACGCCATCATCGGCGTATATCCCTCCTGACATCCCTCCAAAGCGGGCGAAATGCCAGGTAAATAGGGAGCTGAGAGCACAGCAAATTTGCTCTAAAATGTATTATGTGACGGTATGCGGGACGGCAAACAAAAGGGTGCCACGAGAAAAGAAAAAGCCCTCGAATCCGCTTATATCGCGGTTCAAGAGCGATTATTTCTGGTGCCGATGGCCGGAGTCGAACCGGCATGGAAGTTATCCGCCGCATTTTGAGTGCGGTGCGTCTGCCAATTCCGCCACATCGGCAAATTTATTTCAATTTCCCTCTCCCTAATCCGCATTTGGAATTTGGAGGGATATGGTGGAGGGATATGAAAAACCGTAGAAACTATGAAGTTATCAGGAACCCAGCAGCCACGCGGGTTCGGGAGCCGCCGACCGGTCGAAAAGGGCTTTTCACGTACTGGATTTTGAGTCGCGCTCGTCTGCCAATTCCGACACTCTGGCTTATTTCATGCATA
>ENA-UOOH01001013-UOOH01001013.1-fermentation-metagenome-genome-assembly--contig:-NODE-1013-length-28865-cov-5.513849_pt1 | contig 28865 bp, 43 predicted proteins | sample MGYA00245778_ERZ724025 | MGnify/ENA primary metagenome ERZ724025 (study PRJEB28704, sample SAMN03018313) | fermentation metagenome | biome: anthropogenic terrestrial biome; feature: soil; material... | reverse complement strand
GGATGCTCCGGCGTATAAGCCGGATAATCCAATGGCGATAAATAATGTGCCAGCCACCAATCCGCATTTGCCAGTTTTGGCGTCATCCGCATAAACTGATTGACCCAAGTTGCCCTCGAATACAAAATCGGAAACCGGCCAGTTTTACCCTTAAGATAATCCATCATCGTTTCCACGACCCAGGTGATCCGCTCCCTGGATTGCCCTTGATACAATTCCAAATCCAGCGCAAGCCGGTCCATTTTCCAATCCGTGCCATAACTGCCGACTATTTCTAAAAACCACGCCGCTTGCCTGATTGGGTCCTGCCCAGGATAAACCACATGGTAAGCAATCCGGTTATGGCCGGCCAACCCTCGCCAATTTGGCCCAAAAGTCGGGTCTTCATATCCCCAGGATATGCCCGCGCGCATCGCCACAAACCGTGTCGCCGATCGCATCTTGCCATAATCCAGGCCAACACCCTGGTACTTGCTAATGTCAATGCCATAAGGTTTCATTTTGCCTCCTTATCCGATTTGGTAAAAACCTTGAAACGCAACATACTTCCCGCCTGTACTTGGCCAATTCCCACTTGCATAATCTGTTTCCAAATAGATCGTTTGTGAATTGCCTAGAATCTGCCATTTGCCAGGATTGCTTTGTCGTACGTTATCAAGCCGATATTCGATCGGACCTAACCAGTACAGCGAAGACGCGGCGGCGGATTTTAATTCCGGCGGCAAATAAATTCGCGCGTTAACGCTATTTGATGTGCCCGTAACAAAAACCACAAACGAAACTTTCTTTCCCTCGATCAGATAACGAAATCGATAAGAAGGCGTCCCACTCCATCCCACAAAAGTCGGCGTCAAATCCCGCCATTGCGCAGCCGGGATATCAGGCAGCCAACCAAGCGCCAGCTTCCCATCCGCATCAGCTCTTGGGATCTTATCAGCACCTGGCACGGTAACAATATCGCTGCTTCCGATTGTGCCCTGGATGTCGGTGTTTCCCTTGATTGCAACGCCGTCATTTTCTGTCACAGTAATTTTGCTTATGTTCCCAAGATTCCCCCCAATAATCTCAACCCGTTTGTTATGCTTCAAACTAACCCAAGTGTTATCCGGATAATGTGGGTCAAATAACAGCTGCAATCTTCCTAATGGCACCGTTCCTGTTCCAGTACCATAAAACGTGCAAGCCGATCCTTCTCCTCGCAGATCAATCCCAAATTGGTATAATCGCGCGGCATTGTTCGCCGCATTAACCTCGCCACTCACAAACATCTTTTTTGTCGCGGTGTCATAAACCATGTATTCTTTTGTTGCATAATTACCAATAACAAGCCCCAACCCGGTAAGGCCCGCATTTTGCCAGCCGTCCAGCGTCCCAATTCGCACAACTTCTGTGTTCTGGTTCCAGGCAGCCCCTTGCGTAAAAACGCTCATCCGCTGCTCGCCACTGGCAGTAAGCTCCAACCAGCCATCGCCGGCTTTACCACGCACGAAATAAACACTCTCGGCTGGCCACGCATCCGCGCCAGACCCATCCAAATTGCGCGTTACGTTGTAAGTCGATGCAGTGCCAGAAACCTTCGTACCAACACGCATGTATTCCATCTTATTTTCCGCGCGCAAAATCAAAATATCGCCAACCGTCAAAGCCTGTCCAAAATCAATCTGCGTATCACTGGCCGCCACATCCGCCACAAACTTCCCGGATTGCTTACACAAAACAAAAGTACCGTCCATCACCAAGACATTCTCTTTCTTAAAAATCAAAGTCGATAACTCACTAAAAAAACCTTTCCTGAACAGATGCGTAGGCGATCCAATATCCGCGCTATCGCCAACAATCGGCATGATCCCGCTAACTTCCATAACCTGCATAAACTTATTAAGCGCGGTCCAAACATGCGCGTCATCATCATGATCCGCGCTGTCTTTATGCGTTTCCAGCGCCATCAACACCGCTTCAATATCCTTATCCACCGTTTCTTCGTTCACATCGCCGGCCAGTCCAGTGATAAAAGGCGCCGCTCTTTTCATCAAACTCGTTAACTTGTTTTTATCCATTTTTTATCCTCAAATCCAAGGGGTTTCGCCAGTTGGCTGGCGTCAAAGTCATGCCCTCATCCGGCGTCCATTCCACCGCGTCACAGAAAAAACTTTGCGCGCCGGTAAATGTCGCATTACCAAGATTGCCCAAAACAACCGGCTCAATAGATACCCACTTACCGGTTGGGTCAAAATGCTCTCCCACAAAATTACCCGCCCGAAAATAAACTCGTCCATCCGGTCGCATTTCCAAATCCGGCTTAATCGGCTCTTCCGGTTCTTCCCAAACTTCCACCGCCATATCCGCTGCCACCCTGGCCAGCAGCCGCCGGTAATTCGATGTCCCCACTTCCAACAGGCTTTCAGCTTCGGTCAATGCTGTCGTGTCACCGCTACGATAACTTTCGGCATAATGCCCGCTGCGGTCATTGATAAAAACACCGCTAAAAAACTGGCCCGAATCCGTCAAATAGTTCTGAATCTGTTGCGAAGTTTCCGTAAGCACGTTGTTGTACAAGCGAAACGGCATATCCTTTTCCGTTTCCACCCACTCATCTTCAATAAACTCATAAAATGTGCCATCGCCATACCCGTTATTCGGATCCAGCGAAATCACCTGGTAATTGCCCTCCGGCGACCACGCCGACTCAATAACCAGAAAATAAGACTTCTTAGGTTTCAAAACCACCGTCTCATTCATAACACAACGCACCCAATCTGCCTCGGTCTTAATATTATGAGAGTCAAGCACCGCGTGTCTGATTTGACCGCCTGGCTTGCCATCTTCACCCACATGGTTCAAAGTGATATTAATATTTCCCGGACCGCCCACCTTATGCACAAACAGTTCAATTTCCGCAAGATTAATATCCGATGTTGCCTTAAAGGTCTGCGCAACTTTCACACCTTCCCGTAATTCAACACTCGCCGAACCGACCGTCTGAAAAGACAAAGCCAGCTCAGTTGGCACAAAACAATACCGCCAGCCCAATGTGTGCCACCAGCCTAAACATTCAATCTTGGCCACCGCTTCATCATCACCTTCCACAACATACAACCGCGGAAAAGCCATTGCATTGCGTAGCCGGGTTGCCATAGTAACCGCCTCAACCGATGACATCGATCCGCCACTTTCCAGCAATTCTTTAACCCCAAACTTTGCTAAAGAATCTTCATCTGCTATCCAGGGACTGGTTCGCCGCAGCCCAACCGTATTGCCCCCAGCGGAAATCAGGTTGTAAGCCACAGCCACCTTGTTCGAAAGCTCTTCCAGGTCCGCCACAACCATCACCTTATCCCGCGGCACCTCCACACGTTGCACAAATCCCCACCAAACAGCGTTGCCTTTTTCGTCATAAATTTCCACGCCACAGCGCAGCGTGTTCATCAGCTCCAAAAGCCTGTCTTCATTGCCACGGATCTCAATTTCAGCCCGGTCACAGCCGCCATAAACGCTTTTGCTGTATTGCACCACATCAATCTGCAAGCCAGCCGGCAAAACCTGTTCTGTGCGCCTGTTTCTTGTTCTTTGTAAAAACCTCACTCTCATATCAACCACCGCCTTGGGCGATAAGTCCCCGATACGCTCAAAGCCATATCAATTGGCGCTTGATTCAAATACGTCCCGTGCATCAGAAAATAAAACATATGCATTGCTTGCGGCTCCAACATCAAGGTGCCGGTCATTTTATGCAGTCCAAACAAATGTTGATTAGCATCCAAACCCCAACCTTCAGCGCCATTAATCACCAGCTCTTCATTCGGCGCCACATCACAATCCACGCTTACAAACGAATCCTGCGACAACAGCATCACATCATCAAACGCCCAATTCCAGGTCCCTTCCACGGTTGGCGTGGCGTGAATTTCCAGTTCCAGCTTGCGCAAGGATCCTTTACCCTCCAACCAGGGTGGCATCCGCAAATCAAACAAATCCAACCAGTGGCGCGCATACTTTTCAGATTCGCGCAGCCAATCGGTTTCATAAACCACATTCGTCCCAGACTTTATTTTCAACTTGTATTTAAAATGTTGATAAGTCCCCAAATAATGCGCCCGCAACAAAATACGCAGTCTTTGGCCACGCATTTGGGATATCAGCTGATCACTGATTTCCCAGCGCAAAATCGGCTCCGAAATGCCATAAGCCATACTTCCCCTGGCAATTGCGCCACCACTGGCGCCCGAGATCGTATAAGGCGTCACCCCAATCGCGCTTTCGGCTTCCAGGTGCCATCCGCTTTGCCAGTTGGGACGCGTCCGGTTGACCCCAATCCAGGCATAACCCAGCGCAATGTTCGATTCGTTTTTCATCACCAACTTCGCCGGCGTCGGCAAATCGCCCTCAATTAAATTGCCTGCCACATAAGCAATATTGATTTTTTTATTTGGTGCATTGCCGGACCCGTCATTGCAGTTGTAAACCTTGCCACTGTTCACATTACCGATAGGCAACGGCAATTCAGGCCCTTCCCAAAAAGGATCTCTTTCAAACGTGATTTCTAGATTGACCTTTGACCGTCTAAACTCCATCGCCAATCCCGGTCCAGCCTCTACTTTTCCGTCATAAATCTTGCTACGCCAGACATCTTCATTTTCCGCCACCTTGTATTCCACATAAACCGTATCCTCTGCCGGATCCTGTCGCCGTGCCCGCTCAAAAAAGCGGTTTAGACTGTTCACATTGGCCGCAACTGCGCCACGAAATTGCACTTGCACCGTTTCCACGACCGTGTTCTCTTCGGTCACCTCAACCGATGGCGCAAAACCCCGTTCCATAAAAAAACTAACCCGGTCATTCATCTCCAGCCGGACCGTTCCAGCTACAAATGCCATACTACTCGCCATATCTCACCTGTTATCACCATTCGTTTGTTCATAGTCCATCCTGTTCCGTATGGCGCACCTGTCCCGACCACGAAGGGCTTCGGGATCCCCGCCATGCGCTGCTTCCGTTCGTTCATGGTCCCCCGACCATGAACACCTTTGTCCGCACCATGCGTTTTCTTGTTTGCGCCGGTGTCCCACCGTGCGCACCATCGCCTGCACGCTTCACCCTCTCCAAGGACTGCTTGCGCTCCGAGGCGCTTTTCCGAGGCATTGGGGACTAAGGGGGCTGCTTGCATGCTTCGCCCCCTCCTTGGGAGGGGGACTAAGGGGGTGGGTCTTTTTTTCAATTGAAGGGGCTGCTTGTGTGTCGTCCTCTTTTCTTACCGAAATAAAACCAATCACAACAATCACCGTCCCTTTCCAATCAACTTCGCCACCCGCCGCGCCAGCAACATCTCATCAATCTGCGTAGTCGGCGAAACCACAATCGTCACCGGCCGCAAATCCTCTCTTGGCTCAACCACCGCGCTAGTCCCAACCCCAGCCGGCACGCCAGACATCACAAACTGCGGCGAAAAACCGAAAGACATCGCCGGCATCACCGCGCTAATATTGGCGCGCAAATCCTGTTCAATTTGTGCCATGCCCGACTTAACATTCGCCAAAAGCCCGCTTGGTTCCGCGAGACCCTCTGGAATCGGCTCAACGCTTTCACGGCCGACGCCACCCGGTCCTGTGGTGCTGCCACTATTCTTTCCGCCACCAAAAATAGAGGCAAAGAATTCAGAGAACTTGAACTTTAGCTTGCTCACTAACCAATCCCAGTTGCCAACAATCCCATCCCAGATATTGCTAACAATGTCCTTGCCATAATCCAAAATAGTTCCCAGGCTGCTTGAAATGCCTTCGCCAACCTTGGCCAACAGATCCTTACCAGCCGTCCAGGCCGTAGTAAAGCCGCTCTTAATGCCATCAACAACCTTACCCAGCAGTTCCTTGCCTGCCGACCAAGCCGTTGTCAAACTGGCCTTTACACCTTCAACCACCTTGCCCAACACATCCTTACCGGATGTCCAGGCGGTTATCAGCACCGCCTTAATGCCTTCCACGATCTTTCCTAGCAGCTCCTTGCCACTTGCCACAATCTTTGGCCAGTTGTCTACCAAGCCATTCACCAAACTAACAATAATCTCACCGGCCGCCTCTAATATCATTGGCAAGGCTTCGACTATCGCAACAAATATGGCCGCCACAATTTCGGGGATATACTCAATCAAAACCGGCAAGTTGTCGACCAGTCCCTGAACCAGGACCACAATCAATTCCAAAGCCGCGTCAATCAACAAAGGCAAATTCTCAATCAAAACAAGCACAACCTCCGGGATGATCGTTGTTATCATCGCCATCAGTTGCGGCAAGGCCTGTGTAATCCCCCGGATGAGCGTTACAATCATCTGCACCGCCGCCGGGATCATCTGCGGCAACAACTGGCCCAATCCAGCCACCACCGCCAACAATATCGACATGCCCACTTGCACCAGGCGCGGTAACATCCGCAACAGCCCATTCACCAGGCTCATAATCAACTTGGGCGCCGCCTCAATCAACATCGGTGCCAGCTGCTCAATCGCATCCACCAAACCCTCGGCAATCATGATCCCCGCCTCAATCAGTTGTGGCAAAGCCTCGATGATCCCAGAAATAATCATCACAATAAGTTCAACACCCGCCGGGATCAGCACCGGCAATAAAGCCTTAAAAGCACCCACCATCTGACTGATCACCGCTAAAAACGCCTGCACCAATTGCGGCATCGCTTTTACAACGCCGTCCAGAATCGTCCCTACCATCTGCACACCAACCGGGATCAACTCTGGCAACAGTCCCACCAGCACATCAAAAACTTGACTGAACAAATCGCCCAAAACAGGCAACAAAGATGGCGCTAAAGTCGCTAGGCCGCCTAATACCGCGCCGGTCACCTCTGGCAACACACCAAGCATATTTTCCAACACGGGTACCACGTTGGTCACCACTGCCTGGATCGAATCAACCAAATTCTTGGTCAAATTGCCCATGTCCGCATTGGCATTACCCAGGCCGCCCAAAAACGAACTCAAAGCTGCCCTGAAAAGACCCATCGCACCGGTAACGGTCGTAGTCGCTTCACGCGCAAAGTTACCGGCATACTGTTCCGTATTTTCAAAGAACATCTGCATGGCCATTTCAGCTTTTTCAGCTTGCGACGCCTTAGACCAAACAAAATCCAGCCCTTTACCAACCGCGTAGGCTTCGATATTTGTGGCATTCATCGCCACGCCCAGATTGTCCATCATGGTGAAATTGCCCTTGGCTGCACCCGCCACGGAGTCCAAAGCCATCTGCATGTCAATGCCCATCACAGACGCCATATCCGCCGCGCGCTGCAAAGCTCTTGCCGTCAAGTCCGCCGAACGCTCAATCTCAATCCCCGAACCTTGAAACAAAGCCCCCATCTTATTTGCAGTCGCCAGGTATTGCGACTGCGATACACCCATATTGCGATACGCGTCCTCGCCAATCTGCTGCATTCGTGTGGCATGCTCTTGGAAAACCGCCTCAGAACCACCCAGGTTCTGCTCCAACTCACCATATTCACGGATGACCGCCCGACTTAACGCCACAACGCCACCAGCCGCGCCGGCCACCATCATACCCACAGCGGCGGCCGCCTTTTTAGCCACACTGGTAATCGCATTGCCTACCGCGCCCAATGCGCCGGCAACACCCTTACCCAGATCCTTTAATCGATCTCCAAAAGGCTTAACGTCCTTTTCAGCTTTCTTGGCTTCCTCGCCAACCTTCTTGCTTTCTTTAGCCGTCTTACCCGATTCTTGCCCCATCTCATACAGGGCTTTTTCGGTACGGTCAAGTTCCAGTCCCATTTCCCCAAGCTTTTGCGTTTCCCGATTAAGTTGGAACTGCAGTTCTTGGGCTGCGCGGCTATTTTCCCCTTTTTCCTTCGCCACGCGCTTATATTCCTCTTCAACAGACTTGACCTTGCGGGCTTGCACGTCCATTTGTTGGGACAAAGTACTCATGCGCTGCGTCAAACCCTCGGATGACTTCCCCCAGTCGCCAAGACTGGCCACCGAAGCCTTAAAGCCACTTTCAAGCAAGCGTAATTCTCGATTAGCATCCCGAACACCCGTCTTAAAATCCGTGGTGTCCATCGACATCTTGGTGTTTAGATTTTCATCCGCCATCTTTCAACCTTCTTTTGCTTGCACACCGAATTCCCCCCCTCCTTGGGAGGGGGATTAAAGGGGGTGGGTCTTTCCTCACTTTGACCCCTCCAGGGACTGCTTGCGTGCTTCACCCATATCTGATCGCGCCGGTGTCTCACCGTGCGCACCTTCACCGTGCTACCTGGCGCATGGCGTCCTCGCCATGCGCACCAACTCCTGGGACGCTTGCGCTCCGAGGCGCTTTTCCGAGGAGGTGGGGACTAAGGGGGCTGCTTGCGCACCGACTTCTTTTGTCGGTGTGGGTCTTTTACTCTTTATCTCTTTTGTCATCCCGTTCCGCATGGTGCCCAACCTGTTTCGCATGGCGCTGCTTGCGCGCTTCGCCCTCTCCAGGGAGAGGGGTAGGGGTGTGGGTCCTTTGCCTTTTTCTTTTGCGTATTTCTTTCTCATCCCAAAGCCCTACCACGCCACATCCTCAGCAAACACATCCCTTGGCCTTTGTCGCTGGCTCACCCGCCGCATCATGTCAAACAAACTCACACAATCCGTGGCATCGATATCCACCAGCGACCAGCCAAACTTTGTAATCAAATCAAACTCTATATCCAAAAGCACCTCCAGCGTGCTCCTGGTATCCACAGCCTTAGAAGCCCCCGGCTTTAAGCCGGGATCGTAGGGTCCGGCGCGCCAGAACCTTTTACCCTGGCTGCAATTTCCTCAATCACCGTCAGAACTTCAGACACTTCGGTCTTATCCCACAATTCGTCCCGCGTAAATTCGTGTCCATAGAAATCCACCACGAAATCCGCCAGATTGTTCACCGCGTTCTCGTCAAAAGCGCTCAGGTCATCCTTCAAAGCCATCAGCTCCTGCAACTTAACCGCACTTTTCAAAACCCGAAAAGGCACAAAAGACCGACTGTAAGTCTTCTCTACCTCCTGCTCTTTGTTGTAAAACTTAAGCTCAATTGCCCATTTAGCCATATCGCCTCCCATTAGGGTCCAACAGTCGCCGGCACATTCACCTGCGTAAACCACCCGGCCGCCAAAGCCGCCGATGCCGCCACATCCTCATCAACCTTGGTGTATTTCACCCGCTCTTTCTTACCGCCTGCGGTCGAAAATTCATAAATCGTCTGAATTGCCGTGTAAGTCATCTTTGCGGTAATGGGTTCAGGGCTCTCTTCCAAAGTCTTAAACTCCTCATCCGACATAGAAAACTTGCCCTTCAGATACTGGATATATCTGTATTTACCGTTGCTCTTTTTGCTTCTGAAAGAAAGCGCGTAATCTGGTGCAGCTGTTCCACTGCCGTGGATATACATGCCATTTGTCGCGTTGTATGTCTTGCCCAGCGTTTTAGCAATCAACGACAGCGGCAAGCCTGTCACTTCAATTTCCAGGGTTGTTTCACTTTCCGAACTGACCGTGTCATAAGCACCGTCATCGGCATACTGCGTTTTGCTCGCAGTTGGGGTTTTCGCGCTTGCCTTTGCCACAGGCGCAAAATATTCAGGTTCACCTGAGTTGTATCCACTTGCATCATCTTTCGTTACCTCTGCAATATGGACCTTGTCCAAACCAATGCTGGACTTGTATTCACCGGGATTAATATCCGCCATTTTTCTTTACTCCTTATTTTCGTAATATCTAAAATCCATTGACTGGCCATAATGGCCGGTCTTTTCCTCAAACGCCATATCACGCGATGTTTGGTAATAAAACCCAGCCTCACGCATGGCACCTTCCACATCCGGGAAGCGTTCAAACCCATCTTTAGACCAGGCATTAATCTGGACCAAATAAGAGCGGATCACCTCCTTATCGTCAACATGATTTTCAGGCACGGCCACGATCACCTGATAGGTCAAATACCGTTCTGGCAAAGGATTATCAGATGCCAAAAATAGCCTGATATTGCCCACCGGCAACCCCAAGCCACTCAACGCCGCCTTCACCCTCGCCCAAATCGTCATCATCTACTCACACCATTCCACATGGCGCCCTTTACTCTGTTCCGCATGGCGCACCTGTCCCGACCACGAAGGGCTTCGGGATCCTCGCCATGAACATTATCCGTCGCGCAGGCGTCTCGCCCTGCGAATTCCTTAATCCGTTCCGCATGGCGCTGCTTGCGTGCAGACCGCTTTTGTCTGCGCCCGCCATGCGCACAAACTCCAGGGACTGCTCGCGCTCCGTATTCGCCCCCTCCAGGGAACTGCTTGCACGCTTCGCCCCCTCCAGGGAGGGGGATTGAGGGGGTGGGTCTTTTCGGAGTACTGCTTGCGTGCCGAGGCGCTTTTCCGAGGCATTGGGGACTAAGGGGGCTGCTTGCGTCCCGAGTGCTTTTGTCGATGCTGCTTGCGCACCGACTTCTTTTGTCGATGCTGCTTGCGCACCGACTTCTTTTGTCGGTGTGGGTCTTTTTATCCTCACGTCTTGACAAACGAAAACCCATCATCCAAATATCCTCTTCAACACATCCCGCATCGCGCGATAAATCTTGCCCTTATCCTTCGCGATCGTCTCACGAATGTAAGACTGCGCCGGCACACTCGCCGAACCATACTCCTGCACTGTCCCATAAACCACAATCTTTTTCGGCGCATCCCGCAAACCAACCTCAACAGAATGAACATTCCCATCCTGCTCAACCGGCCCGCGGCTCAAATGCGCCTTAAGATCACCCTTATCCACCGGCACCCGCTTATCCATGCCCTCAAGCATCACATCCGCGCCAGCGTCCAACATCTCACGCGCCGCCGCATCAACACCAGATGCCTCCAAGGCCGCCAGGTCATCCATCATCTTCGCCAATGTTGGCGGCATCGTCAACTTAGCCTTAAGCGCCATATACACCTACTTTTGTTTGCGCCGGTGTCTCACCGTGCGCGCTTCGCCCTCTCCAGGGAGAGGGGTAGGGGTGTGGGTCTTTTAATCCTTTTACTTTTCTGTAATCCATCACCCAACATCCGTCCTGGAAACCTTAATCTCCATCCACTCATCACGTTCCCGGATGTTGTCAATCGATCGGATTTCCCAAACCTTATCGCGATAAACCACCGCCCAGGTCTCATCTACTTCAGGCAAATATCGCATCAACAAGGACGCAAAAACACGCGCGCCCTCTGTGTCGGCAACCAGAACTTCAGCATCTCGGCCATGAGCATTAACCCACTTGCACCAGGCAACAATCTCCCTATCGCCACCTGGCACCACAAACCCGCCAGCATCCTCGGTCAACGCCCTCGACCTTAAAACCACCCGCGTGTTCATCTCACCTGGATTAACCACCTTACCGTTCAAAATCATCTTCGTTCACCGCTCTCGTACTGTCGTCCTTTACTCTGTTCCGCATGGCGTCCCTCTTACTACCTGGCGCATGGCGTCCCCGTGTATAGATTAGGGACATGGGTTACAAGAGTCCGAGGACATAGGTAACACTTCGTTTCTTTAACATTAGCCCTCATTCAGCTCAACTCTGCGAATAATTGAGCCACAATAATTTACATTATACACACCTTTTGTCTCCGTTTGCTCCATGCCAATTGATTGTTGATAGGCTTCTAAAAATGCTTTTCGTTGTTCCATAGGTGTCGCTTCTTTCCAGGGCATGTTATCTCCTTTTTCTCATGCCCAAATTCTAAAATGTGTTACCTATGTCTTCAAACAGGTGTTACCTATGTCCCCGGTCTATACACCCCGCCATGCGCTTTTCGCCCTCTCCTTGGGAGAGGGGTAGGGGTGTGGGTCTTTAAAGCATGCCAACCAGGACGCTCCAACCACATCAACCACCCATCACCGCCGCCTCCGCCTCCAACTGCAACAAAACCGCCGGAAGCGAAAAGCTAATCGCATTCGCCGACAAAACCAAAGCCCCAGGATCCTCAAAAGCCCGAATTATCATCATTCTGGCAGCGGCCTTGGCAACCTCATGCACCGGTTCATCCTTGGCCCAATCCCGGCCCGTGGCGCGCTTGATATAAGCATCCACCTGCGGCAACAACACCGCAAGCTTCGGATCATCACTCGCACACCGCAAAACCGCCGCCGCCTCATCCGCTGTCAAAATGCTCATCCCAACCTACTTCCCTTTACCTTTTTTTGATTGCGCCGGTGTCTCACCGCGCGCTTCATCTGGCGCTTCATCCGCCCCCTCCAGCGAAGCGGAGGGAGGGGGTGAGGGGGGTGGGTCTTGTAAATCTTTTCCATCCTCACCGTGCGCACCAACACCCGCCGCTTCCAAAGCCTTCTTGACCGCCTCTTCCACGCGCGCCTGCAGATCCTCTTCCGAATACCGCGCAACCTTGCCATCATCCGGCACCTGCACCCATCCCAAGCCAAGATGCATCTTCAAGCTGTCCGGGTGCACTTCCAGCACCCGTCCAGCCTTCGTAACCTTCACATAACCACTCATCTCAAATCCTCCCAAGAACTAAACGCGGATCACGGTCGCCGTATCCACCACAGAAGCGCCATAAGCCCAGCGCACATCTAAAGTTTGCTGTCTGTATTGCTTGTAGAAAGCAACCTCTAACACCAATCCTGAAATCGGATCTTCGAACAATTGGTAATCATCAGCCGCATCACCACCATCAGGCACAGCAGGTGGACGCACCAAAAAGCGCACATGATCTGGCATATACGCCACACCTTGGGGCTCTTGAATAGTAATAGATATGGTTTTTCCACCAGTGACATCTTTTTCCAGTCCAGGCCCGTTCACCTTAAGCATGCCTGGTCCGTTTAAAGCTTCTTTCACAACGCCAAATGCGACAGATTCAGTATCTCCAAGCACAATGCTCACAAAAGTGCCTAGCTTAAATTCGCCTGTGCCACCCGTCACCTTAATTTCGGTTGCGCCGGCAGCATGATCACCATCCAGGGTGTAACCAGTCGCAGTTGACGCCTCTAACGTCGGCAAGACAGGCTTTGAACCGATTTTATAGCCGTGAATATCCGCAAAACGACCTCGCCGGATCAGCTCATCCGTGCCGTATTTGGACGCGTTGTTATAGTGTTCTGTACTTTGCAAGGCCAGCAAAGCATCCGCATTAAGCACCACATCGGTTATGCCAGCCGGCTGAAGTTTGTTAAGACCATATGATTTAGTCAGCTCAGGAAAAGCCGCTATATTGCCAAAATTAGGCCTTAATACTAGCGAAGCCCCTTCCAGCACCTTCCTTGCCATAAAATCATCCGCTTCATCCACCAGCTTGCGAATTGCTTTGGTGATAGCGTCCTTAATCAAAGGGTAGATGTTCCCAGCCATACCTTTGTACTGATCACCCGTGATCGTGATCGGCACATTGCGCACCTTTTCAATCGTCATGAAATTGTCAACCGCTTCCAACGCTTCCGTGCGTGGTCCAGTTGCCCCCGGCACCGAATCACCAGGAACGCCAACCTTCGCAGCCATCCATTGAATCTTTTGACCCAGCGCGGCCCGCTCTGCCAAACTGCCATCCGTGGCCGTGTGGCCAACAAATGCCGCCAAACCCTTGGTCGCCTCCGCGAAAGCAACCTGAATAGTGGGGTATAAAATTTCTAAACTTGCCATTTCTTAATCCTCCAAATCCTTAACTACTTGACCGCCCTTCAAAGAAAAAGCGGATCGTTCTTCCGGTGTCATCGCTTCCCACATCTCACGTGTCACCTTATCTACCTCGCCAGCTTGTTTCGCGGCTTCATCCGATACCGGCACAAACAACTTGGCAGCATCGCCCACAAAGGCATCACTGCCCACCAATTTCTCATAAAGAGCCAATGCCTTTTCAGCTTCTTCTTTTGCTGCGTCCAATGCTGCTTCCATTTCCAAAGCCTTTTGCACATCCTCTTCATCTTCCGACCCCAACAGCACTTCAATCTCTTGGGCTTTCTCATTGACCACATCGACACATTTCTGCGCCCGGTCGTAAGCACTCTTAAACCTCATCATTCACTCCTTATCACTATCCTTTTTGTTACTTTTTATTGTTTTTGCTTTCATTGTTTTCTGTTCCCATATTGCGTCCCTTATTACCTCGGAACCGCAGGTTTCGAGGCTGCCATATGGTCTAAACTGATTTTTTATGTCTTTAATCTTCTCGCGCAACCTTTCCACGCGTTCATCACTTATTACTACCTGGCGCATGGCGTCCTCGCCATGCGCACTTTCACCATGCGTTTCCACTTGTTCGTTCATGGCGTCCTCGCCATGAACACTATCGATCGTGCAGGTGCCTGAGTCCCGGACCCGTAGGGCCTCGGGATGGCCATCATCCTCACTGTGGGCATCCTTAGCCCTCTCCAGCGGAGCGGTGGGAGAGGGGGAGGGGTGTGGGTCTTTTAATCCTTTAGAAATCCCGCTATATGCATCCCGAATCACCTCAGGAACCTTAGCGAAATCAGGCAAAGCATTCACAACCGCCAAATTCGCTGCCCGCGCCAATTCCTCAAATTGCACCGAAGCGCTGCGCTCCGTGATCACCTCATCCACAAAACCCAGCTCCAACGCCTTTTGCGCACTCATCCAGGTTTCATCTTCCATCATCTTTGCTAATACATCAGCACCCAAATCCGTCTTGTTCTGATAAGTCTCAACAATCCCTTTCTTCAAAGCCTTAAGCATTTTCACAACCTGGCTAAGCTCTTTGATGCCGCCCAAAGCGATCGTCCAGGGGTCATGCACCATAAAAAACGCGCTATCCTGCATCAAAACCTTATCCGCGGCCATCGCCACATAAGTCGCCGCGCTGGCACACAAACCTTCAATTCTGGCAGTCACATAGCCGGGGTAAGCCATCAACATCGACCGAATAGCGGAGGCCGCAAAAACCTCACCACCTGCCGAATGGATTCGTAACGTGATTGGCTTACCACCAAACCGCTCCAAATCCTCACGCATCAAACCCGGCGTGATATCGTCCTGGTCCCAGGAATACTCCGAAATGAACCCATAAAACCACAGCTCACTTTCACCGCTTTCGCTATCGGCGGCATCAACCACGCGCCAAAACCGCTCAAACGGCTTCGCATTCCCAGGCAACACTCTCTTTACATCTTTCATCAAAACTCCTTCACTCTTTTTAGCCCCCTCCAGGGTAGGGGGACTAAGGGGGTGGGTCTTTTTATCCTGTTTCACCGGATTTGAACTGCCGATCTCTCGGTCCCGAACTAAACCAATCACCTTACTCGTTCCCATCATCTTTCCTCACAGCAATCCTCAAACCCTCTGGCCTAATTTCCGCCATACTGCTCTGGATATAACGCTCATCGCCACCTTCATAAGGCGTCAAATCATCAATCGCCCTGGCTTCGTTCGGGCTATAAATACCGCTCATAATCTTCGTGTTGATAAACTCCGCCTGCGTCTTACTATCAATCTGCAAAAGCGCTTTCCGTTCGAACCTGAAAAACTTATCCGCCTGATCAGCAAAATTCAGCCACTTCAAGCGCGCCGCTTGCTCGATTTGCACCAAATAAGGGTTGATAGTCGTGCCTAAATAATCCAACTGTTGCTGCTCATTCGATTGATACGACTGCTTCCCTAAATTAAGCTTGTATTCCGGAACCCCGAAGAAATTAGCAATCTCTTTTTCAGTCGCTTGGATCGACTCCAGGAACTGCACATCCGTTGCTTTCATGGTTAGGTGCTCAAAACTGGTAATCTTGTTATCCATCACCACCACGCCACCTTCCGCAGCATCGATATAGGACTGCTTCACACGCGCTCGCGCTTCCGGGTCCAGTTCACCGTTCAACCTAAGCGCCGCAGTCGGCAAAAGCCCATTCCCCTGGATTTGGCTGCGCGTCCTGTTGGCGTTCAATTGGCGGTCAAGCGTTTCCGCCGCAAAACCCAACACACTACGCCCAATCATCCGCTTTTTATCCGGATTGATCATCACATGCAGCATCTCCGCGTCCGGGATCACCTTTTCCATCCCATTTTCAAACTGCACCAGATAAACCCTTTCGCCGGCTTTATCAAATTGCGGTCTTACCCGCTTTGGCTCCAGCGGAAACAGCTCCGGGCTCGCTGAAATCGGCTTCCACACATAAGCATTGCCGTGGCTCAAAAGGTCTAAAATCAAGCCCTTTTTGAACAGGAATGGCGTCAACCATCGATTGGGTTGGATTTCAAGCAAATACGCGATATTCCGCAACTTACCGTCCGGTTTCACCCGGTCAGAACCCCGTTTCAGGCGTAGGAACGCTTGAAACGGCAACGAAGCGATATCGTCCGAAATCACGTTCATACACCGGTAAACAGTCGAAAGCTTCCTGGCTGTATCCACCGTGATATTGAAATGCTCCAAGCCACCAAAACCCAAATAATAGACCGACTGGCCGCCATCGCCTGGTCTCAACACCGCCGGCACCGGCTCCTGGACCTTGTCCTTCACCACCGGCGCAAAATAATTCCTTACCGTCTCAATAAAACTCATAAACACCAAGCCAATTCCGCTGGCGTATTCGCCAACCTCACCACAGACCGCTCACTTCCTTCACCCTCTCCAGGGACTGCTTGCGCTCTTCGCCCCCTTTTGCCCTCTCCAGGGACTGCTTGCGTGCCGAGGCGCTTTTCCGAGGCATTAGGGGTAGGGGTGTGGGTCTTTTCCGCTTTGTCTTTTGATAACTTTTGCCTCATCACGATCACATCCCCCATCCTTCAGCTTTAATCTGCTCATTAATATCCTTTTGAGAAACAAAGAACCTTGCCCGCGCCATCGCCAAAACCAAGGCCATAACCGGGTCAATTCTTTTCGTTCGGATGACCTGCTTGCCGCGCGTTTCTTTCACCAACTTGCGCAAACCAGAACCATTCGAAGCAATCGAAGCATTCCCGAAGCACCACTGCAGCAAAGGATCTTTATCATGCGTCAACTCACCATTTCGCATCAATCGCTCAACCTCATTGATGGGGTCAGTCATGATGGCAAAAGTGGAAGGCTGCTGAACAACGTTGATGCCGGCATCCATCTGCGCTTGCATCAACATCACTGCGAAAGCCGGATCAGAAACCAACTCTACAACCACATAATCGCGTGCATATTCGATTGTCTTTTCTAGGATGGCGAAATGGTCAATTGTATTGCCGTCCGTGACATGCACATGACCACTTTTAGCAAACCGGTTGTAGGGGATTTTATCGCTTCGGATGCGTTCTTCCATACTTTCGCGCGGGATCCAGCTGTCCTGCTTCACATGCCAATGATCCAAGCCAGGCTGTGGCGGAAACAATCGGACCACAGATGAAAGGTCAGTTGTTGTTGAAGCGTCCTGGCCGAGATAAACTTTCATGCCAAGCAATGCTTCATCCGGGATATCCTTTTCAGTTTCATCATAAACATGTCGGGGAATCCAGCTTGAAAGCTTTGAGGTAACCCACTGGTTCAGGTCCAGCCAGCGGAAATTCTTTTCAACATCCTTGCTGTTCTTTGCCCGGTTTGCTGTTCCCCGCATGTCATCCAGGCTCTTTACAGGACCCAGACTTGGATTGGCCATAAACCAGTTTTCCTCGTTATAAATGTCATCGCCTTCATAGCTATAAATGGCGACATACCATTCAGGATCGATAATATCGCCGGCGGCAACCTTCTCAGCATAGTCATGTAACTCCCAACCAATAGACACCCGGTCAGGATCTTCGCCAGCAGTCGTAAAATTCCACCAAATTGGTTGGAACCGCGTTGCACCAGTGCTGTGCGTCATCACATCCCAAAGCTTTCTATTGGGTTGTGCGTGTATTTCGTCAAAGATAACTGCTGAGGGCTTAAAGCCATGCTTTGAATAAGCTTCGGCCGACATCACCATGTAAGTTGTGCCGGTCTGCTTGTCGATAATCGTTTTGGTAGACGCCAAAATCTTTGCTCGTTTTTCGAGAGCCGGGACCATCCGCAGCATAGCCAATGCGCCATCAAAGATAATACCCGCTTGCTTCTTTTCAGCTGCGCAACTGTAAATCTCACCATTCATTTCGCCATCTGCAAATAAATGATAAAGAGCAGTGCCACTCCCAAGGCCTGATTTGCCATTTTTCTTTGGCAACTCAACCCAAACAAACTTATACTGCCTGGATCCATCTTCCTTAAGCGTTCCATAAACATCACGGATAATCTGCTCTTGCCAGGGTAGCAGCCTAAACGGCTGGCCATAAAACTTCCCATCGGTATGCTTTAGCATTGAAAAGAACTGCACCGCACGTTCGGCAACAGCTTCATCAAAATAAGAACCAGGTGCTAGTGTCATTTCTTTTGCACCTTCTCATTGACCATTGTTTGAAGTTGGCCAACTGGCGTATTCAAAAGCTCTTCCATTGGATCCAGCTCATCATCCTCATCGTCACTACGCTCAGGCACCACGCCCGCCCGCGCCCGCGGGGTCATATACATCTGCTGTTGATAATTTGACAGCAAAGTCCGCTTTCGATCCAGACGCGCATCCACATCCAAAACCGACTTCACGGTCACATCCTCATCCCCTTCTTTCAATTTCTTTCGCAAATCCGCCCGCATCTTAATCAGGTCATCTTCCTCTTCCAATGCCAGGCAATAAGAAACCATCATGTCAAAATCCTGAGAGTCCACGCGCTCCGCTTTCAGCTCGCCAAAATCACGCATCAACCGCCGCCACGCCGCCTGAGCGAAAGAATGACCCTTCAACTCTTTTGGCGCGCTCGCCGGCAATTTCCGCCCTGTTTTATTTGCGTTTTCTCTCGAAATTCTCTGATTTTTTTCGTCCAGTGTCTCGTTCCGAACGATCAAATCAGACGGTTTCTTCGCCGCCATTACCAAATTCCTCCAAAACCAACCTCATCTTTTTGTTTTTCATCAATCCAAAACCCAATAGGGCAGGGCGCATAAGCTAAAAAACAGGTCATAAAGCCAAAAAGCATGGTCATAAAATTACACCTCTAGCCCGAATTTCCCACATTGGGATTTTTTTTCGCGTTTCTGACCCCCTGCGCTTCATCCCCCCCAGCCTTAAACTTTCTCATGCCCCCTCCCTCATCTCTTCCAGCGTTTTCCTGGAGTGGCAGCTTGCACACATCGGTTGGAATGGTCCTTGCCAGAACTTAACTGGATCGCCGCGGTGGGGGGTGATATGGTCCACATGTTCTGCGGGGGTGTATTTGCCTACACGCAAGCACTCAATACAAAAAGGATGGCTGGCCAAGTAGGTGATCCTAAACTTCCGCCAGCGTGTGCTGTTATAAAGGCGTTGCCTGTCCATGTCTCTGACCCAAGTCGTTACTGGTTTATGCGCAGCACAACGCCCCGACTCTACAAGAGTGGGGCAGCCGGGGTAAGCACAAGGACGCAACGGACTTCTAGCCATTAGCATCCACCAGTATTGATTTGGTCTAGTCGCTTGCTAAGATCCTTCACTTGATCTTCCAGAGATTTGATCCGCTCATCCCTATCTGAAACATTTCTTTCCAGCGTTCTGATTCGATCATCACGTTTCTTGATTGCCGATTGCATTTTCTCAATGTCACTCATAAGCTCGGTGTTTTTTTCCTTAAGCGCTCGTATGGTTGTCTCTCTTTCCTCGAGACCATCACGCATAACTTCAAGTTGTTCTTCTAGAGCGCTTACCTTAATTTCTAGTTTCGCGGAGCTTTCCTTTAGCTCTTCAATGATGTGAACATAGTTTTTTGTTACGATCGCAACGCAATCCGCAGCAACCTTTTTGCGGTTCGCGATCGCATTCACGATGACCGCTCCAAGACCGCCACCGCCCAGGAGGGCAGCGATAATTGCCAGCCAGATTGACTCAGTCATCGCTATCCTTCATCCGGCACAGGATCCAAGATATCAGGATGGAACAATTCCAACACCGCCTTTTCAATCGCTGCATCAATCAGCTTGATATCGATTGTTAAGTTCCTGGCTCTTAGCCACTCTTCAGCTACTTCGATTGCGTATTCTTTTTTATTTTTGATGAGATCAGCTGCGCCAGCCTGTTCCGCGGCGATCACTGCAAACTCGGCTGCCTGCTCCAGATATTCTGTAATAGTTGGGTTCCATGCCTTAGCCTTAGCCCACAGCTCTTTAGCCTTAGCCCAAAGGAATCCAACAGCAGCCACAATCAAAGGGGGCAACAGCACTACCAGTACAGCCTCAATAACCTTACTCAAAATTGGCATCCACTCCATAACAACCTCCAGCAACTATCCTTAAACGAAAACCCGGGGTGCAAAATGAAACTCATTTGCAACCCCGGGATCAATGCTCGCTGTCAGGTTGTCGATGCCACCGCATCGGGTTATTCAACTACCCATATTATAGCTTATTTATTCTAACTATTCAAGCTTTTCGCCTTTGCTTTTGTTTTGATGGATGGGGTAGGCATCGCCCTAATCAACCAACGATTGACGATTTCAATTGCGATTGTCCCGTACCCATCACTTGAATTCTTGACCGTTTCGATCGCACAAATAAGCGTGTCCAGTTCTTCAACTTCCAATAGTTCACCCAAGCGGTGCAGCTGTTCTTCCATCTATTATTCCCTTGCCCATTGCGCAGCTCTTATCCTTTGTGCTTTTATACTTGCTGGCCGCTCATAAAGCTCCAGCGCGGCGCGTAACTTTGGCATCAACACACTGGCGATCCTGCGCCGGCTCAACTTATTCCCAAACACGAAACGGCCATCCCATCCAATTATCAACATAACTTGATAATAGTTAAGTTTTTTCTCTTTGATCAGCTGCATGATCGATTGGCACATCGAAGCCGCAAACGCTTGCCGTCCATTTACCAATCCCACTTCATCACATGTTTCAAGTAACACCCGGATAATAACATCTTCTTTCCTCATTTCTTACCTCAAATTATTGCCGGTCTACGCACGTCCCGTTTTCGTGCCCATTTCTGGATGCCGGCCGGCAGGCAATGTGACTGAGAAGCGGGTTAACCACGCCCGCGAACAACATGGGGAGGAGACAAAACACATGCTATTTTTCATAATTACTTACTTTTGCTTCGCCATTTTCACATTCTGGCAACCTGGTTGGACGAAAGCTATCCCTAACCCGGTCCACGCCATAACGCGAACAAATATGCCTGGCAAATGACTTAGGGTCCAAAGGATCGCTGGAAACAAAGACTGAATGCCGGCAATCTATGCACTCAATTCCTTTCATGCAGCGCCTTTCCCATTCAAGTCATCCAACCTTGCGGCAATTACCCGATAGTCATTGCTCGATAAAAGCTTTACATTGCTTCTTGCCCCTTCGAAATAATATTTCCGTGTTTCTTTGTCTAACTCAAGCCAGCCTACTGTTTTGTTGATTTTGGTAATAGTAAAATATATGTCACCGCTTGGTCCATACCCAACAAAATCCAATTCTTGTATTTCAGTCATTTTCAACTCCTAAGGCTTTTGTGATCATCCCGACCGCTTCGCCGTTGTCAATTTCATCAACCCCAAATTGCATAACACGCCAACCTTGCAACTGTGCCAAATTCAGCTTTTCCATATCACGTTTGATCCCAACAGGTCTACCATGCGCGCCTCTGGTCCAAATCCCACCCTGGCACTCAACCAAAAGTTTTTGCTCAAGCCAGGCAAAATCAAAGCGAAACTTGCGTCCTTCAATCGCGCGAAACTCCCGATCAGGTTCCGGTAGTCCCATCGCGCGGATCTGGAACAATAGCTTTTGCTCAAGCTTGCTCATCCTGCTTTTCTTTCTCGAATCTTTTTATAGTTTCTAGTATTCTTTTGTTAGGATTCATCACCTCTCCTTCCACTCGGCAACAGCTGTGTCGTATCGATCGATTGCAATATTACGAGGCTTTCCTTCGGGGGCTATGATCAACCCATATCCAACCTCAATCATCCGCTCCACCATCGCCTCGGCTTTCTCGGCGCGTTCGCGGAGGGCGTTTTGCTTTTTAGTTTTGACTTCTTCACGATAAAGAGCTTCAAGTTGCGTGATCCGTTCTGATTGTCGTTTTATTTTTTCTTGAAGTTTTTTGTTGACAAATTGGACATTAGCATATTTTTTCGTAAGAACATCAATTGTGTTGTTCAATTTGTCTTCTATGTGGCGAGTGTCCCAGAGAATATCAAGTCCGCTAACCCCACATTTTGTACATCGAATTATTTGTCCTAACTCAATCATTCTCATCCTCATCTTTCCCGGCCTTGCGCAATGCCTCCACAATCAACACCACAAACAAGACAGCCAGCCAAATCACGACACCGGTCAACAATCCGCAAACAATTTCATTCGCTAAGTTAGCCACTCATCGCCTCCTGCTGCATCCGGGCCAAAAATCGAAAGTCATCCAACGCCTTACCAGCCTTATCGGTCTCACTTTCTGGCTTAATCCCATGCCTGAGCCGATAAACAAACACGCCAGGACCCGCGGCACCGCCTTGCCTGGTTAGTTCATCTGCCAGCGCGTGCACCTGTCCCAGCGTCCATTCGCCAGACCGAACCGCCTCAGCAACGCGTCCAAACACAGACCGGTAGACGCCGATCGTGTCAAGCTTGCGTTCCAAATCTGGCTTTATCACGTCATGCCAACCGTTCAAGTTGTCCAGATTTTCGGACACCTGTCCAGATTTCTGGACTATTCCAGCACTTAAAGGATTAAGATTATTAGGAGGTAGGGTATTAACAGTCTTTAAATCATTCTCTTTTAACTCTTTAACCTCCTCATTAAGGCAGTCCAGAAATCTGGACTGGTTATCCACAGTTTTATCCACTCTTTCAAAGGATCCTTTATCGCCATCTTGGTCACCTCCGCAAAACTCCACGGTTAACCAGGAATAATGAGCAGAGTTGAACAGCAGCCAACCCCGATCTCTCAGTATTCCCAGGTGCCCATAAATGGTCGAACGACTCTTTCCTGTCACCTCCATAATCTTTTTTACAGTCACTTCATCCAGGCGATCCTTACCCCAAGCTAAACCACGCAACTGAACATAGGTCCTAAACACGCCATCTGGCAGTTCAGGATCATAAGCAGGTCCAGCAGGGACGTTAACATATCTTGGGGGTAAAATAGGCTTAGCCATGATGTTCTCCTACAAATAAAACAGCTCAAGCTGAATTTCATCATCAAACATCAGTTCAGCCGCTTTATCCATCATTTTCATAGTTTTTGAAATTGAAATAATACGAGACTTATATTCACGATTTCTAAAATCTTCATAATGTCTCAGTGTTTGGGCTAAAAAGTAACCACCGTCTTTACCTTTTCTGTGGCACACCAGATAACCTTTTTTTCTAAGCTCTTCTATTGCCAACCGCATGGGTCGGTCATCTTTGCTTATCATCAATCTTTGGCTTTTTAAATATTCCGCAAGGTGCTTCCTGGTGATAGGGTATTCATAAGCTCTCGGTTTCAACTGATCAATTATGGCTTGCTCGATATCTGACAATTTCATGATTTCACCTTATAATTAAGGCGTTCCCCAAGGAACACCAAATAATGCCTGATCATTTGCTCCTAACATTTGATCAGGTAATTTTTTATGCGCACCGTCCACCAAGGTGATCGTTCTAGCAGCACCTTGCAAGCGATGGATGATCCCTTTATCTTCCAAGTCATCTAACAAAAGCTTGATATGTGACGTGCTTCTAATTTTGGTCATGCCGGATAACTCGCGGTAAGTCGGTGCGTAACCACGCACATGCCAGTATCGTCTGATCGCATCCAGCAGCTTGTATTGGGATCGTTTCAAAAGGTAAGGGACTTGATTATTTTGCATAATAATTCCCTCTGTACTTTGGATAATGCTCATTATCCAAACCACGGTTTTTGATGCTTGCCAAATCCAACATTTCACTAACCGCCATCCATGTTTCATCTGGTTTTGGTCTGATTGCCTGTAAATAAATCCGCGTTGTTTCTACATTGTTTTGCTTTAGAAACCTCCTTATACTATCTTCATCATCGCCAGCCTGTGCGCGCAAATAAGCAGCCGTGTGCCTTAGCGAATGTACCTTCAAGCCGGTAGTTCTTAGACCGGCATTTCTGGCGTAATATTTCAACGATTGTCTGACCGTCTGATCAGATATTGGTAAATCGACAATTTCGCCCTGGTTGCTGTAACGATGAAAAACATAACCGCTGTAACGGTTTTCATATTCAGCGTAGGCCATAATCGCTTCATAAACGGGCGGCGGTAATTCTTTCGTCTGGTTAGGCTTCCCCTTACCTTCATAGCGCATAACAATCACGCCACCGGGCAAAATGTCCATATCCTCGTACCGCAACTGCCTCAGCTCCGAATTTCGCAAGCCCGTCAACAAATAACCCACAAACAAAGCCAGGTTGCGCTTCCCAGGACCATTACTGGTATCAATCGCCCTTAAAAACGCGCCGGCCTGCTCTTCATCCCAACAGACCGCCTTGCCATATCTTTCCACCTTTGGCGACTTAAAACTGATCGCCGGGTTATCTTCCCTCAATCGGTACTCTTCGCCGGCCATATCTAAACTGACATAATCCTGAATAATAAAGTTATAAAAACTCTTCACGCCGGCAATCCTGCTGGCGATCGTTGCCAAACTGCGCTTCTTGCTTTTCAAGTCTGCCAACCAGGCAGCGATATCTTTTCTGCCAACTTCCCATGCCGGCTTATCGCAGTGGGTTAGTAAGCCATGCAAACTTGACCGGTAACTCGCAGCCGTATGTTTACTGGCTTGCGAATTAAGCCATAAGCTAATCGCATCATCCCAGGCTTGCTGCTTGGCTTTATCCATACATCGCCTCAGGATTCAAGGTAAAATTGTGAGTAAAATGGATTACGAAATTATTAAGCTCGCTTTTACAATTATTACGGGTATTGCCACAACTGGCACTTTTATTTACTTTCTTCTTGATAGAAAACCTAGGTGCAAAATTAATACCCGGATTAGCACTACTGATATAGGACGTGTGCCAACGCCAGATATCATTATTTTCATAACGAATACCGGGAAGGTTGACCTTTTTATTCACGCAGTTTGGATAATATCCTCTCAAATGGAAGACTCTTTTTATGTTCGTTTCTCTCAACGAAATATGAATACGGGGAGCATTGATCTTCATCCAAAAAGACGCATTTCTACCAGGGTTTATGTTCATGACATTCAACCCCTTTTTAAGAAGGACATTAACAAAAAGACAGCCCCAACCATTCAGGTCAAAGTCGTTTTGGAATCGGGAGAGTGGTTTCATTCTAAAAAACTTTCAATACCGCCAGAATTACTTGAAGCAAAGTCAATACAGTCATAATGCCTATCATTATTCCAAGCCATTCATCTCGATCAATGACATCTTTTTGATAAAGAAGTCTTGGGATCAAAACGATAGCAATACCAATAACTATCGCTAATGGGATAAAGAACCAGTTTTCCATACTAATAACTCCGTCTAACCGTCTTGATTACCGGCAATTGGCGATGGGTGTCCTTATCTGCCTGGCGTGACTTCAGCCAGGTTTCAAACAATCCATAAATAACAATTGGCACACCAATCACCACAGCCAGAACAAACAACGAAAGTCCTAAATCGATTAAGGTCGGTTCTGTCATTTCACGCCTCCGCAATCACTTCTGATATCTCTGGATCTGCATAAAAAAGCGTCCAATCAAAATCCAGCGCCTTGCCAATTCTTTTAGCAACTTCCGGCGAAGGGCGCCTAACACCCACCTCAATATTTCCGTAGGAGTTTCTTTTGATACCAACAATTTCTGCAACTTCAGATTGTGTGTATCCTTTAGCGATTCTTAGCGTTTTTAGTAGTTCCATATACCTCCGTTTCGGAAACGTCCTTCATTACGAAGCATTATAGCCCCGCAATGAAGCATTGTCAAGCAATTAGGCTTCATTTCGTGACTTTTGTATTATTATTCTTATATGCTTCATTGTGAAGCTATATAATGGAGGTAATCATGAACACAAACAATGGTTTTTCTAAAATACTTCGTGAATTGCGTGAACAGCGCAATATGACACAAAAAGAAGTTGCTGAAGCTTTAGGTATTGAACGCAACTCATATGGCAACTATGAACTTGGAAATAGGACGCCCGATAAAACCATGCTTATTAAATTGGCCAACTTCTTTGATGTGTCGGCTGATTATCTTTTAGGCCGTTTTGAAACCATACAGGCGAATGATAATCGCATCCCTTTACTTGGATCAGTCCCAGCCGGCTCGCCAATCGAAGCCATTGAAGAAGTAGAAGAATACATCGACTACTATCCTCACTTTGTTAAACACGGTGAACTCTTTGGCCTTCGGGTCACCGGTGACAGCATGGAACCTGACATCCGGGAAGGGGATATCGCCATCGTAGAAAAACAAGACTTTGCCGAAAGCGGTGATGTCGCCATCGTGCGCGTCAATGGAGATGATGAAGTAACTGTCAAGAAAATAAAGAAAACCACTGCCGGCATCATGCTCATCCCAACCAACCAGGATTACGATCCTTTGTTTTTCACGAATGAGCAAATCGAATCCTTACCAATAACCATCATCGGGAAAGTCATAGAAATCCGCCGGAGGTTTTGATTATGCCTTCCGGAACCTTTAAGCTCAGGAATACAAATAAAGTTGATGAGTGGGGCAATCCACGCCAGTCAACGATAAGAAATCTTGAAATCGGCGAGCAGGTCGAGGGACGCCATGAGTATAAGGACTATGAAGATGATGATGAAATGCCATTTTTGGTAATCGAGACGTCAGACGGCAAAGATATTGGTGAAATAGAACCGTTAGACGCGGATTATTATGTTCGGCGGGCAAATGCTGGTGATATCGTCTTGATGTTTATAGATGAATTAAAAGAAAATAAGCGAACTTCTAATCTTGATGTTTATGTCCGCCTAGAATCCTATTTGCCGAAAGAAGCTAGAAAAAAGTTTCCTGGTGTTTTTGATGACTACAATGAATTTACAAGAAAAAGGCCGCCAATTAAGACCAAGCTACGTGGTGTTATGTTTGATAGCCCGGACGGATTAAGTCGCCAGGATATCATCAAAACATATGTAAAAAAAGGCGAGCAGCTTCTTATTGCACATGATCAGGAAAACCAACAAGATCCAAAAGCTATTGGTGCTTATACGATGCTAGATGGCTATTTAGTCGGTTATCTTAGCAAGGACCTATCTGCAAGCATATTGCCGGCTATAAAAAACAATCAAATGGTTGAATGTGAAGTGTTGGATGTAACCGGCATTGACGATCCAGACAAATCTCTTGGTGTCAACATCCAATTGAATGTCTTAACTAAACAAGAAACCATCGAACAAGCCCAGCGCTCCGCCGCAAAATACCAGCCAATCTTTCCAACGAACAACAATCAATCAATAATCCAAGAAACACCACAAGCAACGCCAATACCGGAAACACCTCCACCAGCAGTAACACTTCCTACTGTGCAACCACTAATACCATCGGCACCACCTGTGGCAATACAACCGGCTCAACAACCGCCACAACCACCACAACCGCCTCAATCGCCGGAACAAACCTGGAATACTTACGCCGGCTATCAACCTTACCACCAACCCCTACAAAAACTAACTATAAAGCAACGCTGGCGAACCTTGCCAAAGAAAGCCCGCACCTGGATCATCGTTATACTGGCTATCATAGCAATCTATCTAATCTCGTTGCTGACCGGTTGCAGCCCGAAAACGATTGAAACGGTAATCACAAAAGAAGTCGAAGTAACGCGCCAGGTTGGAGTCATCCAAACCGTCATCATCACAGCTACTCCAATCCCACCAACCGAAACACCAGTCCTAACCAACACACCTGAACTAACCATCAAACCACCAACACCAACCGCAGCAACTAACCCGGAAAGCATTGCTAAAAACGTTGCAATGACCCAGGAACAAAATGGCGTCGAAGTCATTTTAGAACGGGTATTAATAGCTGATCCAAACTCTGAAGTTGGGTTAAAACACCGTGATGATGAATACTTGAAAAATAAAAGTGTTTATCTACAGCCTATTATTAAAATAACAAACAATACCGATAGGCTAATAAAAATGTTCTTTGTCGGGGATATTATCGTCCAAGCGAATGATGAACAAATATCCTACAACAATTTTATAAACATCTTTTACATGCCAGAATACTCAAAAGATGTTTTGCCTGGCGCCACTGTAAGAGGTCCTGTTTGGGTAGGCATGAACCGACATAAATGGAACCAAATAACAAAAGTCGTAGTACGAATACCTCACTTTGAATCGAATGAAATCAAGATTACTGAAGATTTTATATTTGAAGTGGAGGTAGGTGATTGGGGCTTCGAACCCTTACCGGATCACCTTAAGAATTAGAACCTTTAAATAATGCAACCACTTATTGGTGTACCTTGCGGTCATCACGGTAATGCTAACCGATAACAACACGGATAGCGCAAACAACTAACCGTGATGTCCGAACTGCCAAAAACGAGGCTTGGGGTTCACATCCGTGAGGTCACTGGTTCGAGTCCAGTAGTGCCCATAAAAACCTGTTCCAGCGTGGTCTAGTAGGGTAGCGCTCGGTGAGGACACCGGCGCGATCAATATTTGGATACCAAACCCTGTTCCAGCGTGGTCTCCTGACCACGCGTTTTGTTTAATACTGGGTGTTTGGTGTTGCGTATGGCGAGGATGCCATACGCGAGCGGAATGTGGGTTCACACCCTTTCCAGCAGAGCTGGGTGCTACGCGATCCAGCAGAGCTGGGGGCTGCGCACAGGTCACTGGTTCGAGTCCAGTAGTGCCCATAAAACCCTGTTCCAGCGTGGTCTCCTGACCACGCGTTTTGTTTAATCTCATTTATAAAA
>ENA-UOOH01001011-UOOH01001011.1-fermentation-metagenome-genome-assembly--contig:-NODE-1011-length-28893-cov-3.842742_pt1 | contig 28893 bp, 27 predicted proteins | sample MGYA00245778_ERZ724025 | MGnify/ENA primary metagenome ERZ724025 (study PRJEB28704, sample SAMN03018313) | fermentation metagenome | biome: anthropogenic terrestrial biome; feature: soil; material... | reverse complement strand
CCTAATCTTGGGCGCCAAGAGCCTCTTTGGCATCTTCATTCCTGAACCAGAGGTCATTGCCCTTGGATCTTCTTACCTGGCAATTATAGGAATATCCCAACTTCCCCAGGCTGTGGAGATTCTAACCTCAGGAGCCTTCATTGGGCTGGGCAAAACCGCGCCTCCTTCCATTGTGGGAATCAGTCTTAACCTCTTGCGGATACCGGCGGCACTCATCCTTTCTGCCACAGCCTTAGGCTTAGATGGGGTATGGTGGGCGATTAGTATTTCCAGCATTCTTAAGGGAATTATCTTAAGTGCCTGGTACTTGCGTTTTATGAACACAAATGCCGAGATACTTCAACTTCGTGACCAAAATGCAGCATAGGAGGAAATATGGTGGTCTTAAATTTGCATAACTTGGAGAACTTGTATCTGTCAGAGCGTTTTCCGACCTACGGAAGGCGGGGTATGGTGGCGACGTCTAACGCACTTGCGGCCCAGGCAGGTTTGGAGATGCTGAAAAAGGGGGGCAATGCCGTTGACGCAGCTTTAGCTGCTGCCGCCTGTTTGACGGTGTGTGAACCGACCTCAAACGGCATCGGCGGAGACGCCTTTGCCATTGTAGCCTTTGGAGGCGGACTTTATGGATTGAATGCCAGCGGACCTGCTCCCCAAGGAATTTCTTTGGAGGCCCTCGTAAAGAGGGGTTGCCAGGAGCTTCCTAGGTACGGTTTTGTTCCTCTGAATGTCCCTGGTGCTCCTGCCGGCTGGGTAGCCCTATCTAAGCGGTTCGGGCGACTGCCGTTAACAGATGTTCTTGCTCCGGCGATTTTTTATGCAGAAGAAGGTTATGCGGTGTCGCCTGTCTTGGCGCAGCAGTGGAAGCGCGCCTTTGAGATCTATCAGAAACGGCTTCAGGGGGATGAATTCACTGAGTGGTTCAACACATTTGCCCCCGAAGGAAGGGCTCCTAGGGCTGGAGAACTTGTGCGTCTACCGGGTCACGGCAAGTCCTTACGTCAGATCGCAGAAACCATGGGTGAAGCTTTCTACAAGGGCGAGATCGCCGAGCGTTTAGACGTGTTTTCGCGGCAGTATGGAGGATTCTTGCGGGCTACAGACTTAGAGAGGTATGAAGCGGAGTGGGTGGAGCCCATCTCCACCGAGTATCGGGGCTTGGAGGTGTGGGAAATACCGCCCAATGGTCAAGGAATTGTGGCCCTCATGGCGCTGAATATCCTCAAGGGCTTTGAGTTTTCAACGGACGATAAGAACTCGCCCCTAACCTACCATCGGCAGATTGAAGCGTTAAAGCTTGCTTTTGCAGCTGCTCAAAGCACGGTGACGGATCCGAGGTACATGGAGGTAACTGTGGAAGAGCTCCTTTCGGATGCCTGGGCTGATGAGCAAAGAAGAAGCATCGGATCTAGTGCCCTTATGCCTCCGAGGTCGGAAGAGACAAAGGGAGGCACAGTCTACTTGGCCGCGGCAGATACTGATGGGAACATGGTTTCTCTGATTCAAAGCAATTACATGGGATTTGGATCCGGGCTTGTCGTGCCAGGAACCGGTGTGGCCCTCCATAACCGAGGACATAACTTCTCCTTTGACCCTGACCATCCCAATTGCCTGGCCCCTGGAAAAAAGCCGTATCACACGATTATCCCTGGTTTCTTGACGCAAAATGGCAGACCCCTTGGACCCTTTGGGGTTATGGGAGGATTCATGCAGCCCCAGGGGCATGTGCAGGTTGTCATGAACCTAGCCGACTTTGGGCATAATCCCCAGGCGGCTTTGGATTGGCCGCGTTTTCAATGGATCAAGGGACGCAAGGTAGATTTGGAAAAGACAGTTCCCTCCTCCACAGAGACGCAAATAGAACAAATGGGCCATGAAGTCACTGTAACGGAAGGTAATTCAGGTTACGGTCGGGGCCAGATCATCTGCAGAACAGATAATGGGACCTTTGTCGGCGGAACGGAAAGCCGTGTAGACGGAACGGTTGCCGTCTGGTAGCTGGTAGTTGGAAGGATTGCGGCGCCCAAGGGAGAAATCCTTGTTAGAGCTTTGCTTAGAGGAAAGAGGAATAATGATGATTTACTTGGATCAGGCCGCTACTTCCTATCCGAAACCGCCTGAGGTGATTGAAGCGGTGTGTGAGGCGTTACAGCATGCAGGCAACAGTGGTCGGGGTGCTCACCATCTGAGCCTTGCGGCCAGTCGCCTGATTTTCGAAGCTAGATATGAGATTGCTGATTTTCTGGGAGCAGAAGACCCAAGCTGTATCGCATTTACAGCCAATGCTACCGAAAGCCTAAACCTTGCTCTATTTGGAGTATTGAATTCGGGAGATCATGTGATCACGACAGAACTGGAACACAACAGCGTTTTGCGCCCGCTTTATACTCTACAAGAGCGGGGTGTAGAAGTGACGATTCTCCCCGCTAACCCTCAGGGGCTAGTGGATTTTTCCACCCTAGGGGTTGTAGTGCGCCCCAATACCCGGGTCCTTGTGTTGACCCACGCCTCCAATGTTACAGGGAACATGGTAGATATAGAGCACGTGGGGGAGTTCTGCAGGGAGCATGACCTACTTTTCATCGTCGATGGGGCCCAGACTGCAGGCTTTTACGCCTACGATCTGAGACAATCTTCAATCGACATTCTCTGCTTTACAGGTCACAAAGGCCTTTATGGTCCCCAGGGTGTGGGAGGCATTTATGTCAAGCCAGGATTAGCTTTACGTCCTTTGAAAGTGGGAGGAAGCGGAATTCAAACTTTCTCCAAAACCCATCCAAACCAAATGCCGGAAGCCCTGGAGGCTGGCACCCTCAATCTCCCGGGAATAGCAGGTCTTATGGCAGGGGTACGTTATCTAAAAAACGTGGGATTGGACATGGTTAGTAACCGAGAATGCGAACTAACCGGCTATTTCCATAAAGCCGTCAGTCAAGTCCCTGGTGTAAAAGTGTATGGAGAGTTTGGTGCTTCCACCCGTTGCCCCATTGTGGCACTGAATCTATGTAGTGTAGACTCCAGCCTAGTCAGCCAGCTTTTAGCGGAGGAATATAATATCTATACCCGTTCGGGTGGACACTGCGCACCACTGATGCATGGTGCTTTAGGCACGGGGGAGCTGGGAGCGGTGCGTTTTAGTTTTTCCCACATGAATAGCAGAGAAGAGTTGGATGCAGCCGTGCAGGCCCTCAGAGAGATCGTCCTTCGGGCTGGCAGGGGGGAGTTACTATGAGTGGGACCAGGGTTGTGGTGACCTTTCGTACAACAACGCAGGCTATGGCCTGGGAGAAGGCGTGCAAGGAGGCAGGTTTGCCTGGTCGCTTGATTCCCATGCCTGTCCAGATTAGTGCCGAATGCGGTTTGGCATGGCTCATACCCCCCCTTGAGAAAGACATCCTCCTCCTGAGGGCGATCGAACTCAACCTAAAATACGCAGATGTGATAGAATTACAGTAGAGAGAGGTGAGTGCCGTGGCAGAAGAAATGGTTTTTTGTAAGGGCGGGGGCTGAACGGCCAAACTTGGACCGGCGGTCCTAGAAAGCGTTTTGAGTAAACTCCCCAGAGTAAAGGACCCGAATTTTCTCGTGGGTTTTGACCGCTCTGATGATGCTGCTGTGTATCGGCTTACCGATGACTTGGCCATCGTGCAGACCTTGGATTTTTTCCCGCCCATGCTGGACGATCCTTATATCTTTGGCCAGGTTGCGGCGGCAAATTCCCTCAGCGATGTGTATGCCATGGGTGCAGTTCCCAAGACGGCATTAAACATTGTCTGTTTCCCTGAAAAAATGGACATTAATGTCTTAAGTCAGGTGCTCCAGGGTGGTAGCGAGAAAGTCATGGAGGCCGGTGCGGTCTTAGCTGGGGGCCATTCCATCGACGATGTAGATGTAAAATATGGATTATCCGTGACAGGAATTATCGATCCCCACAAGATTTATACGAATGTAGGTTGTGAGCCCGGCGATGTTCTGATTTTGACCAAGCCTTTGGGTGTGGGAATTGTGTGCACCGCGGATCGGGTGGGGGAAGCGTCCCCGGAGGCCATGGAGCAAGCCATTAAATCCATGACGACCCTAAACAAATATGCCGCGGAAGTGGTGCGGAGTTTTCCAGTGCACGCCTGCACCGATGTAACCGGGTTTGGCTTCTTAGGTCATTTACATGAGATGCTCGGCGGCCAGTCTCGAGCTGTGATCTACAGTAGCCAGATTCCACACATTTCTGAAGCACTTCAGTATGCCGAGGAGTTCCTGATTACTGGGGCTGCCCAGCGCAACAGGAATTTTTTAGAGGACCATGTAGAAATAGAATCTCAGGTGCCCTTCGGTATAGAAGAGTTGCTCTTCGATCCCCAAACTTCGGGGGGACTTTTGGTAAGCGTTCCTAAAGAGGTAGGGGAGCAAGTCCTTGCCGAACTAGAGAAGCTGGGTATGCCTTGCGGAATTGTGGGTGAGGTCATTGGGCGAGGAGAAAAGGAGATTATTGTAAAATGAAAAAGACAGTTGATGCCACAGGTTTAGCTTGTCCTTTACCTGTTATTGAGACAAAAAAGGCCCTCAAGGAAATGTCCGAAGGTCAGCTTGAGGTGGTTGTGGATAATATCGTCTCACTTCAGAATCTGGAGAAAATGGCCAAACAGATGGGTCTAGCCTATAGTCTCGAAACGGTCCATGACAGTAAGCACATTATTCACATCGCGGTGGGAGAGATTAGCTCCAAGGAGGAGCCAAACTGTGAGGCTGTGTCGGGAAATACGGTTGTGGTCTTATCGTCGGAAACGATGGGATCAGGCGATGCCGAACTTGGGCGGGTGCTGATGAAGAGCTTTATTTACGCATTGACGGAGCTTGATCGCCTGCCTGATAAAGTCCTTCTTTATAATAGTGGCGTGAAGTTGTCGGTTAACGGTTCCGACTCCCTCGAAGATTTGCAGAAACTAGAGGGGCAGGGAGTGGAGATCCTAAATTGCGGTACCTGCCTTGACTTTTTTGATCTTACCGATCAACTCGCGACAGGTTCCATAACCAATATGTATGAAATCGTGCAAAGTCAAATGGAGGCCGGAACCATCATTCAGCCGTAGACCTGAAGGGGGTTTTTGTGATGAGGTATTTCACGTGGTTTAGACCAGAACAGCACGACTATCAGTACGCCGAGCGGGCTGTGAAAGCAGGCTTGGATGGGTTTGAAGCGGTTTATCGAGAAGCGTATTTGACGCCTGAGGTGCAAAGGGACTATGTGGATTGTCTGCGTCGCATCAAGGTAGACCTAGGTGCAAGCTTTACAGTACATGCTCCAGCCAATGACGTCCATTTAGGCAGCCTTAACGCTAGAGTGCGGGCAGCAGCCCTGGAGGAGATCAGGGAAAGTCTTCATTTCGCTCGTACTATCGGGGCTTCGATCGTGGTTGTCCATCCAGCCCCCGGTATTGTGGGTATGCCTGAGGGCAAGTGGTCCAGGGAAGAGTATCCACCTAAACGGGAGGCAGGTGCCATGGCCAAGCAAGAAGAGTTCTTGGTTCGCGCCGTGAAGGACCTGGCCGATTATGCACCGGATATTTTGCTTTGTCTGGAGAACCTAGTATATCCCCATGAGATTTATCGCAGCCCGGAGGATATGGCTGAGCTCATCAGGAGGGTAAACCGTTCGAACGTTGGAGTGACTTTTGATGTGGGTCATGCCATCGTATGCGGTCACAAACCTGCGGACTTTTTGAATCTTCTTCAGGATGCGATCTTCCATGTCCACCTCCATGACAATGATGGCGTCATTGACCAACACTTGCCCTTAGGTAAAGGTAGTATTGACTACGTGGATGTGATTCAATCCCTCAAACACATGGCCTATGACGGTGTGGTAAACCTAGAGTTTATTCTAGAAGACCCCGATGGCTATCGTGACCATTTGCATCAGTTTAAGTAGGCGGAGCATGTACACGAAGGAACAACTCAAAGAACAAATCAAAAATCTGGGGGTTCAAGCCCACGACACCTTACTGGTTCATTCCTCCATGAAGTCCGTGGGCAAGGTTGATGGGGGCGCCGATACGGTTCTCGATGCCTTCTCCGAATATCTCCAACAGGGTCTTTTGGTGTTGCCCACACATACCTGGGAGCAGATCAATGAGACCTACAATGTCTTTGATGTCCTTAGCGAGCCATCTTGTGTGGGTCTTTTGACCAATCTCTTTAGGAAGCGCCCTGGTGTTTTCCGCTCTTGGCATCCCACCCATTCGGTGGCGGCTTTAGGGGACGATGCGGCAGACTTTATCCAGGGAGAAGAAGCCCTGGACACTCCCTGTTCAAGGAAGGGTTGTTGGGGAAAACTCTACGAACGTAAGGCGAAGGTGCTCTTTTTGGGAGTAAATCTTAGCAGCAACACCATCATCCATGGGGTGGAAGAGTGGGCCGATGTTCCTAGGAGGATCACGGATGGCCATACATTACTCAAAATTAGGACCCCTGATGGGCGCCTTTTAGATCGGCCTATGCGTCGCCACTCCTCCCCGGTTTCCGATCTTTCCGGAAACTATGTTAAGCTTACCACACCCTTATTAGAGAGGGGAATTGCGATGCAAGGGAAGATCGGTGATGCCAAGAGTATTCTAATTGAGGTAGCACCAATGGTGGAGTTAACAATGGAATTACTCGAGCGAAATCCTGATTTGTTCTTGGATCAGGATCCCGTTCCGAAAGAGTGGTATTGATGTTAAAACGCTTAGAGCAGCAGATCAACTTCGTGATGGAGATTGATAAACTCAAGCACATTTACCGGCAAAACCTAGTGGCCGACGGTTCACGTAGGGAGAACGATGTGGAACACTCGTGGCACCTGGCCGTCATGGCCGTTATCTTGAAAGAATACAGTGCCCAGACTGTGGATTTAAGCCGGGTTATGAAGATGGTTTTACTCCATGACCTAGTGGAAATTGATGCTGGAGACACCTTTGCCTATGACGCAGAGGCAGGTTTGGACAAAGAGGAACGAGAAAAGGCAGCCGCGGATCGCCTCTATGGACTTTTGCCTCCAGACCAGGAAGAAGAGCTCCGAGCACTCTGGGACGAGTTCGAAGCAAGGGAGAGCCCCGAAGCTAAGTTTGCCACTTGTCTGGATCGCATGCAACCCCTTCTCAACAACTACCATACCCAAGGGGGAACCTGGCTGACGCACGATGTCTCAAGCGAGAAGGTTCGCAAACGTATGGAACCCATCGGTGAAATCTCGCCTACACTTGGAGAATACGTGGAGAGCCTCATCGAAGATGCCATCTTTCAGGGCATTTTGAAGAAGTAGTGAGGCACAATAAAGAAACGGTGCCTATGAGGCGACCGTTTCCTTTATCTCGACCTATACCAAACCTACTTCACCACAATATTGTAGATGCGTCCAGGTACATAGATTTCTTTTACAATGGTCTTGCCTGCGATGGCCCTTTGAATGTTCTCGTTGGCCATCACTTTTTCCCTAGCCACATCTTGTGAATCATCGAGATTGACGGTGACATCGCCGCGTACCTTGCCATTGACTTGTACCCCGATGGCAATGGTTTGGGCAATGGTTTTTTCCTCATCAAAGCTAGGCCAGCTCTGCTCGTTTAGCATACCCTCAAAACCCAACTTCTCCCACAGTTCTTCGGTGAGATGGGGGGATACGGGGTTTAAGAGCATCAAGAAGGTCTTCATTTCCGCCTCATTGATCGTTCCTACCTGATTGACGTCGTTAAGCAGGGTCATGAGGGCGGCAATAGCCGTGTTAAATTTCAGGCTTTCATAATCATGGCTCACCTTCTTGATGGTTTGGTGAATCTTAGCCTCCAATGCTTCGGTGTAGGTGTCCCCTGGTTTCACGGAGTCCTTCAGTTTCCAAACCCTGTCTAAGAAACGCTTACAGCCTCTTACGCCATCGGTGCTCCAGGGAACACTCTTTTCGAAGTCCCCAATGAACATCTCATACATACGCACGGTGTCTGCTCCATATTCCGCGACTACGTCATCTGGATTGACTACATTCCCTCGGGATTTGGACATCTTCTCGTTGTTCTCACCTAGGATCATCCCATGGGATGTACGCTTTTGATAGGGCTCAGGGGATGGGACAACCCCGATATCGTACAAGAACTTATGCCAAAATCTCGAATAGAGCAGGTGCAAGGTGGTGTGTTCCATTCCACCATTGTACCAGTCGACTGGCATCCAATAGTCTAAATGCTCTTTGCTGGCTAGTGCTTCGTCATTGTGGGGATCGGTGTACCGCAAAAAGTACCAGGACGATCCAGCCCATTGAGGCATAGTATCAGTTTCGCGTTCAGCCGGGCCACCGCAAGTGGGGCAAGTGGTTTCGACCCAGTCCCTGATTTTGGCCAAGGGGGACTCGCCAGTGTCTGTTGGCTCGTAATTAACCACCTCAGGGAGACGCAGAGGGAGCTCTTCTTCAGGAATGGCTACCCAGCCGCACGTTTCACAGTGCACAAGGGGAATGGGTTCGCCCCAATAGCGCTGTCTAGAAAAGACCCAGTCCCTCAATTTATAGTTTATTTTGGGTGTACCTAAGCCTTGCTCCCGCAGCCATGTGGTGATTTTCTCTTTGGCACTGTCTACATCCAGGTCGTTTAGGAATCCGGAATTGACCATGGTTCCTGTCTCCGTTTGGGTATAGGCTGCTTCGGTTACATCCCCGCCTGAGACCACTTCAATAATGGGTAGGCCAAAGGTCTTGGCAAACTCCCAGTCCCTTTGGTCATGGCCTGGAACAGCCATAATAGCTCCTGTTCCGTAGCTCATCAGTACATAATCGGAGACCCAAATGGTAATCTCCTCGTTGTTCACAGGATTAATGGCCACTAAACCGTCGATTTTCACTCCGGTTTTATCGTGGTTCAACTCAGCTCGCTCGAATTCTGATTTCTTGCGTGCTTCTTCTTGATAGGCCTTGACGGCAAGAACATTCTCGATGCGATCCTGGAGGGTCTCCAGCACTGGATGTTCTGGTGAAATGACCATGTAGGTGGCACCAAAGAGGGTGTCAGGTCTTGTGGTAAAGACCGTGAGTGACTCCTCCGTATCCTTAATTTTGAAGATCACATCCGCGCCTTCGGAACGCCCAATCCAGTTGCGCTGCTGAATTTTCACCCGCTCAATATAATCTACCGTGTCCAGATCGTTAATCAGACGTTCGGCGTACTCTGTGATTTTCAGCATCCACTGGTTTTTCACCCTGGTTTCCACTGCATGACCACAGCGCTCACATCCATCGTCAACGACTTCTTCATTGGCCAAACCAATTTTACAGCGGGGACACCAGTTAATGGGCATCTCTTTCTTATAAGCCAGTCCCTTTTCAAAGAGTTTAAGGAAAATCCACTGGGTCCATTTGAAGTAATTGGGATCGGTTGTATTCACTTCTCTAGACCAGTCAAAGGAAAAACCTAGGGACTGCATTTGCTCCTTAAAGCGTGCTACATTGCGCTCCGTAACCACCGAGGGGTGGATTTTTGTTTGAATGGCGTAGTTCTCGGCAGGCAGGCCAAAGGCGTCCCAGCCCATGGGGAAGAGGACGTTATAGCCTTCCATACGCCGCTTGCGGGCCACCACATCCAGCGCAGTATAGGGTCTCGGATGCCCCACGTGTAGTCCGTCCCCGGAAGGATAGGGGAACTCAACTAGGGCATAGAACTTGGGTTTACTGTGATCTTCACTAGTTTTGAAAGTCTCCTTTGTCTCCCAAATCTCCTGCCACTTCTTTTCAATGTCTCGATGGTTATAACGGGCCATTTTGCTTCCTCCTCGGTTTCGTTTTGAATAGAAAAAATCTTCCTTCTCTAACTTAGAGACGAAAGATTCGCGGTACCACTCTAATTGCTCGGGCTCGGATTGACCTGTAGGTCACTTCGAGAACAAGCCTCTCATTACTCATGATAACGGAATGACCGATTTGTGCTAAGGCGAAGACCTTTCACGCAAACAGCTCCCAGGCGAGTTCTGGAAGGGGATGTATTGCCTTGCACCAAGCAGCAACTCTCTGAAAAGCACCCACCCAACCCATACTACTCCTGCTCAAAGCTTTTGATATTATTGACATTGTATCAATTTGGCGGATTGGTGTCAACAGATGGGCTTTCAGATCGTACCTCTCCAGGGGCATTCAGATTAGGGGGTTTTCAAAGCCATTCCAGGATGTCAGACCTCTCATTCATCTTTGTGGGAAGCCGAAAAGGGAATTATCCACTAATGATTCAAAAAGTCGGGCATATGGCAACAAAAGTTAGTTTTTGGCAGGATTTAGGCAAAACGCGTCAAATAGCAACAATATTGAACAAAGGAGGTTGACTATGTTGACCGCAGGGGAGAGTTGGCGAACTTTCGGAGTCCTATGTTCATCGAAGCTGATAGCTTAGAGCCCTTTTATGTAAGTGACATCCAGCTTCTGAGGAAGTAACAAAGCGTAAACTCAACGCCGGGGTTTTATCGAGGCTTCTGTGGAGAGGAAAGAGATACACCACCTGCAGAGGTGGTGTTTTTTCGCGAACTGAGGACCATTACTTTGGATTGTACATGCCATGGCTTTGCATGTAGTTAAAAATCCCTTCTCCGTGCTGTTGTTCTTCCTTCTGGATGTGATTGAGAACTTGGCGCGCCTGGGAGTTTGTGAACTCAAATATGGTCGTATCGTAAGTTCCAGACACATACTTCTCTGTCGTGAGCATGTCTTGACAGAGGGATGCATCGGGGTTGTTCTGAGCAGCTCCAAGTCCTGACATGGTGGTACTTTGCTGCATCTGTTTGTTTTGCTGGTTCTGCTGACCTTGTTGGTGCTGAAGGTTTGGTACTTGGCCACCTAACATCTGGTTGACGGTGTTCAAATGCTGCTGTTCCTGCGATGCGTACTGCTGGAACAACTGTTTCAGTTGCGGATCTTGTGCTTGATTAGCATAGCTGCTATATTTCTGAACACAAAGTTCTTCGTGCTTCTTCTGGTCCTCTAAAAGGAGCTTCTCCTTTTGGGTCAGGGTAATGTTCACTAAATCCACCTCCATTCCCTATTCTGCGTAAAGTATGGATTTCTATACCACCCAGTCAGTGCTAATGGGCAGAGGCAATCACACCCTCAGGTACGCCTCTTAACAAGATCTTGTTATTGACAATCGTTTGTCAACGCCCTATAATTATTCTAATTCAAACAACCTAAAGACGTTGAAGGGGATAAAGTAGGTTTCAATACCAATTTGCAGAGAGCTGGGGGTTGGTGCAACCCAGTAATTGCCTGGAACCGAAGTTACACCCTGGAGTCGCCGACTGAAAGAAGAGTAGGTCGTGACGTGTGCCAGCGTTAGTGGCTGCGGGGGTGATGGCCCCCTAGAGGGAATCTGTGATCGAGTCTCTGGCGATCGGATTAAACCAGGTGGTACCGCGGCTAAGAGTCGTCCTGTGATAGGACGGCTTTTTTGTTTGAAAAAATTCAAGGAGTGGTGAAAATGAAGGAAAGCAAATTGTTTAGCGGTCAGCGAATACCCCTGGAGATGCACAAGCCCAAAATCGTTCAGAAGTTGAGTTTGGTACCAACCGAGCGGCGTCTACAAGCCATTAAAGAGGCGGGGTTTAATACTTTCTTGTTAAAAAACGGAGATGTGTTTTTGGATATGCTCACAGACAGTGGAGTAAACGCCATGAGTGACCGGCAGCAAGCGGCCATGATGGTGGCCGACGACAGCTACGCCGGTTCTCGGACGTTCACCCGACTAGAAAGAACCTGCCAGGATCTCTTTGGAATGCAGCACTTTCTACCCGCACACCAGGGGCGCGCTTGCGAAAATATTCTCTCGCAAGTCTTGGTGCATCCTGGCTCGGTGGTTGTGACAAACTATCACTTCACCACAACCAAGGCCCATGTTGTGCTGAATGGTGGAACCGTTGAAGAGCTGCCCATTGCAGAGGCTCTTCAGACCACAAGCGATCATCCCTTTAAGGGGAATATGGATTTGGGGCGACTTAAAGCCTTTATAGGGGAGCATGGTAGTGAGAAGATCGCCTTTGTGCGGATGGAAGCGGGTACAAATCTCATTGGAGGGCAGCCCTTTTCACTGGGGAATTTGGCAGGTGTGCGGGACATCTGCGATGCATATGGAGTTTTGCTGGTTTTGGACGCAAGTCTTCTGGCGGACAATCTCTATTTCATCAAACGTCGCGAAGTCAAGTGCCAAGGCCTTAGTATTCGGGAGATCACCAGAAGGATTTGTGATCTCGTTGATGTGCTCTACTTCTCTGGGCGTAAGCTTGGCTGCGCAAGGGGGGGAGGCCTCTGCACCAATAGGGACGATCTTTTTGTGTCGTTACGAGAGTTGATTCCCCTTTACGAAGGTTTCTTGACCTACGGTGGTATGTCGGTGCGAGAGATGGAAGCCATGGCCGTAGGACTAGAAGAAACCATGGATGAGGACATGATCAACCAGGCTCCAGAGTTTATCGACTATATGGTGAATGAACTGGAGAAACTAGGAATTCCTGTGGTCACGCCTCCTGGCGGGTTGGGGTGTCACATCAATGCTAAAGAATTTGTCGACCACATTCCCCAAAGCCAGTATCCTGCCGGTGCGTTGGCCGCCGCTTTATATATTGTAAGTGGAGTCCGAGGTATGGAGAGGGGTACTCTCTCCGAAGGGCGTGACGAAGAGGGAAATGAGTCGTTAGCTGATCTAGAACTAGTGCGTTTGGCCTTGCCCCGGAGGGTATACACCCTAAGCCATGTGAAATACACGATTGACCGCATCACCTGGCTCTATGAGCATCGTCAGATGATTGGGGGCCTTACATTCGTGGACGAACCCAAGACACTGCGCTTTTTTCTGGGCCGCCTGGATGCCCTTTCTGATTGGCCAGAACGGCTCGGGAAGAAGTTCGAGAGTGATCTGGGAAGAATTTGAAGCGAAGATACGGGCTATGCTGGCACGAACGCTTTTCGAAAAATTCCCCCTTTACGGGCAGGACTTTCGGTGTTATACTAAGTTCAATCTAATACATCGCCTGCTGATTGCTATGCAATCAGCAAACCGTTGAAGCGGAGATAACGGTGATCATGCTCACACAGAGAGCCCGGGATGGTGGGAGCCGGGTTGAAAACAAGTCATCAAATGGACCGCTGAGGGTGCAGGTGAAATGCAAAGACATTGCATGTCTTTGCTTAGTATTCTGCAACGTCTGGGCATACGTCAGTTGCCGGGGATATGTTGGTATCCTGCCAAGTGCATGAATTCATTTTCATGAATCAAGGTGGCACCACGAGTTCGATGATTTCATCATATGAACCCGTCCTTGACATTATTTGTCAGGGGTGGGTTTTTCTCTTTCACTCGCTCCTGTAAGAAGGGAGTTGGTCGTATCGTTATACCCTGGTGGGGTGTTTATGAGACGAGGCCGCGGATAGGTAGAGAGAGAAGGAGGAAACCATGTCAAAAGGACGCTTTGGAAAACACGGGGGACAGTATATTCCCGAGGTCTTAATGGACGCAGTAATAGAGTTGGAGGAAGCTTATCTTTCCCTGAAGGATGAACCGGAATTTCGTGAAGAGCTTCAGACGCTACTCAATACGTATGCAGGACGCCCATCACCTTTGTACTTTGCAGAGAAAATGACTCGCGATCTTGGCGGGGCCAAAATCTATTTAAAGAGGGAGGATCTAAATCATACAGGCTCCCATAAGATCAACAATGTTTTAGGTCAGGCACTCTTAGCTAAGAGGATGGGTAAAACCCGCTTAATTGCTGAAACCGGGGCAGGTCAGCACGGTGTGGCCACGGCCACAGCGGCAGCCCTTTTGGATCTGGAGTGTGAGATCTATATGGGAGAGGAGGATATGAAAAGACAGGCCCTCAACGTCTACCGCATGCGTCTTTTGGGTGCTAAGGTTACCCCTGTTCTCACCGGAACCCGAGCGCTGAAAGATGCTGTGAACCAGACCATGGAGGCGTGGACCCAAAGATTCCATGACACCCACTACCTTATCGGTTCTGTTATGGGACCCCATCCTTTTCCCACCATGGTTAGAGACTTCCAAGCTGTGATCTCAGCGGAGATTAAGAAGCAGATTCTAGCCCAAGAAGGTAGATTACCCACTTGTGTCATGGCCTGTGTTGGCGGTGGATCCAATGCCATAGGAGCATTCTACCACTTCATCCAGGATACGGAGGTGCGTTTGATCGGCTGTGAAGCAGCTGGAAGGGGTGCCAGTAGCCCAGACACAGCCGCGACAATTACTTCGGGCCGTTTGGGGATATTTCATGGGATGAAAAGCTATTTTTGCCAGGATGAATACGGCCAAATTGCCCCGGTCTACTCCATTTCCGCTGGCCTAGACTATCCTGGGGTTGGACCTGAACATGCCCATCTCCACGATATGGGAAGGGCCGAGTATGTATCAATCACCGATAATCAGGCGGTGGAGGCCTTTGAGTATCTGTCCCGCACTGAGGGTATTATTCCAGCTATTGAGAGTGCCCACGCTGTAGCCTACGGGAGGTACCTGGCCCCGAGGCTCGGACGGGAGGATATCATTGTCATTAACCTATCAGGGCGGGGAGACAAAGACTGCGCAGCTATTGCCCGTTATCGAGGGGAGGATGTAGTAGAATGAAGGTCAGACATGAAATTTTGAACGGAAAAGCCGTAATTGCCTTTCTCGCTTGTGGATATCCGAATTTGAAGACCACAGAGGAGGTCGCGTATGCCCTGGATCGGGCGGGGGTGGATCTCATCGTTCTGGGGATTCCCTTTTCGGACCCGACCGGAGAAGGGTCAGCCTTGCGAAAGGCCAGTGAATGTGCCCTGAAGATGGCGATCACCACCGAGCACATCTTTGATCTTGTGCAGAGAGTTCGCCAAAGCACCTCCATCGCCTTGGCTTTTAGGACCTATGCTAATGTGGTGTTTTCCTACGGCACAGTACCCTTCTTAAAAAGGGCTGCCCACCTTGGGGTAAACGCCTTGATCTTGAACGATGTACCCTATGAAGAAAAGGAAGAGTTCGCCAGCGTCTGCAGGGAGGTGGGCGTTGATTATATCTCCCTTGTGACCCCCACTTCAAAGGATCGACTGGAGAATATAGCTCGAGAGGCCCAAGGATTCATCTATCTAACGTCCCCCAGCGTGGAGGATGGGAGCATAGAGACTATCCGTAGGTTCACGTCCCTTCCGATGGTCGCAGAGTGTGGGGCAGGGGAGTCCCAACCGGAGCAGTTAGCCCAAAGGGCAGCTAAGGCTGACGGCATAATTATAGAATCGACCATCATGGAAATGATGGCCGATTATGGAGACAATGCCCCTGAAATCGTTGGTGCATATGCCAAGAGTGTTTTTGAGGCCGTTAAGGGTCACTCCCACTTGAAAAAACGGGTGGAAAGCCCCACGCACACCAGGGTTATACCAACTAGAACAGCGAGTTCTAATCCATAATCCACTTAAGAGTCTGACGCCATAGGTGAGGGGTAGGAGTTTCGAAATAACGATCATCCCTTTGGGCATGATGTAAAGGGGTATGGAGGCACCTGAAAGAAAGAGCATAGGAAAGTACAGGATAAAAGCTAGAGAGGTGGCCGCCCGTGCATTAGGGGTCACTCCGGCGATCACCAGTCCCAAGCTGAACATACTGATCATGACCAAGAGAAAGGCCATGAGGGTGGTGAGCACGTTTCCGAAAAATTGCACACTGTAAACAAGCTTTGCCACGACTAACAAAAGGCCGATGCCCGCGACAGTCGTAATACTGTTTACCACGACCTGGGAGACAAGAATCTGCATTGGTTGGATGGGAGTGGCCATAAAGCGCTTGAGGATCTTTTGTTCCCGGTAGTTGGCAACGGTTAATGGCAGTGACATAAGCCCCGTTACTGCCACGATCATGCAGGTGTAAGCAGGGAGCATAAGATCAACCGTTCCTCGGTCACCTGTGAGGCTGCTTGGTTCATTGCCATACATGGCTCCAAAAAGTAGGAGCATCATGATGGGAAAGGCCAAGGCAAAAAACATGGTGAAGAAATTCCTGACATGGAGTTTGAACTCGAAGGTTGTCAGCGTTTTGAACATTTAAGAGACAGCTCCCTTCATCGTGGGGTTCACCAGCTTTAGGAAAGCTTCTTCCAGTTCGGGATAGGTTATCTTAATCTTGCGGTAGGGAATACTTGCCGCACTGAGCTTTAGGATTAGGTCCGTGAGGGTTTCTTCTGAACTTGTATAAATGGTTACGACGGAATCCTCTTGTTTCATATGTCCCATCTTGGGAAGGTCCTTAAGCAGGGACCTAACGTCACCATCGGTCTCAAAGGTAATTACGAGATCAATTTGGGCTTGGGTAATCACTTCATCTACCGTTCCACGGGCCACGATCTCGCCTTGGTTGATGAGGCAAATCTGATCACAGAGCAAACTCGCTTCTTCCATGTAGTGGGTTGTCATGATTATAGTGCGTCCTTCACTCTGGAGCCGTCTAATATATGTCCAAATCTCTCTTCTGGCGCCTGGATCAAGGCCGGTGGTTAATTCATCAAGGAAAATGATCTTAGGATTCGCAATGAGAGCCAATACAATGGCGAGCTTCTGCCTCTGCCCCCCCGAGAGGGAGCCGATAGAGCTCTTGGTCTTGCTGGCCAAGTCGAAGCGATCAAGAAGATTTCTGTAATCAAGTGGTTTTTTATACATGGAAGAGAAGAGCTGGCAAAGCTCAAATACTTTCGCAGCGCTTTGATACACGGTTTCTTGAAGCTGAACACCTACGTCGCTAAAGAGCTCATGACGGTGCTTTTCTGGGTCCAGTCCCAGGACTGTGATCTTTCCGGCTGTGCGATTCTTCAAACCGATCATACACTCCATGGTCGTTGTCTTGCCGGCGCCATTAGGCCCTAGAATGCCGAAAACGGATCCTTCCGCCACAGTGAAGGACACATGTTTCACTGCCTGAAGTGCACCATAATTCTTGGAAAATCCAGATACTTGGATTACATCCATTTCTTCACCCCTTTGCCTCAATAAACCAATTATACCACGGGGGGAAGAAATTTCCAGCATAATCCAATAGCATTTTCGGAACAAGGAAAAAACCTCGTCGAAGGCGAAGAAACAGGGTAATAAGCAATGAGAGGTGTCTTGCACTTATGGAAGCGGTAGCCATTACACTCTTTGTCGCTACATACATTCTACTGCTGGCTTTGCCTCGCTTTAGGGCGCACATCGCTGTGCTAGCAGCAGGAGCCTTTATTATCTTGGGTATTGTCCCTCTGAACCTAGTAGGGGGCACTGTGGACTGGAATGTCATCTTGATGATTGCCGGCACCATGGGGATTGTGTCACTTTTCATAGAATCTCGTATGCCTGCTCGACTAGCGGATCTAATCGTTGAAAAAACCCCTAGTTTGCGCTGGGCTGTGGTGGCTTTGTCGCTTTTCTCGGGGTCTATATCTGCTTTCGTAGATAACGTGGCTACTGTATTAATTGTGGCTCCTGTAGCCATAAGTATGGCCAAGAAACAGGGGATCTCACCTGTTCCAAGTGTCATTGCGGTTGCTATCGCGTCGAATCTGCAGGGGGCCGCCACTTTGGTCGGTGATGCCACCTCCATCATGCTCGGAGGTTTCGCTGGCATGGATTTTCTCGATTTCTTTTTCGCGAAAGGACGTATCGGTATTTTCTGGGTAGTGCAGATTGGAGCGCTAGCTGCAACAGCCGTATTATACTGGGTACTGCGTTCTATGAAGGGTGAAGTCAAGCCCCAGGGCCGCACCGAGGTGAAGGACTATTTCCCCTCATACCTTTTAGTTCTTATGGTGGTCTTACTGATTCTAGCCTCCTTTATTCCTGAAAAGCCTGCCATTACCAATGGCCTGATCTGTGTCGGTCTTCTGGCCGTTGGTGTGCTGCGAGGTCTCATCCTGGGTAACTCCTTGAAATGGGCAGGGGACACGCTCAAGGAGATTGACTTTTTCACTTTGCTCTTACTGATTGGCCTCTTCATCATTATTGGAGGTCTGACGCAGGTAGGGGTTATTGATAGAGTCGCAGCCTTTATTGTGCATGCCGGTCAGGGGAATGCCTTCCTTATTTACACCCTTGTGGTGTGGATGTCGGTCTTTATTTCTGGCTTTGTTGACAATATTCCATACGTAGCCACCATGCTTCCTGTTGTAGGTGGCGTGGCCTCAATCTTGGGAGTCGAGCCTTACCTGCTTTACTTTGGTCTTCTGATTGGGGCAACACTTGGCGGAAACATTACACCCATCGGGGCTTCTGCTAATATTACCGGCCTGGGGCTTTTGCGTAAGGAGGGCTATGAAGTGAAAGTTGGTGAGTTTATGCGCTTGAGCGTTCCCTACACTTTAGCGGCAGTAATCACCGGCTATATCGTAAATTGGCTCATCTGGGGTGGAACCGTGTGATAGGAACGCAAAACGAAAGTTCTTTACATGCCAGTTTGAAAGAATATTACCGGCAGCCCGGGGATGTTGTAGAGGGACGTGTGGATGGGTACCATATTGATGTGGTTCAAAAGGACCGCCTGGTGGAGATTCAAACCAAGAACTTCACCTCCATAAAGAAAAAATTGTCCAATCTTCTTGAAAACCATAACGTTCATCTGGTCTACCCCATCATCGTAAGGAGAGATATTGTGAAGATCGCTCCAGAGACAGGGGAGCTTTTGAGTACGAGAAAGTCACCGAAAAAGGAAGATATCTACGATTTGTTTTCGGAGTTAATTCGCATTCCCCAACTGATTTTGCATCCCCGCTTGACAGTAGAAGTGGTCTTCATCAGGGAGCGGGAAATCCGCTGTGACGATGGGCGGGGAAGCTGGCGCCGGCGAGGCGTGAGCATAGTAGATCGTGGCTTGACCGAAGTTTATGAACAGCGCTCCTTTGCTACCTCATGGGATTACTTGAGCCTCTTGCCTTCGGATCTGTCTTGTCCCTTTACCAATAAAGACCTAGCCAGGCTGGCCAGGGTCTCGCGGGCCAAGGCCCAAAAAGCAACCTATACGCTAAAGAAGGCTGGACTATTGGAGGAAGTAGGCAAGAAGGGGAACGAAATCCTCTATGCACTTTGTTCTTGAATCTGGAGTAGCTCACGACTGTGCAGTTTCCCGAAGGAATTAACTTACTGCAGTTTCATGCAGTGAAACTGCCTGGTTGTTTTTCGGAACGAAAAACAACAATCCACAATATACACAGGTTACCCACAAGGGAATGGGTGAAACAGATGTTTTTCCACAGCATTTAGTGGTTTGTTCTGTTAAGAATGTATAGCAATATAGAATTGTCACCGCCTGAGTGGTGTGATATAGTAAGAAATAACTATATACACAGACAAAGGGAGGAATCTCATCTATGAGAAAAATGACCGAACAGAACTTGAGAGATGCATTTGCCGGCGAAAGCCAAGCACACATGAAGTACCAAATTTATAGCGCTGTTGCGGAAAAAGAGGGCTTTCCCAATGTTTCTAAACTCTTTAAAGCCATCGCCTATGCAGAATTGGTGCACGCACGCAATCACCTAAAAGAGCTCGGTGGAATTGCTGACTCCGTAGCTAATCTGCAAGATGCTTTTGATGGTGAGACCTTTGAGATTGAAGAAATGTATCCTGCATACAAAGCCGTTGCTGAGCTTCAGGGAGAAAAGGGCGCCGTCCGCTCCACCCACTATGCCCTCGAAGCAGAGAAAATCCATGCTACCATGTATGATGAAGCCAAGAAGACGGTCATGGAGAAGAAGGATATCACCATTGGTACCATTCAAGTATGTGATGTCTGCGGGTACACCCATGATGGTGATGCACCGGAGAAGTGCCCAGTCTGTAGCGCACCTAAGTCCAAGTTCCTATCCTTCTAAGCAGGAAAATCAGGAGGTGCATTATGCAGACCTTTAACATCAAGATTGGGGGAGAAGCGGGACAAGGTTTGGTGTCCATAGGTAATATTTTGCTTAGAGCCATAACCCAAGAGGGGTGGCACTTATTTGCTCACCAAGACTATGAGTCGCGCATTCGCGGGGGCCACAATTTTTTCCAGATTCGCTTGGCCAACAAGCCAGTGGCATCATGGGAAAATGAGATCGATGTTCTGGTAGCCCTTGATGAGACAACCATTATCTTAGGGCAAGGAGAGTTAAGATCAAGTGGTGTTGTCATTTACGATCCGGGTGTTTTAGGGGAAAAGGCGAAAGAATTAGGGAATCAACCGAACTATCTGGGCTTGCCCTTTGGACAGATCGCGGAGGAGTTAGGTCAACCGAAAATTGTGGCCAACGCGGCTGCGGCCGGGGCCATCTGGGCTCTGCTCAGCGACGATCTCATCACGTTACACCAGACCCTGGACGTAATGTTTGGAAGCAAGGGCAAAAAGGTTGTAGAAGGTAACCAAAAGGTGGCCACCGCTGGATTTGACAAAGTCCGAGAGGTTATGGGCTCCCGTTCAAAACCAGCCAAGCCAGAACGCCAAGGTGAGAGACTGCTCCTTAAGGGAAACGATGCTCTGCCGCTTGGAGCGCTTTCTGCAGGCCTGAAATTCATGAGTGCCTATCCCATGACGCCAGCTACGGGAGTCACGGAGTTCATTGCCGAGTACGGGCGTGAAGTCTCGGCTGTTATGGAGCAGGCAGAAGATGAAATCTCCGCCATTAACATGGCCATCGGGGCAAGCTACACTGGAGTGCGGGCGATGACAGCCACATCTGGAGGGGGCTTTGCCCTCATGACGGAGGCATTATCTCTGGCTGGTTCGGCGGAGATACCCATTGTGGTCATTAACGCCATGCGTCCAGGTCCCAGCACGGGACTTCCGACTCGTACTGAACAAGGCGATCTGAGCTTTGCGGTAGCCATGTCCTTCGGAGATTTTCCCAGGGCTGTTTTCGCTCCCGGTGACCCAGAAGAAGCCTTTTATCTAATGGGTGAGGCTTTCAACGTAGCAGAGGAATACCAGATGCCTGTTGTGGTCTTAAGTGATCAGCATCTAGCTGATTCGTATACCACCGTGCCACCCTTTGATCTAGGTAGGGTTAAGATCAAGCGGGGCAAAGTGGTCTCTGGGGCAGAAGCAGGTCCTGATTACCTTCGCTACGCGTACACAAAAGACGGTATTTCGCCAAGGCTCTATCCTGGGTTTGGTGACGGTGTTGTGGTGAGTGCCGGTGATGAACATGATGAAAAGGGCCATCTCATTGAAGATGGGGAAACCCGTCAGAAAATGATGGAAAAGCGCATGACCAAGCAGGGGCTCGTAGAAAAAAGAGCCGTGGAGCCAGTGCTTTGTGGTTCTGAGGAACCAGATGCCACGCTAATTGGCTTTGGATCCACCAAAGGCGCCATCGCAGAGGCGGTACGGGCCTTAAACGAAGGTGGCTGCAAAGTACAGGGGGTGCACTTACCCCAAGTCTTTCCATTACCAGAGAGTCTTGATGCTATTTTGCAGAGGCCTGGACGAAAGTTTATTGTGGAGGGAAACTATTCTGGTCAACTAGAGGCATTACTGGCTTCACGCTTTGCCGTGAAACCAACGGGGAGTATCAGACGCTATGATGGTCGACCCATCAATGCCCAGTACATTCTAGATAGGCTCAGGGGAGGTGTTTGTGATGGCTAAGAACACGGCTGAGTTTACCGTAGCAGACCAGACCGCTTGGTGTCCCGGCTGTGGAAATTTCGGGATCATTAATGCCCTTTCCCAAGCGTTAGAGGGGTTGGGTCTAAAGAAAAACCAAGTACTCTATGTCTCCGGCATTGGACAAGCAGGTAAAACGCCCCATTACATCCACGGGAATGTCCTAAACACCCTGCATGGTCGCACTTTACCTACCGCCACAGGAGCTAAGCTGGCCAACGGTGATCTTCATGTGATTGCAGTTGGCGGTGATGGTGATGGTTATGCTGAGGGAGGCAACCACTTTCTCCATGCCATCCGCAAGAATATTAATATCACCTACCTAGTCCATGATAATCAGGTTTTTGGTTTGACGAAGGGTCAAGCATCACCCCGTTCTGACCAAGGAATGGTTACTGGGACGACACCTCAGGGTGTGAGTTTAGAGGCATTTAACCCATTAGCTACCGCCATTACCTTGAATAGTGGTTTTGTAGCTAGGAGTTACGCTGGTGACAGAGATCACCTAGCCCGTACGATCCAAGCTGCTATCCAGCATGAAGGTTTCGCTCTGATCGACATCCTGCAGCCATGCGTGACCTTTAACAAGATCAACACCTATCAATTCTATCGTTCCAGGATATATGATTTGGATCAAGAAGAGGGCTATGACCGCAGAAACCGTGAAGCTGCCTGGGCTAGAAGTTTCGAATGGGGAGGGCGAATTCCCATTGGGATTTTCTATCAAGTCGATCGTCCTACGCTAGCGGACACCTATGGGGATTTGCTGAAAACTCCGTTGGTTAAACAGGAGTATGATAAGAGTGTTGTAGCGCAACTGGTAGATCGGTTTAGGATTGGATAGATAGAGCTCAATGAAGGGCACCCGGTGGGTGCTCTTTTTTGTCTTTCGTACAGGAGATCGCCAAGTACAAGAGAACCGTTAAGTATATACAGAGTCTAGATAAAAAAAGGGAATGAGGTAAAGATAATTGGCTGTAAATCAGGTGCAGAGTTATCCTAGGGGAACAATCTTATTCGCTCCAGGCGATGTAGCTTCGGCGGTACATGTTGTCTTAGAAGGAACCATTGTGGCCTCCCGGGGAGATAAGCAAGTGACGTTAGGGCCTGGTGGTATCATAGGAGATATAGCTTTTTTCACAGAAGGCACCCATCGCTATCATGCCATTTGCTCGACTGACGTGACAACGCTCACTCTTACAAAAGACAACGGCTCCCAGGTGTTAGCGAGTCAACCTCGCATTGCGTTTTCTTTACTATACGAGTTAGCTCATAAGGTGAACCTAGATGAGATGGTGTTTATCCAGGGTATAGAAAAAAAGTCGGAATCCCCCGTTGACAGAGGAGCTTTGCCCCCCGGCCATCCGATTTTTCATGAACGGGTTTCGACGGAATATGGTGAGTTCTTGTTTTCGACAGATGTGGAATGCCCTATTTGCCAGACATGCTTTACGGGGGCACGTACCCGCACCTCTCGCCTGCAGCTAGAGGAACAAAGGACGGATTTGCGTATGATTTACCGTAACTTTGAGCCGAATTTTTTCTATATCTGGGTTTGTCCCAAGTGCCTGTTCGCCTATCCTGAACGACAGTACAATAGGTTATCCCATACGGCCATCATTAAAGGGAAGAAGGCATGGCAAGAGAATCCCCCTGCCGGGTCCTTTGCCTTTGACGTACCTAGGACAATCCACCAGGTAATCACTTCGTACTATCTTGCGATGGCCAGTTTTGAAAGGGTGGGGGCTAGTCTCGAACAGTGGGCTAATCTTTGGCTTCGCCTCGTATGGATTTACGAGGACTTAGGCCAGGGCGAGCTCGCCTTACAGGCGACCGAAAAGGCCCAGCACTATTTTTCCGAGGCCATGGCCACCACATCCCGTAGTTCCTCTGGGGATCAGGCGCTCTATCTGATCTTAGGGGAGTTGGCTCTGCGCCTTGGTCAGAATGGGGATGCCTTTAAAAACTTCCGGGCAGCCACCACTATGATCGGTGGCGACCCCCGTTATAAGCGGATGGCCTCGGATCGTATTCAAGATCTGCGAGATCAGAGAGAAGGCTAGAGACTAGCAAACCACTTTCGATCAACAGTACCACTACTACCTTGATGAAGTAGGTAAGGGAAGCATTGAGCAGAGCGGCTTGACGGAAACGACAACTTCTACTCCAAAGAACGGGGCGGCCCCGGTCTTTGGCAGAGAGTTCAAGAGGTCTCTTGGACCGTTGAGGGTTCGGGAGAGTTTGAGATCGAAGTGCGGTCTACCAGAGGAGGCTGGCCTAAGGCAAGCTGGATCATCAACTAAGTAGTTTTCGCATAAAGCCAAACAAGAAGGGTCCTATTCTGCGAGGGGATAGGACCCTTCTTGAAGACTCTGGCCACGTAACCAATGAAAAACCCTCCTTGAGGTGAAAAACCTCAGGAGGGTTGAACAAGTTTCGACTATCGTGCAACCCCGAGATAGGCTTCTTGCACCCTCTGATCCTCCAAGAGAGTCTTTCCCGGTCCCTCAAGCACCAATTGCCCTGTTTCTAACACATATGCGTAATCCGCAATTTCCAAAGCTTTCCTAGCATTTTGTTCCACGAGTAAGATCGTGTTACCCCGCTCCCGGAGTATGTTGATGATGTCGAAGATGTCCTTCACCAATAGGGGTGCCAAACCCAAAGAGGGCTCATCCATCATGAGAATCTTGGGATTGACCATAAGAGCCCGCCCAACCGCTAACATTTGCTGCTCACCGCCGGAAAGAGTTCCGGCTTTTTGCCAGCTCCTCTCCTTAAGCCTGGGAAACGTGTCATAGACGCTTTTTATGTCATTTGCGATGGCCTTTTGATCGGATCGGGTATAGGCTCCTAGGATGAGATTCTCTTCCACCGTGAGGTCTGCAAACACCCTTCTACCTTCCGGGACCATGGCAATTCCCCGAGCCACAATGTCCTTCGTGGGTAAATTCGTGAAGTCCTCGCCTTTGTATAAGACCTTCCCGTTCGATTTTGCCACCAAGCCCATGATAGCCCTCAGGGTAGAGGACTTCCCGGCTCCATTAGCACCAATTAGCGTCACGATCTGGTTTTCTTCTATCGTAAGATTAATTCCTCTTAGAGCAGTAATACCACCGTAGTTGACGTGTAAATCAATAACTTCCAGCATTAACCCACCCCCAAATAGGCTTCCACAACCCTTTCATTTCTTTGAATTTCGCTTGGGTTACCTTCGGCAATTAGAACTCCATGATCCAGGACATAGATTTTCTCGCTGATTTCCATGATCACGTCCATGTGGTGCTCGATCAAAAAGATCGTGAGGCCGAATTCCTGTTTAATTTCCCGGATGAACTGGATGAGTTCCTTGGTTTCTTGGGGATTCATGCCGGCTGCTGGTTCGTCTAGCAGCAGCAACTTTGGATCCGTGGCCAAGGCCCTGGCGATCTCCAGCCTTCTTTGCATTCCATATGGTAACGAAGATGCCTTTTCATCTCTAGTGTCTTGAAGACCGATTTTCTCCAGGAGATAGAGGGACTTCTCGTACAACCTTTTCTCTTCAGTAACGTAATGGGGGAGCCTTAGAACAGTGGAAAAAACATCGGACTTCACTCTCAAGTGGTTCCCGATGAAAACATTTTCTAAAACAGATAACTCGCCAAACAGTCTAATATTCTGGAACGTGCGGCATACCCCGAGTTTCGCGATTCTATCAGGGCTAAGACCTGTTAATTGATGTTGTTCGCTGCCATTTGGGCTGAATAAAATCCGGCCTGCTGTCGGTTTATAAACACCTGTAACCACGTTGAAAATTGTTGTCTTTCCTGCACCGTTCGGACCAATTAGGCCAACGATTTGTCCATTTCCGATTTCTCCGTTGAAATTATTGCAGGCCACAACCCCACCGAATCTCATGTCTAGGTTCTCAATTTTTAACATAGGTTAACTCACGCCCTTTAGTCCTTTTCAAGAATCCTTTTTCGCGCACGATGACCACAAAAATCAGGATGATTGAAAAGACGACCATTCTCATTCCTGGTATTCCCTTAATCTGGACCAAACCGAGATCAATAGACTCATCCAAGAAGCGCAATGCTTCCATCATGACCGTTACCACGACGGCTGCAATTACAGTACCGCCAATCTTGCCTAAACCACCCAAGACCACAATGAGCAGGATGTTGAATGTGAGGGTGATTCTAAACATGTTGGGGTCGATGGTGCCAAGTAGGGCTGCCATAAGTCCTCCGGCCACTCCTGCGAAAAAGCAGCCAAAGGAAAAACTCATTACCTTATGTTTGAAAAGGTTAATGCCCATGGCTCTGGCTGCAACTTCATCTTCCCTAATGGCCAAGAAGGCTTTCCCATACGTACCTTTCATCAAAAATGAGATGAACCACATCGTGACCAAGGCGACTCCCCAACTCCACCATGTATTTGTGTGGTTTGGTATCCCTTTTAGGCCCAGGGCTCCATTTGTTAGAGATTGGGTGTTCGTGAACACCACCCTGATGATCTCTGCAAAACCTAGCGTTGCGATAGCCAAGTAGTCGTCGGTCAGTCTTAAGACGGGCGCACCGATCAGCACTCCAAAAAGTGCTGCTATGAGACCAGCAGCGAGAAGAGCGGGAAGAAAGCCCCACTCCACATTAGCCAGGAAAGGCACGATTGGTTGCATGAAAAAGTTCATTTGTTTCATGGAAACGGGCATCGTAAGAATCCCTACGGTATATGCTCCAATGGCCATAAATCCAGCATGCCCCAGGGAAAACATCCCGGTCATTCCGTTGATCAAGTTCATGCTGAGACCCAACGTTACATAGATACCGGAAAGGTTGATGATCCTGATTTTGTAGGCATCGAGATACCTGTTTGCCAGGAATAGTCCTAGGATTGTTAGAACCAGGATGATTAGGGTAACATGTGTCTTACTTTTCTCCCTCATGGTTTACACCTTCCTGCAGTTTTTTCCCGTTGAAGTACTAAACCTTTTCTGTTACTTTGTTACCCATTAAGCCGGAAGGCTTAACTAAGAGAATTATGATCAAAAGGACAAAAGCGAAAGCGTCTCGGTATCCAGACAATCTAGGAAGGAAAGCAACTAACATAATTTCCCCAAGTCCTAAGATGAATCCGCCTATGACTGCTCCCGTGATGTTTCCAATACCCCCTACAACCGCAGCAATGAAGCTTTTTAGCCCAGGCATAGCGCCCATCAATGGCATGAGTTGCGGGTATCTGGATCCCCAAAGGATCCCTCCAATAGCGGCTAAAAACGAACCCATAAAAAAAGTAATGGAGATGATTCTGTTGATATCTATTCCCATCAAACTCGCAGTTTCGTAGTCTTTGGACAGTGCCCGCATGGCCAATCCTGTTTTGGTCTTTGTGGTGAAGTAGGTGAGCCCTATGAGTAGGAGTATGGATACAGCGGGTATGATGAAGGTCACAACATTGATGGATACGCCTCCGAGTTTTATAACGTGGTTCAGCAACTGGGGGACGGGGAAGGCTCGAGGCCTTCCCCCAAAAATGACGATCCCCAAGTTTTGCAGAAGAAAGGAGGCGCCTATTGCTGAAATTAGAATTGTGATCCTGGCAGAACCTCGCAAGGGTTTGTAGGCTACTTTTTCTAAAAGTATGCCGATAAAACCGGTCAAGAGCGGGGCGAGAATGAATACGAGCCACCAGGGAAGGGGTGTGTAGATGACTCCATAAAACGTGAGATACACACCAAGCATGAATATATCGCCGTGGGCAAAATTGATTAGCCGTAAGATCCCGTAAACCATGGTGTAACCTATGGCAATCAACGCATACAAACTACCCAGGGAAATGCCGTTGGTCAAGTGTTGAAGGAAAATCGATACGTCACCCACGTCAGGTCCTCCTAATGTTCAGATTGATTAAAAAGGCTCGACTGTCGTTAGATAGATGAATTTTCCGTCATCTACTTGGTTGATAACGGCAGACTTAACGGCATCGCCGTTGGCATCTAAAGTAATCACTCCTGTTGCTCCCACAAATCCTTCTGTTTGAGCTAACCCATCCCGTATGGCTTGCGAATCGGCAGACCCCGCTTCTTCGATTACATCCAGGATCAGCATATAAGCATCGTAACCTAAGGCTGCGAAAGCATTAGCTTCTCTTCCGAACTTCTCTCTGTACGCGGCTAAGAACACTTCTGACTCTTCGGTGACTGGCGCTTCAGAGGTGAAGTGCGTGCTAAATACGGCGCCCTCTACTGCAACGCCGCCGATTGATAAGAATTCTGGTGCTTCCCAGGTGTCGCCGCCAAGGAAAGGAACATCGATGCCTAGCTCTCTAGCTTGCCTAATCAACAGGGCCGACTCACCATAGTTACCTGGTGCGAAGACGATATCCGGCATCTTGTTCTTTACGTTGGTCAACTGGGCTGTGAAGTCTTGATCCCCTGTGTTGTAGGAGGACATTTCTACAATACTGTTCTGGTTACCAGTCAATTCCCTAAAGGCATCGACAAAATACTTGCTTAGGCCTACCGAATAGTCTTGGGTGACGTCTTGAATTACGGCTGCTGTTTTGGCACCCAACTCATTTACGGCATAATTCGCCATTACAGTTCCTTGGAAAGGATCGATAAAACAAACTCTAAAGTAGTAAGGGTTGTTCAATGTGACCAGGGGGTTCGTTGGCGAGCACCCTACCGTGGGCACTTGTGCTTTGTTGACGATGTCCCCTGCGGCCATGGATAATGAGCTGCCATAGCTGCCGATGATGGCAACGACTTTGTCTTTTTCAATCAACCTGGAAACAGCATTGGCCGCTTCCACCTTGTCTGACTTGTTATCGACTACAATAATCTCTACTTTTCTTCCTAGTACTTCTCCCCTGAGTTCAAGGGCCAATTCGATTCCTTCGACAGTCATCTCGCCACCTGCGGCGTTAGGTCCTGTCATTGGTTCAAAGACACCAATCTTGATTACCTCAGCAGAAGCAGACGACGCGATAGCCAACACTAATACCAGCAACAACAATCCGATCGTTTTTTTCATAAATGTTCCCCCTTTAGAAGAATTGAAAAACACTAGCTCCCACAATCACTGCGTGTCTTTGCAACAGAAAAGGGCATCTACTGAATGTGTTGATAATGGTAAATGTTGTAATGTTCTGTTTAAGTAAAGTATATATAATCATTTTGAGGCTGTCAACTGTACTGGGGGAGGAATGGGAGCTTCACTTCGCACGCTTTCCTTCCCATCCTTGGATAGGTAGTAGGAGGTTTTTCGTTTCGCTT
>ENA-UOOH01001010-UOOH01001010.1-fermentation-metagenome-genome-assembly--contig:-NODE-1010-length-28938-cov-11.337950_pt1 | contig 28938 bp, 26 predicted proteins | sample MGYA00245778_ERZ724025 | MGnify/ENA primary metagenome ERZ724025 (study PRJEB28704, sample SAMN03018313) | fermentation metagenome | biome: anthropogenic terrestrial biome; feature: soil... | reverse complement strand
TAAAATAAACGAGACTTAAAAGAAATTATCTCAGAGATAAATTTTATTATCTCAGAGATAAATTTTATTAAACAAGGTTTAAATTTAATGAACTCGTTCTAAGAGTCATTATTGACACCTATTTTCTTTTAGCAATAATGAATTGTGCAAAACCTGTAATATCCCAAAAAGTTCCTGCCCTTAAGTAACTTTTTGTTATTAGTTGATAGGGTACTTTTATTGGAATCAATAAAATTGATAATAATCTCCTTCTTGTTCCATATTTTAAAATAGTGGTATTATTTTTCAATAATAAGTTAAGCAATTCGTGTAAAGTGTATATCCTAACATGGGTTGGGTCATCAAAGAAATTTAATGTTTCTCTCATTGTGGGCAAAAAAAGACTTTTAACACTTGGGTATTCAAGATAAATAATTCCATTTGGTTTTAGTTTTGCTAATAAGCTTTCAATTACCTTATCTCCATTTATTAAATGTTCAATAACATGAGACATAATTAATAAATCATAATAATTGTCTTCTATATCATCAAATTCTAATTTATTTAGGTCTTTTTCAAAAAACTTATCTATTAGCTTGATATCATCCTCATTATTATTATATTTTTCATTAATATCTATTGAGTGATAAACCGACTTTGGGAAGCATGCTTTAGTCAAACTTGGGCTATGGCTTCCAGAGCCTATATCAAGAATTCTAATATCTTCTGTTTTTAAAAATTTCTTTATGATATAAAATCTAAATGACTTAATCCTCATTTTCTATTCTGTCTTAAAAATAACTCTAAACCAAAAAGACTGCCTACAGCAGTCTTTTTGTAAATATTAATAAGATATTATATTAATATTCCCACATATCTTCTTCGTAATTGAAGATAGTTTCTTTCACATTATCAGATTCTCTTAAAGCCTCATCGCCAGTAGTATATTGACTAATTGTACGGTCTGCATATACGCTTGATTCTCTAATGATATAGCTACTAAACATTCTTTTTAGGAATATATCATCATAGGTTCTTCTTTGAGCATCATTCTTAAAGTTATAAACCTCAGTGTTTGCCAATAGTTCTCTAACTTCAGGGTCATCGTATCTTACCCAGAATAAAGGATATGCTATTGGAGCTGCTCCTTCTTCTATTGCTCTATAGTAAATTGGAGAAAAACCAGCAATTCTAACGTCTTGAACAGTTCTTTGCTTGTCGATAAACCAATTTTCCTTAATACGAAGAGTTTTGATATCATCTGTATTAAGTTCTATTGGAACATCAACGGTAACTTGGAACTCAGTCCCATCAATATCAATAGAATCTTTTGTTATTTGACTTATTATTGAATATGATTGTTTTACGGTAGCCCAATCAATCTCTTCCTTAAACTCATCATCCTTATAAACCTTTATTCTTCCATCATTTATTGCTTGTTCTAAAGCATAGAAAAGATTAACTCTTCCTTGTTCAGGAGTTGTTGGATAGTAGAAAACTTGATTTTGCTTTTCACGAAAATCAATAACTCTCCATACTCTCCATTCCCAAATAACGTCTGCTTCTCTCACATAAGGGAAATTAAATGGTATCCTTTTATTAAAAGATATTTTTTCATAAAAACTATCTCTTGCTCCTTCTTCAGGTGCATCCAATACTTGTGCAAATAAGTTTGTGCTAAGTAATGAAATAACCACTATTAATATTAAAGATGTTTTTTTCATAATCTAATATTTTATTGTATTGTAAATATCATTTGAGGGTTTTGAACGGATTTATCTCCGTCTGGTCCTTTTGCTCTAATACCTTCAATGTAAACCTTATTTCCCCTTCTAAGTCTTTGAATTTGGTTTATCATTTCTGGAGTAAATCTTGCTCCTCTTGAAACAAGGGGTGCTTGTCCATCTCCACCAGTATTGAAGGTCATTTGGAATTCTGTCACATTATATCTAACAGGGAAATCAAATCCTTCCATAACTACTTTTAGTTGTCCTTGAGCAACAAGAATTTCTTTTGCAATTCTTCCACCATCGGAAGAACCAACCATTGCCTTTGGAGGAGGGATTCTCTTAACACGGAACTTCATGGAACCTTGTTTCATTACTTTTCCATTAACATTGGCAGAAACAGATATTTCTACTTCTTGTTGTGTGTTAACTTTTACTATATAGTTTCCAGCAGACACCTTACTTATGGTTGCTCCACCACCACCGGTGATATTTGTTATAAGTTGTTCGGCACTTGTTCCTGGTGCAGAAATTGAAACAGGGTTATCAACACCAATATAGAATACGTTCATATTGGTTGGGGAAATTGTTACGGCAGGTGCTGCAACGAAATATTCGCCTGAGAATGGATATGCTTCTTCACCTGTTGATTTCTTAACATAAACTGTTCCTTGATATTTTTGTGCTCCAGTTGCTCCTGCAGGGAATTTTAAATTAATAATTCCTTCTTGACTCACATAATTTCCTCCTCTAACATCTGCTCTTAACTCAGTTTTTGAGTCTATTGCAGCTACAAAAACTTCTGCCTCATAGGTATCACCTTGCATTACATAGTTAGATTTGGCAACAACTTTTGGAACAACATCTGAAAAGTTAAAGTCATCAGCGCTAACTTTTACTAATAAGTCATTGACAACATCAAATTCAGCATTTTGTATTTCAGATTTTATTTTTTTCAGAATAACCAAATCGGCTAAGAGTATTGTATTATTAAAATTATACATTTGCCAATTTAACTCTTGATCACTTTTATTTTTAAACTTGCCTTGAGTATTAATTTGCATTTTTTTAAGTCTATCAACAAATCTTGGATCTGCAAGGGTTAGCATCTTTGCCTGGTAAGCTTCAATCTTCTTTCTAAGCTCCATTCCCTTTGCATCGGTTCCTTGTTCTGTGGAACCAATAAAATATTGTGATGGTTTGGTTGAATTATCTTTTGCCTTAATTCCTTCAAATCCTTTTTCTGCTAATAGTTTTTTTGCCTCTTCTTTACCACCTTTCAATCCGTCAACATGAGCTACTAAATCATATTGCATATCATCTATATAGTTAATAATTTCTTTTGTTGCTTTTCTAACCTCCTGAGCCTTCTCCCAATTAGCACCAACTTTTTCCTTATTAGCCATATAAGCTCTTTCAAAATTATAATATGAATTATCTATTTTTGTTGCGAATAGTTTATTGGTAGTTTCCATGTTGTCTCCAACAGTCACAAATGCCTGAAGAATTTCTACAGATACGTTCAGTGCTAACATTGCTGTTAGAACCAAATACATCATTGAAATCATTTTCTGTCTGGGGGTTTCCGGACAATTTGTTGCACCCATAGTATTCTATTATTTTGCGTTAATAAATTATTTAGTCATTATTATAGTTATGCTTTTGATTGCATTGCTGAAAGCATATTGCCGTAGATATCATTTAATGCAGTAACCTTCTTAGAAAGAGCATTTACCTGCTCTTTATATCTTAGGACATTCTCTGCAGTATCAGCAAAATTAACAACTAAACTATCTATTTTTTCTTGCACTTGTTTTGTTGATTCTAATTGGGCAGTTGAATTTTGAATTTGTAATTCGTATAGAGCATTTATTGAAGAAAGACTTGATGCCATAGTTTTCAATTCATTTAAGTATGATGAATCTCCACTTGTTAGGGCAACAGCAGTTTCTTTATATATGTTTGAAAGTGTTGAGACAGCTGTTGCAGCATCTTGGACACTTGCTAAATATTCTCCTGAAACCATTAGATCTTTATTTAAATAGTCTGATGTTTTCTTGTAGGATGAAGATAATTCTGCTGCTGATTCTGAAGCTACATCAATATTCTTAATAAAGTTTTCTGTTGAAAGGGAGGCATTAGATACAGTTCCTAATTGAGAAGCTGTTTCATTAAGGTTTTGTAATCCTTTTCCTAAACTTTCAATTAGTTCTGGACCAATCTTAGCCTTAGCAAGCATATTATCTAAAGCTTGAGTCTCTGTTAATCCACTTAGTCCACTTAAGTCAATTTCTTCTCTTTTTTTCTTTCCCTTTTTCTTCTCTTCTCTCTTTTCTTCTTCCATTCCAGCTAATTCAGGATATGCTAAGCTCCAATCATATTCAACATGTAGAGGTTCAAAAGCAGACACGAAAAATATTATAGCTTCTGTTCCCATTCCAATTGTCAAAAGTGCTCCCGCTCCATACCAGTGTTGAATTTTAAACAATGCACCAATAATAACAGCTGATGCACCAATACCATATAGCTTAGCTGCCATATTTTTATAGAACTTACTTCTTACAAAACTATCTAGACCCATAATAAATTTATTTTTTTAGTTTTAATATTATATGATTAATTAATTTTCTGAATTAGTGTTTATAAACATTTGAAGATGTTTTAGGATTGTCTCCTCGAACTCTACCTAGATATGATTGAACATTACGGAATCCTAAATAACTCTTTCCTGAATCTTGATATTCGTATGCACGAGTTGCAGTTTGGATGAAATGTTTTTGATCTTTCCAACTTCCACCTCGAATTACCTTTCTCTTCATTTGAGGACTATCTTCGTCTGTAGCTTGATATCCTGCAAATTGGTTAAGGTCATGAGCAAAATTATATGATGATTCGTTGAAAGAGTCTTCACACCATTCTGATACGTTTCCTGCCATATCATATAAACCAAAATCATTTGGAGCATAGTGTGCAACGATAACAGGTGTTACTCCTCCGTCAACATTATAATTTCCTCTCATTGGTTTGTAGTTTGCAATAAAGCATCCCTTACCATTTCTTACATATGGTCCTCCCCATGGATAAGGTGCACCAGGAGCTCCACCTTTTGCAGCATATTCCCATTCTGCTTCTGTTGGTAAACGAAACTCTTCCATTCTTGAATATCCTTGAGTTTCAAGATGATTATTCATCATAAATGTTCTCCAAATAGAAAATGCCTTAGCTTGACGATAAGTTATTCCAACTACAGGATAATCATCGTAGGCTGGATGTGAGAAATAATTACGAGTTAAATTATCATTATATGAATATGCGTAATCGTGCATCCAAGCTAATGTATCTGGATATACATTAATAACTTCTCTTTTTGTGAGATTTTTTCTATTTGTCAAACCATTTGGTCTTCCAGCAAAGGACGAACCTTTTAACTCAGGGTTTAATTCAATTCCTGTATAATGTTCTTTTTTTGCAGCAGTTGCTAAATCAATCCAAAAATACTCATAATTTAACTTTCTTGCATCTATTTGTTTCTTGTTGTAGAATCTTTCATCAGAAGGAATAAATAGAGATTCTAAAGCATCTCTTTCATCTGCATTAGTAAGCTCCCAATCGATCTTTGCTTTCCAGTTAATTAATGGATTTGGAAGGTCTTCTCCATATTGGTCAACCTCAATTAAATATTTTTGAGCATCAACATCACCTAATAATTTATATGCTATTGAGTCTCTTACCCAATATACAAATTGACGATATTCATTATTAGTTATTTCTGTCTCGTCCATCCAAAAAGAATTTAACTGAATGGTTTTTGGTTGTAAATTATAGGTTGAATAGATGTCTTCGTCTGAAGAACCCATTACAAAACTACCTTGAGGAACTTCTACCATTCCGTATGGTTGCATATCTTCAAATTGTTGTCTTCCTTGAACACCAATAAGTTCACCATTGTCTGTCGATCCACATCCTATTGCTACTAAAGCTAATGATGCTAATAAAATCAATCTTTTCATATTTTTCTAATTTTATTTTTCTTGCTATTTCTGTTCTAAACGTAAATAATTTTGTTTAGTTACATTTTTAGTTCATTCTTGTGTTTCTATAACTTGTTGGAGGCTTTGGTTGGTTCTCAACTTTAAAGCAGTATCTAACAAATAACTCAAATGAGCCATATGGCCTTAAATGTGTTATTGGAATATCATAAGCCATTCCTAATTTAAATCCTCCCAAAGTCAAACCTCCTAAAACACTTATCGCATCTTGAATACGATAATTTATTCCTCCCCAAAACATATAATTATATTCTATTAATGCACTTGCATTAATTTGATAGTTTGCATTTATTACATATTCATTTATTTCTCCGCTTGGTTCAATAAATTTTGCTAATGCTGAAGGAAGTACTCTAAACTCAGGGTATGCGGGAATTGTCCATTCGTATCCTGCTAAAACATAATAATGTCTTTTGTCTTCCCATTTAAGTTTATCACTTTTTGATTCCATAATTTTTGAAGTGGAAAACCCTGCATAAAACTTACCAGGTATTTGATAATAAGCTCCAAAACCTAAATCAAATAAGAAATCATTTTGTTGTGAAGCATCTCTAAGAACCGGGTCTCTTGAGGTTGCTAATATTTCATCTAATTCATTAAATTGATCACTTCCAACTAAACTTGCAAAATCTATTGCTGAGCTGAATAATTGAGCCTCTAAACCAAAAGCTAAATTTCCGGTAGGGAGCTCAAATCTATATGCATAATCTATCTTTACAAAAGTCTGATCCCAAAATCCAAGCTTATCTGAAATAATTGTTGCTCCTAATCCTCCACGAAGAAATCTTACAGGAAAATCTATTGAGAAATTAATAGTCTGTGGTGTAGATGGTTTGCCTCCTTTTACATCAGTTAACTGTAGTCCCATCCATTGATTGCGATAAAAACCGGTTGCACACATAGCACCATTGCTTCCTGCATAAGCTGGATTATATGACAAACGATTAAACATATATTGAGTAAACTCTGGTTCTTGTTGTGAAAAACCAAATAAAGGAGCAATAATGACAATTATAGCAAACAAATAAGATTTTGCCGTCTTAATGAGTGGAAATAAGATATTTCGTTTATACATGATGTATTAAATGTATGTAAATATTACTATATTAAAATAGCTCCCTTAACTCTTTTACTTTAATTATTAATAGTTTAGCATTCTTAGAATACATATAATTAGAAAAATGCGTCTTGCAAAAGTAAAAATAAATTTTATATTAAAAAACTATATTAGCATTTTTATTTTCTAAACTCTGAATTTCTGGATACTTTAACCACAAAATTTGTCCATTTTTTCGCTGTTTAAAATTCCTGAATCCTTATTTTAATTTTTTGTTTTCAGAGAATAAAATTTTTATATCTCGTTTTAATTATCTTGTTAATCTAATGTATATATTTTTGGTTCTATTTTTCAAATTTCAGTTAGATAACTCTATATTTTATTCAGAAACAATCCTATTAATACTATCATTTTCTTCAGACTGATCAAAATGAGAAAAAACCTCATCCTGTTTTAACCAAATATCCATATAATCATTACTAAGAATTTCAACTTTTACAGGGGCAACACCTTCTTTTATCATTTTTAATTGTTTTGCGGCAATCAAAGATAAGTCAATCACACCTTTTTTGGGACACCTATCGTTGATTTTCACAATAACGGATCGACCATTATTAGTATTTGTTACCTTAACTAACGTATGTAATGGGATGGTTTTATGTGCTGCAGTATATTTTGTTTGATCAAAACGCTCTCCAGAAGAGGTTTTCCTATTAACAAATTTATTATGATAATAAGTTGCCTTCTTATCCAAAACCTTAACCTTTTTTTCTTGTTGGTTATAAGAAAAATGCGGTATAAGTAATAGAAATATAATTATTAGTTTCTTTACCATTCTTTAGCTTCTTGATGAAACCATTTGTTATGCAAACGCATAACTTGTTCTATAACATCTCTTACGCACCCTGCTCCTCCAATCTTATTGGAGATATAGTCTGCAACAGATTTTATTTCCTCAACTGCATCAGAAGGACAGGTTGCGACACCTGATTCAAGCATCAAATCATAATCTGGAATGTCATCTCCCATAAAAAGAACTTGCTCTGGAGTTAGGTCATTATCTTTTAAAAACTTTGAAAAGATTTCTTTCTTGTTTGCAGATTCTGTGAATACATTGTCAATTCCTAACATATTCATTCTTTTGCATATGCTATCTCCCTTTCCACCTGAAATGATTGCAACTATATATCCCATTTTAATAGCATATTGTAAGGCATAGCCATCTTTAACATTGCCTCCCCTAGTTATAATATTATCATCCCCAATCCACAAATTACCATCTGTCATTACTCCATCATAATCAAATACAAATGCTTTAATTGAGTGGAGTTTTTCTTTATAATTCATTATTAATAATACAAATTCGTTAATAAATAATTCTGAACATAATCCTTAATCCCTTCTTCCAAAGAGTAAAACTCTTCCTTATATCCAGCATTTCTTAATTTCTTCATTTTTGCTTCAGTGAAATATTGATACTTTTCTCTAATATCTTCAGGAATATCTATATACTCAATATTAGAAGCCTCACCCATTGCTTCAAAAGTTGCATTTGCTAAATCATAGAAGCTCCTTGCTTTACCAGTTCCTAAGTTGTAGATACCCGATTCTGGTTGATTCTTCATCATAAAGTCCAATACAGAAACTAGGTCCTTAACATATACAAAATCTCTTAATTGCATTCCGTCTTCATAGTTACTATTATGAGAACGAAATAACTTTACTAATCCGTTATTTCTGATTTGATGATATGAATGAAAAATAACTGAAGCCATTCTTTGCTTATGGAATTCATTTGGTCCATATACATTAAAGAATTTCATACCTGCCCAAAATGGGGGCTTGGTTTCTTGCCTAAGAACCCACATATCAAAATCTTGTTTTGACCGACCATAAGGATTAAGAGGCTTTAACTTTGGGAGTTTATTGTGGTCATCATCATATCCATTTTCTCCCCCTCCATATGTTGCGGCAGAAGATGCGTAAACTAAAGGAATTGAATTAAAAGCACATATTCTCCAAATATTCTTTGAATAGTTAAGATTTAATTCCAAAAAAATCTTCCAGTCAAACTCAGTTGTGTCCGTCCTTGCTCCTAAATGATAAACTCCATCAATCTTTGTGGCATTTCGTTCAAACCAACTAATGAATTCTTTTCTATCAATTTTTTTTGCAAATTGTAGATTTGAATAGTTTGCTTTTTTATTATTAGCATTTTTCTTGAAATCATCAACAATGATAATATCATTCCTCCCAAGCTTATTCAGCTTGCTAACCATACAACTTCCTATAAAACCTGCTGCACCTGTAACGACTATCATATTTCTATTTTATTGTGTGTTTATACGATTATTAAATATTAATGTTCCATATTAGAGTTCAAAGGGAGTTCTATCAACAGCAGAAACATATTCTAACATCTTTTCATAAACTTCTCTCCACCCTTCCCAATCATATCTCTCTGATAAAGATTGATTATGCCATACGCTTATAAAATCTCCATTAACTGCAATTACCTCATCTACAATTTGTTTTATTTTGATTAATGCTTCTTCCTTATTTAGCCCCAAACCATCTTTGAGGGCAACATCCATAATTGCAAATGGATGTATTCTTAATCCAGTTTCTCCATCTATCTCTAAATCAAAAAAATTATAGCCTGAACAAATACCTGCTCTAAATCCAATGGTCCTAGAATAGCCCATAGAATAATCGTCCTTAATCATATTATCTATTAGCCTTCTGTATGATATAGGCAATCGAAATCTTAGATAATGAAATCGGCTTCTGAATATTGGCTTATGAATAACTTGTTTTAATTCTTTAATTTGAATAGATAATTCATCTTCCTGATCGTAAGATGAGTATGAAGGATGTATACCAACCTTTGCATAATCGCAAAGATATTTGATTAGCTGATGGAATCGTTTATTATAAGGTGAAATGTTCTTGTCATATTTACCATAGCGACCGAATAAGATAAAATAAATTGTTTTAAGCTTAAACTTTTGGATTAAATATATTTGATAATCAAAATTATCATATGGATCAGCCTTACCTCTAAACATTACATTAAATCTATATACACACTCTGAAAAATTACCTTTTAAAAGGTCTTTAAAAAACCCATATATCTTTCTAATAGCACTTTTTTCTTTAAAAGAGAATGCTGAATCTATGTCAATAGTATTATAGAACCTAAAAAAATGTTTTGCAAACTTTAATTCAGGATAAACTTCTTTTAGTTTTTCGCCTAAATTCTTTACCCAGATATTTACTATTGGCTTTTGCAAAAAACAGTTTTTAAAGGCTAAGCTTTCTTCATATCTATATCTCCCATGCTTATCTTGAATAAATGGAAGATATTCTTCATATCGTGAAACAAAGTAGAATGAAGCTGCTAAAATGTCAAAAGGGATAATTGTGTCTTTTGCATATGTTCTAAAGATTGCTGGATTCTGATCAAAATAGAAAACGTCAATATCTTTTATTTCTATAGTAGTTTCAAAAAGCAAATCTGTAGAATAAATAAAAGGCTCGTCATTAATTCTATTCTTGCAATATGATAATTTTGCACCTTGATAATCTTTAAAATTCTCTTTATTTGTTGTTATTGTATGTTCAACCCCTAAAATATCTTTAAAAATTAGATTTAAAGTGTATCCAAGTCGGTTTGTTATTTTATCTACATAAATTAATATCATAGACTATCGCAATTCAAAATTTTCTCCAAGATACTTTTGTCTTACTTGCTCATCTTCTGCTAGTTCTTTTGGGGTTCCAGATTTCAACACACTCCCCTCAAAAAGCAAGTATGCTCTATCAGTTATAGTTAAAGTTTCATGAACATTGTGGTCAGTAATTAAAACACCTATATTTCTATTCTTCAATTTTGCTACAATATTTTGAATATCTTGTACTGCTATTGGATCAACCCCAGCAAAAGGTTCATCTAAAAGTATGAATTTTGGATCGGTTGCTAATGCTCTTGCTATTTCTGTTCTTCTTCTTTCTCCTCCTGAAAGTTGATTCCCTTTACTTTTTCTAATATGAACAAGACCAAATTCTTCCAAAAGCCCATTCATTATCATTATTCTATCCTTTGAAGATAAATCTCTAAATTCTAAAACAGACATTATATTATCTTCAACAGACATAGATCTGAAAACTGATGCTTCTTGAGCCAAATAGCCAACACCTCTCTGAGCTCTTTTATACATAGGCATAGTGGTAATTTCCGTGTCGTCAAGATAGACATTCCCACTAAAAGGCTTAATTAAGCCTACCATCATATAGAAAGTTGTTGTTTTTCCTGCACCATTAGGACCAAGTAAACCAACTATTTCTCCTTGATTAACTTCAATTGAAACTCCTTTAACTACAGTCCTCTTCCCGTATTTCTTTACTACATTTTCAGTGTATAATTTCATAATCAATATACCTGTTTAAAACTTTCTATTTGCTCAAAATAAACAAATCAATCAGCAAAGATAAGAAAATTTTTAATAAATGAATTATCTTTGCACCGACTAATATCATTTCAAAATCAAAAAACAATGAATTTCTTTTCAAAAAGATATAAACTTATCCATAGTATTAAAAAGAAAAATGAATATTCTATTCATTCCCCCTATATGTTTGATTTACACAACAGACTAATAAAAAAATATAAAAGGAACCCTTATAGATTAATCAGTTCATTACAAGAAGAATTCGGGAAGGATAATATATATATCATCAAATCATCATATAATGAATTTATTGCAATCCAATCACAAGTTAAAGATGTATCTGTAATAATAATTGAAAATCCTTATTTTGATAATGAGTCTTATAATGAATTTATTAAAATAATTAGTGACCCTAGAAGAATAGTCAGTATTGACCTATATAAAATTGGAATAATATTACAAAACACTAAATTAAGTCCTCAAGAATATCGATTTTAATTTTAAAACACCATAAATTATTTTTTTAAGCCTTAATGTCTAATGAAAAAAAACTAAATCAATTTATTTATAGCTTTATTAAATCTTTGTTCTCATTCATAAATTGATATTCAAGTAAACTAAAGTTACTATCCTCAATCAATTTAATCTTGGTTTTGTATCGTCTTTCCCATTTCTTCTGTCTAGAGAATAAGAAACCTTTGGTCAAGTAGGCATATACAAAAGGATGAATTATTAGTGTAAGATTTTTTTCATTTTGTTCTTGAACCAAATATCTTAAATCATTCTCAATTTCATCTACAATAATTATCGAGGATTTAATTTTTCCAGTTCCAGCACAGACTGGACATATTTCAGATAAGTCAAAATGAATTAATGGCTTAACTCTTTGTCTAGTGATTTGCATTAAGCAAAACTTACTCAAAGGTAGAATAGTATGACGAGCCTTATCTTTGGACATAAGCTCTTTCATCCTATCATATAGTTTTTTTCTATTCGTTATAACATTTAAGTCGATAAAGTCAATAACAATAATACCACCTATATCCCTTAAACGCAATTGCCTTACAATTTCTTCAGCAGCCTCCATATTTACCATTAATGCATTTTCTTCCTGATCTTGAGAAGACTTACTTCTATGACCAGAATTTACATCAATGACACACATCGCTTCTGTTTGTTCGATGACTAAGTATATTCCAGACCGTATTGTAACAACCTTTCCGAATGAATTACGAATTTGATTTAGCACTCCAAATTGTTCAAAAATTGGAGTTTGCAATTTATAATTACGAACTAAATCTATCTTTTCAGAGGATATTGTTTTAACATAAGCTTTTAATTCTTCATAAACTTCAGTCTTGTTCACATAAACATTTGAAAAATCATCACTTAATAAGTCTCTTAGAATCGCAGTAGATTTATCAATCTCTGAAACTAATTTATAAGGCGGTAAGGCCTTGGGAAGCTTCTTATATATCTCATCCCATTTAGATAGTAAGCCTTTTAAATCAGCATCAAGCTCAGCTACACTTTGCCCCTCTGCAACTGTTCTAATAATTACTCCAAAATTATTTGGAAGGATACTTCTGATTAATCGTTTGAGTCTGTTTTTTTCTTCTGCACTTTTGATTTTTGAAGAAATTGAAATCTTATTGGAAAAAGGCATTAAAACTAAGTATCTTCCTGCAAAAGATATTTCAGCACTTAATCTTGGTCCTTTAGTTGATATAGGCTCCTTTGCAATTTGAACTAATATTATTTGACCTTGTTTTAATACATTTGATATCTTACCATTCTTCTCTAGATTAGACTCCAATTTCATCTTATCTATTATAGCAGAATTGGGATCTCCACTTAGTGCATTACGAGTAAATTTATTAAACGTATTAAAGTTAAGTCCTAAATCTAAATAATGTAAAAATGCATCTTTGCCATATCCAACATCAACAAAGGCTGCATTTAATCCAGGCATAATTTTTTTAACTAAGCCTACATACACATCGCCAACGACATGACTATTTTCATGCTTTTCTTGGTGAAACTCAACTAAATACTTATCTTCAAGCAAAGCTATTTCAACTCCAGAATCTTTTACATCAATTATTAAATCCTTATTCATATATATCGGAGCCGTAATTATGGTTTAAAACAAAAATATTGCGAAATATTAAGACATATATAACACTTCGCAATATAATTTTTTTTGATAATTATATCTCTATAATTCAAAATATTTCTAAGAAAATCTATTTCTTATTCTTATGTCTATTCTTGCGCAAACGTTTTTTACGTTTGTGCGTTGACATTTTATGACGTTTTCTTTTCTTTCCGCTTGGCATTTTTTTGGATATTAAATTATTTTACTTTTGCTTTAATACTATTCATGAAAACCTTAGCTGGTTTAAATGATGGGATATTGTGAGCTGGGATAATAACAGTTGTTTTTTTAGAAATATTTCTCCCTGTTTTTTCTGCTCTTCTTTTAATGATAAAGCTACCAAAACCTCTTAAATATACGTTGTTTCCCTTACCTAAAGAATCTTTTACAACTTCCATAAAAGTTTCTACAGTTGCTTGAATGTTTACTTTTTCTAATCCTGTTCTTTGTGCAATTTCTGCAACGATTTCAGCTTTTGTCATGTCTTTTTAATCTTATTTGTTAATAATTTCAGTATTAATATCTAACTAATCTAATTAGATTTGGAATGCAAAGATATAAAAATATTTATTCTTACAAAACAAATTTATTCATTTTCAACAACTTTAATTATATCAATTTAATCTTTTCTTCTAATAATCAGCCATTTAAAATAATATCTTATATTTCATTTCTATAATAATCTGAATATATATTTTGTAGGAGCTAAATATTAATTTTAGGGTATAATTCTTATTTTGATAAATTGAAATCACTGATTATTGAAAGTATTTTATATATTTGCAAATTATTAACATCACTCAGATTGATTAAGCATACATTAATTATAAAAAATAAAAGTTATGGCAGGAGTAAATAAAGTTATTTTAATTGGAAATTTAGGGAAAGACCCCGATATCATAGTTTTTGATGGAGTTAAAAAGGCAACATTTCCTTTAGCGACAACTGAAACATATAAAAATAAAGATGGTCAAAAAATTGAACAAACTGAGTGGCATAATGTTGTTTGCTGGAGAGGTCTTGCAGATATTGCGGAGAAGTTTTTGAAAAAAGGGATGCAAGTGTTTATTGAAGGAAAATTAAGAAACCGTCATTGGGAAGATAAGGAAGGGAACAAAAAACATTCTGTAGAAATTGTTTCAGATAATTTTATGATTCTTACTAGAAATCAAAATCCTCAAACAGATCAGTTGCAAAATAATATCTCAATTACAGAGCCTACTTTAGCTAATATAATTAATGAATTTCCTGAATCAGATAATCTTGGAGATTTACCTTTCTAAAGTTTGAACTAGATTAAGTTTAGAAGTTTAGTAGAATAGCCTACTAATATTCATGTAATGTAAATTATTATCTTGATAATTACAACAAATACTTATATCTATTAAGACTAGTAATATTAGAATTATCACGGTATTGGATCATACCCACTACCTCCCCATGGATGACAACGAAATATTCTTTTTATTGCGAGATACCCACCTTTAAATGGTCCGTATTTCTTTACAGCATCTATTGCATATTGAGAACAAGTAGGTGTATACCTACAAGATGCAGGCAAATGTGGGGATATTGCCGTTTGATAAAAGCGTATTATCCCTATAATCAAATAGTAAAATATCTTACTAAATAGTTTTATTATCGTTTTCAATGGTTTCAAGGAGTTCATTAATAATCCTATTTAAAGACTTACATACAACATCATTAATACTATTGAAATCCTTCATTTTATAGCTTACAAAAGAAAAAGAAAAAACAATATCGATTTTACTCCTTATCGCAAAATCTTTGATTTCATTACTGCTTAGTCTATAGGATTCTCTAATAAGTCGTTTTACTCTATTGCGATTAACTGAAAGTTTTTGATATCGTTTTGGAGAAATTATCAGGACTTTTACCTTAGGTGCTTCGCTTTCTTTAAAGTTATATTTTACACTTAGAGGGAATAATAAAAAACCTTTATCTGAAGAAAACAAACTATTTATCTCAAAATTGAAGAATTGTCTTTCACTTTTCCTAAATCTATGCATTTAGTCTATAATTATTTTGACTTTTGCTTTTCTGTCTGAGATTTAGCATTTTTCTTAGTTGTAATTTTTAGTGCAGCAGGAACCTTCTTTTCAGGTTTTCTATTAAACTCTTCTTCTATCTTCATTTTATGTTCCTCCAACTCGCTTGCAGTGAATGAGAGGAATCTGTCTATTGCCATTATCATTGAAGGTGCTTCTATTGTTGGAGCAGGAATCATTGTTCTTATTTTGGCTTCCTTAAGAGAAATCTGAGTTGATGTGCCAAAAGCTGCAACAACAATATTTTCAATTTCAGAAGATTTGAAACTTTGAATAAAAGATTTCACCCCAATTGGGCTGAACATTACAACTAAATCGAACTTCTTAATATCTATATCTCCTAAATTTTTAGGCACAGAACGATACATAACAGATTTTGTAAATGTTATTTTTGCTTTCTCCAATAGTTTAAAGTTATCTTGAGTGGTTTCTTCTGAGCAGGGATATAAAAAAGTTTCGTTCTTGTGCTTGGTTATAACACTAATTAACTCCGAAAATTGAAGTTTCCCATAGAAAATTTTTCTTTTCCTATATTGAATATAGTTTTGAAGATAGTTAGCTATACTTTCTGACACACAAAAAAACTTCATAGATTCAGGTATTACTAAACGTAATTCCTTTGCTAATCTAAAATAGTTATCAACTGCCAACTTACTAGTTACTATAACTGCAGAATGGTCTAAAATATTAACTTTTGAATCCCTATATTCTTTATTTGTAACACCAACTACGTCAAAGAATTTATAAAATGTGAAATTAAGATTATGCTTATCTATTAATATTTTATATTGTGATTTATCTATGTCAGCAGGTGCTGGTTGAGAAATAAGAACATTTTTTATTATCTGCTTGCTCATAATTATTAGCTAAAAAACTTAATTAATACGGATATATATATATTTGTATATTACTACTAATGGTAAAAATTCAACCGTGCAAAGATACACAAATAAATAGAATTGGGAGGCTTTTGTATGATTGAAAACTATTGCGAAACCTCTTAATAATCTAATTACAAACAAAATACAGGCAACAATTAAAATTGTTATAAGTAATGAATATTGATATAGATTTGGTAAAAAATAAAACAAAAAAACAAATGGTATAAGCAACAATCCTCCAATTAAATAAAAAAAAGTTTGATTAAAATTATATTTAGAGCATAGTGATTGAAGTCTAAAAGAAAGTCCAAAGAAATAAATTAGCGCATATTTTAACACAAAATAAATTATGCAAAGTAGAAAAATTAAAACGAAGTTTCCAAAGTCTGAATCAAAGAAAGAATAATTTAAATCTTTGTAATAAAATAGTGGAGCATATACTAAAAGAGAAAAGATTGGCGAAAAAAGAAGTACTGCTACAGAAAAAATTGCTACGTTTGAGAAAATTCCTTTGACTATTAATTTTATTTTGCTGTAAAATGTTTTAATCAGGATGAAATATACAATAATTGATATAAAAATTATACCGAATATCCATCCAGGAGTATTATTGGAGTTTCTCTCGGTTGTTTTAAGTTCTTTATTTATATAATAATTCTTATTTGCGAAAAGAGATTTTCTTTCAATTAAAGTTGGAGAATGTTCATTTAGAATACTAATATATTGCTTGAAACTAACAGGGTTAGAATCATTTTTCAAAGAATCAGGTATTATGAATAGTGGGCTATCTATTTCACTGCTCTTCAAATTATCATTATCAGCTGTATAGCTAATTGTGTCCTGCATTTCTTCTACTTAGAAATAATAACTTTATTAGTAATAATTGTATTATTCATTTCTATAGAAATGATGTAAATCCCATTCTCTAAATTTGAAATATTAATGGTATTTTCACCAGTATGATTTATATATTTTAATCTTCCTAAAGAATCGAATAACCTTATTCTTGAATTTGGTTTTAGATTTGAAATAGTGATAATATCTTTCGCTGGATTAGGATAAATAACAATATTATCAGTAGAATTATTAATTTCATTATTGGAAAGCATGACCCCATTGATTGGTAAATTAACATCATCAATCCAAACTGCATCACTACCTCCAGATTGTGAATAATCTTTTTCATATTCCCATTTGTAATTGTGCTCTCCTTGACTTACAGCAAAGGCATATCTTTTCCAAGGTATCTCACCAGAGGTTTCGAGAACTAAGACATTATCTATATAGAATTTTAAAATATCGTAGTTTCTCTCAGTTGAGGTTTTGATCCAGAATGAAATACTATCTTTAACTATTGCTTTTGAACTAATGCTTAACGTTGTTTTTTGGTTACTTTGTATTGCACCTGATTTCAAAGAATAATTTCCCCTATACGAATTACTTGGATTATTATCAATTTCCCAAGGAGTCGAAGACAAATTTTCCCAAGCAAATGAATTCAAGTTTCCTGTTTCAAAAGTTTCAATATTGCCACTTAATGAAATTGAGTCATAACGCTTAACGTCATTATATAGATTTGCGAATGCTCCAATCCTAAATCCTATTAAACTATCTTGTTGACTTACTGGATTATAATTAAGCCTAAACTCAAATGAAGAAATACTATTTGGATTTAATGAAACTAAAGTAAGGCTATCGTTTGAAAAAATTGTCAAACCCGATGATAGATTATTCAACATAACATGTCCTATTTCTGAAACATTAGTCCCAATGTTTCTAATATCAAATTTAACTAATATTTCATCCCCTACTAAAGAACTATTAGTAGTATCATTTGTGATTGATAGATTTTCAATTAATATTTTTGGGCTTGAGGCTCTTGCAAAGATAGCTTTGTTTGAAATGTAGTTATTCTCTCCAGTAATCTTAAAGTTATATTCAATACGGCTTTTGTCTTCAACCCCATCAATGACTTTTACTCTAAACTTGTTTTGTATTTCTAGATTTGAGAGAGGATCAATGTTTCCAATGTATTCTAAAGAATCTAAGATTATTAAATTAGATGAATTAAGTATTGATAAGTCAACACTATCAATTGCGACTAATCCTAAATTAGAAAGTGTAAAATTAACATAATACTCTTCATTATTTTTTAAAATTGTAACATCTTGAGATTGACTATTAGAGTATTTAACATTACTAATTGAAACCATTGGATAGTTTGGAGTCGCTACAACAATTGAATCTATTATTGGCTTAGAAAACTGATTAGTAATAACCACTTTTAAATATCCAGGCTGATTAAGTTGCGAAATAAAGCTAACGTCTGCTAAGCCATTTTCATCTGCCTGTGATGCACCCATCAATACTCCATTTTGAGAAATACCAACAAATGCATAAGCATCAGTTTGAATTTGAAGATTTGAATACCCAAGTGCAATTGTATCAGGAATATTATAATTCATTGTTTTTGGAAGCCCTATATATGGCATAAGAGAAGGATCTCCCATTAAATGATATATTTCCCAATAATAACTTGATAGATTTGAACCAAATTGTTCTACTGCAAGATTTCCTCCTTGCATAATTTGACCAGATGTAATGTACCATTGATTTATTGGCTCATTATATTTATGAAATAATCTATCATAAGCTCCTAAATTATTAGAATCATAGGAAGGATTTAGGTTAAGTGACTTACTTCCAACAGACCAATAGAAATCCTCATACCAATAAGTATAATTACTCCCTCCTATTGCACCAATACCTCCTTTGTTATTCGCTCTTAGGATTGTTTCTCCAAAGCATTCATATTCATCAAACTTATTAGACAAACAACAGTTATTGATAAACATTGGGAACTTCCCATTATTACTCAATGTGTTTATGTTTGTTGTTGTTAGCGAAGGACTAGACCAACCCATCTCATCACAATGAGCAGTGTAATTAATAAAAGAATATCCATTCTGAGAGATACTATCCCTTATTTGAGTTGAATAATAACCTGATGAAGGATTATAATAAAATAGTGTATCAATATAAGGGTTGTTTTGAAGATATTGTTTTGCATAATTAAGCTGACCATTACCACATGTAGGAGCAGGAGACATTGTTTCACGCCCTGCCACTAATAGAGTTTTCTTTAAATAAGCTGTATCTTGAAATAAGTATTTTTCATAATTTATAACCTTTTCAATAATTGCATCCATTTGCTGAACTGTTTGAGCAGAGAATCTTCCATAGAATAAATCTGGTAAAAAATCTCCTGTATATTCAGCATAATATAAATCTGTTGGTGCAGGATCTTCAGGTTTTGTTATTGCACTGAAAGAAGATATTTGTTGAATATCTCCACAAATCAGCAAGTAGTCAGCTGCAGGAGAATCTTCTGTCGCATTATCCCATAAAGATTTAAGATAGGTTTTCATTGAAGTATTTGTAGAACCAACATTTGGACTTCCTTTATAAACTTCAACAATCTCAATTCCTTTTTCTCTTTTCCATTTTATAAAAGGCTGAAGACTTGCTTCAAACATAGGATCGGATAGAATAATCATTTTCAAAGGGCGATTCAATGGAGAATCAAAAACTGTTGAGGAAGTATTCTTACTATTTAGTAGTTTTGACTTTAAAAAAGATGATTGTTGGTTATTGTATATTTTCTTTGCTTGAATTGTTGAATTAATATCTGAATTTAAAAATTTAATTTCAGCATTAAAAGATTTAATAACTTGAATTGTATTTTCAACAGGGTTATATTTAATAGGTGAAACTACTAAACGTGCAATCCGAACAGAAGACATAATACCTAAATTCTCAATTGTAACTAATTCATTCCCCAAAAAGTCATTTAAATTATAGATTTTCTCATCTAAAACAAAAGGTTCAAAATCCTTACTCTTAGAAAGTGATTTTTGAGAAGGAAGAATTTTAAAATTTCCATATCTATTTAGCGAAATTGTCTGTGTATCAATATTTTTAATCTCTATTTTAACCTCTGCACCATAAGGAATTTCAATTAGACTATTATAAGTTGGGAGTTCAGGAGTTCCAATTTTTTGAGTATTACTAAAATTTTCACCCATAAATAATTTAAAAAAAACACCGTTATCCAATCTAATTGTATCAATTCTCAAGAATTCAAACTTCTGAGAAAAACTTAGATTATCCATTGTTTCATTGAGAATAGGTGTCTTGTTGGAATCATTATTTTTACCAATAATGTTCTGTGCATTTATATTTAATCCAAAAATAAATAATTGCAATATAGTTATAAAAACAAGCTTTTTCATAATCAATCCTCTTTATTAAAGCGACAAAGATACAATCATTTTTAAAATCCTTATCATTTAATTTGACAAATATTTCGATTATATCTTTCAATAAAATTTAAAAGCAAAAACAATAAGTTTGCTACAACTTTTAATCCATAATTAATCATTGAAAATATCTTATATTTTACCTCAATTAAGTTTTTTCTTTTCAATTCTTCCAAAAAGTTTTATCTTTGCAGATTATATTTATTATAAAAATATGTTTTCAAATTCAGAAAAATTCGTTGGTGAAGGACTAACCTATGACGATGTCCTTTTAGTGCCTGCATATTCAGACATTATACCAAGAGAGGTAAAAGTTAATTCTCTATTCTCTCGCAATATTCCAATTAATATTCCTATAGTTTCAGCAGCAATGGACACTGTTACTGAGGCAAAAATGGCTATTGCAATGGCTCAGGAAGGAGGTATTGGTGTTTTGCATAAAAACATGACAATTGAAAAACAAGCTGCTGAAGTTTTAAAAGTTAAAAGAGCGGAAAATGGGATGATTATCAATCCAGTTACTATCAATAAAAATGCTATAGTTAAAGATGTTTTAGCATTGATGAAAGAATTTGGGATTGGAGGAATTCCAGTTGTTGATAAACAAAATAAGTTAATTGGTATAGTTACCAATAGGGATTTAAGATTTGAAAGGAATATAAATCGTCCTATTGTAGAGGTAATGACAACCAATGTTATTTCTGCACCAGAAAATACAGATTTTGAAATGGCTGCTGATATTCTTCAGCAACATAGAATTGAAAAACTTCCTGTAGTTAACTCAAAAGGCGAGTTGGTTGGACTAATTACTTATAGAGATATAATTAAGCTAAAAGAGCGTCCTAACGCATGCAAAGACAAAATGGGTCGTTTGCGTGTTGCTGCTGGAATAGGTATTACAGCTAACATGTATGATAGAATTGATGCTGTTATTGATGCTGGCGTTGATGCAATTGTTGTTGATACTGCTCATGGTCATAGTAAAAACGTGATTGAGGTCGTAAAGAAAGTTAGAAAAAAATACAAACACGTTGATATTGTTGTTGGAAACATTGCTACTTCAGAGGCTGCAATTGAATTAGTAAAAGCTGGAGCTGATGCACTAAAAGTTGGAATTGGACCTGGTAGTATTTGTACAACAAGAATCATTGCTGGTATTGGTGTTCCACAATTAAGTGCAATATATGATGTTGCAAAAGTATTGAAAGGTAAGAATATTCCAATTATTGCTGATGGAGGAATACGTTATTCTGGGGACATAGTTAAAGCTTTAGCTGCTGGAGCAAGTTCTATTATGGCAGGCTCTCTATTGGCAGGAGTTGAGGAATCACCTGGGGATACAATTATTTATGAAGGAAGAAAATATAAATCATACAGAGGAATGGGGTCACTTGAGGCTATGCAACAAGGTTCAAAGGATCGTTATTTCCAAGATATGGAAGATGATATTAATAAATTGGTTCCTGAGGGAATAGTTGGTAGAGTTCCATATAAAGGCACTGTTTCTGAGGTAATTCATCAGCTAACTGGAGGATTAAAAGCAGGAATGGGCTATACTGGATCAAGAAATATTTCTGAACTACAAAATGCAAAATTCATTAAGATAACTTCAGCTGGTTATGCTGAAAGTCACCCACATGACATTACAATTACAAGTGAAGCACCTAATTATTCAAGATAAAAGTAATATTTATGAAAAAATTATTTGGTTTATTATTATTTAGTTTTATAACCTTAATTTCATATTCTCAAACAGATAAAGATATAGTTATTGAGGTTGGTGGTGAAAAAATTTCAAGAAAAGAATTCGTTGACATGTTTCAACGAAATAATCCTAATCCTGAAAAAAAGATACTTAAGAAAGACTTAAATGAATACCTTGAATTATACATTAACTTTAAACTAAAATTAGCTGAAGCAAGAAAATTGGGTTTAGACACATTGCCTGAATATAAATCAGAAGTCAATTCGTATAGGAAACAATTAGTTGAACCATATTTAAATGACAATACAATAACTGAGAGTTTGATAAAAGAAGCCTATGAAAGGTCGAAAGAAATTGTAAGAGCATCTCATATATTAGTATTAATTCCAGCAAATGCAACTCCAAATGACACTTTGGAAGCATATAATAAAGCACTTAGTATCAGAAATCGAGTTTTGAAAGGTGAAGACTTTGGAGAGCTGGCTGTACTATACTCTGACGACCCTTCTGCTAAAGACCAGTCAAGACCAGAATCGAACTCTGTCATGAAAGGAAACAGAGGAGACTTGGGATATTTTTCTGCTTTTAATATGATTTACCCATTCGAGTCTGCATGCTATAATTTAAAAATTAATGAAGTTTCTATGCCAATTCGTTCTCAAAGAGGCTATCATATTATTAAACTTATTGATAGGAAACCGACTCCTTTCTCTACTTGCAATATTGCTCATATCTGGGTGAATTTTGATAACCATTCGAGCAAAGAAGAAACTAAGAGATTGATAGAAAGTGCTTATAGTGAGCTTCAGAATAATATTTCTTTTGATTCAGTTGTTGCAAAATATTCCGATGATAGATATTCTTCCAAAAAACAAGGAATTCTTGCCTCACAAAGAGTTATTAATATGCCTGTTGAATATACAGAAATGATTATGCAAACTCCAATTAATTCTTACACTAAACCTTTTGAAACAAGATATGGTTGGCATATAATTAAACCTCTTCTTCTAAACCCTATTGAAAGTTTTGAAGCACAAAGACCAACTATTGAACAAAGAATTTCTAAAGATATGAGGAGCTATAGAACTATTGAAGAGTTTATTAAGAAAAGTAAGATTGAATACGGGTTTAAAGAAGATTTATCTAAATTAGATGCAGTAATTAATATCGTAACAGACTCTATTTTTGTAAAGAATTGGCAAGTTCCTGAAAATTTCAAAGGGATAGAACCAATTTTTACAATAGGTGAACTAGTGTTTACTCAAAATGACCTTGCAAAAGAGATTGAACAAATACAGCAAAATCAAACTCCTGAATATATTCCAACATATGTAAATAGAATCTATAGAAAGATTTCTGATGAGAAGGTTTTGAATTTTGCTGACCAAAAACTCGAAACCAAACACCCTGATTTAAAAGTTACAATTGATGAGTTTAGAGATGGAATTCTTATTTTTTCAATCACAGACAAATTTGTTTGGAATAAATCAATTACTGATAGTGTTGGGTTGAATAATTATTTTGAAAATAACCGAAACAATTATAAATGGAAAGACAGAGTTGATGCTACTGTATTTAATTTTTATAAAGAACTTGACCTAAAGAAAGCAAGAAAGATTATTCAAAAAGGTATAAAGAAGAAGAAAACCAATGAAGAAATAATTGAAATGCTTGCAAAAACTTTTAAAGTAAAAGAAAAATCTATAGAGTATTTTGATTTCAAATGGGGAAAATATGAAAAGGGTGAGAATAGGATTGTAGATTTGACTAATTGGAATTTAGGATTGAGCGAACCTATTAAAATTGACAATAAGAACCATATAGTTTTTGTACATAGTCTATTAGCACCATCAAACAAAACTCTAATTGAAGCAAAAGGAATTGCCACTTCAGACTATCAAGAATATTTGGAAGCAGAATGGATAAAATATTTGAGAGCAAATTATACCTATAAGGTTAATCAAGACGTTTTAAATTCCATAACTAACTAAGTAAGTATTTAATGAAAAAAATCATTCTAATAAGTCTAATCTGTTTAGTAAATCTATCTGGATTTGCACAAACAAACGTATTGGATAAGGTAATTGCAGTTGTGGGTAAGAATATGATTAAACAATCTGAACTTGAAACTTCCTATTTGCAACAAAAACAACGTTTTGGAAATGTTGATGATATTTTTGCTGAAAAATGTGATCTGTTTGAGGGGCTGTTAATTAATAAGCTTATGCTTCATCAAGCACAGATTGATTCCATAGATATCACACAAGAGCAGGTAAATAGAGAATTGGATAATAGGATAAACTACATGATTCGTCAAGCAGGGTCAAGAGATATTTTGGAAAAACAAATGAACAAAACTGTTAATGAAATAAAAGAGTATTATCAAGATCTAATAAAGGAAAACATTTTGATTGGCGAAGTTAGTCGTAAGCTAACTTCTGAGGTAAAAGTAACACCGAATGAGGTAACAGATTTTTATAATAAAATTCAAAGTGACAGTCTGCCTGAAATTGATGAAGAATATGAATTTTCACAAATTGTAATTCATCCAAAAATTTCTGATGAAGAAAAGCAACTAATCAAAGAAAGACTTAATGGATATAGAGAAAGAATATTAAAGGGTGATAAGTTCTCAACTATAGCAACACTCTATTCTGAAGATCCAGCTTCTGCTAAAAAAGGAGGCGAGTTAGGTTTCTTCGGTCGAGGATATATGGTGGCAGAATTTGAATCTGTTGCTTTTTCATTAAGAGAAGGTGAAGTATCTCCTGTTTTTGAAACAAAAAAAGGATTTCATATTGTTCAAATGATTGAAAGAAGAGGAGACCAAGTTAATTGTCGCCATATTCTTCTTCAACCTAAGGTTTCAAACACAGAATTGTATAGGACCAAACTTGTTTTGGACAGCGTTAAGAATTTAATTAGTGAGAATAAAATTAGCTTTGAAGAGGCTATTAAACAATACTCTGATGACCCTTCAAAATTAACAGGGGGAACAATTATTAACCCTTATAGTGCAAGTGCACGTTTCCCTAAAGATAACATTAATGAAATGATGGAAAACCTTGATAAAATTGATTTTACAAAACACTCACAAGGGGATATTGTTGGACCAAGTCTTTATAAAACTGAATTAGGATCTTCCTATAGGTTAATCAAGGTTACATCTAAAATACCTAAGCATAAGATAAATCTTAAGGATGATTATGACAAAATATATAATTCAGCCTTAGAATCAGCAAAAACTAATGCTATTTTAGATTGGGCTAATAGGAGAATTCCTAAGACCTACATTAGGATTGATAATGAATATAAGGATTGTACTTTTAGAATTAGCTGGATAAAAAATAAATAATCTATGGAACTTGAGCATAATGAACAATTGTCAGATGTAAAGCATTTAGATAGTCTAATCGAAAAAACCAAACTCCTAAAACAAGAGATTGGCAAAATAATCATAGGACAAGAAGACATTATTGAACAAGTACTAATTTCAATTTTCTCGAAGGGTCATTGCCTATTAGTTGGTGTACCTGGATTGGCTAAAACATTGTTGGTAAACACAATTGCTCAGGCTTTAGGATTAACTTATAATAGGATACAATTCACTCCCGATTTGATGCCATCCGACATAACGGGCAATGAAGTATTGGATGAAAACAGAAAGTTTAAATTCATTAAAGGGCCAATATTTGCAAATATAATTTTAGCTGACGAAATTAACCGTACTCCACCCAAAACTCAAGCAGCACTTTTGGAAGCTATGCAAGAAAAGTCTGTTACAATATCTGGAGTAACTAATAAATTGGAAGAACCTTTCTTTGTTCTTGCAACACAAAACCCAATTGAACAAGAAGGAACTTATCCCTTGCCCGAAGCTCAACTCGACAGATTTATGTTTATGTTGTGGTTAGATTATCCTAACTTTGACGAGGAAGTAAATATATTAAAAAGTACTACAACCGGAAAAGTTGTTGAAGTGAATACTGTTTTTTCAAAAGCAGACATTACTTTAATGCAAGATTTGATTAAGAAATTACCTGTTGCAGATAATGTATATGAGTATGCAGTTAAATTAGTTGAAAAAACCAGAGTGTCAACTCCAAAAGCACATCCAATTGCTCAAAAATATCTTTCATGGGGAGCAGGTCCAAGAGCCTCACAAAATTTAATTCTTGGTGCAAAATGTTATGCTGCATTCAAAGGTAAATATTCTCCTGACATTGAAGATGTGAAAGCAGTTGCAGTTGCAGTATTAAGACATAGAATTGTACAAAACTATTCAGCACAAGCCGAAGGCTACACAACTGAGAAAATTATTATTGACCTAATAAATTCATAAGTTATGAAAAAACTAATCCTTTCTTTAGTTTTAATGATGTTTGCTATGAGTCTAATGGCTCAACCCAAACCAAATGTTGCAAAACCTCAAACAAAAGAAAATGCAACAATCTCATGCTCTAAAATTATCCTCCCTACCATGCCTCGTCAAAGGATACAACGTGGAGTTGCTCCTCAAAAACAATACCCAGAAAAGTTTGAAGCTTTCATTTGCTTTGAACAAGGACAACATACCTACACTAAAGACGGATTGGATGTTTTGGATAGCGTTTATAGATTAGCTTTTGACCAAGAAAATGGCAAATTCTACAAAATAACCATTATTGGATATGACGATAACCAAGCTCTATCTGAAAAAAGTTCTTCTTTAGCAAGAGAAAGAGCAATAAGAGTTTTTGATTACTTTGCTTCAAGAGAGGGAACAGAATACATTATCCGTAGAACACCAAGCAAATATTACCACTCTTGCGATGGAGAAACAGAATGCATAATTAAATATAAGATGCCTTTTGATTTCAAATGGATAAATCTAAATGGCAAAACTCAAGCTGAGAAAACAATAAACGGAGTTGACCTAACAAGCAAAGCATATATTCTTGTAGAAAATAATCCTGAAGAGGCCTTAGGCAAATTTAACGATTACTACTTCCCAATGCAAGACACTACCTTAGTTTCTAAAAATATGTCAATGCTAAAAATGCCAAAAGGAGCATTAGGCAGCTTAACTCACACCAAAGACACAATAGATGCTCAAATGGACCTTAGTTTTGAAGACTACCTTTCCTTTGAAGAAATTACAAATAACTATTCATTAGTACCACATAAAAGACAATTTATTCTTAAAGCTGGTTATTTTGTAGTTAAATCCAATAGGCAACCTAACTACGAGACTTGTAAACAAAAAGAAAATTTCAAGCCAGAAATAACTATACGTCTTCCTTTGGAAATGCAACAAAACCAAGCTCGACTTAAATTCTTTGCCAAAACATATACTCCAAAGGGAACTTGGGAATACAAAGCTGTACCAACAACAAAAGACAAAGATAAAGAAACAAAACTTGAAGCAATAATTGGTAACCTTACCGCTTTCCAATTAGATACAATATATGTAGGGAAAAAAGTAGCTGAAGATGATATGTCCAACTACTTCTATCCCGCAAAAGAAGGAGAGCCAGGAGCTTTTAGAGCTATGGGCGGTTGGTTAAAACCTTACAAATTAGATAAACGAGGCACAATCATTATGAAAAAAGACATGGAGATTATGCTTCGAAAACCTAAAGAATAAACTCTTCAATATCTTTTTCTAACTCTTTTGGTGCAACAGATGATTCAAAACGTTTGATTTTGCTACCATCTTTTGACACTAAAAACTTAGTGAAATTCCATTTGATTTCGTTTCCTTCTAAAAATTCGGGAGAATTTTCTTTTAAAATACCTGATAATTTTTCTCCTATTCCTTTATTTGGGAAACCTTCAAAAGGAGCTTGAGATTTCAAGAAATTATATATCTCTGGAGCATTCTCTCCATTAACATCAATCTTTGAAAACATTTGAAAACTAACTCCAAAATTTATACTGCAGAACTCTGCAATTTCTCCATCAATTGCTGGCTCTTGAGCAAGGAACTGATTGCAAGGAAATCCCAAAACAACTAATCCTTTGTCAGCATATTTTTTATTCAACTCTTCCAATCCTTCATACTGACCAGTAAAACCACACTTGCTTGCAGTGTTTACAATCAAAAGAACTTTGTTTTCATATTGGGCAAAGTCAATCATTTGACCATTAATTGCCTTCATCTTAAATTCGTGTATCTTTCCCATAATTATTTTCTTTATTAAATTATTATTACTTTTAATTATTTATAAGGTAATAACATCAAAACATATTTTTTTATTGTTGAACGCAAAAAAAAATTGATTTAAGACCTAAACAAATAAGATATAAATATATGAACTATTTATGTTTATCTAATATTCTTTATCTTAAGCATCCTAAAATTAGGGATAAAGGATAAAATTGCAAATGGGGAAATAATTATTGAAGAAATAGAATCTCCTATTCAAAATAATTTCGTATATTTGCAAAAGTAAACCATTCATTAGGTTTATTTAGGACTATTTATCTTAAACCCAATTTCTGGAAATCAAACTCCAATCCCTAAAATATATTTAAAAAAAAGATGCACATCTTTTATAGTGA
>ENA-UOOH01001007-UOOH01001007.1-fermentation-metagenome-genome-assembly--contig:-NODE-1007-length-28988-cov-3.654685_pt1 | contig 28988 bp, 21 predicted proteins | sample MGYA00245778_ERZ724025 | MGnify/ENA primary metagenome ERZ724025 (study PRJEB28704, sample SAMN03018313) | fermentation metagenome | biome: anthropogenic terrestrial biome; feature: soil; material... | reverse complement strand
CCAGTAGAAGATATTCAAAGGGGAAACCCTGGGGCCATCAAGGAGCAAATTAGACGGCTCTACGAAGTGGCGGGGAATCCCTTTATGATTGGTGCGGGATGTGAGATTCCCCTAGGAACCCCTGAGGAAAACTTAAAGGCCCTTTGCACCCCTCTACCTTATAAATAGGTGCACGCACAAGAAAGTAGCGTTAGAACTCAGGAGATGAGTTCTAACGCTACTTTGATGAAGAGGTGTGACCCTTTTACTTCTCTTCTAGATGTGGGTAACGATAGTCCCGAGGGGGCAGCAGGTTTTCTTTGATCGTACGCTGCGAAACCCATCTTTGCAGGTTGATGAGACTTCCGGCCTTATCGTTCGTGCCGGAGGCTCTCGCTCCTCCAAAGGGTTGTTGACCCACTACGGCGCCGGTTGGTTTATCGTTCACATAGAAGTTACCAGCCGCTTCGTTTAGGGAGTTGGACATGCGTACGATATCTCTGCGATCTCTGGCAAAGATGGATCCGGTGAGGCCAAAGGGTGATGTTGTGTTGCAGAGCTCGAGCGTCTCTTCCAGATCTTCGTCTGCGTAGACGTAGATGGTGAGAACAGGCCCAAAGATCTCCTCTTCCATGAGCTTGAATTTAGGATTGGTGGTTTCTACAATGGTGGGTTGGATAAAGTATCCCACACTGTCGTCATAGGTTCCACCTACCAAGATGGTTGCTTCACTGGAACTCTTGGCATATTCAATATAGGATTTGATGCTGTTAAAGGCTTTTTGATCGATGACGGCTCCCATAAAGTTGGTGAAGTCAGAGACATCGCCCACTTTGAGTTCTTTTGTCATCTCCACAATCTTTTCCTTAACTTTCGGCCAGATGCTCTTGGGAATATAGGCTCTGGAAGCGGCAGAACACTTTTGGCCCTGGTATTCGAAGGCACCCCGTACCAAGGCTACGCTAAGGGCATCAATATCGGCACTGGCATGGGCAAAGACAAAGTCCTTACCGCCAGTCTCCCCAACAATGCGCGGGTAGGTGTGGTAATTTTGGATATTATCTCCAATGGTTTTCCACATGCTTTGGAATACAGGTGTGCTTCCTGTAAAGTGAATACCTGCAAAAGATGGATGGGCCAGCACTGGATCGCCAACCGTTCCTCCCGATCCAGGTACGAAGTTGATGACTCCAGGTGGTAGACCGGCCTGTTCTAGGATCTTTAGAATATGGTAGGCTGGATAGACTGCAGAGGAAGCCGGTTTCCAGACTACAACATTACCCATCATCGCGGGAGCCGTCGGTAGGTTACCGGCAATGGCTGCGAAGTTAAAGGGTGTTATGGCAAAGACGAATCCTTCCAGTCCGCGATGCTCCACGCGGTTCCAGCTTAAGGGAGTGGATTGGGGTTGTTGCCGATAGATCTCCTCCATGTAATGGATATTAAAGCGCCAAAAATCAATGAGCTCACAGGCGGAGTCAATTTCGGCTTGAATGGGAGTCTTGCTCATGCCCAGCATGGTGGCGGCATTCATGAGATAGCGCTTTTCATGCGCGAGAATCTCTGCAGCCTTCATAAAAATGCCTGCACGCTCTTCCCAGGGTAAGCTGGCCCATTCCCTGCGGACCTTGAGGGCACCTTCAATGGCAGCCTCTACTCCTTTAGTGCCCGCTTGGTGATAGTGGCCCAGAATATGACCGTGGTTATGGGGCATCACACATTTTGCGGCTTTACCTGTTCTGATTTCCTCACCATTGATGACTACAGGGATGTCCAGTTCTTTGCTGCTCAGCTCCTTTAGAGCGGCTTTCAACTGCGCCTTCTCAGGGCTTCCCGGTCTGTAGTCTTGGATGGGTTCATTTTTGGGACAGGGCATGCTGAAAATACCGTTTGACATTCGATCACCTCATCTAAGTTTTATTTAAGTAGTTCTTCACCGCTAAAGTCACGGTAAGGGGAAAGGTCAGAAAAGACCTCTTCATCTTCTTGCCCCTCTGCAATGGCCAAAGCAATCATATCGGCCAGACCAGGTCCTAGCATAAGACCCTGGCCGCACATACCAATAGCGTGGAAGAATCCATCTACTTGCTGGTCAAATCCCACAATCGGTTTCCCGTCGGGGGTCATGGGGTAGAGACCCCGCCACACCCTGCGTACCTTGAGGTTGCGTAGACGAGGGTACAAATTGAGCATACGGGGGATGACCATGGGCAGAAATTCCGAAGTGGAGCGCCTATCTGTGCCCATGCGCTTAGGCCTAGGTGTAATGCAAAAGACGATTTGTTCCTCGGCATTTTGGTAGAAGTAATAATTGTCAGACTGGGAATCAGGGGCAATGTCTACTATCATGGGCAGGAAAAACCGTTTTACTGGTTCAGTCACGCCAGCCTCATGGGAATCAGGGTAGACCGGTAGGTCGGCTCCCACCATGAGTGAAATGTCCCTGCCATAAGCCCCTGCTGCATTTACCACATGGGAACAGCTGATCTTGCCCTGATCGGTCAAAACTGCCTGTACTCTGCCCTGTTCTACGTCGAAACCTACTACTTCAGTATTGAAGAGAAAATCCACACCCTCTTGGCAGGCGAGGCGATGGAAGGCGCCGATCATTTTTAGAGAAGAGAGATGGCCATCTTCGGGGGAAAATGTTCCGCCTAAAAGCCCATGGGCCAAGATGCCAGGGCACCTGTCTCTTACTTCCTCAGGTTCAATCCAATCAATATTTAACCCGAAGCTCTTTTGAAGGGGCAAGAGCTTTTTGAGGCTCTGAGCAATATCTTCGCTATAGGCTGGAAAAAGGTAGCCACCTTCTATATAATCCACATCCTGGCCATATTCAGGCAACAATCTGCGGACAACGTCTAAAGAAGCGTTCCCGATTTTAATTTTGGCACGGTCAGAGTGGGTGGCTCGAATGCCGCCAATGGCCGCCTTATTCTGCCCCTGTCCCACCGATGACAGCTTGTCAACGACAAGTACCCGAAGCCCCCTTACCGCCAAACGGTATGCCAAGGGAACCCCTACACTACCAGCGCCGATTACGACAATATCGTAAGTTTTCATTCCTGTCCACCTCCTTGGTTAGCCAGAGCTTTCATGGGGACTTCTACCGTCAAAGGACGGTGAGTGGCTTTGCGTATGCTGTCTCTGTCCACACCAGCCTGCATCAGGACGCGGGGCACAAGATCAAGGCATGTCTTTCCGCCGCAGGCTCCCATAGATAAGCGGGCTAGTTTGAGTTGGTTAATGTCAGCGGTGTCGTTTTCACGAACAAATTCCTTTATTTCGCCTACGGTGACCCTCTCGCAGCGACAGACAATTGCATTATCCGGCAAGTAGGTAAAGTCTGCTTCATCGAGTGGTTTGGTAACCTCTTCATCCTGAACCAAGATGCCCACTGCTTTCGTGGCTAGGTGGATAGGGACCTCTAAGGTAATGAGGCTGGTGCGATGCTTCTTATTATACCTCGCAGCTTTGAAAATACCTTCACCAAGATCCTCACCCTCGACACCACGAAGACGTATCTTGTCGCCCGCCTCAAAATTGTGATCAAACTCATGGGGCAAGACGAGCTCGGCTAGGCCATCTTCTTTGGATTTTCGTACGAGTGTAATGGCCAGGCCTGGGCAGATCAGCACGCAGAAACCGCAGCCGATACATTTCTCTGAGAACTCAGGTAGATCCATAATGGTTCCAGTGCGGCCGCTGAGATGAATGGAATCTTGAGGGCATACACTGGTACAGGGATTGCAGGGTATCTCTTCATAGCAGTGAATCATGGGCTTCCAGCCCTTCCCGAACATCTCAAAGGATCGCTCGAAAACTTCGCCGGGATGACTTTTTAGAATCTCCGCTTTTTCTGACCACTCTGGAGGTATCGTCACTTCACTACCCAAGAGACCCGCCATTTCGCGGCCAATAATGCGTCCGCCCATCATAGCTGATGAGGCTTCGGCGATCTCATTGGCGTCACCGGTTTTCAGAACGGGGAAGCCTCCTTCAATGCCGCTAGCGTGAAATTCATCTGCGGAGCTTAGGCCTACGGCAATTAGAACTGTATCAACAGCAAAGGTCTTAGCGGTTTCTACCAGCGGATTCCAGGCATCGTCAACCTGGGCAATGGTAGCTTTCTCTACCTTGCCGTCTCCCTGGACTCCCATTAGGGTGTGGTTTAGGTAAATGGGTACACCCATGCGCCTTATCTTGTCGGCATGGACCTTGTAGCCAGTTACAGCAGGGGCTATATCCAAAAGTCCAACAACGTCAATGCCTGCTTGCAGTGCGTGGTAGGCTCCAATCAATCCCACATTTCCGCAACCGACGATGAGCACGCGCTCGGATGACTTCACCAGATCACGGTTAACCAGCGTTTGGAAAGCTCCTGCACCAAAGACTCCTGGCAGGTCGTTGCCGGGGAAGACAAGGGAACGCTCCCTCGCTCCGGTAGCTACAATAAGGCCTTCAAAGGAGACATGGACATATTTGTCCAGGCGGTCTTGGTAAATCCCGGCCTTTCCATCGCTATAGACACCAACAACAGTGGAGCTGGTCATGATGGTAATATTCTCTCTGCTTCGGGCTTCTTCCTCAAGGATCTTGGCAATGTCGGTACCACGGGTACCGGCATAACAGTCGGCCATGGAGCCAAAGAACTTGTGGGTTTGGAGCACTAATTTGCCGCCTAGGTGGTCTTTGTCGTCTACTAGAATCACAGAGAATCCCAGGTCAGCAAGTTCGATGGCGCTTGTAATCCCTGAGGGACCTGCGCCCACTATAAGAACCTGGCACGAGAGTTCTTGGGGGGGATGGGAAGGACGCCACTGGTCGTCTTCGGGTAGTTCGGGGTGGTGAACCAGAGTTTCGATCTCCATTCCTTCTTTGAGGGGAGTGATGCAGCTCTTGACGGGCAGGCCGTCTATGATCACCGTGCACTGGGCACATTGGCCATTGGCACAAAAAAGACCTTGAGGAGCGTCACCTACGGCATGAATAGAAAAAGTACGGATGCCACCTGCAAATAGGGCCGATGACACCATTTCTCCTTCTTTTCCCTCAAGGGGCCGCCCATCAAAGGTAAACGAGACCTTTTTGCCCTCTTGAATGTCTAGAACGGGATGTTTAATGATTCGCACTAGCATTACCTCCAGAATATGAACAGCATCTTAAATTTGTTTTTCACAATGTACATATTCTTTTAACGTCTGGTTATTCCTTCTTAGATCTGTGCTTTGCTTGGAGAGTTTTGTACTACAATATTCAAGAAGACGCCGCCAAAAAGGTGATCTTTCAAGTGTGGCTATCTTGACAGATAGGTCCAAGCTGGATATTATATATATGAGAATGATTTTCAGTGTCATGCCAGAGAGGAGGGGCTCCGTGCAATATTTATCTCTTGTCAACTTACATGTGGGTGATAGATGCAAAGTAGCTCGGATCCAGGCCGGAAGCTCTGCTACGAGACGGCTCTATGAGATGGGGTTTAATACAGGTGCACAGATTCAGGTGCTAAAGAATGATCGAGGACCTATAATTGTTGGTCTAGGTGGTCACAAAATTGCCCTGGGACGGGGTTTAGCCGCGAAGATGCTCGTTGGTATGGATCAATAGATGAATGTAAGGGAGAAGAATGTGATGCCGATTACCATTGCCTTAATGGGCAATCCCAACAGCGGAAAGACCACACTCTTCAATGCACTCACAGGAGCGAATCAGCACGTGGGCAATTGGCCTGGAGTAACTGTAGAGCGCAAGGAAGGGCAGACTCGTCATGGAAACCAGGTGTATACTGTGGTGGACTTGCCTGGTACGTACAGTCTAGGTGCCTTTTCTGAGGACGAAGTGGTGGCCCGGGAGTTCATTCTTACTGGCAATCCCGATGTGGTGATTAATGTAGTTGATGCTACGAATATCGAACGGAATTTGTACCTGACCACCCAGCTGTTGGAGATGGGAGCTAAGGTTGTGGTGGCTTTAAATATGGTGGATGAGGCCGAAGATAGGCAGATTTCCGTGGATGAAAAGGCCCTTTCTAGGCGTTTGGGGATACCTGTCATACCGACGGTAGCCAGTAAACGCAAGGGTATAGATGAGCTTATGGAGGCAGCGACGGCCACTATACGTGCTCCTCTTAATGGTCATGTCCGCCTGAGCTATGGCGAGTCCATCGATGGAAAGATAGCTGAGCTTGAAGACTTGCTAAAGAATGGGGATTTGGCCTATCCTCCAGGCTGGTTAGCTCTCAAACTCTTAGAAGGCGACGAATACCTCAGGAAAGTCGTAGATGTCAGCCTTAAGCTACAGGGGTCCGACGAGTTTACTCGTTTTTGGGATGAGATGGCTGTCCAGGCAGAGGATTTTCAACTAGAAATCGTGGATAGCCGTTACAAATTTGTGGGTGATGTCACAAAAGATGTCGTTCGACGACCTGAGGTGGCGGTACAGACCACCACCGACAAGGTAGATCGCGTTCTGACCCATAAATACTGGGGTATGCCCATTTTCGCTGTTATTATGTTTATCGTATTTCAACTGACCTTTGCCATCGGTCAAGACCTTCTTGGTGGGTGGATGGCAACTGGGGTAGAATACGCTGGAGGGTTATTAGAAAGCCTCCTGGTCACCGTCAACGCTCCCCAGTGGTTGATCGATTTTGCTGAAAATGGAGTCGTTGGTGGGGTAGGGGCTGTGATAGAGTTTGTGCCTCTTATCGTGATCTTGTATATGCTCATGGGCTTCTTGGAGGATAGTGGGTACATGGCTAGGGCAGCCTATGTCATGGACAACACCATGCGAGCCGTTGGTTTGCAGGGCAAGACCTTCATCTCCATGATTGTCGGTTTTGGCTGCAATGTTCCTGGAGTGATGGCCACACGGACCTTGGAGAGCAAGAAGGATCGCATGATTGCCATACTCATTAATCCCTTCATGTCCTGCGGTGCTAAAATCCCCATCTATCTGGTGTTTATTGCAGCCTTTTTCCCCTCCTATGGGGGCTTAGTATTGTTTTCGGTGTATGCTTTGGGGATCCTAGTGGCCTTTCTCATGGGAAAAATCTTCAGCAAGACCTTATTTAAGGGAGAAACCTCCCACTTCATTATGGAGCTGCCACCGTACCGCAAACCAACTTTAGGTAATGTGCTTCGCAATATGTGGGATAATGTCTCAGGCTTCCTGACTCGGGCCGGAACCACCATATTTGCGGTGGTGAGTTTGCTTTGGGTGTTGGCTGTGCTACCTGTGGGAGTAGAACCCTATGGTGCCGAAAGCATCTTGGGCAGGATTGGACTCTTGATTGCTCCGATTTTTGAACCAGCAGGTTTTGGAAACTGGCAGGCTGCAGTGGGCCTATTTTCGGGGATTGCAGCCAAGGAGGCTGTAGTGGCAACACTAGGTATGGTCTATGCTGGTGTGGAAGAGGGGATGGAACTCGTTATGGCCATCCGTGAGGTCTTTACACCCTTGACAGCCATCTCATTTATGGTTATGACGCTGCTCTATACCCCCTGCGCGGCCACGTTAGGCACAATAAAGAAAGAGACAGGCTCTGCAAAATGGGCTCTCTTCTCAGCAACCTATACCTTTGCCATTGCCTGGGTACTCGCGGTCCTCGTCTTTCAAGTTGGTCGTTTACTGGGATTTTCCTAAAGCACCGGAGGTGTGGTGTATATGTTAAAGCAGCTTCTATTGGAGATCTACAAGGCTGATTATGTGTCGAAGTCGAATCTTGCAGTCAAGCTTGACAGTCCCGTACCCCTTGTGGAAGAGGGCTTTGCAGAGCTTGTGCGTCTGGGATACTTGTTAGAGGATGCGAGTTTAAATTGCCAGGACCGGCCTTGTGGTAGGTGTCCTTATGCAAGCATGTGTCAGAAAGAACCCCTTAAGACTTGGACTATAACGGAAAAGGGCAGAGCTCTATTGGAAGATTATCAAGCTGCTGTATAGTACATGAAAGACTCCCAAGGGTTGATGTGTTGCCCTTGGGAGTCTTGTTTTTCGGTCTGCTATTCTGCTCGGAAAATACTTGCGCCTTCATCCGTGACGTTGAGCATAATCTGGGGCGTCAAAAAGCCCAGTAACTCTCCTTTGAAGAGGCCAATATACCCGTTATTATGGACGTTATTCCCTATAATACCTGTGGGAAGACCCTCCGCATTATTAACTTCCATGACTCCTCCATAGAGACCCGAACGTAAGCCTACCAATTTTGTCATCTTGCTGGTACCGTTGTAGAGGAAAACGCTACCGGCTTTGTCCTCATTTTGCATGGCTACAGTGAGGTGCCCTTCTTGATTGAAGACTCCAATTGCACCGCCATCTTCGTAAGACAAAAGCGAGACTACCCGTTTGCCGTCATCATTGAAAAGCTCTAGGCTCACGTCTTCTTTGGCCTGATTATATTTTAGTGAAGCCACGGTGTTTCCTTCATTGTTGACTACGACAATCTCCCGAGCCACAATCTTATCAAAGATCTGCTGGGTTGCACTTACTACATTAACGCCTGTTAACGCACAGAACAAAGCGATGAACAACAATGGATAAATAATGAGCCTTTCGTACTTAGACACCCAATCACCCCTCATTAAACAAACTAGTTGTTGGATGAATTCGTCTCAACACGGCAAATACCTGCAAGACCGTGGGTGCTTTCGTTATGCAACAAGAAAAAAGTGCCTTGCAGAGGGGCTATAGGTGCAGGACAAAAGGATGCGAAGTGGAATCAAGCATCGAATCGAAAGCTTAACTTGGAGGAAGAAAAAACGTGCTCAGAGTCTTGGAACCCTTTCTTATGCTAATTCTACTTATGGCCTTAGGTGGCTATTTGTACCGAACGAAATTCTTAGATCTTGATTTTTGCCGCCGCTTAAGTAGCCTGGTGGTACGCATAACCTTGCCAACTCTGCTCTTTGTTTCGATGTATAATAACATTGATCTCCCTGCCCTCCAGCAAGGGTGGATTTTTACTGCAGTGGGCTTAGGAACGTCCGTTATCTTGGCCGTGACCGCCCACTATAGTGCAAGATTCTTTGGCCTTCAGGGCATGACCTTTGGCACCTATCAAATTCTTTGTACCAACGGGAATAATATCTTCTTGCCTGTGCCCATTATCTCCGTCCTTTTCGGCACCCCATATGTGGTCTATGCCGTATTATTCGAATTAGGTGCAGGTCTCTTTTACTGGACCTATGGGGTCTCCAACTTTCGGTCAGGGACGAAATTCAATGTTAAACGCTTGCTCAACGCTAATATGCTTGGACTCCTCTTGGGTCTAGCGTCAGGTTTGCTGGGAGTTTCCATACCAAGCCCCCTTTATGGAGCGATGGAGATCATAGGTAACATCACGGTGGGTTCAGCTATGCTGATTATTGGTGCTCTGGTGGTCCATCTGTTTGAAGAAGGTCTAAAACCGAGACGAGAAGTTTGGAGCGTCGTGTTACATCGTTTGCTGCTCAGCCCCCTAGTGGGAGTCATCGTCTTGGGCCTTGTTCAACTGCCTGCGGAATTGAAGACTATCCTTCTCGTGATGCTCTCTATGCCTCCGCTTGTGACGACGGCTCTGGTCGCGGCAAGTTACAATGCCGATGAGGAGCTTGCCGCGATGGGGGTAGTCATTCCTACTATCTTGAGTTTCGTTTTGTTGCCCATTGTCTTGCTGTTGTTCTAGGGAGTATTGCCTAAAAAAGACCGAAAAAAATCCAATAATTAAAAGGGTTTTAACTCCCACATAGCTAATATTCACATTAGTCGTTGTTTGTATTCAAAAAATGTAACCGGTTGCATTCTCAAGAACTAAGGAGGTTTTGGAAATGAAGAGGAGTGTATTGGTAATATTCAGTATGTTGCTGGTGCTTGCTCTCTCCCTGGGGGCGTCCGCTCAAGGTGTTGTGACTATGATGGGCGTATGGGGTGGCCAAGAGTTAGAAGCTTTCCAAGAAGTAATGGACGCCTTTACGGCTAAGACGGGTATTACTGTACAATTTGAAGGTACTCGAGATTTGCCCACACTGCTGCAAACTCGTATTGCTGCTGGCAATCCTCCAGACGTTGCGGCCCTTCCTGGTCCTGGAGCAATGAAGGAGTATGTTGAACAAGGTGCGTTAGTAGACTTAAATGGTGTGCTTGATGTAGAGATGCTAAACGAAGACGTTAATGATGCCTGGATCGAGCTGGGCACCTATAAAGATGGCTTCTATGCCCTGATGTTTGCTGCTGATATCAAGAGCTTGGTCTGGTATCGCCCCGACGAATTTGTAGCAAGGGGTTATGAGGTTCCCACCACTTGGGATGAGATGGAAGCTCTAATGGATCAGATGGTGGCTAATGGTGATACTCCTTGGGCTATCGGCCTTGAATCGGGAGCTGCCAGTGGCTGGGTTGCCACCGACTGGATCGAAGATATCATGCTCCGCACCGCAGGCCCCGATGTCTATGACCAATGGGTAGATCATGAGATTCCTTGGACTGACGCAAGAGTACAAGAGGCCTTCGAGATCTTTGGCAAGATTGCCAAGAACAGCGACTATGTCTATGGCGGACCGATTACGGTGTTGTCAACCAACTTTGGTGACTCCGTTGCAGAGCTCTTTGCGGACCCTCCCCGTGCCATGATGCATCGCCAAGCTAGTTTCGTTACCAGTTTTATTTTGGATGCCAATCCCGACGTGGTCATTGGTGAAGATGTAGCATTCTTCGGGTTCCCCATGATAAAACCAGAACACGGCAATCCCATGCTCGGCGCGGGAGATATGATGGGACAGTTCAATGACACTCCTGAAGCTGCAGAATTCATGAACTTCTTGGCCAGCGCAGAAGCCCAAGAAATCTGGGCCAATAGGCTTGGAAAACTCGGCACCAATAACAAGATTAATCCCGCCGTTTATCCCGATGATCTAACCCGTGAAATGGCAAGACTTCTCAATGAAGCCGATGTCTTTAGATTTGATGGCTCTGACTCCATGCCAGCTGCTATTGGTGGCGGCGCATTCTGGGAAGGCACCCTCATGTATGTAGGTGGCGATAATCTCCTGGATGTACTGGAGTTCATCGAAAATGTGGCGGTAGATAGCTACTAAGATTCTAGGATAATATGTAGACTATGGCGCGCCCTTATAGGGCGTGCCTTTTTCCCAATTACAGGGAGGGGGAGTTGTGGTGAGGCGGAAAACAGATGGTTTAACTCCGCTGGTTTATGTCGGTCCAGCGGTACTCTTTCTCTTGATCTATCAAATGTACCCCGCTTTGCAAACCATCTATCTCAGCTTTCTAGATCGCCGTTCTGAGGCTTTCGTCGGCCTGGAAAACTACAAGTATGTCTTCACATCGCGGGTGATGCTCACGGCCTTTAGGAACAACTTGCTTTGGCTGATCTTCTTTACCGCCGGTACAGTGGGCTTAGGTCTGTTATTTGCCATCTTGGTTGACAAGGTGAAGTACGAGAGCTTTGCTAAGTCCATCATTTTTATGCCCATGGCCATATCCTTTGTGGGTGCCGGTGTTGTCTGGAAGTTTATGTACACCTACAAGCCGCCAGGCTCTGAACAGATTGGTCTGCTCAATCAGATTCTGGTCATTTTTGGCTTTGAGCCCAAAGGCTGGCTCTTAGAAAGTCCTATTAATAATTTTGCCTTAATCGCAGTTGGGCTCTGGATCTGGACGGGGTATTGTATGGTTCTCTTATCCGCCGCCTACAAGGGGATTCCTAAGGAGCTTGTGGAAGCTGCGGAAGTGGATGGGGCGAACCAACTGCAAGTCTTCAGGCATATAACAATTCCAGAACTTCGACCTGCGTTGACCATGGTCATCACCACCATGCTGGTCAATGTTTTGAAGATCTTTGACATCATTTATGTCATGACAAATGGAAACTTCGGTACCGAGGTTATAGCTAACAGAATGTTCAAAGAGATGTTCCAGTTTTCCAATACGGGCAGGGCCAGTGCCATTGCCGTGGTCTTATTTCTCATGATCATCCCCATCATGTATGCGAATGTCAGGCAAAAGCTGAGGGAGGGATAAGTATGACAATGCAAAAGCTGAAAAGAAGTCTCCCGCGCATTGTGGTCAACATTGTTGTGATCGCGGCCATAGCACTATGGCTTATTCCCACCTTAGGGTTATTGGTCACATCCTTTCGCCCCGCCAGTGAGGTGGCTTATTCGGGATGGTGGACGGTGCTCTCTAGTCCTTTGAAATTCACCCAATATACGATTGAAAACTATCACAGTGTCCTCTCTTCAGGGGGGATGCTTACCGCCTTTCGGAACAGCTTCATTATCTCAATCGGCGGAACGGTGATCCCTGTATTTCTCGCTGCTCTCGCGGCCTTTGGACTATCCAAACTGAATTTCCAGGGTCGGGGGTTTTTCTATGCCCTGATCGTGATGATGTTGGTAGTACCTTCTCAAATGACGTTTATTCCCGTGCTCCGTCTTTATAATAAGCTGAGTCTCTCGGGAACCTTTGGAGGGTTATGGCTGGTGCACACGGGATATGGTTTGCCCTTTTCCATCTTCATGCTCCATACGTTTTTCCAATCCTTACCAGACGAGCTTTTCGAGGCCGCCCACATTGACGGTGCCTCCATCTGGACGACCTTTATGCGCTTAGCCATACCTCTTTCTGTTCCGGCTTTGGCTTCCTTAGTCATCTTTCAGTTTCTTGCAGTTTGGAATGACCTTCTAGTAGCCTTGATTTATCTGGGCGGTCATCAATCGGTGGCACCGCTTACGATGCGCCTTTCCAGTCTCGTTGGATCCCATGGTCAAGACTGGCATCTGCTCACGGCTGCGGCCTTTGTCTCTATGGTGGTCCCCTTGATCGTGTTCCTTTCTCTACAGAAGTACTTTGTACGGGGACTGATGGGCGGTGCAGTAAAAGGCTAGTTCGAGTAACACAAAAGAACATACGGCGTAGAGCTTTTGCTTTGCGCTTTTTTGTTATCCGATGAATCCTGGAGGATTCAAAGACGTATTATCGAAGTGGATGGGTACGCTAATGTGAGGGGGTTTTGCGGTGAAGCGCTTGTTCTGTTTGTGGTTAGTTATAGTACTTGTGGTGATGTCGAGCCAGCTGGCCTTGGCCCGTAGTCATCGCTTTTTAGACTTAGAAATCGACGCCAGGGTAGGGGCTGATGGTCTTGTGCGGGTGACAGAGACGCATACAGTGCAGTTTGACGGCACCTTTTCCGGCATATACCAGTGGTTTGATACAAGTAGGGGCGTTGAAGTGAGCGATGTGATTGTCTCCGAGGGTGGGATTGCCTACAGACGTCTAGAAGCTGATTCCCCAGGTCCTGCAGGAACCTACTTTGTTCGTGAGGATGGGGACGAGGTCTATGTGGATTGGAGTTTCGAAGCCACAGACGAGACCCGCCACTTTGAATTGAGCTATGTCTTGCATAATGTCATCCTTAAACATGATGACGTGGCGGAATTTTACTATAAGTTTGTCGGTACACGTTGGGACCAGCCTCGGGATCAGGTAAGGATCAACTTATCGCTACCCTTTGGCGCCAAGATGGATGAGGTGGCAGCGTGGGGGCATGGTCCCCTCCAGGGAGTTGTGACCATTGAATCACCCAGTCGAATTGTGTGGGAAGTGGAGAACCTTCCGGCCCGGACATTTGTGGAGGGGCGGGTTGTCTTTCCCAACGCACTGGTTCCTTTGGCAACCAGACATACGAATGAGACCCGGCTGGAGGCTATTTTCCGTGAAGAACAGGGAAAAGTCGAAAACAGGGAGCGGGTCCAGAGGCGAAGGGAGTTCGATCCGCAACTGGCGGTGGCTGTGTTTGCCGCAACACTCTTCTCTGCAATCTTCATCTGGTATAAGTATGGTGAGCATGGTCCCGGGTATCAAGATCGTTACTATAAGGAGCTGCCTGCCCATTATCCTCCGGCGGAGATGTCTATCTTGTACAGACAGACCGTAGGTAGCAGGGATTTCACAGCCACGCTCTTGGACTTGGCCAGAAGGGGGCTTCTGACCATTGAGGAGGTTGGGGGGCTACAAGGAAGGGGAAAGGACGACACAAGCTACAAGTTTACTAAGAAGAATATAAGCTCGGAGCAGTTGAAGTTCAACCCTTTGCGTCCCTATGAAAAGATGGTACTTAAGCTCTTGTTCGATGATATGGGAGCGGACGAAGTGAGTTTAGAGGATTTCCAGAAATATGCCAAGGACAATTCCAAGACCTTTGCCACCCTTTGGACGGAGTGGGGCAAGGCAGTAAAAGAAAGCGCGAAGGAGCATGAGTTTTTCGATCCTGAAGCCAAGAAAGTGCTGTGGTTTTTGATTCCCATCCTGCTTCTGGTGGGGTTAGGTTTTCTTGCCCTTGGGTTTGAACTGTATGCAACGGGGATAGTCACTTTTGCTATGTCCTTCGCTCTGGTCATTGTTATGGTGGCCGCAGCTACGCGACGTTCCGTCAAGGGACATGAGGAGTATACTAGATGGCGGGCGTTCAGACGTTATCTGAAGGAGTCCTCTAGAGTGGATACGGCACGGGTCGCATCTCTTGGCATTTGGGAAGAGTTCTTACCCTATGCCATCAGCCTAGGCGTGGCTGACCAGATGCTAAAGGAGCTGGAAGTACGATTTCCCAATTTGCAGCATGATGGTTATTGCTTCGGCTCCAATTGGTTTGTGTACCACCATGTCTTCGGCGTAGGCCGCATTGGTCACATGACGAACGCTGTAAGCAAATCCGTAACCAATGTCACCATGCCCCAAGGAAGCGGTGGAATGGGGGGCGGTTTTTCAGGCGGCGGTGGTGGTGGTTTTGGTGGTGGTGGAGGCGGAGTGCGCTAGCCTCTAGCCTGTGGAGCGGTTTTGCATCCTAAGGATTTCTAGGGCTTGAATTGGCGCAAGTGATTTACTGAACAGGTATCCCTGCATCATGTTGCAGTGGTGTTCCAGGAGGTATTCACGCTGTTTCTCTTCTTCCACACCCTCAGCCACAACCTGGAGCCCAAGTCGATGACACATGCTCACTAAGTCGCCGATGACCAACCTATGAGGTTTTGTGGTGAGAATTTTGTCCACAAAGTACTTGTCGATCTTAATGGTGTCCACATTAAGATTTTCGACGCGGGCAAAGGATGAATAACCCGTTCCGAAATCGTCGATGGCAATTTGTACTCCTACGTTTCTCAGCTGCTGTAATGCGGCATTGGCTGCGTCAAAGTCCCGCATTATCACGGACTCTGTGATTTCCATGCTGATCATGTGGGGCGAAATGTTGTAGTGTTGAAGCACTCCCTGCATCCGGTGGAAAAAGCCGCTTTGGAGTAATTCGGTTGCCGAAACGTTGATCGAAACAAGTACTTCGCCAAAACCCTGTTCTTGGAGTTGGCCAAGAAACTTACAGGCTTGGGCTAACACCCATGTCCCGAGGCGTACACCTAATTGCTGACTCTCGGCGATTCCGATGAACTCGGGGGGCGGGATCATGCCAAGCTCTGGCACGCGCATGCGAGTCAGCGCTTCGAAGTAGACGACTTTGTTGGTACGGAGATCGACAATGGGCTGATACTCCACCCATAGGGTGGCAGGATTTGGAGCGGCTAGACACTTCCGGAGCTCACGCTCAATGACATCGGTCCGTCGCAGACGTTCTTCCATATCTTGATTGAAGAAAACGTATGGCTGTTCTGACTCGTCTCCAAGATGCATTAACGCTACAGACGCATGGGTAAAAATCTTCTCGGGGTCCGCCTGTGGATGGGGAATCTCAACAATGGCGACCCTGACATCTAATTGGCTCTGAAATCCCTGCTCTTCTATGCCCATCGCTGTGATCTCGATGATCTCCTTGGCCAACGCAATGAGGCCTTGTTTCGGTAGGGGCGCTGACACATAAAAGACAAGGCGATTGTCAGCAACGTGAAACACTTTGTAACGATCGGTGAAGGACTTTTGAAGATGATTGGCGAGGGTTTTGAACAGGGCATTACCAAAGTGGAAACCATGTAAATGGTTAATGTCGGTGAAATTCCTTATGTGAACGAGCAAGATGGCAGTATCGGGGTTCTTATTCTCAAAGAGAGTGTGCAGGAGATGCCGGCGGTTTGGCAGACCAGAAGAGCTATCATGGAAAGCCATCTCCAGCAACTGCTTTTTATTGCCATAGGTAACGTACAATCCGTAGCCTAGAGAACCAAAGACGATTGTGATGGCAAGGATCCCTAAAACCGTCATAGTTCTAATAATTCTCTGTGTCCCTTCTAAGGATGTCGTAAGTCCTAGAATTCCCACTTCAATGCCATCCAGATAAACAGGGGCAAAAACCTGGTAGACTCTTTCGCCAGCCAAATCCCGTGGCATAGAATGGGTCGTCTGCGTGGCCAAGATTTCTAGGAGGGAGGGTTCTTCGAGTCTCAACCCAATCAAGTCAGGATTTGAGCTGGATTGAATTACCAGATCCCTGTTCAGCAGGCAAATCGTATCAACCTGGGCTTCTCGGGCCATTTCTGCCAGTAAGAGACTGGGCTCAAAAGCGTCCAAGAGCCTATCTACCCGATCGGCACGAATCCCCACCTGAAAAAAGCCCTGAGGGGTTCGGATATAGCTATACTTATTAAGGATTCCCGATTCGGTATCTGGGCGTATATCCTCGATGAGAAGTAGCTGATCACCCAGGAGGAAATTTTCCACGGGATGTCCTGGATATGGGGTCCACCCGATGTAGTGTCTTTGATTGGAATACAGGATCTGACCATCAAGGTTGTAGTAGTAGATTTCGTCGACGTCGAGGGATTCGGCTAAGATGGTTAGAATATCGTCATCCACGTTGTCGCCGTAGAGAGCTACTGAGTTAATAGCCGTCAAGAGTTTGTCTTCAAGGAGTTCGTTGATGATCTTAAGGGCTTCTGCACTCTTTGCGATCTGATGGGCATAGTTTTCGGCATACTGGCTGGATTGTTGTTCCAAGATACTGTAACTGAACTTGTGAATGCCTCGGACGGCTAGAATGCTCCCGATCACAAATGTGACAATGATCGCGATGGTGGGAACGATAAAGTAACGCAAACTAATGGTCTTATTTTGCTCAGCAGGCATTTTCCCTTCCTCCGTTTGAGATGCACTACCAATGTTTCATTTTTTCAACACCGAGGCGCAAGGTTCCTCCTGGGGATTTTAGAAGGCAGAAATTACAGTCATGGAAGAACAGGATGTTGGTCGATCTATGTGGAAAGAATCAAAGATAGTGAGATGGAAGGAGTGGCAGCCATGGCCAGAGTCGCTCATAAACTGGTTGTAGCGTTATTATTCGTCATATTGGCGGTAGGAGTAACGAATACGGAGGCTTTTGCCAATTCTCATAGCGAGAGGATTGTTGTTTTAGACTTTTTAGCCCTTGATGCGGAGGGCAACTACGTTGAAACTCTGGGCATCGAAGGAACGGATTTAACCAATTTGTCCCGCGTTATGTCGCAGGGTATCGCGGCCAGATTAGTGCAATACGGAGAATTTGATGTTCAGGATATCATTTCTCTGCGTGGCCCCATCGCTGATTTAAACTTTGCCCATGATACTTCAGCCTGGGATCGCGCTCAGGCATTACTCGAAGCGAACTTGGCCAATCAGGTGATTACGGGATCAATTACCATGCTGCAAAATACGGCAGTGATTGGGGTTCAACGCTTTCAAATGGAAGGTGGTCAGTTGCAGCTCGTTGGATCTGCCATGAGTTCTGCACCAAAGGTGACCGATGCTCCTTCTTTAGTTGATAACTTGATAGCCGATTTGTTCCCCGCAGATGTACAGGTGATTGAGAGAAACATTGAGCAGGTCTTCGCAGTTCCAGGACAGGTACGGCTCAATCTAGGCCAATCGAAACAGATCACAGTTTACGCTTTAGATGCCTTGGGAAGGCCAGTAGCAAATCCACAGTTTTTATTCTTCTCAGGGGACGAATCGAAAGTCTCCGTTGACGAAAACGGAGTTATCACAGGCCTCCAACCGGGTACATCCACCATTACGGTGCGGGCCATCAGCCGTACCACCCGCTCTGGGTCTCCTGCCACGATGAACGTCACTGTTCTTCCTCCTACCTTTGGTGTGCGGGCGGGGAGCCTCTTGACCAGGCGTGGTGACGCAGAAGGGTTCCCTGTGCGTTTAGGTTTGCGATTGACGCCTACTATCGATCAGAAGGGCAGTCAGTCAACCTCTCCGGTTCTTACGCCGCCAAAGGAAGCCTTGCCGACGGAGAGTTCGAACCCTCTGGCGTTAATCTCGTCGTTTTTCGGGTCAATGCTAACGAACGGTCTCATGACCATTGACTTAGACTTTGATCCCTCTAGTGAGCTCTTGGTATCCTTCAGTGGGGTACAGCGTTCTAGTGGTGGATACCTGGGTACAGGTGTTGGTTATGTAACACCTTTGGATGATTTCGATGCCCATAAGGGCTTTGTACTGCGCTTTACCGCTGGCACCCAGTATCGCGCCAGTCGTAGGATGTCAATCCCTGTGGAGGCGGTGATGGACGCTATCTTTCCGACAGGAAGTGCATTTAGTCCCACCTTCAGGATCGGTATCAACATCGGCCTAGATCTGTTTCCTTAGAATCCGATGAACAAGGAGCTCACCACCATGGTGAGCTTTTTTGGTTATCTCCCTTAACAGGAATTCTTGTTTTTTAGACGAATATCTCTGTAATAGCAAATTTAGGTGCAATCTGGGAGCAACAAGGAGGTTAACAGATGAGGTTAGCGAAGATGTCGATTGGTAATAAGCTGGGTTTGAGTTTTCTCGTTCTAATTCTTGTGATAACAATCACCAATGGCGTGACTACAACGGGGATCCTGAATATCCGAGGACAGGCGGAATTGGTACAGGAGACTGAGGAGCTGCATACGTCTTTGATGCAAAGGGAGATAGAGCATCTGCAGTGGGTGATGGGGCTGCAGGAGCACCTGATTTCCGGGGCGACGCATTCCATAAGTCTGCAAATGGATCCCACCAAGTGTAATTTGGGGCAGTGGCTCGCAAGCGATGACTTTGCCCATCTACTCGAGCATTATCCCGCCTTTGAGGGAGAGTTTGAAAAGCTCTATGAGCCCCATTTGCAATTGCATGCTTCTGCCCAGTCCGTTGAGGAATTACTGCTTCAGGGTGATCTGGCTGGGGCAGAAGAGGTGTACTATGGACTGACAGTACCTAGTCTAACCCAGACCATTAAAATCCTCGGCGGAGTTCGCAGTGAGCTAGAGGAAGATGTTGGCCGCATCAATGCAACGATGAACCAGCAGATTTCCCGCATTTTGCAATACTCCATCATTATCTTGGCTGTAGCAATTGTGCTGAGTATCGTAATTGCCTGGTTGGTCACTTCGAGCATTACCAAGCCTTTGGGGATTCTCAAGGAGGCGGCGCAAAAAATCGGTTCTGGCGATTTGGGGGTTCGTTGGACCATTAACTCCCAGGATGAAGTGGGGGACCTCTCTGCTTCTCTGGAACAGATGGTAGGCGGACTGCGTCAACTCGTCCAGGGCATTCAATTAACAAGCGAGAATGTAAATTCCTTATCCCAAGACCTATCGGCCATGGCCGTTGAGACAGGTGCTGCCATTACAGAAGTAGCTTCCACATCCAACGAGTTTGCCAGTGCATCTGTGAATATGGCGGAAAGTGCTGATTCTATGCGCGTAAATTCCGATCATGCCGTTAGTGAGCTTGAACGTGGCTTGGATATGCTCAGAGTAGCGGTTAAGGATGTGTCCAGTGCAAGAGGTGATGTACAAAACCTCACGGAATCCGTTAATAGCTTAGCTGAGCAGTCGAAAGAAATTGGAGCCATTGTGGATCTCATTACGCAGATCAGCGATCAGACCAACCTTTTGGCCCTTAATGCAGCGATTGAAGCGGCTCGAGCAGGAGAGAGCGGGCGCGGTTTCGCCGTGGTAGCGGAAGAAGTCCGGAGACTGGCTGAGCAATCTGGTGAAGCTTCAGGGGACATTGGAGAGTTGATTCGGCATATCCTACGTGGAACTGAAGAAACCATAGGGCGCATGGAAAAGGCAGATGGCAGCGTGGAACGGGTGGACGAGCAAATAGACCTCACCGGCAACACCTTTGTGGCCATTAGCAAGGTATTTCAAGAGGTAGCCGCGCAAGTTGTGGAGATTGCCCGCGCTGCGGAGGATATAGGTGCAGGTAGTGAGGAGATTGCCGCTTCAACAGAGGAGCAATCAGCCATAGCTAATACCTTGGCAGGAGATGCAGAGAAACTGGCTGAGCTTGCGGTCCAACTGCGAGACCAGATTTCAAGTTTTAGAGGGTTCTGACCATACAAAAGGCGCCTACGGCACAAGAGCAAAAACCCGAATGATATTAAGTGTTGGGCAAGAAACATCCGGACTTTTCATTGACAGCGGTCCTTGATCTTGTTAGAATAAATGTGAGAATAGAAGATGATAAGCCCCTATATAATCGCGGGAATATGGCTCGCAAGTTTCTACCCGGAGACCGCAAATCTCTGGACTATGGGGGAAAGTTTGTGATACCTGACTCTGGGTAGACAGCTTTCCCTTGCGGTGAAAGTGTCTGCGCAGGGTTTGTTTTTTGAAAAGGAGATGGGAGGTTATCGTGTGGAACCGCGAGTAGGAATTGTGATGGGAAGTGCCTCAGACTGGGATACTATGAAAAGGGCATGCGGCGTGCTGGACGAATTGGGTGTTGCCTATGAGAAATGCGTGATTTCTGGCCATCGTACACCGGACTTGGCGTTTACGTATGCGAGAGAAGCGAGACAAAGAGGCCTGAAGGTTATTATTGCAGGTGCAGGGCTAGCAGCCCACCTTGCTGGAATTATGGCAGCCAACACCACCCTTCCTGTTCTTGGTGTTCCAATGCAGGGTGGTCCCTTAAATGGATTCGATGCCCTCCTTTCCACTGTGCAAATGCCGGGGGGAATTCCAGTTGGCACCATGGCCATCGGAGATGCTGGCGCTACCAACGCTGGATGGTTTGCAGCAGCGATCTTGGCGATCGGCGATGAGAATCTAGCAAGGCTTCTGGAGAAAAAGCGGGAAGCCATGGCCCAGAGCGTACAAGACAGCAATACAAAGCTAGTTTAGGAGCGATAGCCATGATAGAACGTTATACCCGTCCTGAGATGCAGGCCATTTGGACTGATGAAAATCGGTTTCAGGCCTGGCTTGAAGTGGAAGTGTTGAGCTGTGAAGCTTGGGCAGAGTTAGGGGTTATACCTAAGGACGATGTGGAGAAAATCCGTCGCAAGGCGAATTTTAACATCCAACGCATCCGGGAAATCGAAGTCGAGACCCGTCACGATGTGGTGGCCTTTACCCGCTCAGTCTCTGAATCTCTAGGTGAGGAACGCAAGTGGGTGCACTATGGACTCACTTCCACTGATGTGGTGGATACAGCCAACTCCTATCTAGTCAAACAAGCCAATGTGATTTTGCGACGCGACTTACAGCACTTTAGGACTATTCTTAAGGAAAAGGCCCAGGAACACAAGTACACGATTATGATGGGACGCACCCACGGTATCCACGCGGAGCCCACCACATTCGGTCTCAAGCTGGCATTATGGTACGCCGAAATGGGGCGCCATCTAGAACGTTTTGATGCCGCTGCCACCAGTATCGAAGTGGGGAAAATCTCCGGGGCCGTTGGCACTTACGCCAATATTGACCCCTTTGTAGAACGTTATGTCTGCGAAAAGCTTGGACTCGAGCCTGCACCAATTTCTACCCAAACCCTCCAGCGTGATCGTCACGCCCACTATCTTAGCACCCTCGCCCTTATTGCCACCTCTTTGGAGAAATTTGCCACTGAAGTCCGTGCGCTGCAAAAAAGTGAAGTACGGGAAGTGGAAGAATACTTTTCAGCGGGACAGACAGGCTCTTCCGCGATGCCCCACAAGCGTAATCCCATTGGTTCGGAAAACATTACAGGTCTCGCCCGGGTGATGCGAGGTTACATGGTGACAGCCTATGAAAATGTGTCTCTGTGGCACGAAAGGGATATCTCACATTCTTCAGCTGAACGCATCATAATTCCTGATTCTACCACTTTGCTCAATTACATGCTCAATCGCTTCTCGAAGATCATCAAGGAGCTCACGGTTTTTCCGGAGACGATGCAAAAGAACATGGATCATTCTCTAGGTTTGGTGTTTTCCCAACAAGTCATGTTAGCCCTGATCAATCAGGGGGTGACCAGGGAAGAAGCCTATGAAATCGTCCAGCCCCTGGCTATGGATGCATGGAGCACCCAAAGCCCGTTTTTAGAGCTAGTTCTGGCAAGTACCAGGGTTGGGGAACTATTATCTGAGGAAGCCATAAAGTCTTGTTTTGATTACAATTATCATGTGAAGTATGTGGACGTCATCTTTAAGCGTTTAAAATTATAAGGGGGATGTATCGTGGAGAGACAATATCAGCTAAGTGCCGACCAGGTTCAAAAGGATAAGCTTTATGCTCAGATGGGATTAACCGAGGAAGAATACGAACGGATCCAAAAGCTCTTAGGACGTTTACCGAATTATACAGAGACAGGTCTTTTTTCGGTATTGTGGTCGGAGCATTGTAGTTACAAAAACTCTAAACCTGTCCTCAGAAAGCTTCCCACCACAGGGCCCCAGGTCCTTCAAGGCCCTGGTGAAGGAGCCGGTGTTGTAGATATCGGAGATGACCAGGCCGTTGTCTTCAAGATTGAAAGCCACAACCACCCATCCGCGGTGGAACCATACCATGGTGCAGGAACGGGAGTAGGGGGAATTTTGCGGGATGTCTTCTCCATGGGTGCAAGGCCCATTGCTGTCTTGAACTCCTTACGCCTCGGCGAGCTTGACGGGGAGCGGACAGAATACCTATTCCGAGAAATCGTAGCAGGAATGGCAGGTTATGGCAACACAGTGGGAGTTCCAACAGTAGGCGGAGAAGTACAATTTGATCCCTGCTACGAGCATAATCCTCTGGTGAATGCCATGGCGGTAGGTTTGGTGGACCATGGAGGCATTCGTAAAGGATTGGCACTGGGTGCCGGTAATTCTGTCATCTATGCGGGGGCACCTACGGGTCGGGACGGTATTCATGGCGCTACGTTTGCATCCGTTGAATTTGCCAGTGACGATGAGCAAGAGCCGGTAGCCCTGCAAATTGGGTATCCCGAGATTGGCAAGCGTCTTATGGAAGCTTGCTTGGAAGTTGTTGGATCCTCGGCGCTTGTAGGCATTCAAGACATGGGAGCGGCAGGGCTGACTAGTTCGTCCGCGGAGATGGCCAGCAAGGCCGGAACCGGTATTGAGATGAATTTAGATCTGGTTCCCCAAAGTGAGGAGAATATGACGGCCTATGAGATGATGCTCTCTGAGTCGCAGGAGCGGATGTTGTTAGTGGTAAAAAAGGGGCGGGAGCAAGAAGTGCTCGACCTTTTTAAACGGCATGATCTTGACGCTTGCGTGATTGGCAAGGTTACAGATGATCACAAGCTGCGATTGTTCCATCTTGGTGAGGTGAGGGCAGAAGTGCCTGTGGCCGCTTTAGTTGACGACGCTCCAGTGTATCATAGGTCCTCTAGAGAACCAGAATACTACCGTGAATTCCAGGCCATGGACGCCTATGTTCCACAGGTTAAAGACGTCAAGGACATCTTCTTACAGTTGCTCCAAAGGCCTACTGTAGCAAGTAAGTCCTGGGTTTATGGGCAATTTGATCAAGATGAACACACTTTGTTAGGACCAGGGTCAAATGCAGCGGTGGTGGGCGTACCTGGTACAGACAAGGCTCTGGCTCTGACCACGGACTGTAATTCGCGCTACATCTATCTTGACCCCTATATGGGCGGTGCTATCGCAGTCGCTGAGGCGGCGCGCAACATCGTTTGCTCCGGCGGAAAGCCCCTGGCTATTACCGATGGGCTCAACTTTGGTAGCCCCTATAAGCCAGAGATTTTCTGGCAAATTGAGCGTTCGGTGGAAGGCATAAAAGACGCCTGTAATGCATTAGATACACCTGTCATCGGCGGGAATGTGTCCCTTTCTAACGAAACCGATGGAGAAGCCATTTATCCTACACCCATCATCGGTATGGCAGGAGTTCTAGAAAGCACCTCCTTGATCACCACGAAGCACTTTAAGGAAGCGGGTGACTTAATTTACTTGATAGGAAGCACCGAGCCGGAATTTGGCGGAAGCGAGCTGCAAAAAATGCTCACCGGCGATATTTCGGGACGCCCGCCCCAGCTTGATTTGGAGTTGGAGCAAAAACTGCAACGCCAAGTCAGCCAGGCCATTCGCTCGGGAGTCCTGCAATCGGCTACAGACCTTGCGGACGGAGGTCTAGCCGTGGCCCTCACCGAGTGTATGGCTGAGGGGAGCTTTGGTGCCTCACTTGAACTTGGATCGGACTTGGCCAGTGAGCTATTTAGTGAATCCCAGTCGCGCTTTTTGGTTACGGTAGCTCCAGAACATCAAGGTACATTTGAGGATCTAGTGGAGGCCACTTTGCTTGGACGTACGACCTCTGAGCCAGTCCTTACGATCTCCTCTCAAGGGACGCCCGCTTTGGAGATAGACGTTGAACAGCTTGTCCAGGCCTGGAAGGGAGCCCTACCATGCTTGCTGAGTTGAGGGGGTTAAACGAAGAATGCGGGATCTTTGGGGTCTGGAATCACCCAAGGGCCTCGCAAATCACCTATTATGCTCTCCATAGCTTGCAGCACCGCGGTCAGGAAGGCACCGGAATTGTGGCCACTGATGGAAAAACCCTTTGTATTCGCAAAGGCCAAGGTTTGGTGACAGAGGTTTTTAACGCGGAGTGCATTGAGAAACTCCAAGGAACCGGAGCTATAGGCCATGTTCGCTATTCTATAGGTGGCTTAAACGGCTTTGAGAATATACAGCCCCTCCTGTTTCGTTCCCAAAATGGAGACCTCGCCATTGCCCATAATGGGAATCTCACCAATTCCAAGTCTTTACGGGGTATGCTGGAGAAAGAGGGGAGTATCTTTCAAACAGCTGCTGATGCGGAGGTCCTGGCTCACCTGGCGAAACGGAGAGGTAATGGTAATTTTCCAGATCGAATGATGCAGGCTTTGCAGGAGCTCGAGGGTGCCTATGCCTTTGTGATGTTAACCGAAGAAGCCCTCTATGTGGCACTTGATCCCTATGGCCTTAGACCTCTGGCCCTTGGTCGACTAGGTGATGGGCATGTGGTGGCCTCCGAAACTTGTGCTTTCGATCTTATTGGTGCTACCTATGTGCGTGATGTCCAGCCGGGCGAACTTCTCACCATTGACCATCGGGGCGTTCAGAGCCAACGCTTTGGAGGCACTCAAAAGCAAGCCCTTTGCGCCATGGAATATATTTACTTTTCTAGACCTGATAGCAATCTCAGCGGATTGAATGTTCATACCGCCCGCAAGAAACTAGGTAAAGCACTGGCCGCGGAGTATCCCCTTGATGCTGATGTGGTTACTGGCGTTCCCGATTCGAGCTTGTCTGCGGCCATTGGTTACGCGGAGGCTACAGGTCTCCCCTATGAACTAGGTTTGATTAAGAGCCGCTACGTGGGGCGGACCTTCATTGAACCGTCCCAATCCCTAAGGGAGCAGGGCGTCAAACTGAAGCTTTCTGCCGTTAGGGGCGTTGTGGAAGGCAAGAGGGTGATCATGGTGGATGACTCCTTCGTGCGGGGTACTACCAGTCGCCGAATCACTACGATGCTGAGGGATGCAGGAGCCACTGCTGTGCATGTTTTGATTGCCTCTCCTACAATTAAGTATCCTTGTTACTATGGGATGGATACCCTTAGTACAGACGAACTCGTGGCAGCCAATTATGACGTGGAGGGAATGCGGGTGATGATCGGGGCTGACTCTTTGGGATTCTTAAGTGTCCCCAAGATGCAAGAAGTATTTCAATGCGGCCTATGCTTAGCGTGTTTTACGGGAGAGTATCCTACTTGGGAGGGTGAACGTCGTGTCTAATGCTTATAGACAAGCAGGGGTTAATTTAGAGGCGGGGTATGAAACTGTATCCAGAATCAGAAAGCACATCGAAAGAACCCAGCGCTTAGGTGTCCTAGGCGGGGTAGGTGGCTTTGGAGGCCTCTTTGATCTAGGGACCTTAGGCTATAAGCGTCCTGTACTTGTATCTGGTACCGATGGGGTCGGCACAAAAATCATGATCGCCTTTATGTTGGATAAGCATGACACAATTGGCATTGATGCTGTGGCCATGTGCGTAAATGATGTGGTGGTCCAAGGGGCCGAGCCCTTATTCTTTCTGGATTATATCGCCTGTGGGAAAAACGATCCAATTCGGACAGAAGCTATCGTTGCCGGCATCGCAGAAGGCTGCGTGCAGGCTGGTTGCGCCCTAATTGGAGGAGAAACCGCTGAAATGCCGGGTCTATATGGCGAAAATGAATATGACTTGGCGGGCTTTGCGGTGGGGGCCTGCGAGAAGACCAGCTTAGTGGATGGTCAGGAGATTTTGCCTGGAGACATTTTACTTGGTTTGCCGTCCAGCGGTATTCATAGCAATGGCTATTCCTTGGTACGAAAGATACTATTTGAGAAGCACCAGGTTTCGCTAGAATCTGTCGTGCCTGAGCTAGGCATAAGTTGGGGCGAGGAACTTTTGAAGCCTACAAGGATTTATGTGAAGCCTCTTCTGCCCCTTTTACGGGAAAAGAACCTTAAGGGCTTAGCTCATATTACCGGTGGAGGCTTTGTGGAGAATATCCCCCGCATGCTTCCTGGGGGGCTAGGAGCAGCTATAGAGCTTCATGCATGGCCCATACCTGCTGTCTTTACCCTCTTGGAGAGCTTGGGAGACATCCCAAGTCCAGAAATGTATAACGTCTTCAATATGGGTATTGGCATGGTTCTTGCTGTGAGTCCTTCCTATGTGGAATCCGTTTGTGCCCACTTCCATGCCTTAGGCGAAGAGGTTTACAATATAGGTCAAGTGATGAAGGGCGAGGGGGTTCGTCTTTTGTGATTAAAATTGCGGTGTTTGCATCGGGTCATGGGTCGAACTTGCAGGCACTTATTGACGCGACCACTTCGGGAGAGCTCCCTGCCACAATCGAACTTGTGGTCTCTGATCGCAGGGAAGCCTACTGCCTAGCGAGGGCTTCTGAGGCCGGCCTTTTGACTCTAGCCTTTAGTCCTAAGGACTATGGGGACAAAGCCCAGTACGAAGAGCTTTTAGCTGAAAAGCTCGCAGAACTGGAAGTAGAATATCTGGTTTTAGCAGGTTATATGCGTCTCATAGGTCCTACACTTCTAGAGCGTTATCCCAGGAGAATAGTCAACATCCACCCCTCCTTGCTACCGCTCTTTCCAGGACGAGATGGGATCGGCCAGGCTTTGGCAGCTGGAGTAACAGAAACTGGGGTGACAATTCACTATGTGGATGGAGGCATGGACACAGGACCCATTATTGCCCAGGAGCGCATTGCGGTATCTCCAGAGGAAGACCGGGCAAGTTTAGAGAAGAGGATTCATGTCGTAGAACACAGCTTATATCCAAGGGTTTTGAGACAGATTTTCATGGAGAGTAGGGAGGAGCAAAATGGCTAGACGCGCACTAATCAGTGTTTCGAATAAAGAGGGGCTCGTGGAATTCGCCCAGGCGTTGGCGGCCCTTGAGTTTGAATTAGTATCCACAGGTGGTACAGCCCGGACCCTAAAAGAAGCTGGGATCCCGGTCATAGAAGTGGAGAGCGTCACAGGGTTTCCAGAAATTCTGGATGGTCGGGTGAAAACGTTGCATCCCAAGATTCATGGAGGATTACTCGCCAAACTCGAAGAACCGGCGCACCTGGATACTCTGAGAACCCACGGAATTGTACCTTTTGAACTGGTATGTGTAAATCTCTACCCCTTCCAGGCTACCATTAGCAAACCGGACTGCACGACGGATGATGCCATAGAAAACATAGATATTGGTGGTCCTTCTATGCTACGATCCGCAGCGAAGAACCATGAATATGTAACGGTGATCGTTGAACCGGAGGATTATACTTTGGTGGTGGAGGAGTTAAAGAGAGGTGGAGTGGAAGCAGCCCTAAGGCGCAAACTGGCTGCCAAGGCTTTTCGCCACACGGCTGCCTATGATGCCCTAGTCGCTCGCTATCTGACAGATCTGGTGGGAGAAGAATTCCCTGAAAGGATGACCCTCACCTATGAACTTGAACAAAATCTGCGCTATGGCGAAAACCCTCAGCAAAGAGCGGCTTTTTATCGGGCTCCCTTAGCTCCTGCCCATTCTTTAGTCCAAGCTAAGAAGCTACAGGGCAAGGAACTCTCATACAACAATATTAACGATGCGAACGCTGCCTTGGCTCTTGTGGCGGAATTTGCGGAGCCTGCGGCGGTGGCCATGAAACATATGAATCCTTGCGGGGTCGGTATAGGCAACACCGTAGAAGAGGCCTTTTCTAGAGCTTTTGCCAGTGACCCTGTGTCTATCTTTGGGGGAATTGTGGCCTTCAATCGTCCAGTGGATGTAGCCACAGCTAAGATGCTCCACCAGGTCTTCCTTGAAATCATCATTGCTCCTTCCTTTTCAGCCGAGGCGCTTCATGTCTTACAGGACAAGAAGAACCTGCGCCTCCTGACGCTCCCCGCTGTAGATCCAGGTCAAGGTGCCCTTCGTTATATGTCCGTCCCTGGGGGCATGTTAGCTCAGACAGAAGATGATGGGGCACTTGACGAAGAGGCCCTGAGGGTTGTGACAAAGCGTGAACCGACATCTAGAGAGCTTCGGGCCCTCAAGTTTGGTTGGAAGGTTTGTAAGCATGTTAAGTCCAACGCTATTGTGGTAAATACCTCTGAGATGACATTAGGGGTGGGGGCAGGTCAGATGAATCGGGTGGGGGCCGCGGAAATCGCCCTTCGCCAGGCGAAGAGTAAAGCCCAGGGAGCGGTCTTGGCCTCAGATGCCTTCTTCCCCATGGATGATACGGTGGAGCTTGCTGCCAAAGCAGGCATTACGGCTATTATTCAACCTGGAGGATCCATTCGGGATC
>ENA-UOOH01001006-UOOH01001006.1-fermentation-metagenome-genome-assembly--contig:-NODE-1006-length-28990-cov-10.658476_pt1 | contig 28990 bp, 22 predicted proteins | sample MGYA00245778_ERZ724025 | MGnify/ENA primary metagenome ERZ724025 (study PRJEB28704, sample SAMN03018313) | fermentation metagenome | biome: anthropogenic terrestrial biome; feature: soil... | reverse complement strand
CTTTTACTTAGACGATTTGGCAAATTAAAATGTTCCATAATTTTCTATAAGGGAAAACTCAATTTCCTCCCCGGGAAGTATTATATCTTTGTTTTTCATTATCTAACTTACCTGATGATACCTTAATTTAATCCATAATATCTTGTCCTTATTTTTATTTTGATTAGGCACATATAATATAGTATATACCGAAATATTTATGTTTAAAACATTTTTGATTATGCCAAAATCAATTTCAAGTATAATGGAGCATAGAATAAAAGCTGTGCCCACATAAGCACAGCTTTTATTTTTAATTGCCTAAAATCAGCGATACTGCTTTATTAATAATTTTCGGAGTTCTTACATACAAATCCTCTTTGTTGACTCTTTCCGTAAGCTTATGTAAGTCCTTTCCCCATGGACCAATGTTTATACACGGCATTGATATTTTTTCTATAAGCTTTATAGGCACATCATAAACATGTCCTAAAAGAGGCATGGAGTCATTTAATGCAGCGTAAATATGCTCGCTGTCATGAATATTAACATTTGTATAGCTTAAATCAGATATTCCCGTGTAAAAATATTCAGTCGTATATTTCTGCCCAAATTCTGTTTCCGTAAATTCATTTAAATTTTTGCTCATATCAGCTACTGCAGGCTCTAAATCATCGATAAACAAGTTAGCCACATTTGGATAATATGGCGGTATCAAGCCATAAACAATTCTTGGCATTAAATCATCAATATATCCATAAGTAAATTCAACCAGCTCAAAATTGCATTCTATCATTGTAAGCTCGTCATTCTTAAGCCTATATGCTAATTCGCCCATTTTCATAGCATAATCTTCCTTGAACTTTTCTCCGTATGCAGCTTCTGCTTCTTTGTATAATTCCTGGAAACAAACTACCTTTGTTTCCCACAATAAATATTTAAGGGGCAAGTCTTTGGCTTTTGCAAATCTTCTATAGCTGTTGTTCATATCGTCTATAACATGATCGAAGGACTCCTCACATATTACTTTTACATGCTGCAGCACACTTTGAGGTGTTTGATTCAATGTCAATATGCTGAAGCATCCCATAACACTTAAGGGCATTGAAACATCATACTGCTCTTTGCTGTCTTTAAGATAAAGCCATGTCGGAGGCGGTGCAGCTTCGTTTCCAACCACATCGCTGAAATCCATATTCAGCTCAGTCCTGCTTACAATTTTACTCATTACATGAATGGGATTCAATCCTTCAAAAACCTTTCCGGCATGTGCCAAAAATCCTCGAACGTAAACAAAGGGCATAATTTTACCTACAGAGCCTTCCGAAAAAACTCCCACTTCCGGATCCTTTCTTTCATGAGGCTCGGAATTAATCATAAGTTTGTATTTTAAGTTGTAATCATCCTGCAATTCGCTGAGAAGTTTTACCGCTGCCCGCATTCCGGCAGAAAGATTTTCTTCATCGGGAACTGCGATCAAAACAACATTTCCTTTGAAATCCTTAAGCTCGCTGTATCTTTTCAAAAGTGCCATCTGAACTGAGCCTCCTCCTTTCATGTCGCAGACACCTCTTCCGAACAGAAATGTATCATCCTCCAAATCCTTCTTGGTGGAATTGCTTAATGTGTTTTTTATTTTTATAAGCTGCTCTTTCAATTCTTCCGGTGAAAATGCATAGTTTTTAAGAAGCTTAAAATCTTCGACGCTTACAATATCATTATGGTGAACAAAAACAACAGTATCATTCCCTTTTCCTTTTAAAAACGCATAACTTACAGCCCTGTTATATGTATCGTCTTTTATTTCATAAGTACCGTAGGAGCCGTGTGTATTTTTAAAATATGGAACTGTTGAAAAATAATACTGAAAGAACTCTTCCGCTTGTTTTTCATTTCTTGTATTTGTAAAACTCGGAGCTTTTACATATTCGTATAGAATTTCTTCAATATCCTTTTCAATGCCGTTTAATATAGTATCAATTTTGTTTGACACATTCAACCTCCTGCTTTTCCTTTTTTAATTACTTTCATTTCAAATATATCATACATGCATTTATAGAAATTGCAAGCAAATTTTTCGCCCGCAAGCTCGTCCTCTTGGCTCAAACGGCTGTAGAGCGCCGTAATTTTCCAAAATTAAAATTTAATAAGTTTACCTTGACATTATATTCCTATAGTTATATAATAAACTTGTTGAATATATAACGAATTGAGGTGTAGGTATGTCACTCAAACACGGCATATTAGGTCTTTTAAATTACGGTTCAATGACGGGTTATGAATTGGATAAGGCTTTTAAGGCTTCTCTTGCGTTCTTCTGGCAGGCAAAAGCCAGCCAGATTTACCGTGAGTTAGATGCCATGGAACGGAGCGGCTGGCTGACCAGTAAGCGCATTTTGCAAACTGAAAAGCCAAACAAGCGTGTATATACCATAACAGACAGTGGGAAAAGCGAGCTGATGAGCTGGCTGTTGCTGCCAGAGCCAGATATTGCCGATGCAATGCGTGTAAAAAGCGCGTTTCTTATGCGTGTTTTCTTTGCGGGGGAAGTAAGCATTCAACAATCACTGAATATGCTGCAGACCTACCGTGACAAGTGTCTTGAAAGCAAGGAAACTCTCAAAGCTGCTCATGCTGCAAGCTGTGAATATGGTACGACGTTAAGCGATGATAAAAAATCGAAATTTTGGAATCTTTCTATCCTTTACGGCGAATCATTCTATAATGCGAGCATTGACTGGGCGAATAAAGCAATTGCCATCATAGAGGAGGGGACGGAATGAGAGTTTTGGTTTTGAACGGTTCTCCTAAAGAAGAACAAAGCAATACGATGCGCCTAACTCGCTCTTTTTTAGAGGGAGCCGGGTGCTTGGATGCCGAAATTATTCATGTGGCAAAAGCTAAGATCAATCCTTGCTTGGGGTGCTTTGCCTGCTGGAATAAAACTCCGGGGAAGTGCGTCATTAACGATGAAATGAGCGAAATTCTCGTCAAAATGATTGCTGCCGATGTGATTGTTTGGTCTTTTCCGCTATATTATTTCAGTGTTCCCAGTGGACTGAAAAACCTTATTGACCGCCAACTGCCGATGAATTTACCGTTTATGTCGGAGGGAGCCGAGAGTGGCGGGCATCCCCCGCGGTATGATTTGCATCGTCAGAAACATATTGTCATTTCCACCTGCGGATTTTGGACGCCAAAGGGTAACTATGAAGCAGTCAACTCGATGTTTGATCACTTTCTTGGCAGAAGCCGATATACAGCAATTTTTTGCGGTCAGGGGGAATTATTTCATGTACCAGAGTTGAAGGTCCGCACAGATACATATTTGGAAGTCGTCTGCCGAGCAGGGGCGGAATATGCTGCCGGAGGGATTCATTCTAAAACGCAATCCGAACTGGAAGAACCACTCTATCCTCGTGAGGTATTTGAAAAAATGGCAGATGCTTCTTGGGGAATGGACACACAGGGCGATTTAGAAGCAGTAAATGACAACAGTTTCGGTTTTACAAAGCAGATGGCTGCTTTATATAAGCCGGACGGTGTGGAGCGCATTATAGAGTTTCATTATACGGATATTGACAAAACCTATCAAATCCTGCTGACAAAGGAAGGTTCGGAGGTTATAACTGACAATTTCAATTCGTACACAACGCGGATTGAAACACCGTACTCGGTTTGGCGGTCCATCGCTCGTGGGGAAATGACTGGCCAGGACGCATTGTTTCAGCGGCTTTATAAAGTCATTGGTGATTTTAGCCTTATGCTAAAATGGGACGAATTGTTTGGCGAGCAAACGCCGCTAAAACCAACGGAACGTAAACTGCAGCACAAAACCAATATGCTGCTGCTACTTGTGCCGTGGATTGTCATTTGGGTGGCAATCGAAATCAATCCCATTGCCGGCGGTGCACTCGGTATTGTGGTGGCGGCGCTCATTCCGATGCTATGGATTGTATTTCGTCCTGTTGTTTACGAGCAAATCAGCATCCCTGTTGTGGCGGGGCTTTCACTGGCGATTTTGCTCGGTGCGGATGCAAGACTTATTATTCCCGTCAGCTATTTGCTCTTTGGTCTGATGTGGCTTATTGGCTCATTTCCAAAGATACCCCTCACTGCCAATTACAGTGCAAATAACTACGGCGGAGAAAAAGCTTTTTCTAACCCACTGTTTATCAGTACAAACCGGATTCTGACGCTCGCTTGGGGGACACTGTACCTTGTCACACCCATTTGGACATATATCCTGGTGAGAACAGAACTTCCTTTTTATGCAGGATTAATTAACTTTATCTTGCCTACACTGATGGGTGTTTTTACGGCATGGTTTCAAAAATGGTATCCGGCACGATATGCAAGAGGGTAGGCACCAAAGGGTGAAACAACAAGGCTTGGAACATATGCAAAGCCCGAATACATATGTTAATACATAAGAGAACCCTGCCGATCCACGGCAGGGCACTTTGGCTTATTTACAATTCATCGGTAATCGTTTTGTGCGAAACAACTATGACTTTTGTAAACATCCTTATTGGAAGACCTCCAAAAGGATACATGCTTTTTATAATTATAATTTATTTTCCGTTTGCTGCATTGGCGCCTGCAATTCTGCCATTTACCATAATATCGGCTATTGCATTTCCTCCCAATCTGTTACCTGCGTGGATGCCTCCGGTTACTTCGCCGGCCGCATAAAGACCGGCAATTATTGAACCGTCTTCGGTTAACACATGAGTTTCCGCATCAATAACCAACCCTCCCATAGTATGGTGGATTGCAGGAGACCTTGGAGTTGCATAATAGGGGGCAGTATCAACTTTTTGCAAGAATGATGCCTTTCCAAATTCGGGATCTGTTCCTGAATCAACATATGAATTATATTTTTCCATTTCTTCAACTAAGGTTGCAGGATCCACTTTTATTAACTTTGCAAGCTCTTCTAAAGTATCAGCTTTATATGCCCTGCCGTTTTCAACCTCTACCTCGGGATCTGTAAGCCACTTTGCTTCTTCGGCAATATCGGCATCCGCTATCATATAGAAGGCGCCGTCGGTCTGTTTAAAAGCTGCCTTTGATAGAGCATCGCGCTCGGAGCCTTCATCTACAAATCTTCTTCCTTCTTTATTTACAAATATATAGCTGGATGCAAACCTGGGAATTAAACCCGTAAACAAATCACCTGTCTTAGTATCTGATACAGGCATCATCTGTACAAAGCCCATACCTGTAAGATCTGCACCTACAGCAGCAGCCATTTTTATACCGTCTCCCGTGGAACCTGAAGCATTTGTTGTCTTAGAATTATCCGGAATATTGTCCCAATAATTATTATATTCCTGAACCATGGCAGTATTGCTTCCGTAGCCTCCCGTTGCCAATATTACACCTTTATTGGCACGCAGCACAACTTTTGTGCCGTTTGACTGCTCCGCCTCAACACCAACAACCTTTCCATCTTCAACTATAAGTGATTTGGCTGCTGTTTCTGTCATATATTCATTGCCGCTGTCAAGAATTGCTTTGCCGAGTTTAATTGTATATTCGCGACCCTTTGGCATTGTCGGAGTATGTCCACGCCTCCACATCGCACCCACAGGTTCGCTTACATTTGCTTGCCATTCAATACCTTTTTCCGTAAGCCAATTAACTGTCGGAAGACCATTTTCCGCCAAGCTTTTTACTAACTCAAAGTTACCGTAAATTTTCGACCCGTCTAAACCCGTACGTGCTCCGTAATAATAAGTTTGGATAATATGTAATTCTGTAGAATCAAACAGATAATCCTTGCTGCCTGCTAAATATTCCTTAATTTGTCCCTGTAATGTTATGAAAGTTTCACGGTATTCTTCAGGAAATGAATCAACATCCATGTCCATCCAATTTTTCAGCTCTTCGGCTTCGCCTGTATCAGCAGCAGCATTCGCCTGCCATTCTGGATCCGCAGCATTTAGCACACCGCCGGATAGAAGGGTATTTCCTCCAAGAGCAGAAGTTTTTTCAATAAGAATCACGCTGGCACCCTGATCAATTGCCGAAACAGCGGCAGCAAGGCCGGCACCTCCGCCTCCCACAATAATAACATCAGCAGTTTTCTCGATGGTTTCTCCTGTTTCCGAATGTTGTCCTTCACGGTTTTTCCATTCAGATGCATCTCCGCCGGCTTGCTTTATTGCATCGGCTGTTGCGGATATAATTGCATTTCGAGTAAAAGTTGCACCGGATATTGCATCCATCTGCAGTGATTGATATTCTACAATATTCTTCGGTACCCTTTCGAACGCAGGATCTGATATTATTGCAGTTTCACTGTGCTCAACTACCTCAACAGCAGTAATTTTGTCAGATGCAATACTCACATCAACGGTAATTTTGCCGTTTCTGCCCTGTGCAAATGCGGTGTATTTACCGTCAGTCAGCGTAGAACTCTCCTTTCCTTCTGCGGGATTTCCGGTTTCCGCCGAAGGCTCCGTATTAGAATCAGGAGATAATTGACAACCTGAAACTAATATTAATGCTAATACCATTAAAATCGATAATACTCTTTTTCTCATAACAATCTCCTTATTAGTGAATTTTGAGATGATCGTTTGTAAAATACCAAACAATCAAAGTTATAGCTATCTCATTTGTTTCACATTATAAGTCATAAAGTTACTTTATACGCAAGCGATTTTTTATAATATTTATTTTTTCAGCATATTGGAATCCAAAGCTCCACATAAGGTTTAAGCCGTGCACCTTGTGCCACTTCTACCAACAATATATGCCCCCAAGGCTTTCCGTTTATTTCAAAGCCTCTTTTCTTTGCATATTCCAATGCTCCTACAAACGCAAGATGAGGTTCTTCGCTGAATCTGTCATCAGAGACAGTTATGGTGTGAAGACATGAAGTGGATGGCAGTTCTTCCACATGTAATTTAGTCGGCAAGCTAAGATGACGTACCACTTCCGGCGGAGCAGAATAAGCAAAATATCCTTTGTTTACATCTTTCATGTTTAAGATTACCGAAAGACGTGTGGCAGGCATTGCGTCAACCCATTTGTGCACAATTTGCTGCTCCTCCGGAGCTTTGGGCAGCCATCCGCATTCACTGCCATGCATGAATGTCATAGCCGGCGACATTGTAAATTCATATTTGTCCAATAATTTATCTATCCTATCAATACTGTTCAAATGCTCGTCTATATAATCAGCAAGATCTTTATAATATTCTGATTTTTTTAAAGCTTCTTGTTTCTGCTTTTCAACTCGGGACTGAATAATTTTTCTGTCGTTTTCGCTGCCTCCGAATTGCTTTACCACCATCTTCATTGAAAATCCCATGGTTCTATACTTCTTGTATGATAACAGGCGAAAAATATCTACCACATGATAAAGCCTAAACCCATTTTCATCTTTTTCCACACTTATTAAGTTCTCTTTTTCAAAGTATCGGACAGCACTTGTTGTTATTCCTAAGATTCTGGCAATATCACTTATACTGTACTTCATATTCTCCTCCTGACCTAAAGCTGCTTTAGCTTCAATTTTTACACAGCTATTTTCTGTAATAATAATATAAAAAATAGTATTAATTTGCAACTGTTTATTCAAATTAATACCATTTCGTCTTATAATCTATCTTACGAATAACCGTTTCTTCTATGTATATAAACAGGAACAGTACCGAGGAGAAGTCAGACAGTCCATGCAAATTTTATTAATAAGTTCACTATTACAGTGTTTCACTCAAATCTTCGTCTAATATTTTACCTTCCGCAACTATATTTGTATCTCCTGTCAGATAGAGCTTTTCTATATTGCCACTAACCTTTTCCGCTTCAATAATCAGCTGTCCGCCGGTTACAATTATTGTTGCTTTATTTCCATTCAGATAACCTTTCAGCATAAGAACTGCTGCAACGGATGCCGAACCGGTCCCGCAGGCTAACGTTAAATCCTCCACTCCTCTTTCATATGTTCTTACCAGTGCGGTGCTGTCATTTATAACTTCATAAAAGTTTACATTTGCTCCCTTTTCAAATCCCTTATAATATCTTATTTTTCTTCCGGTTTCAAATATTTCTTTTTCACCCGCATCCTTTAAATTCGGATATTTTACAACCGCATGCGGAAGTCCGGGTTTTCCTAATTCTATATAGGAACATTCATATATAACGCCGTCTATTACGATATTATTATTAAGTCTAATTACTTCAGGATTATTAAGCTGAACTTTTATTTGTCTTTTTTCAAGAACCTCCGAATATACTATTCCGGCTCCTGTTTCAAATTTCATTTTCTTGCCCGCAATATTATTCATATATGCATAGCGCGAAATGCACCTTGCACCGTTTCCGCACATTTCACCTATACTTCCGTCAGAATTGTAAAAACGCATTTTAAAATCCGCTTCCCCCTCCGGATAATCAACAACCATGAAACCGTCCGCACCTAAGGATACTTTTCTTTTGCACACTCTTTTGGCGATTAAAGGCAATTCATCAACAGGAATATTTAATTTCATATTATTAATAATTATAAAATCATTGCCTGCTCCCTGCATTTTTGTAAATTCCATTTTTACACCTCTTTTATTTCAAAGATTCGGGTATTATTTCATTTTCAATCATCTGCTCATAACTTTGTCGTTTCACAATCAAATCAGATTTGCCCTCCTTAACCAACACGGTTGCCGGAATAGGATTTTTATTGTAATTGCTTGCCATTGAATAATTGTATGCTCCGGTTGACAATACCGCAAAGATATCTCCTCTTCTTAGTTCTGCAACATGTGCATCCTTTATGAGAATATCCCCGGATTCACAGCATTTTCCGCTTATGGTTACCATATCCGTCCTTTGTTCTCCTGCTTTGTTGGCTACTATTCCTTCATATTTGGCTTGATATAGAGCAGGTCTTATGTTGTCCGTCATTCCGCCGTCTACCGATACATATTTTCTTATACCTTTTATATCCTTTATGGTTCCTACAGTATATAGAGTAATTCCTGCTTCTCCCACTATGCTCCTGCCCGGCTCAATTACTATTTCAGGTCTTTTAATATTTAAATTTTTTGAAAACTTCTCAATTTTCTCCATCATTGGGTCAAGGAAATATGCAAAGGGTTTTTTATCATCTTCATCTGTGTACCTGATTCCGAAACCGCCTCCTACATTTAATTCAGGTGTAACAAAGCCAAATTTATCAATAGTGTCTTTAATTAGTTTTAATGCCGTATCCAATGCTTTAATATGCGATTCGTTGTTATGAAGCTGTGAGCCTACATGAAAATGAAATCCCATAAAGTTAACATGTGATGAATTAATCGCTTGTTCTACAGCAGGAAATATCACTTCATCATCTAATGGAATTCCAAACTTCGAATCCTTTTTGCCGGTCACAATATAGTCATGTGAGTCACTTTTAACTCCAGGAGTAATTCTGTAAAGTATATTTACTTTCTTATTTTTTTCTTTGCATATTTCTTCTATTAAACTTAATTCATCCAGCCCGTCAACTATAATTCTGCCGATATTGTAATCAACTGCCAATTTCAACTCTTCAACAGACTTATTGTTGCCGTTAAACTCGATTTTTTCAGAAGGAAAATTTGCCTTTATTGCCGTAAATAATTCTCCGCCCGAAACAACATCCAAGCAAAGACCTTCTCTTTCAATAATTTTGCACATGGAAATCGTTAAGAATGCTTTTGAAGCATATGCCGCTCTGGTTCTTTCGTATTTTTTTAGAAATGTTTCTCTTATTTCGGAGCATTTTTCAACTATTGATGTCTCACTCATCACATAGAGGGGTGTTCCGTATTGCTTAGCCAATTCAACGGTATCACATCCGTCAAAATATAATGTGTTGTTTTTAATTTCTATAATCATTTACAATAACTCCTTAAGTTTTTATATAAATTATTTCTTATATTAGCATAAACATTTTTAATATACAATTTAATTATTTTAAATTCAAACCTTTTAATAAACAAAGAATATTAACACATCTCGAGTAAATCTCTTATATATTCAGCAACAATAAATCGGGATAAATATACTTTTTTGTTTGATAATCTTTCTAATAAGTCTTTTGTTCTTTTAGAATATCCCATACAATCTAAAAAGACATAGTCCCAATTTTTACGTTTAATTTCTTCTGCCAAATATTCAATTTCATCTTGGCTTCCATATGGAGAAAGAAATAGTAATTCAGTATCAACAGCCTCAATATCCCACCTTTTCTTCATTTGTTCATATTGTTTGTCATCAGGAATAATAATGCCGACACTATAATTTGTTCTCAATTTATTTATTTCCATTTTAGTAACATTACTGCTTTCTATTAAGATCACATTACTATTTAAATTGCTAAATTCTCCGGTACACAGAATTACAATAATATTTACGCTTTTTCTTTCTAAAATATTAATAGCATTTTGTACCAGAGGATTAAGGTATTCTTCATTTATCATTATTTCATTTCCATCTAATAATTTTGTAACCAAAATATTCTTAAATTTATTTAATGAAAATTTATTGATTAAATCATTATAAGAATATCCATCCAATGCGCCAATTTCTATTATATCAAACCCGTCACCTAATACCGGGAGTATTTCTTCCATTATATCTTTCCTCGGAGACTGACCGATGGTAATAAAACCTATTTTAATTTTTCCCATCTTCACTCCGTGCCTCAAAACTATACTTGATCAAATCTTTATTTATTACTTTTTCAGCCTGTTTAAATAATGCTAAATCACTCATCCCTTTTCCTAATATTATTTTGTCGATAGGCAGTTTAGTCAATATAACTTTCATATTATTCTTTATTTCAGCACTTGTTATAGGTAAAGCTGTTTCCTGATCAAATATTGCTATAAGTTCAGGAAATGTAGCCAATCTTTCATTGTCACTTTCTGCAGTCATATATTCATTCCAAAATGTAATATTATATTTCTTTTTACCAGAATCAATATTAAAATCTCCAACATCAAATCCATCTCTTGTTATAAGGGATAAATCACATATCCTTCCTGTACATATAACATCCATATTAGATGCATCTATTAATCCGTTGATTATGTTGTACAAATTTCCGATATTTTTATAAATAATATCGCCAAGTTTAATGGCATATGATAGCCCTCCTATTGCAGCATTGTTTTTCACATATTTTGCGGTAACGGGGTTTCTTAATACCGTAACAAATCCGCCTGCTAATATAGACGCATTACGTACAGCACCTGAAGACCTTTCAATCGTTGAGCTAACGGAAAGCTCAATCTCATTCTGTCCTTTGCCTCCTGCACATACTTGAAGAGAATTATATTCTTTTATGCATGACAATCCCATACTTCCCATGGCACCGGTAGGATGAGCTCGCCCATTACAGGGAGCGTCTATAATGGGTATGCCAGTCATAGCTGATAGAATCCAACCGTTGGTAATAGTTTGTGCACCAATTTCATTTGTAATAATTCCGCTTATTTTTTTGTCATATAATTTAATCAAGTTTTCGTATACTTTCATGTAGTGGTATATACCTACAAATTTATTATTTGATGCAGGAGATCCAACTAACGATGCTGTTACAATAATTGAATTCTCATTAATATTATCAATATTATGCAAAGTAATTTGATTTAATTCCGATAGAGTGTTCAGTATTTCCATACCACCGGAAAAACTACCTCCACCCCCTCCACCTAATAATAATCCCCCATATAATGCTCTAATTCCAATTTCCTTATCGATAAACATTAAAACCATTCCTTTCTAAGTAAAATACTTCTAAAACTTATCTTAAATAATTACTAAAGTTATTGAGAACCATGCCCCGTTATCAATTTGATATCAGGGCATAGTTTATAACAATTAATATTTACTCAAAGAACTTTAATATTGAATTTAGAAATACTCTTATACCTATAGAGATAGAGTCTTCATCCGCAACAAACTTATTGCTATGAATAGGATATATGCATCCCTTATCTTCATTCCTTACTCCTAAATTAAAGAAACAAGCCTTTTTGGCAGCTGCAAAATAAGAAAAATCTTCCGTCCCTAAAAAAGGTTCTTCTAAAACTATAATATTATCTATACCAATAGATTCAATTGCAGCTTCTTTTACCAAATCAACCATGGAGTCATCATTTATCAACGGACCATAACTTTCAACTATATTGACATCAGCCTTTCCTCTGTATGACTTTGCTATATTTTCAGCTATTTCTACAACCCTTCTTTGTAAAAACTTTCTTGTTTTTGAATCAAGAGTTCTTGATATGCAGTTCATTTTAGCTGTTTCAGGTATTATATTTCCACTTGTACCGGCATGTATGCTTCCAACAGTAAATACAGCAGAATTGCATGGCGATATGTTTCTGCTGACAAGTGTTTGCAGTGCCATTACAATATTAGAGCTTATTACAATAGGGTCAATTCCATCATGAGGATATGCGCCGTGAGTTTGAACTCCCGATACGGTGATAGTTATCATATCTGATGCCGCAAACATCTTTCCGTACCTTATGCCGATTTTACCTACTTCGATATCAGGATTAACATGAAGCCCTAAAACCGCATCAACATTAGGATTTTCCAAACAACCTTCTTTTATCATTCTTTCGGCTCCGCCAATTGTTTCTTCTGCAGGCTGAAAAAATAGTTTCACAGTGCCATTAAGATTGTTTTCCATTAATTTTAAGAGCTTTGCAAGTCCCAATAAAACTGCCGTATGAATATCATGTCCGCAAGCATGCATAACATTTTCATTAATTGATGGAAAATCAACATTGCTTTCTTCTTTTATGGGAAGTGCATCAATATCCGCTCTCACACCTATTACCTTTCTTGTTGTCTTTCCCATTATTAATGCCACGACACCGGTATCAGCAACATTCTTTTTGTATTCAATTCCGCACTTATCCAAAAATGAACAAATTGTTTCCATCGTATTAAATTCATTCTGACCAAGCTCCGGATTTTGATGGAGATACCTTCTTATTTCAATTATCTCATCAATAATTTCAGCTGCTAAATTATCTATATTCAATTAAACCTGCCTCCTTCAATAGTATTATTGCTTATATTATAGTCCCATAGCGACAGCTACTGAAACAATAACAATTTCTGCAATAAACATAATTCCGAACAACGGGATATAGAACTTCCACCATTTTTCCATGGGAATCTTAGATAATCCGCATACTATTGCCACACTTGCTGTTGGGAACAATAAATCTGCAAACGAGCTTCCAAATTGGAATGTTAGACATACAACCTCTCTTGATACACCTAACAAATCTCCAATTGGAGCCATTATTGGTATTGTTGTTGCCGCCTGTCCCGAACCTGATGGAATAAAAAAGTTTATTAACGTATGCATAACTAACATTCCGTTTGCCGCTATTATCTCCGGAAGTCCCTCTAATGAAGAGGACATAAAATAAATAATTGTATCAATAATTTTACCTTCCTGCATTACAATTAGTATAGCTCTGGCAAAACCGGTAACCAATGCTCCAAAGGTAACGCTTGAACATCCAAAAATGAATTCATTTGCAATTCTGTCTGCATTCCATCCGTCTATGATTGCAGCTAAAATTCCCATAAGAAGAAATACTCCCGTCAATTGTACAGTTCCCCATCCTTTGGTTACAGAACCCCATATTATTAATAAGAGTGAAAGAATAACCATAATCAAAATCATTCTTTGCTTTTTACTAATTTCATATTTGAGTAATTCTTCTTTATTTAAAGCAAAAGCAGTTTCTTCTCCAATCATATAACTCTTTGAAGGATCTTTTTTAATTCTTGCTCCGTAACGTAATATCCATGCAATTGCTATAACAGAAAAAACAATAAAGGATACTATTCTTATTCCCATATTAGAGTATAAAGGTAGCCCTGCGATAGCCTGTGCAACAACAACATTGTATGGATTCATTGTACCTCCCGCAAATCCCATAAATGCTCCTAAAGCAACAATTGATGCACCCCATATGGCATCATATCCCAAGGCAACACCCAGTCCGACAAACAATGGGTAGAATCCGTTAAATTCATTAAGCATACCAAATAAAGATCCGCATAATGCAAATATTAAAAAAATAAAAATAACTAATACTTTTTCTTTACCATAAAACTTTCTTAAGAGAGTACCTAATAATGCGTTAAAAGCCCCTGTTTGAATAACCAGATGAAAGGCTCCGTTAACCAAGAAAACCAACATAACTATTTCCGAAGCAGCCATTGCTCCTTTATGAAAAGAGCTTACAAAATCTATAACTCCCGTAGGATTAGCTTCAGATCTGTCAATAGTATGATAAGATCCGGGAACTACTAAATTTCTTGTAGTTCCGTTAACATCAACACTTTCATAATCAAATACTCCGGGCTGAATAACCCACGTCAAAACGGACATTAACAGGACAATAAAAAATATAATAACATATGTGTGCGGAACTTTCATTTTAAAAGCATTCTTTTTGTTCATTTTAGCCTCCAATTATGATTTTATTTATAGTTTATTTTGTTTATGCATGCTTATTTAATAACTATCATACAACACTTATATAATTCAATTCACCTCCCGGTATGGATAAATAATTATTTCTAATTATATAACATTTTCCCTCCTTTCAAATGAATCATATTTATAGCAAATATTTGTAATCCAAATATTTTTCTTTATACATGCAATTATTATGCCAATAAATAATGTCACATAGACTTGACTTGCATATGAAAAAGCTTTAACATAAATAATTGGGAAAGGATGAGTATTATGACTAAAGAGTTAGCAATTGTTACATTAAATAGTAATGTTTCAACATTTTATGAAAGTCAATTTAAATCACTTTTTGGAGATTTGATAAACATAAACTCTTATAGTGTATTTAATGATACTGTTAAAAAACTCTGTAATGCCGATGTTATTGCTGTAACTACAGATGCTTTTAAAAGCATATATGATTATGAAAAAACTATACCTGCAAGTATTCAAAGAGTTGAACTTAATGTAGAATTCACTAAGAATAATATCGAAACATTAATGAAAATACCTAAGGGAACTTGTTCCTACTTTGTAAATATCAGTGAAACAATGGTTCGTGAATGCATTGCACGATTATCGCAGCTTGGCATTAATCACATAGATTTTATACCATATTTTCCAGGGGCTAACATCACTAAAAAATGTGATTATGCAATTACGGTAGGTGAAATAAGATATGTCCCCGAATATGTAAAAAACATTATAGATCTTGGCCATCGTGTGCCTGATTCTGACACAATTGTTGAAGTTGCTCTACGGTTAAAGTTAGAACATTTATTGGAGATGGAAAATTTCAAGAATTATTTTAATTCATTAGCATCAAGCAATTACAGTTTCAATCAGCTTTTTGGCCGTTCTTTAAATATGGAGAGTCATTTTGAAATTATAATGGAAATTATTGATTCAGGAATAATTGGAGTTGACGAAAACAATATTGTATTTACATGTAACTCTAAAGCTGAAGAAATTACAGGCATTGATAAGGGGCAAATTATTGATATCCCGGCAAATTTATGCTTTCCGTTCATTCCTTTCGCCGAATGCAGATTAACAAGAAAAAAAATTACAAATAAGTTAGTTAAATTTAATTCTATCGTTATAAATGTTACTGTTAATCCCGTAATTCGAAGAAACAAATACATTGGAGCATTTGCAACCATACAGAAATTTACCGAAGAGGAAACAAAACAAAATAATTTACGCATTCAACTTCTAAATAAAGGGCATAAAGCAAAATACACTTTTGATGACATTATTGGTGAAAGCCAAGCAATTGGAAAAGCTTGTGCAATTGCTAAAAAAATGGCTAAAAGCAATTCTGTAGTTCTTATAACAGGTGAAAGCGGAACCGGTAAGGAACTATTTGCTCATGCTATACATAATGAATCAAACCGCAAAAACTATCCTTTCATAGTAATAAACTGTGCTGCCATGCCCGATAACCTTCTTGAAAGCGAACTGTTCGGTTACGAAGAAGGTGCTTTTACAGGTGCTAAGAAAGGTGGAAAATTGGGGCTTTTTGAATTTGCTCACAAAGGATCTATTTTTCTTGACGAAGTTGAAGCCATGAGCCCTGCCTTACAAGTCAAATTATTGAGAGTTATTCAGGAAGGAGAAATAATGCACGTTGGCGGTGACCGAATTATTAACGTTGACGTACGATTAATCGCAGCATCAAATAGAGCATTGGAGGATCTTGTAGCAAATGGTAATTTCAGAATTGATTTATATTATCGCTTGAATACTCTTCCCGTTGAAATTCCTCCGTTAAGAGAAAGAAAAGAAGATATAATGATACTATTTGATAGCATAAAAAATAAATTAGGCAGCAAGTTTATTATTTCTACACAGGTAAAGGATGCCTTCATGTCTCATGAGTGGATGGGCAATGTTCGTGAACTCCACAATTATGTAGAATATCTGTCGCATTTGGGCTTAGATTATATAGATGTTGATAATATCCCTTCAAGTTTCCACAAAAGATTGTCTGAGATTAAAAGTGAAAAGGCTGAAAAAAGTTTGGATGTGTCTCTGCTTAAAAAAATAGCCAAGAATAAGCTCGATGACTACCTTTACGTTCTTGAAATACTATATGAAAGTTATATAAATAAAAGTAATCTCGGAAGACTATCTATTGCGGAAAAAGCACAAAGTACCGGACGATATCTAACTCAACAAGAAGTGCGAAGTATTCTTTATGATTTAAACAATTTAGGACTTATAAAAATCTCTAAAGGTAGAGGAGGAAGTAAAATAAATGATCGCGGCATAAAAGTATATAAAGATTTAAAATTGATGGGTTAATTATAAATTAATTCAGTGTATAGGTTCCCTACAGAAGAATTAAATGGTTAAAGAATAGTATTCTTTAACCATTTAATCACAATTAACCTAATTTAACCTGTATTTATTTTAAATAAAAAAATTGATAATAACCCAAAAGCTACTTCATTTATTAAAAGATGAGGTAGTCTTGGCATTTTAATCTATTTAATTTTCTTTATATCTAACAACTCCCATTTAACATTGTATTCTTTCCTTAATAGTCCTCTATCTTCGTATTCCATTTCTCCCACCTGGTTGTCATATGGATCGTGACGTAAATGTTTTTTAGGAGGATCAAATTCATGCTGGAATTCTGAGTTTGCAACCATTCTGAAGGGGTCTAAGTTTCCAAAATAAAAGTTCCATTTATCTATGTTGTTACTTTTTAGTTCTCCGCCACCAAAGGATGGATCTGCAAAAAGCCATCCAAATGGTGCCACATAAAACTGTGCCCAATCATGAGGACCTATATCGCATGGTGTTACAGCAAGCCCTGACTGCCATCTTGCAGGAATTCCCGCATACCTGCAAAGAGTAATAAAAAGCAATGCTTGCACGCCACAGTCACCTTTTAAATTAAGAGCAGCATATTCCGGTATATTTGTTATTGTAGAGTATGCTCTCACGTATGAGTATTTCACATTTTGAGTAATATAGTCATATATTTTTCTTGCCTGTAATAATGGATTAGTTTCATCACCTATAATTTCCTTTGACAATTCCTTGATATAAGGGGTAAATACTATATGAGGCTCCAATTCCCCGGTATCAAAGTTAGGCTGTTCTTTTGAAACTAAAGAAGGGTCGGGATCATTGTATTTTAGGCGGCTCTCATATGAATATTCAACTGAAAATTCCTGCTCTTCCTTAAGGTTTACTTCAAAGTATGCAGTCCTTGAAGGATGATCAGCAGGAGCAATATAAGCTGCCTGAGGAACTGTTTTTATAATTTTAACATTGGATTGCTGGCATTCAGCCGGAATAGGAAGATGAACCTTTATTTTGTCGCCTATTCTTGCGGCCTCTTTCTTTAGAGTAACTGTTGATTTCATATGGATAAAGTATGATGCTTCCTTGTTTTCCTTTGTATCTTTTATGTTTTTGTTTAAGAATTCCCTTCTTTCGCTGTCATCGTCATCACTTCTGTTTATCAGTCTTGCAGCTAAATCATTCCTTGTTTTTATTAATGTGCCATAAAAACTGCTATTAAACATGACTTTGCCGTCAACCAATATCCAATCAGCTTGACTTTCATCCTGCAATGTAATTAACTCTTCTTCGGTAAAGTTTTCGATATTATCCTGCATCTTTTTAAGAGCTTGCTCAAAAGTATATGTATAATCACCTTTAATTGCCCTTATGATTTCTTTTTCCTGTTCAAGTCTCTTTCTCATAGCTGTAGGAATTTGCTTATTAAGTCTTAAATCAATAAGCTTTACAGCTTTTTCAAAATATCCAGCCCATTTTAGCTTTAAAATGTCCTCCGGAAGATTTACTTTTAAGTACTTTAAATCTTTTAGCATAGCTTTCTCCTATTTTATATTAAAATTTATTTATACGTATACATTATTAATCAGTTGCTGTCTCCATAATACTATTTCGGGTTTCCTTATGCCTGTCCGTACATTAATATGTATTTCAAATCTTCATAGCAATCTTTACTCATTATAATAATTATTCAATTCTTTTTATAAGTCTAAGGATATTATCTGCTGTTGCTTCTAAGTTTTCCTTTGATTTGTTTCTGCTTATCTGAAAATCCTCCGGAAGTCTGTTGATTGTAAATATCGAGGTGACTCCCATGTCATATGCCGAATCTATATTCATTTCCGCTCCTCCCGCAATGACGGTTACAGGAATGTTTTTATTTTTTGCACGCTTTGCCACTCCTATTACTGCTTTGCCTCTTAAGCTTTGAGTGTCAATTTTACCTTCACCGGTAAAAATCATGTCCGCATCGGTAATTATTTCATCGAATTTAACTGCATCCAGCACCGTTTCAATTCCCATCTGAAGAGTGGAATTAAAAAAAGCAATCATGCCTGCACCCATGGCCCCTGCTGCCCCGCTTCCCGGGACATCTTTTAAATCTTTGCCTGTTTCCCTTTTTATAACATCACAAAGGTTTTTTAAGCCTTTATCAAGTTCAGCAACCATTTTCTCGTCTGCTCCTTTTTGTGGACCGAAAATGTATGCAGCCCCCATAGGTCCGTACATCGGATTATCTATATCGCACATAGTGATTATTTCAATATTGTTTAATTCTTTTGTCTTTTTTGAAAAATCAATTTTTTCTATATTTATAAGTGTTTTACCTACAGGTGTGAACTCATTTCCTTTTTTGTCATAAAACTTTACGCCTGAGGCTGCGGCTGCCCCGCATCCTCCATCATTGGTGCTTGAGCCTCCAAGTCCTACTATTATCCTTTTGCAGCCTTTATTCACTGCCGCCAATATAAGCTGTCCAACTCCAAATGTTGTTGTAAGGCTTGGGTTTTTCCTGTCCTCTACTAAGGGCAGACCTGCGCAGGCGGCTGTTTCAATTACCGCAGTGTCTCCTATCAAGCCGTAAAAAGATTCCATATCCTCAAAATATGGCGAGCTTACCGTTTCATATATTTTCTCACCGCCTAAGGCAGACAAAAAACAGTCAACACTGCCTTCTCCTCCGTCAGCGACAGGTATTGATAATACATTACACTTTGGAAAGTGTTTATTGATTTTATCTGAAATAATATTGCAAATTTCAAGGGACGTTAATGTTCCTTTATATGAATCGGGAATTAAAACTACTTTATTTAAATTCATGCTTAAGATCTCCTATTCTTCATCCCGGACTCTTTTTATTTTCGCTCCTAAATTCATGAATTTATTTTCTATATGTTCATAGCCTCGGTCAATATGCTGTATGTTTGTTACCTCTGTCAATCCGTTGGCAATCAAACCTGCAATTATTAAAGCAGCACCCGCTCTTAAATCTGTGGCTTGTACTACTGTTCCCATTAAGTTTTTAGTACCCTTTATTTTAGCCTGCTTCTTTTCAAATTCTATGCAGGCACCCATCTTTTTCAGCTCATCCACATATTTAAATCTGTCCTCAGATACCCCTTCAACAACGGTGCTTTCACCGCATAACGAAGATAACAGCACTGTCATGGGCTGCTGCAAGTCTGTAGGAAATCCCGGATACGGAAGAGTTTGAATGTTCACCGGTACCAATTCTTTCTCATAATAAACACGCATGGAGTCTCCATATTCTTCAATGCCCATTCCCATTTCCTTAAGCTTAGCCGTTATCGGTTCCATATGTTTTGGTATAATATCATCAATAATAATGTCACCCTTTGTGGCGGCGGCAGCTATCATATATGTACCTGCTTCAATTTGATCGGGTATAACCTTGTAGGTACATCCTGTTAATTTCTTTACGCCGTTGATGCGTATTACATCAGTTCCCGCACCTTTGATATCTGCTCCCATAGAGTTTAAAAAGTTTGCAGTATCAACAATATGAGGTTCTTTGGCAGCATTTTCTATTATTGTTTTGCCTTCGGCATATACCGCCGCTAACATAATATTTATGGTAGCTCCGACGCTTACTACATCCAGATATATTTTTGCTCCGATTAATTTTTCAGCCATCACGTTTACTCTTCCTTCGGGTGTGATATCAACGGCTGCCCCCAATGCCTCAAACCCCTTAATGTGCTGATCGATTGGTCTTTCACCTATATCACAGCCTCCGGGCATCAAACACGATGCGCTTTTAAATCTTCCCAATCCCGCACCAAGCAAATAATATGATGCTCTCATCTTCTTAGATAACCCGTTTTCCAAATAGCTTTTATTTATATTTGTTGCATCCACATACAATGACGTATCATCTATATAATCCGCATCTGCTCCTAATTCTCTCAATATTTCCAAAAATACATTAACATCCTGTATTTTTGGAACATTTTCTATAATGCACTTTCCCGGACAAAGTATGGTTGCCGGTATTATTGCAACAGCCGCATTTTTAAATCCCCCTATGTTTACTTTTCCTTTTAGTTTAGTGCCGCCTTCTATAACAAATTTAGACATAATTTTTCCTCACAATAATTTTTTTATTTTTAATCAATTCCCGGCAGATGTTTTTGTGTTCCATCGCTAAAAATAACTTTCCACGTGGGATCTGAATTTATTCTCTCTATGTTCTTCCAATTATCATCTTCAACACTATAATATGTCATTTCTATTTTTACAATTTCTTTATTTTCAATTTCAGGGTAAGTTAATATTCGCGGCAATGCTTCTACTGCATGTATTGTACGAACCTTTTCGGTTATTTCCGTAACCGAAAGAATTCTTTGCATTTCAAATTTATAAATTCCTTCATTATCTGCAAAAAAATACATATAGGAATTATCCACTGAATAATCATCATGTTTTTGTGTATACACGTAAAGACTGTCATTTTCTGAAATATGCCTGTAATCTTCAACATATCCGTCTGCATTAATATTTTTTTCTTTTAACAAATTATCTATTTCTTTTTCAATATTCAATTCGCCGTTTAATTTATTGTGTACCTTATTACGCAAAGTCAGCCTCAGTTTTTTGCCGTCTATTATTTCTAAGGTTTCTCCCCTACTGTTGCTGTATGTGTATACATCTTCAAGAGGCTCTATTTTTTCGTTTAAAAACCTTTCTAATAACTTTGTGTTTACCTGTATTATCTCATATTCTGTTTCCAAAACAGGCAATACAAAAGATTCATCAGGTATATCCGTACTTATTTTTATGTTTTTCTCATGTAAAATACTTTCCACAATTTGTGCAAATTCATTATCAATCTTAGGATTATACTCTGAATTTGTCATAGAGTGTGACGATGTAAAAAGAAAAACATTTAAAATTATAAAAGCTGTTATTAAAATCGTGTTTGTTTTATTCCAATCCATGCTATCGCTAAGCTCCTGTATTACCATTCTTCAATCAATCGGCCTGTTATGGCATTGAATATAAATGTTTTGTCATTTGTTTCAATCACCCATACTACCCTTAAATACTGCTCCTTGGTAATTCTGGATAAATCAAAATATCCAAGATATATATTGTTTATTTCCTTAATCATTTCCGGCTTTATGGGTTTAAGCTGGTTTATTTCCTGATTTTCAACAGCCTCATTGTTTCCTTCATTTGCTGCATCATTTGTCGAAGTGTCAATATTGCTTTCTATTACATCTATTGCAGGAAGAACTTGGATCTGTGCCATTTTGTTCATTTGCTCATCATCAATTTTTCTGATAAACCTTTTATATGAAATAACATTTTTTCCTATAACATCGATCTGAAGGGCGGAATTATCTCTCACCCTGCTGAATAATATTGGCCTATCCAATATATTGTAGGAGAATGTAAATCTGTATCCTTCATTTCCATCCGGATGAATGTTTTCTACATTACTTAAATATCCGTTTTCAGGAAATCCAAGGAATTCTTCGGTAAAATTCACAGCAGCAACAAAGCTTTTATAAACATCCGAACCATTTTCCGGCTCAATTGATGCATCATAAAAGTCTAAAAGTCCTTCTTCATTAACTTTAAGTATTTTTTCCGTTCTGTAAACATATACCAGATTTCCGCTTACTTCAACGGATTTCCTTACATAATCGTAATCATTCCTGAAATAGTCCTTGGCAATTTCGTTAATTCTGTCAATATCGAATACATCAAGCTCTGACTGGACAAATACCGGATTAAATGCAGTTTCCTCCAATGGAACAGGCACCTGTATTGTGGCATCTCCTATTTTCTGCCCTGAAGAATATCTTGTCTTGCCCTCAAAGTTTATTGATTTGGCAATGTCTGTAAATTCTTTGGTATTTATTTTATCACTTACAATCTTAACCGTATTTTCACCATTGTAAATATAAATTGAATTATTGTTTTTTAAGTCAATTATAACATTTTTAATATTTTTAACAGTATTATTGACATTTTCATTTTCAATTTTCATATGACCGGTAAATATTTCTGCCGGAATATTTGTTGTGAAGTCAAATTTCATATATTCAGCCGGGAATGCAGCTGTTTCGGTAACGCTGCTGCCTGCAAAATCCTCAAAAGCAGTATTAATTACATGCAGTGCTTTTTCCCATAAACCCCTGTTATCTGAATATAAAACAGTATAATTATTATCGTATTTAATTATACTTTTAACCGGCCGCAATACTTTCCATATGTCTGCTTCGGTGGTTGCTTCCGTCTTCCTGTCATCATTTGCAATGGGATTGAAAAATTCAGGCAGCTTCAGCCATACATTGCTGCTCAGATATATACATATAAGTACCATGACCATCAGTATTATATTTTTAATTTTGGTTTTTAACATAAATAATCCTCTTTACTCGGGAATTGTAATTATCATTTCAGTTCCTTTGTCTATTTCGCTGTTGACGGCAATTGTACAGTTATGTGCCTCAGCAATCTGTTTGGCAATGGAAAGTCCAAGGCCGGTTCCCCCAAAGCCCCTGGCTCTTGCCTTGTCTACACGATAAAACCTTTCGAAAATTCTTGCCTGGTCCTGCTTAGGTATGCCCTGTCCGTCATCCTTAATACTTATAACTACTTTATTGTTGTTTCTTTTTGCATCAATCCATACATTGCCCTTATCGGTCGAATATTTAACGGCATTTCCTGCAATATTCAAAACTATTTGTTCAAATCCGTCTTTGTCAAACATTATATTAAGCTCCTCCGGAACGTTCATATGCATGTTGATATTTTTGTTTTTTATCTGTATTTGAAGTTTTTTTATAATTAAATTAACCATGTCCCGCAAATTGATTTTTTCCTTATGCCATTTTGTCTGCTCATAATCCATTCTTGAAAGACGCAGCAAGTCGCTTACCAATCGAGACATACGGTCGCTTTCCGAATTTATAACATTTAAGAATTCTTCCGCAACATTCTTTTCTTCCAATGCTCCGTCCAAAAGAGTTTCTGCATAGCTTTTAATAGTTGTTATGGGTGTTTTTAATTCATGTGATACATTTGCTACAAATTCTTTTTGCAGTTTGTCAATTCTATGCTGCTCCGTTATATTTTTAAATACAAGAATTACGCCCCCTATTTCATTTAGATTATTCATGAAAGGTGCGTAATCTATATCGTAAGTTTCTCCGTTCTTTTCCGCCAAGTCCGTGCCGCGATAACCTTTTGACTTAATATAATCCATGGACATATTGTCTTTAAGTCTGACTATAGCATCATTAAATTTCTCATCAGTGCTCTTAAGTGATAATATGTTTTGTGCAACTGGATTTGCATGTATTATGCTGCCGGAAGAATCAACCGTTAAAACACCGTCTGCCATGTATGTGAAGGTGGTTTCCATCTTGCTTTTTTCCTGCTGAAGGTTGGACATTGAACTTTTTAACTGGTCAATAAGGTAATTGAACATATTGCCTAATTGACCTATTTCATCGTCTGATTTTACATTTACCTTCTGGTCAAAATCTCCCAAGGACATTTGCTTTGCTTTTACCGTAAGCTCCTTGATTGGTCCTGTTATGCTTGTTGACAGTATAAGTCCTAAAAATATAGTTAAGGTAAGGGCAATTATGGTAGCCTGTGTCATTATCTGCTTTGATTCGTCCACCGTATCATAAATATAATCAATATTATTGATTAAATAAATATAGCCTTCAATATTTCCGTCTGTCTGCACAGGAAAAGACATATGATAATAAAATCTTGAATCTTCAGTATCTTCAAATTGTTCTGCAGGCGCAATATGATATGGTACTCCATCCATTGATTTCGTCAATATATAATTGTTTATTTTATTGTTGTTGAATGCACTTACTCCTATTGATTCTTCCACGCTGCCTGCAATTATTGTCCTGTTTTCATCATTCAATATCACATAAATATTTTCGTTATAACCTACCTGGACACTGTTTATGGTTCTCTTTATTTCTTCAATATTTTCTTCCCATATACCGGAATTTAATGATTCATAGGATTCAATAATTGAGCGAATTCGTGCATCCATATTTTTTACATTCATATTAAGCTGAATTTTTTCAAGCTGATTTACTATATAAATTCCAACTATGGACATAGCAAGAAATACCAGCAAAAAATAAATTAAAATAAATCTCCATTTAATACTTTTAAACATATTTTCTCCTTGCAGTCTCATTCACATCTCGCAGTCTCATTTACCAAAATATTCGCTCCCTCCGGTCGCATACTTTGGGAATTCGTTGCGAATGACCTACCGCTATTTTTCAGAAAAAACACTCTGAAAAATAGGGTTAGGGCATCTTGCTTTTAAAGTAATAGCCTGTTCCTCGTTTTGTGATTATATACTTATCATCATCTGTTTCTATTTTTTCTCTTAATCTTCTCACTGTTACATCAACTGTTCTTAAATCGCCAAATTCATATCCCCACACTTCCTTAAGAAGGTGTTCTCGGTTAAATACTCTGTCTGAATTTTGAAACAAGTATTTTAAAAGGTCGAATTCCCTGTTGGTGAGGTCAATTATATCATCGTTCTTGCTCACTTCATATGTGTTCATGTCGATAGTCAGGTTTCCAACCGTTAAAATCTTTGATTTTATTTCTTCATCAACCTTAGAAAGTTTAACTCTTCTCAGGTTAGCCTTCACCCTGGCAATTAATTCCTTGTTGCTGAAAGGTTTAGTGATATAATCATCAGCCCCTAATTCAAGTCCTGTAATTTTATCATTTTCTTCCTCTTTCGCAGTAAGCATAATTACAGGCATTACGTATTCCATGCGTATTTCCTTTAATACGTCAAATCCGTTTTTCTTAGGAAGCATAATATCAAGGATTACTAATTCCGGTTTTATCTGATGCACCGCCTTTATAGCTTCATCTCCGTCATAAGCGGTCTGCACTTCGAAACCTTCTTTTTGAAGATTGTATTTAATTATCTCGGCAATAGGTCTTTCATCGTCAACTACTAATATCTTAGGCATTCTTTCACCTCATGTAACTTTTAATAATTATTACTAAATTTTATTCATAAATATTATACCATGTTTTTTAAAAATGAACACCATCTTTATTTAAAAGCATAAATTAATTTAGGTAGGTGAATTTAATGAAAAATTATATAGATCTTAACAAGTTATGTCCCGTAATAAAGGGGCAGCTTTCATCAAGCAGCAATAATATTATACCCGTTATAATAAGTTATAAATCCGACAGGAAAATAAAGGAAGGACAAATCAGTTCATTGTCAAATAAATTAAAGCTTGAACTTCCTATTATTAACGGTTGCGCCTGTGAAATGAGTACTGAAGCAATCCTTAAATTAACTGCGGATCCTGATGTTGAATTCATATCCTATGACTCAAAGGTATTTGCGGTGTTGGATGTGGCAAGAAAAACCATTGGAGCCGATTATTCTTTAAATACCGATTATACCGGTAAAAATGTAACAGTTGCAATAATTGATACCGGTGTTGCCCCGCATGCGGATTTGATATATCCAACAAACAGAATAATAGGATTTAAGGATTTTGTTAACAATCAATCCAAATTTTATGATGATAACGGCCACGGAACTCAAGAACCGTGAATGATAAGACAAAAAATAAAAAACTTTATCTTTTGTATTTTAGACTAGAAATTCCAGAAAATTGTTACTTCTTTTTTATCTTCTTCAGATGTTCTCACCTCAATATAATTTATAGTTTCAAGAACTATCTCATGAGTTATTCCTTCATCTATACTGAAATTTTTTATAAGATTTTCTATATTAATTTGCTTTTCTTTAAGAACATCCAATTTTTCAATTTCTTTAGAAATATCTTTCTTTCTTTTATCACATTTTGATATTTCAGCTTCAATTCCTTCAGATATAATTATGTATTGGTTATCTGAAATTATTTTATTTGCTTTATCTATATATAGGCTTGTTAATGTGTTTCTGTTATTAGTAAGCTGCTGTTCTATGCTCTGCAACTCCTGTTTTAATTTTTTGATTTCATCCAGATAATCAAATACATTGATTTGAAGAGATGCTATGTTAATGACTTTATCGTTATTCTGATATGACTTTAAAATCATATCCAGTTCCTCTTCAACCACCTTTTTAAGTTCAAGGTAACTTATAATGTTAGGATAAGAACACAAAACACCTTTTGAATTTTTATAATTCTTACACCTAAGGTAATGATATCTTTGGTCATGTGCATCTTTTTTTCCATTGGTCGTTACCTTAACCATGGTTCCTCCGCAATGGGCACATCTGACCTTAGTTGCAAAGACATGCGGCTTTTTTTCCAGTTTGCATACGCGTCTTTTATTTGAAAGCAGCTCCTGAACAATATAAAAATCCTTTTTGCTTATTATTGGTTCATGATTGTCTTCTATTATATGCCATTCTGACTTATCTTTCAATATTCTTTTGTGATTTTTATAGCTTACCGTAGTTTCTTTTCCCTGTTCAAGAGTACCAATATAAATAGGATTCTTAAGAATTCTATTTATTGTAGTATGCCCCCAAAGATTGGAATCAATAAAATTTGGTATTTTTAATTTGCATCCGTTCTTCTTCTTATAAACTGTCGGTTTATCAATTCCCTTTTCAAACAATATGTTTGCAATTTGATGAGTGCCTTTACCCTCGAGATATAGTTTGAAAATAAGCCGTACTACCTCTGCTGCCGGTTCATCAATTACAATTTTATGCTTATCATTCGGATCTTTTTTATACCCATATACCGCAAATGAACCTACATATTGTCCAGCTTTCATTTTTGTCTGAAATGTTTTTCTGATATTAATTGAAGTGTCTTCAAGATACCATTCATCCACTAAGCCATTAATCTGACGTGACTTTTTGTTTCCTTCTATGCTTGTGTCTACTCCGCCGATAGCTGTTACAAATCGAATGCCCCATTCTACAAATTTACCATGAACAATACGTTCAAGAGCTTCCATATCTCTAACAAACCTGCTTTGAGTCTTACATAAAACAATATTAAATTTGCCTGCTTCTGCATCTTTAATAAGTTCATTCCATTGAGGTCTTGTAATATCAGCTCCGGAATAATCATCATCATCATAAATTTTATAGATATGCCACCCTCTAGCAATTGCATATTCAGTAAGCATCAGCTTTTGGTTTAATATACTTTCACTATCATCACCCTTGTTAATTTTGTTTTTATCTTCATCTGACAAGCGACCATAAATAGCAACTATATCCATATTGTGTCCCCTTTACGAGAAAACACAAATCGTAAACAGTATTATATACGCATAAACGACTTGTGTCAAAATACATTATTTAGTAGCAGCATGTATGTTTTTATCATAGCTGCTTTTATTTATTAGATTTGCAATTAAGCTTGCCACTCTTACTTCCTTTTCTTCATTTGATTTAGAAGCAAATTCATTCTTTACAATTATAGCCTTACTCATTATAAAAACCTCCTTGCTCATATTTTATTTTTAAGTCTAATAAAACATTTTACAATCAATATATACTTGAAATATACTTTTGTTCCATTGGAACAGAAGTATACCAAATAAAAACAGAGTGCAATAATAAAAAAGCACTCTGTATATCTTAAGTTATTAATCTTACTTAATTTTCTCTTTATAATACTTATCTTTCTATATGCCTTTTCATAATAGATGTATCACTTTTTCTTGCATTGTTTTGATTTTTTGATTTTTCAATCTTTTTATCTAAATCAGCTAACTTCAAGCTTCCCAACGTATGTACATCTTCAGAAACTTTTTTTAATTCAAATTGTTCAATATTACTTCCTTTAAGCATTTTTATAACCGGCTCTCCTTTATTATCAGCCAAATAAATAAAGTCATCAAACCTCAACCTTCCACCTGAAATAAATATATTAATTTGGTCAGGAATCGAATATACCCCTGCAACATCACATTCTTTCTCACTGCAATATCTACCGTCATTTAAAATAGGTTCAATGGAATAATGCTGTCCGTCCTTTGTCCTGTATATTTTTGTCCTATTTTTGCTTTCGTTCAGTGCCTTTTCTATCTTAGAAATTTCTTCAAACGAAAACCTCTCAGTGCTGCTCCCAATAAACAATTCATCAGATAACTGCTTTGCTATCTTAACGCTGAGCA